>ERZ773183.331-NODE-331-length-58838-cov-17.075209_pt1 | contig 58838 bp, 51 predicted proteins | sample MGYA00580532_ERZ773183 | MGnify/ENA primary metagenome ERZ773183 (study PRJEB29015, sample SAMEA2737791) | human gut metagenome | biome: human gut; feature: human-associated habitat; material: faeces | place: China | collected 2012 ...
TTATGTGGGCTATTTTTCTTTTGGAAAGGAGCCAAAGGCGAACTTTCCTATAAAGTAAAAAAGAAAACATTGCTGTTGTTTTTCCAGTTCCTCTTTTTCCAACAAACGCTATCATATTGTTTATTTCTTTTTTATCCAATGTACCTATTTTTCTTCTTAACTGCTCCTCTTCTATATGTTCCGATTCATTTAATGTTTCTCTTACTAATTTTTTTGTCTTTTTATAAGCGCTAGCATATAGAGATTCCTCAAATTTTTTAGGCTCTTCCATAAAATTTTCATATTTTGACAATTCAATTATTTTTTCCAAAGCACTCATTTTATCTTTCCCTCTCAACTATACTTTATTCTTCTGTTAATACCCTTATATCCGACTCATTTGTAACTATATCCAACCTGTTGTTTTTCATTGCATCACAAAATCGAATGTTCTCCCCTTTAAACATCTTTTGCATATATATATTCTGCCTTCCAAAACTATTGTATACATCATTGACTAATTCAAAATATTTTAATGCTTCTCTTTTATTCTCTTTAAATCTAACACTTATAATACCTATTTCCCTACATAATTTATAATAATACAAAACTTCTTCTGGTTTTAAATAATTAAAACTTTCTTCATTCATTTCATTCAATATATCTAATGCTTTTTTAAAATCTTCTTCTGCTTTTTGTTCATCTTGCAAAATTTTCAAATCATAAATTCCTAATCTATAAAATGCTTTATAATTTTTGTTACAGCATTCTGCTGCATTTTTATAATATTTAAAAGCCACGGTATCGTTGTATTGCTTTTTTTGATATGACAATCCTATACGATAATATACAAATGATAATATCTCATCATTTCTGTCTTTTAATTTATCTACGCATTTCAAAAGATATTCCGGAGTGTCTTTATAATATCGTAAATCTAAATTAGTAGCTAAGCCTTGTAATACATATATATTATAAAAATTGGGATCTCTAACCAACAATTCTTCCATTTCATTTATTAAATCTTTTGTACCATACTTCAGATCCGCACCTCCAAGAGTCAATTGAAACAATTTATTAATCTTTTCTTTGCAGTATAGCTCAGCATACTTACTATATGATAACAAATTTTTACCTATTCCTTTTTTATCAATTTTTGATACTTTTTTATATGCATTAATATAGTACTTGCACGTTTCTTTAAGCCACTCTATTTGATCTGAATAATCATGTCGTATACATGATACTTGCATAATATGTTCATCAACAAATATTTTCCCAATCTGATTCAAAAAATTACTATTTCCCAATACATAGTTATTAATCCACTGTGTTAAGAACACTTGTTTTCCTTTGTCATAATCATAATAATTATTATTTGGACGATACTCAGGAATTTCTTCAAAAATAACATGGTCATCATATTTCTCACTATCTTCCTTTTGTATCGCATCATCATGATATATTTCCTGCGCTACCATAACTCCCATAAAACGAAAATAGCCCGCAATAAATTCTGCCTCGAATTTATTTTGGACTTTATACGATAACTTTATTATTCTTTTTGCTAACATGCCAACCCGCTTCTCCTTTTTTGATATAATATAATTTTTCTCCATTTCCGTGAATACTCTGGAAGTATTTCTATACAACATCAAAAAATATGAAATACGTTTGTTTTCTCCTTTGTATACTATAATATTAAAGACATTGGGTAAAACTATTGTTTCATAACTGATACAGAAAATGTTTATTAATATAATATGCACACTTTAAAAAATATTACTTGTGCAAAATCAGTCTATAATAATATGCCTACAATATAGATTACAACATATAGACAAATTGTAATCTTCTACGACCTGAATATTCAAGAAAATGATAATTGTTTGCATATCGATTATCATATTTGTATGCAAACAATCACCATTCTATACTTTTTCTACAGTTTGTATTTTTTTTGATACAATCATTTTATCATAGTTACTTTCCTATGTAAATAGCTATGTTTATTTATTAACCTAGATTTTACCTACTCCCAAAGCTTCTCCTCATAAAACCCATCAGAAATTAATTCTTTAAAAGCCTCCTGCACAGTCTCTTTATCTTCCTTATATGTAACTCCAAACCAACGATCCTGTGTCTCCAGCACCTTCACGTTCGCTCTTTCTTCTTTCAAAAGTTTGTCCACGATATTCGGTAACAGATATTCGCTCTTTAAATCTCCTTCTTCCACATTCGCAAGGAAATCTTTAAAATCCTCTGCTAAGAAATCTAAAAATTCTGGATATCCTGCCCACATGTTCATGGATACTTTATCTTCTGGACTGATCCATTTCTGTACTTCTTCACTGTCACATTTGATCTGTCCGTCTTCTCCCATTTCGATTCCTGTTGTCTCATGTACCTGGCTTAGTAAACCATTCTCATCGACAACACTGACTCCTCTGGTCACTGCTCCATTGTCGCTTAATGTGTTCTTTAAAATGAATCCGCCCATTCCCATGGTAAATTCTCTTCCAAGGTCTTCTCCGGATACTAAGAAATCATGCAGTTTCACAAATGCTTCTTTTCCATAATAATCATCTGCATTGATGATCACAAATGGTTCTTTCACTACATCTTTGCAGCATAAGACTGCCTGACCTGTTCCCCATGGTTTTGTTCTTCCTTCTGGTACTTCAAAACCTTCTGGCAGATCATCAACTTCCTGAAATACATATTCTACATCGATTTGTTCTTTGATCCTGTTTCCAATAATCTCCTCGAACTCCTTGAAAATATCTTTGCGGATAATAAAGACTACTTTATTAAATCCTGCTTCTTTTGCATCATGAATGGAATAATCCATGATGATCTCTCCATTCGGTCCCATCTGAGCTAACTGTTTGATTCCTTCTCCAAATCTAGAGCCAATTCCTGCTGCCATGATAATTAATGTTGTATTCATTCGTATTCTCTCCCCTTTACAATATAAAAGTTCCTTTTTTGCAAAAAGTGAACCTATTTTTCAAATTTTTTCGTATTTTTTATCCAATAAAGACTGATTTCTTAAGGTCCCTGGGAACTTAAGAAATCTCAAATTTTTTCATATTTTTCATTCAATTTAATAATTTACTTTATAGACTGATTTCTTAATGTCTACGGGACCTTAATCTCTCCAAAGCAATTGTTTTACCTCGTAAAAAGTTGGCATAATTTTTTCACCTACTTTCTAAATTTTTAAAAATCATTGAGAATGCTTAGGTTATTTAAAAATTAAACATCCTATAAAATAAATAATTCCTCCAATTATTCCACCCAATGTATTAAAAAATAAATCTGATATCTGAAATGTCCCAACATGTAAAATCAGCTGTAAAGATTCTATTACAAATGAGCTTGCAAATGAAATAATAAAGCTTTGTTTTATTATCTGATAACCTTTAAGCTTTTTTCTAAATAATCTATGTCTAAAATTACAAAATACTAAAATAATATAAGGAATAAATAAAATTACATTCTCTATGCATTCTGTTGTCAATATAGTTTGTCCTATATTAGCATCATATTTATATATACTCCATACACCCCAAACATCTTCTAATGGATTGATTGTAATTGATCTATTAATTAATGTACGAAATAAAATCATTGTACAACAAAATACTAAATAAAACATTTTCCTAAAACTCAAGTCATATCTTAAGTGTATTATCCATACTTTCAATGCGTCCACCCATTTGTTTTTAGATTCTTCTGGATATCTAACATATAAATACATAAACATAAAAAATACTGATAATAATACTGCAAATAAAAATGGCTGATAAAATGCAATTAATATATTCGTAACTATTTTCTTTATGACTTCCTTAAACATTTTATTTTCCTTTTTATCAACGATTTACATTGGAGGATATTCTGCTATCTTATTTCCAATCTTAGGTATTTTTTTCATTGCATTATACAACACTGGAAAATGACGTAATCCTCTTCTAATAGCAATAAAAATTGTTTTTTTAGGATATGCAAACATTAGTGCTTTTTTTCCTCCATGATTGCAATAGATATTTATAAATTTATCATATCTATTTGGATACGCTGATGGATATGATAATGGATGATTGTGTGGAATTGCCTCTTGAATTGTTCTTTCCATATAATTCAATTCATTTTTTATTGTATTCCACATATTCTGACCATTTTCTGTGTTAATCATTACAAGATTAATTCCTTTATCTCTTTCTTTAAATTCCTGTATATCTTTATCTAATCCCCAGAAATCACCTAAAGTAATATCTCCACAACGATCAACTTCTGCATATTTGCATGAATAACAATTTTCTCTAAATATATACCCCTCGACAAATCCATTTAACCAATATGACATTCTATATGGTACAATAACACTATTTTCATTTTTATCATCTAACTTAAATCGGTATTTTTTTCCATCCCTAAAACTAATTGATTTAATATGTTCTTTTGTTTCAAGCTCAATACCTGATTTTAAGCTATCTTGTGTCGGAACACCATGACATAAAATATCAACAAGCAATAAATTTTGTCTATTTTTTATATAATTTTTTACAGCTGCTACTTGACATGGTGTTCCAAAAAAAACAACTTTTTTTCCTAATTTCAAATCACTACTAATTTGTGTAACGCATTGATTCATATGACTATGAACATACTTAGATCCCTGAATTTTGTACAAATCTTTTGGATCAGAAATTCTTTCATGCTGTACCTTTGCTGCATTCATAACTGCCCCATACACAATTCCATCTTCTTTAATTATCTCTGAAGCAATTATATACGACAATCCCCCCGAATTTGATTTTTCATGAATTTCTTCATTTTTACTATAAGTTGCATAAACTTTTTTCAATTTTTCAGTCTCTGCTTTATTTTCGATAGGACAAACTTTTCTACATAAATGGCATCCTATACACTTTTCTGAATCAATTTTAGGATATATCGCACCATTTTTTTCTTTTTTCATAGAAATACTATTCTTCGGACATATGTTCATGCATGAAAAACATGCACAACATTTTTTCTCATCGTCCAATACACTTTTTAGCATTTTATGGCCTCCATCAACCAACGTAATGATTCCTCTCTGCTTCTATATAATTTTTTATCAACTTCAAGCCATTTATCTTCAGAAATATTTTTTGCCTGATTATTTTCTGGGCACCAACATTCTTCTAACCCTACAAGTGCTAAGAATTCTTTGATTCTATTATTTTGTTCTGGTCTACTGGAATCCTTTTCTAAAACTGCAAAATTCTTATGTAACAATACTGATATAACTGTTGCATGGAATGAATCGGTGATTACCATATCTGCATCATTAATATACGAAACAAATTTCCAAGGATCCACTTCCCAATCTGCAAATTTCTCTAATATTTTATCTTTTTCAAAATCACTTCCCACATTAATAATTGCATGAATATCCAATTTCTTATCATTTGCATATTGAACAGTAAACTCTCTATGTTCAAAATTATTTCCCAAGAAATATGCAAATACATATGGTTTTGAATCTATTTTTTTTGTATGTGCTTTAAGCTCATCCGCACCTAATAAAATAACAGGATCTACCACCGTCTTAATATCTTTTCCCACAATTTTCTCTAATTGTTCTCTACATGCAGTATCACGAATTGATATTGCTTTTAATCTTGAAAGTGCTCTTTTATAAATCGGATAATACTGTTCTGGTATATTGGTTGTACTTAAACTTGAAGCATATGAAATCTTTCTCTTATCATCTGGAACCCATTCCATTAAATATACTGAATCTAATGCTTCAGGATTCCAAATTTGATCACTCCCAGCCATTACGATATCATATGGTTTTACTATTGATTCTAATTCTTCAACTTGGATTTCATGATTTGCTGCTAACTTATAATTTTCGCTTATAAAACCTAAAAACGCATTTTCACGTTTTTTAAAATTTTCTTCATTTGCTTTATAAATTTTTCTATCTCTTCGTTGTTCCCACTTTTTAACATATGTACTAAACATTAATGCCTTTTTCATTTTATGCATCATACTCGTTTTTCGCTTAGGCATATAAGGTAATAAATAGCATTCATCTGCTAAATATTGATCATTCGTATTTATTCCCGTAATCTTTGAGTCTTTGATTACTTTCTGCAAAGAATAGGCTTGCAATGCAGTTCCATAATTGTAATTTTTATACCATGTTAAAAGTAATATTTTTTTCATTTTTCTATATTTTCCCTTCTATTCTAAATCCCCTTTTTTAGTTTTTTATTTACTACACTTTTTACAATTCCCTTAACTTCTGAGAAATATAAACTACATATTATTAAACAACAAACTATCTCAACTAATATCAGTGGCATTATATTAGTTATCATAACCATTGCTATAGCTTGAACTAACAGGATTCCATATGAAATATTATTTCGTTTATGATTAATTCTAAATGAAATAATATTATTAACTGCCCGCACTCTTATTGCCCATACCACGACATATGAAATCATTGTTGCAATTGCAGCTCCCAATGGACCAATTTTATACACTAAAATAAAATTTAACACAATATTCGTAACTGCCCCAACAAATGTTGTTTTTCCTATAATTGCTGATTTTTTGGTTGCTGTAAAAATACCACCTATTACAGCTCCTAATGATCCAAAAACCACTGAAATCATTAAAAATGGTGCATACTCCCAGGCCTTATAAAATTCATTAGCAAAAAGTATTCTTGCAATAACTTTATTAAATATAATCAGCCCTGAACATATAATTACCATACCACTATTATAAATTTTATAAATATTTTCATAAAATTCTGAATTGTTCTCATCATATTCTTTTACAGCTGATAATGTCCAAGCTTGATTAAATATTGTCTGAAACATTGTCAGAATTGATGGGATTTTATAAGCAACAGAATATATTCCATTAGCAGCCACCCCACAAAGCCAAATAACAATATATCGATCTGATACATTGTTTATCCACCAAGCTATATTATTCAAAATAAGGGGCGTACTATATTGTCTCATTTCTCTTGATGTATTTTTATTAACCGGTGAATATTTTATATATTTCCATGCCTTTGTCCTAATCATTAAAAAAATGGAACTTGTTGCAAACGAAATATTACTTGCCAAAAAATATCCTTCTAATCCCCAATGCAAATACAATAAGAATAAAATATTTAACACAATTGTCATTATAGAATTTAAAATTCCAGCAATTGCCATATCTACTAATTGTTCTTTTCCTCTTGTAAACTGATTCATTATGTCAGATAACATACATAACACAAAATAACCAAAAAAATACCATACATATTGATTAAACATAGGTACTATATTAAATGTTTTATTAGCAATAACTAGCACTAAACATATTAAACATGCTCTGATATAATACCTAATTGATATTGTAAAAACTTCCTTTTCATCAACATTTTCATCTAACAGAAAACGCACTAAAGCTTCCGCTATATCTACTGATAATATCGGTATCAATAAGAATGCTGTTGTTGTATATAAATCATATGTTCCATATTCTGCTGTTGATAATACATTAGTATATAATGGCACCAATAAAAATGCTAATATTTTACTAGTAAAATTATTTATAGTCACTAAACCTATATTTTTTAATAAATACTTATATTTTCCCATTATTTTTCACCTATTATTCACTATTTTTACTCATAATTGCATTATATCTCAACAGCAAAGCAAAAAATGGATAAGATAGCACTGCACAGAAATATGTATAAAACATATTAAAAAATGCATTAAATGCCCATAATATAATTAAAACAATTATTATAAATCGTGATTTTACTTTTCCTTTCAAAGTCTTCTGAATTAACACTTTCATAAGTCCTATATATATAATGATACCTAACATACCATAATCACTTAATATCTGTATGTAATCATTATGTGCCCACAAAGCCACATGAAAAACTGGTTTATTTAAATAGAACAAATAATTTATACCATTTCCAACTAGTATGTTATACCATTTGTTATGTAATATTGCATACATATCATATGTCCAAAAACTAGACCTACCACTTGTAAAAGCATCTAAAAAGCTTAAATTAGAAGTATCTACTCTTCCTGCTGTGCTAATAAATTTATTTTTTATTGGGGATATTAATATAATTCCTATAGCTAATATTACAAATAATATAACTATATACTTAAATTTCCGCTTATCTTTTACAATTGTATACAAAAACACCATCCATGCTGCCATCAATACCACCAAATATGTTCTTGTCGTTCCCATCAAAATACACATACTTGGAATTATCATTAAATACATGTATCTTTTTTTTCTATAAAAAACATACTGAAATGCCAATAATATAAATATATAAATTGAAATAGGTGATAAAAGAAATGTAGTTCCTGCAAAAGAAACAAATGCTACATCTTCACCTTCATATGTATAACAACTCGGTATTAAGAAAGAAATTCCAACAAAAAAATTCCATATATATAATATTAAATCAATATATCTCCTATGTCTTCTAAGAAATGTTAATACAACATCACTATTCCTAATAAAAAATAATACATAAAATATGTAAAACGGAAAATAAATTAACATATTAAAATTATAAAAGTTCATATTATATTTCACGCAATTCACAATCACTGTAATTATTGCATATAACATTAACACTACTTCATATTTTCGTAATCCACATTTTAAATAATAAAAAAATAGCAATGTAAATACTAATGTTGTTAACAAAATATTCAACGGACCAATATAAACTTTTAATATTGAAGATATTGGAAATTGAATCAATACATACATTAATAAATCTCTTATAGTTATTCCTTTTGTCTTTGATCTCACATTAGTCATATTTTCTCCTATATCTTATATAATTCATTTAAATATTTAGCCATTGTATTTTTCTTATTAGATATCCCTTTGTAAGTTAATTTATGAACAGATGTTAACTTTATTATTTCTCTATATCGTTTATTATCATATTCATTATTTAATTCTTGCATCAATAAATGTGAATCTATTTGATTAATTACTGGAACTTTTTTCCAGGTTTCTTGATTCTTATCTGTAACCATTCTAAAAAACATATGCATTAAAAAATAATTTTTTATATAATTATATTTTTTCCAATATTTATACAAAAGTCTTCTAGTTTCCAACAATAACAAATTATTTGTTCTTTTACTATAAATAAACCAACTTCCCATATTTATCATTTCCATATCCATCCAACCATTTCTATATACAAAAAAATCATTCTTTTTAATATAATCTGGTAAAACTCCCGTTAAATATGTCGTTGCATCTAGCCACAAACCGCCATATTTTATTAACAATTCTAATCTTAATAAATCTGAAAAATGAGTATTACTTATAATTCCTTTTTTCCACTTTTCAATTATATATTCAGGAAATTGCACATAATCCTTATAATTTTCTTCTGTTATTACAATAATTTCTTTATCTTTTAACCAATAACTAACTGAATCATAACAATCTTTCACTAATTGAGGAGCATTATCGATTCCTTGTAACCAACAAACCCAAACGCAATCTTTACCTTCATTACTCTCGACCTTTATTTTACTATAATCTTGTACTTCTTTTCCAAATTTTCTTTTTAACCAACTATATTCCTTATACATTGTTAACTGGCCAGCAAGATATTTATCTGCAAAGTTTGTTACAACTAAGCCATATCCAAATATATCCGTTAATAATGTCTTCGATTGCATACTTTTTAAAATTAAATTCTTGATTCTCATTTTTCCCTCATCTAAATCCAATTTGCAAAACCATTTATAAATTCAATTATCATTTCAAAACTTATGAATTTTATTCATCATCTCTTCAACTGTACATGGCTCCCTCAATCCCATATCTAAATATGGTTTAGAAAACTCTTTTGCTTTTCTCTTAGCATCTTCGTATGTTCCAATCTGTTTTGCTGGAACACCTCCCATAACACTTCCTGCTGGAACATCCTTAGTCACTACAGCCCCTGCAGCAATAATACAATTATCTCCAATTGTAACTCCATAATTAATTATTGCATCTGCACCTATATAAACATTATTTCCAATTTCAACTTTACCATATCTACATAAATAAGTATCTGTATTTTCTTCATGATTAAAAACCGTATTTACAGCACTGTGCGTAACTAAGCGTACTCCTGCTGAAATAGCAACATTATTATGTAAATATACTAAAAATGGTTCTGCTGGTAATATATTAGATTGAAAATAACAATTATCTCCAACCTGCGCAAACATATTATGTTTTTTTATGTAATCCATCTTTTTCCATCCATCGCGTATTGTTAACATATGTATTTGTCTCCAATACCTTCTGAATTTATCAAATATCACATATAATCTCATTATTTATTACCCCTAATCTTCTTTATACTTTAACATACCTTTGATATTAAATATAATTCTTTCTAATGTTATCTTCTTTCGGTTGAACCATAATACTTTTGCATAAAATTTAACTTTACTTCTTTTGCTTCTCTTCATTATTAATTCAGGCGTAATTTCATAGAATTTATCAGTTGTTGTATCAGCATAAATCAAATACTGTTTCTGCTCTTTGTACTCAGAAATTCTAAACGTCGTTGGTCGACACCAATAATGTAAATACATATATTCTTCCTGATATATTTCCCCATTTGCAAGATAATATCTAAGTAATTGCCCATTTTTCCATGTAAAAACTTGATGCTCATTTTTATATGCATCCTCTTTTGGTTCCCAATCTAAATAAAATCCATAGTCATACTTCAGTAGATTAGCAAAATCGATTTTTTCATATACTGGAATTTCAAGTTTTTTATAAATATTATCCATTCCTGGCTCATCAAACGCATACCCTTTATCTGTGGTATACACATCTTTATAATAATCTATACCTTCTATATGGGTTCGATATCTAGCATTAATTTCTGGTGTGTTTTTGTATAGCATTGAATGCCCATTAAAACCAACTTTTTCATATTTTTCTAAAATTTCATCTGTGTAAAATTTTCTTATATTTCCCCAAACCAAATCAATATCGCAATTTCCCCAAAAATCATATCCTGCTAATTCATCTTTAAATACTTCTCCATATGATGGTTTATAATCACAAAGTTTATACGGACGTTCCAATGATATTGGAAAATCAAAAATTCCCTGAATTCTTTCTTTCATTTTTTCAAATGAAAAATATGTCACTTTTACATTTTCAGGATAATCATATGGTGTTTGATCATCTGTAAATATCAACCAATCTATCGTAGGATTACATTTGCAACTTAATAACCAAAATTCGAATCCTTTAGGAAACTTTCCAAAAAAAGGAACTACATAAGCTATTTTATACATAACTTCTCTCTCTTTCATAATTTCTTTTGCATCATTTTTTCCAATAGATATTTTACAACACAAGAAAAAATAATCGCACATGCTAATGTCATAATTACAGTAACTATATATGATAAAATTTCATTTCCAAATAAATGATTCATATGTACTTTTTCTATCATTCGATAAAAGACCATATGGCACAAATAAATCTCTAAACTAATATTTCCAATAAACTTAGTAAATTTATTGGAAAGAATTTTTCCTGTATTATTTTGGGATGCAATAGAATAAATTAGTAGTAATCCAAATAATACTAACATAATAAATGGTTCTGACTTTCCTTGGTAAAAATATATTCCTGCAATTATTACTGTTAACAATGCTATTAATATTTTTTTCTTTTGGCAAAATTCATATATGCTATTTTTATATAAGAATAGGATTCCACCTAACATAAAAAACATTGCTGAATATATAATATTTCCTCTTACATCAAATCCACTTATTACATGATTATTATCAAAAAAATAAATTCTACATATTACATTAAAAATCATGGAAATAATAAATGTCCCCCATGCTCTATTTCTATTACTAATCAGGTAACAAAAAAATGGAAAAATCATATAAAACACAAATATTAATCCTAAAAACCAGCCAATGCCGATTACTGATATATTAGCATTTGGTAAAAGTCCAAAACATAGTGTCAAATTTGCAAACAATTCATATACTGTATTTATACTTGGAGATATTATTACATCGACAAAACATAAAATAGCAAAAAATGGCCATATTTTCTTATATCTTCTGGCATAAAACTTTTCTACTGATATCTCCTGATTAATTAACCTATCATAATATCCGCAACACATAGAAAATGCACTAATCATCATAAAGAGAAATACTAAATTTCCTAACGATTGTATAAATGGATCAAAAACAAAACCACTTACTTTATATTTTCCATTTGATAAAATATGCATCATCGCAACACCTATGGCTGAATAAGCTCTTAAACCATCTAATGCCCCATAATGTATCTTATTTTGTGTTTTCATCTGCTCTCCTTTATTAACTCTCTTTCATTTTTCTAAAGCAATTCATAAAATCATCAACCTTTGACAAGGTCGACAATTTTTCACGATATTTTAGGCAATTATTAACATATACTTCGTTATCATTTACTATTTTCATTAGATCCTGTTGATCCCATTCTGTAGCAATACCTAATTTATATTTTTTTATATATGATGCATTTAATGGTATCTCTGTTGTCACTACTGGCGTGCCAACAGCAATTGATTCTACTATAGAAATCATACTATTATCCTTAACAGTATTAACTAAAAGTGCCTTAGCATGAGCTAAATATGGTAATAATTCTTCATGATTTAGTTTTCCCTTGAAAATAACCTTTTCTTCTAATTCTAATACTCTACTCTGCTGCTCTAACGAAGATTTTAATTCTCCATCTCCAATTATAATTAATTCGCTTGAGTTACCACTGATTTTTAAATATTCTCCAAATTTTAATAAAATCCCATCAATTCTCTTTCTTTCAATTAATTGAGAACAAACCACAAAATAATCCTTTTTATCCGTTGAATATATAAATTTATCCAGATTTACTCCATGTTCAATAATTTTTGAATCAGTATTCCTACAATATTTTTTTATAAAACTCTTTGCCTCTTCTGATCTTGCTACCACTTTTACATTTCTCATCAAAAATCGTGCTACAATATTGTACCATATCTTTGATGGTAATTTTTTCATCATCGCATTATGTTTTGCTAACTCATGCCAAACTATAACTTTGCTCTTGTTTGTCAAAACAGCATTTAATGTATTAATTGAAAAAACTTCACTACAAATAATAAGATCTATATTACTCTCATTTTTCTTTATGTATTTTGATAAATTATACATATAAGGAAAACAATGTGGCATAAAAATTGATTTAAACTTACATTTTCCCCATATAACTTTGAATGGATATTTTTCTTTATTTTCTGGTTTAAATGGTTCAGCAGCATACAATGTCACATTATGACCTTTTTTTTCAAAAGCTAAACATAAATCATAAATCATTGTATCCTTAATCGAATTAGCTCTTATAATATTTTTTGTTTCAGACGTATATACAATCGGATTTACAATCAATATATTCATCTTCTACTTCTCCATCTGCTTAGCAATATCCGCATCCACAATCTCTTCTCCACTCTTACCAACTAACTGCTCCTTAGAAGCCGCAGACAATCCATCATTGATCGTCGCACACATATCGCAAGTAGAACACTTATCAAGTTCTTCCTTCGTAACAATACCCTTCTTATAGTCACGAACGATTTTATTCTCATACATACTATATTTTTTCTTCTTAAAGAAACGTAAGAATTTATGCTTCATAACCCAAAGAGCAGGAACCCAAATATACTTATGCATAGCAGGTGATACAGAACCGATCATCCAGCAATCACGGTCACAGCAACGAACTTTCTTACGAACTTCTTCTGCTTCTTTGCTGTTCCATAATTCATTCCAACTCTGTTCATTTAAGTTACCCATAACTTCTTTATCTTTTGTTCCATTACATGGCATAACATCTCCATATGGATCGATAAAGAATGTATCAAAACTCATATCACATGGAAGTAATCTCTTCTGTCCATAGATATAGTTGATCAATCCATGGTTAAAGTAAGCACGGAACCATTTCTTTGGTGAGTTGCTGTTTAACAGTTCATTTACCAAGTTTTCAAACTGTTTTGCAACCATTGGACGGTTTTTGATGATATTCTTTGCTTCTACAAAGTAAAAACTGTTATGTAAGGAAGCCGTTGCAAATTCCATTCCCATCTTATCGGAAATCTTATAAAGAGGTACTAAGTCTTTACAGTTTGCATCCTGTACTGTCATACCAAATCCAACGTCTTTCATACCCATCTGTCTTAATTTCTTTAATGTTGTATATCCACGTTGGAATCCATTTTCTAATCCACGGATCTTGTTATTTGTTTCTTCTAATCCTTCGATAGAAATACGAATTCCGACATTAGGAAATTCTTTGCAAAGATCTACGATACGGTCTGTAAAGAAACCATTTGTTGAGATAACGATACGATCGGATTTTTTCTGTAATTCACGTACAATATCTTTTAAGTCTGTACGGATAAATGGTTCTCCACCAGTAATGTTTGTAAAGTACATTGGTGGTAACTTCTTAATTGTTTCTAAGCTGATTTCTTCATCTGGTGTAGATGGTTTCTTGTAACGATTACACATATTACATCTTGCGTTACAACGATATGTAACAATAACTGTACCATTTAACTTCTTAACTTTCTTATCTTTACTCATATTTTTTTCACTCAACTTCCCTTTTTGTTTATTTGCTGCTCGATTGCCTCGAACTCTTCCTGTATAAATCTTCATCAACTTCTCATAATACTCATCGATCGTATCAAAACTAATATTTTTACAATTTTCTGTATAAGAAGCTGTTAGTTCCTTATCTTCCCACAGATGTTTAATCTTTTCTTTCAAATCAACTGCATCTGCACTTTCAAATAATTCTCCTGTTTTTCCTTCCTGAATCAGCTCTGGAATTCCACCAATGTTCGCTCCTAATACTGGAGTTCCATACATCTGTGATTCCATCACTGAGAATGGGCAGTTTTCATACCATTCAGACGGATAAATAGAAAATCTTGCTTCTCTGATCAGTTTTTCTAAATCTTTGCCTGTCTGGAATCCTACATTCTTAATGTTTGGAATTCCTTCAATTTGATCTTCTAACGGACCAGTTCCAGCAAAGATAAATGGAACATCTGGTAATGACTTACATACATCAATTAATGTCCCAATTCCCTTTTCTTCAGAAAAACGTCCAAAATACAGAACATAGTCTTTTTTCTCTGTATTCTTCCATTCTACTTTATCAATAAAGTTATGTAATGCGATTGTTTTCTTTGCAAACAATGGATTACTATCTAACTTTTTTTTCATAAAATGACTGCAACAGATCATTGCATCAATATATTTATAAGTTCCTTTTAATTTCCAAAACTCAGCTTCCATAGTTCCAACTGCACTCTTTGCGGTGCTTCCATGGATACATTTTCCTTTTGTACAATTTAAGAAATGTCCACCTAAACATTTTTCACAGTTTTCATGTGTGTTAGGATTGTTACACATATGGTTTGGACAGACAAGCTGATAGTCATGTGCTGTAAATACGATTCTACAGTTCTTTCCTATCTCTTTTCTCCATTTCTGGATTTCTACAATGATACTTGGTGTCAACTGATAGTTGAAATTATTAATATGACACACATCTGGCTGAAAATCATCCAGTACCTGCCTGATCTTTGTTCTTGCTTCTTTGGAATAGATTGTTTTTAATGGATATGTTAACTTTGCAAGTTTACTTCCACCATGAAAATCCATATCAGATGTATACGCATCTACATTGTTTCCTACACATCTTCCTTCATGTTCCATTCCAAAAAACTCTACTTTATGTCCCTGTTTTTCTAAATATTCTCCTAATTTGAAGATATATGTTTCTGATCCACCATTAGGATATAGAAACTTGTTTATCATTAAGATTTTCATTGATCTTTTTTCCCTTCTGATATACTCTCAATGTTCTCTCCACAACATCTTCCCAATTATACTTCCCACAAATATATTCCGAAGCTTCACTCTTATATTTCCGAACGATTTGTTCATCATCACAAACCATCTGCAGCTTTTCTTTCAGATCCTCAACATTAGCCTTCTTAAACAATATCGCCTTATCCTCAACCACATCAGCAATCTCAGCAATATCAGACCCGATCACACAGTTCCCATAACTCATAGCCTCAAGCAGACTAAGTGGCATACCCTCCAACTTAGAAGGCAGCACATAAACATAAGCATTACTATAAATCTCTTCCAGTAACTTTCCAGAAACAAATCCAGTAAAGATAATATTCGGATCATCTCCAGCCATCTCTTTCAGCATCTTCACATACCCATCCGTATCACTCGTAGCCCCAGCGATCACTAGTTTCTTATCTGTTTTAAGTTCCTTATACGCCTCAATCAAGAAATGAATTCCCTTTTCTTCTGTCAGTCGTGATAATGCACAAATATACTCATCCTTATGAAGTCCAAATTTCTGAGTGATCAAATCCGCTTTCTGATTCTCATGCGTCATAACCCCATTCGGAATCAAAACAGTATCTCTGTCATAAAACTTCTTAAAATATTTCTGTACCTTCTTACTTAATACAATCACTTCATCTGCATACTTTGCTGCAATATATTCCCCAAACTTAATATATCTAGAACCAAATCCGTGTTTCCATTTATCTCTCGCCCAGTCAATTCCATGAATCGTTACAATACATCGTTTTCCAAACAGTTTCGGAATCCATAGAAATGCACTTGGTCCTTCTGCATGAAAATGCACAACATCATATTTTCCAAATGCTGCACAGATTGCAGCAGAAAAAGAGGATGTCATCGCTGCTAATCCTCTTTTATTGATCGTTATTACTTTCTTTAACTGAACCCCCCTATACTTTTTCCCTTTTACAGTTTTTACATATTCATTTTCCACTTTATCGCCAGATCGGTTAAAGCATGTTACTTGGTGGCCTTTTTTTATCATTAATGGACACATAATCGTCAATACACGTTCAATTCCACCTCTTCTAGATGGAACAACCTTATGACCGATCATCGCAATTCTTAAATTCTTGTTACCTCTTTTTTTCAATTTGATAGTCCCCTTCATTCAATCAACAATCAACTAATCCACAACTCCACACTCTCAAATCTACCTACTGTGCCCCATCATCCCCACAAACAACAAGCCACACTGTCTTAATCAATATCCCAATATCCCTCCAGATAGACCAATGATCGATATAATCAACATCCATCTGAACAATCTCCTCAAAGTCTGTGATCGTGCTTCTTCCGCTAACCTGCCAAACCCCAGTCAGTCCAGGCTTCTGGCAAAGTCTCTTCTTATGGTAAGCACTATACTGTTCAAACTCATCCACTGTAGGCGGTCTTGTCCCTACCAGACTCATATCCCCCTTCAGTACATTCCAAAACTGTGGAAGTTCATCAATACTTGTCTTCCTGATAAACTTTCCAACCTTGGTAATTCTCGGATCGTCTTTCATCTTAAACATCAATCCGTCCATCTCATTCTGTGCCATAAGCTCTTTCTTGCGCTCTTCCGCATCCTGATACATCGAACGGATCTTATAGATTTTGAAAATCCTTCCATTCTTCCCAACTCTCTTCTGTGAGAAGAACAGCGGCCCCGGTGATTCTAGCTTCACCAGTGGTCCAACAATGATCACTGCGATCGCTGTGATCAACATTCCAACCAATCCCCCGGCAATATCCATTGCTCTCTTCATCATCAGCATGACAAATGATACATTATGACCAGAGAAACTTACACTTTCATAAGGACCAACTTTCTCAAGTGATCGTTCCAGATTCTCATTGATCTGAAACTGGGAAATGTTAAGATTCGTCTTAATTCCCATGTCCTCAAGGTTCTGTACTGTCATCGCGATCGGGAATTCTTCATCCATCGGTATATATAAGAATACTTCATCCACAACCGACCGCATCGCATATTCAAAAATACTTCGATACGAATGTGCTACAACCGGAATCTCGTTGATGAGCCATCCTGTCATGTCTTTGTCCACAACTGCAACACTTGTGATCCACAGGTCCCAGTTCTTCTCTTCCATGATATTCCCGATTACTTCTTCTGCATGATCACTCGTTGTGATAATCATCATCTTTCTTGCATAAGAATGATCCTTTCTTCTTGATAGCCAATACTTCCGATAAACTCGATGTGTGATCTGCATCCATACAAAACTGAATCCAGAAGTAAAGATATAGATAAATCTGGAGTAATCTTTTGCATCTTGGATCAGGAATGCAACCATCGCCATTCCTGCTGCCATCAGAATGACCGTCTGCAAATTCATTCTCATTTCTTCTATAAATTTGCGCTTAAAAAAACCACGATTCGGACGAAACAGAAAGTAGATCATCATAAGTACTACAATTGCAATAAGCCAACGATAATACGTATCGTTCCCCATCACGGTATACCCTGTTTCAATATTTCCAAACCGCAGCCATACTGCTGCAAAATAACCAACAGTAACTCCCACCAGATCTAATAAAAAGATCAGGAAGTTCTGCATCTGTAATCTTGTTGCTCCCATATTCTATTTCATCCCCATTTATTTTCACACTTTGTGTTAATTATTTATGCCTTTCCCTTCCAAAGTATAGCATATATTTTCTAAATTTCAATACAAATCTTTGTACTTTTTGTCGAGCTTTGATTTTTTTCTTAACTTCTTTGAACTTTCGGCTCTTATTTTGAACTTTTTATTGAACTTTTCTTGTTTTTGTGCTATATTAAACAAAATCATTTGAACTTTGAATTTTATTTTGAACTTTTATCGGAGGGTGTTATGAATCAGACATTTACCTTTGCAGATCGTTTGAAGTCTGCAATGGAACAAAAACATATGAAACAGGTTGATCTTATTCATGCAGCAGAGACTGCTGGAGTCAAGGTTGGGAAAAGTCATATCAGCCAGTATGTCAGTGGCAAGACAGTTCCTCGTTCAGAGATTCTTCATTTCTTATCAGAAACTCTTGATGTCGATGCTGACTGGCTTTCTGGAAACGGAGGGAATGCTGTGAATCTGGAAACTTCTCCAAGGAGAACATTTAGCAAATCTACCAAATTAGATAATGTACTTTACGATGTACGTGGTCCTGTCGTAGATGAAGCGAACCGCATGGAACGTAACGGAACTCATATCCTGAAATTAAATATCGGGAATCCTGCCCCATTTGGTTTCAGAACCCCAGATGAAGTCATCTATGATATGAGACATCAGTTAGCTGACTGCCAGGGATATTCTGCTTCTCAGGGATTATTTGCTGCAAGAAAGGCGATCATGCAGTATGCGCAGCTTAAGAAGATCCCAAATGTTGATATCGATGACATTTATACTGGAAATGGTGTCAGTGAGCTGATCAATCTGTCAATGTCTGCTTTATTAGATGATGGGGATGAGATCTTGATCCCTTCTCCGGATTATCCTTTATGGACGGCTTGTGCAACGCTTGCTGGTGGGAAAGCAGTTCATTATATCTGTGATGAACAGTCTGAATGGTATCCTGATATGGAAGATATCAAGCGAAAGGTAAATTCCCGTACAAAAGCGATCGTTCTGATCAATCCTAACAACCCAACGGGGGCTCTTTATCCAAGAGAAGTCTTACAACAGATCGTTGATATCGCGAGAGAACATCAGTTGATGATCTTCTCTGATGAGATTTATGACCGTCTGGTGATGGATGGAGAAGAACATGTATCTATTGCTTCTCTGGCTCCAGATCTGTTCTGTGTGACATTCTCTGGTTTATCCAAGTCTCATATGATCGCTGGTTTCCGTATCGGATGGATGATCTTAAGTGGTAATAAGGCGATCGCGAGGGATTATATTGAAGGTTTAAATATGTTATCAAATATGCGACTTTGTTCCAATGTTCCTGCACAGGCAGTTGTCCAGACAGCACTTGGCGGCCATCAGAGTGTCAATGATTACATAATTCCTGGTGGACGTATTTACGAACAGAGAGAGTTTATTTATAATGCATTGTGTGATATCCCTGGTATCAGTGCAGTGAAACCAAAAGCTGCTTTTTATATCTTCCCGAAGATTGATACGAAGAAGTTTAACATTACAAATGATGAGCAGTTTGCTCTGGATCTGCTTCGTGAAAAGAAGATTCTGATCGTGCATGGAAGTGGATTTAACTGGAAGGATCCGGATCATTTCAGAGTGGTTTATCTGCCTCGTGTGGAAGTGCTTGAGGATGCTTCTGTGAAGCTTCGTGATTTCTTGGAATATTATAGACAGTAAAATCTTACTCCATTATAAATTTTGACGAATGTACAATAAAAAAGAGAACTTGCCTGCTTGTATGCAAGTTCTCTTTTTTATTATCTCTTAACAATCTTTAAGTCATATCCTAACGTATTTATAATCTTACAGAATGTTGCCAAAGACGGTTTTACCAATTTCTTTTCTATTCTTGATATTGATTGTTGTTTATTTCCTGTCATTTTTGCTAATTGTGTTTGCGTAATATGTTGCTCTTTTCTAATTTTGATCATTTCCTAAATCAGCTTATATTCGTTCCTGCTCTCATCCCATTGTTTTGCAAACGCTTTATCTTTTTGTTTCTTTTCATGAATTAATTCTTCTGTTTTTATCGTTGTAAATGGCATATGATCATTCCTTTCCGATTAGATAATGTTCATATATTTCTCCTTAATTATACATCATATTTGTTGTATTTTCAATATATTTTTCTCTTATTATACTATCATTATCATTTTTGTCAATATTTTACTTGTAATTATTTTACATTACAGATTCATATAAAAATAAACAAACACCGGCATCGTAACCACCGCCAGCAATGTTGTCATTACATTGATCGCGCTTGCATATTTCGAATCGTTTCCGTACACCTGACACATCTGTGTGATCGTTGAGGCGCATGGTGTGATCGCCGCCATGTATGTGATCAGGATGATGTTTTCTGCCTGTGGGTGCCAGTTTTTCATTCCTAACAGAATAATGACTGCAAGTGCTATAATCGGTTCGATCACTAATCGGATGAATGTGACCAGGTAGATTCTTTTGTTTGTAAATACTTTCTTTAGATCGACTCCTGCGATCAGCATTCCTGTGACAATCATACTTAATGGTCCGATCATGCTTCCAACGGATGACAGGGTATTTCCTATGATCTCTGGAAATCTGATCTTCGTGAAGAATAAAAATACTCCTGCGAATACAGAGATCATGTTTATATTTAACAGGATCTTCTTTAAACTGATCTCTGTTTCCCCACTAATCTTACATTTGCAGTGGGTCCAGATGAAGAATAATTGGACACTCATGAAGACGCAGCCGTAGATGACCCATTCTTTTCCTAAGATATAGGTGACTAATGGTACGATCAGGTTTCCTGAGTTGGAATAGTAGGCAGATGTGTATTCCACCATGTTTAAATGAAACATTTTTCCCATAATCCATGTGACAAACAGTAATAAAAACTGCAGGATCACAGATGCGATACATGCAACTGCCAGTCCTTTCATAATGCTTGGGGTATAGTCTACCTGAAATGCGGTGATGATCACGGATGGTACAATCAGATAGAGTATGATCTTTGAGATCACTTTGCTGTCTTCTTCTTTTAAAAATTTGATCTTTACCATAATGTAACCCATGAGGATCATCAGGAATAGTTGTACGATCTGTTTTAGCAGCAGAATACTGATTTGCATGGTGTTTTCCTTCTTTCTTTTGTATGTTTTCTTGATATCTCATCCTAGTATATCATTCTGCTTTTTTTATACAAGAAATGTTTCGAATTTGATACATCTTTCTTCGTTGTTTTTCCTGGAATCATCTTGATAATCTTCCCAAAAAGTATTAGAATCTGTATAGTTTTTTTGAAAGAGGGTATTGTATATGAAGAATTCTTCGAAACAGTCCGTGAAGATGGATATGCTTCATGGAAGTTTATTCGATAAGATGTTAATGTTTGCTATGCCGCTTGCTGCCTGTAGTATCTTACAGCAGCTTTTTAATTCGGTCGGTACTGCTGTTGTCGGACGCTTTGCGAGCAGTGAGGCTTTGGCTGCGGTTGGTAGTAATAGTTCTGTGATCGCTTTGATGGTCACATTGTTTTCTGGGATTTCTCTTGGTTCTAATGTTGTGATCGCCAATTATATCGGACAGAATGATACGAAGCGGATTCCTCGTGTGGTACATACCGCTGTGTCTCTTGCACTGCTTAGTGGTGTGTTTTTGTTGATTCTTGGACAGTTTGTGGCTCATCCGATCCTTTTGCTGATGGGTGCACCGAAGGATATCATTCATCTTGCAACGTTATATCTGCGGATTTATTTTCTTGGAATGCCATTTTTTATGTTATATGATTTCGGTGCTTCCATTCTTCGCAGTATCGGAGATACACGTCGTCCAATGTATGCTTTGATCGTGTCTGGTGTTGTGAATGTAATCTTGAATCTTCTATTTGTCGTTGTATTTCATATGGATGTTGCGGGTGCCGGACTTGCGACGGTTGGTGCGAACGCAACAAGTGCGGTTCAGATCCTTTATTTTCTGACGCATGAAGAGCTTCCGATCCGGTTATCTTTTAAGTCTTTGACGATTGATCGGGATGCTGTTTCTAAGATCCTGAAGATTGGGGTTCCTGCGGGGCTTCAGGGAATGGTGTTCTCTCTTGCCAATGTCTGTATCCAGTCTGGGATCAACAGTTTTGGAGCTGGCGGGATTGCGGGTTCTGCGGTGGAATTAAATTATGAGTATTTTGCTTATTATCTGGTCAATGCCTTTGCTCAGACGGTGGTTACATTTACCGGACAGAATTATGGTGCGAAGGATGAGGAACGTTGTAAGAAGATTTTTCGTCTTGGAATGTTGTGCAGTGTGATCTCTTGCGGAATCCTTAGTACGATCTTTGTTGTATTCCGTACGTTCTTTATTGGATTATTTACAAGTGATCCATCTGTCTATCATTATGCTCAGCTTCGTTTTTTGATCGTTCTGACATTCGAGTGTCTGACAAGTTCTTATGAAATCAGTGGTGGATGTCTGCGTGGATTTGGACGTTCCATGACTCCTGCGATCCTGACAGTGTTTGGATCTTGTGTATTACGTTTGATCTGGCTTGCAACGATCTGTAACTGGTTCCATGATTATAAGCTTTTGATGGCGATCTATCCGATCTCTTGGGTATTGACTGGAACGATGGTTCTGGTGGCTTATTTTAGGACACGTAAGAAGCTGTTTTTATAATTTGATGATGTAATTAAAATGTCTGTTATACCTATTTGTTTCATAATAGATCTAACAGACATTTTTCTTTGCTATTTTTAATATTTAGCACACAAAAAACCGAACAATTTACGTAAATTGAAATCATATTTACGTGAATTGTTCGGTTTTATTTCACATATTTACTTCCTATTCATCTTCCTGCAATGCATATGCTCTTTCTTCGATCGATTTCTTCTTTGTTTCTTCATAGTTCTTTAACTCTTTGATCGCTTGTCCTGACATTGCATACAGGATGAAGATATTAAAGATCGTCATTAACCCAATTCCGACATCTCCTAAATCCCATACGAATGTATAGGTCTGGATTCCTCCGATAAATAACATCACAAGTGCTAATACTTTATAGGCTGTCTGCCATCCCCATTTGTCACCGAACAGGTAGGAGACGTTGGATCTTGCATAGAATAAGATTCCAAGGAATGTCGAGAAACTGAACATCCAGAGGATCACTGCGATAAATACAACTCCGAATCCTCCTAAATGATAGTTCATTGCTGTCTGTAACAGGTTCATACCGGTTAATCCATCGGTCAGATTCTGTGGTGCTAATAACATTAACATTGCCGTACAGCTGCAGATCACGATCGTGTCGATGAAGACTCCTAATGCCTGTACCAGTCCCATCTGTGCTGGGCGTTCACAGTCTGCTGCAGCTGCTGCACATGGTGCGGATCCTGATCCTGCTTCATTGGAAAATAATCCTCGTTTCACTCCGTTCATAAGAACTGCTCCAAACCCTCCGGCTGCGACCTGACGGATTCCAAAGGCTTCTTTGAAGATTCTTGCGAAAACCCCCGGAATGCTTGGCAGATTCGTGAGGATCACAAAAATCGTAATCCCGAAGTAAATAACTGCCATGATCGGTACCACGATATCTAATACTTTGACCGTTGCATTCTTCCTTAATACGATCACTGCTGCCACAATAACAAGCACGATCGTTGTATAAAGTGTTGGAATATGGAAGGCATTGTGGAATGATTCTGCTACGGAATTACTTACCACCTGACTGATCCCACACCAGCAGATCAATCCTGAAATCGCAAATAAGACAGCGATCAGCGTATGTTTTTTCTTCTTTCCTTGTCTCTCTTCCATAAAGTGGTGTATATAATAGGCTGGTCCTCCTCGATATCCACCATACAGGGGGTCTTTTTCTTTATGTAACTGTGCAAGAGTTGCTTCGATAAAGGCTGTCGATGATCCAAGCAATGCTGTGATCCACATCCAGAATACGGCCCCTGCTCCACCTGCGGATATTGCTGCGACAACTCCTGTCAAATTCCCCATTCCGACACGTGTTGCTGTTGATACGATCAAGGTCTGTAAAGAAGAAAGACTGCTTTTTTCATCTTTTCCATTCTTATTGTTTGCTGTTAGTGCTTTGACCATATCTGGTAACAGGCGGATCGGTAAAAATCTTGTTTTGATCGTAAAGACGATACCTGCTGGAAGCAGCAATATAATGAGCAGCGAAAGTCCCAAGCTTCCACCTCCTGGTAACGGAACATGAATCCATTCTCCCCATAAAAACTGATATATATTTTCTATTAGCTGAACAATCATTGACTTGCCTTTCCTTTCATTGTTTTTTCCAAAAAAGAAGGCATGCAGTTTTATTCTGTTATGCATGCCTTCCTTTTATTATATAAAATTTTCTGATAAATGTCAAAAAATTTACTTCGTATACCTGCTTATCAGTGCAAGGATCAGGAAACATACCACCTCGAGCAGTACGATCGTTCCTCCTGGCTTAAGACCTACATAATAAGACAGTGTTAATCCGATCACTGTTGTGACCAATGCTGTGATCACACCGATGATCATGACTGCTTTGTAGCTTCGTCCTACCTGCATTCCGCATGCGATCGGGATCACAAGCATGGATGAGACGATCAGTGTTCCAACCGTTCTTGATGCGATTGATACCGTCAATGCGGTCAATAAAGTAAAGATAAAATTGATCGTCTTGACAGGTACACCGCTGATCCTTGCTGCATTTTCATCAAATCCGATATAGAATAGTTCTTTATATAGAAGCAATACACAGAGCAATACTAACACACTGATCACACATACGATCTTCAGTTCGTCTTTGCTGATGGATATGATACTTCCAAATAAAAAACTGTTAAAGTTCGTTCCGTTTTTTACGAATCCGGATAGGATACCAGCAAGTCCGATCCCTGTTGACATAATGATCGATATCGCCATCTCAGAATATCTTGGGATCTTTCTTCGGATCGCTTCGACTCCCAGGGCTGCAAACAGGCAGATCCCCATTGCTCCTAAGATCGGATTGATTCCTAATAACAAGCCCAGAGCAACACCTGCCAGGGATGCATGAGAGAGTGCATCTCCGATCATGGACATTCTCTTTAAGACGATCGTGATTCCGATCAATGGTGCGATCACGGCCAGTAAGATTCCTGTAATAAATGCACGCTGCATAAATCCGTATTGTAACATCTCGATCATTCTTCCACGATCCTCCCTTCATCCATTCTTAAAATACGATCACATCCTTTACATTCCTGCAGTCTTCCGTGTGTGATCATAAAAATGGTCGTATTGTATTTTGTATTGATCTCATAGAGCATATCGTACAAGATCTTTGTTGATCTTGCATCTACTCCCGTTGTTGGTTCATCTAAGATCAGAAGTTTCGGATCTCCGATCATTGCTCTTGCGATCATCACTCGCTGCTGCTGTCCACCAGATAATTCACCGATCCGTCTCTTAAGGAATTCTTCCATTCCAAAATCCCTTAGTGTCTCTTTGATCTTATTCTTATGCTTTTTACGTGGCAGATGAAACAAGCCAAGTTCCTGATAAAGTCCTGTGATCATGATCTCTTCTACCGTTGCTGGGAAGCTCTGGTTCTTACTGATCCCATTCTGTGACACGTAACCGATCCGTTTCTTTAATCTTGGATCGTTATTCATCAGGATGATCTCTCCTTCATCTGGTTTCATTTCACCTAAGATCAGACGCATAAGTGTACTTTTTCCGCTTCCATTTTCACCAGTCAGAACAACATATTCACCTTCATGGATCGTCAGATTGATCTCTTCTAAGACTTCCGTATCACTGTATCCGAATTTTACATGATTTAATTGTATCATCTGTTTTGTGTTTGATTCACTCATTCGCTTAATGCCTCTTTGATCGCAGCGAGATTTTGTTTCATTACGGAAAAATAATCTTCTCCTGCTTTGATTTTTTTGTTACTTAGTCCTTCCAGAGGGTTTAACATCTTTGCATTGGCTCCGGTCTCTTTTGCAATGGTTTTCGCTACTTTCGGACTCACCAGTTCTTCAAAAAAGATTGTTTTTACCTGATGTTCTTTTGCAAAGCGGATCACTTCGCTCATCTGTTTGGGATCTGGTTCATCGTCTGCGGATAATCCCTCAATTCCCATCTGTTCTAACCCATATGCGTGACATAGATAGCCAAATGCTTCATGTGCCACAACAAGTTCTTTCTTTGTAAGTTTTGATGTTTCTTCCTTATATAATGTATCTAATTTGTCACATTCTTTTGCGTATCTCTTATAATTCGCTTCGTAATAATCTTTATTCTCTGCATCCACTTTGATCAATGCTTTCTTGATCTTGTTCATCTCATACTTTGCATTCTGTGGATCTAACCAGACATGTGGATCATTCTCACTGTTGTGTTCGTGATCATGTTCATGTGCATCCTCATCTTTTAGTAACTTGATCCCTTTGGATGCTTCAACGCTTGTAAGTTCTTCCGTATCAAGGCTTTCCAAAACGTCATCTACCCATTGTTCCATGCCGGCTCCATTATAAATAAAGATATCTGATTTCTCCATCTCGATCAGATCCTTCGTTGATGGTTCCCAGTCATGAGGTTCTGTTCCTGCTGGTACTAAATTGATCACTTCTACTTTGTCTCCACCGATCTTCTTTGCAAAATCATACATGGTGTAAAAACTTGTTGTAATCCTTATCTTGCCATTCGATTTCTTCTTGCTTGTATTGCCAGTACATCCTGCCATGCAAAAACTCATGGATATGATGCATACCAGGATCATCCAAATCTTTTTTCTCATTCTTCTACTCCAATTCCTGTGGTTTCTCTCTGGTATTTATAGCAAATCTTTCTTGGTCGTGTCAAGCGTGGTTTATGAATGATCGCTGAAAATAGACGTGCGAAATGCATTCTGTGACCATAATTCGTTCTCATAGATGATCCTGTAACATCCAGTATACATCAGGGCTGCGAGCACTACGTCCACCACACTGTGTTGTTTTAAGAACATCGTCGACATGATAATTAATATCGTTAAGACAACACATGCTGTATCGGTGCTTTTCTTATATTTTCTCTGATTCTTCAAAATCGCAACGCAGCATGCCAGAGAGTTAAATACATGGATACTTGGAAGTACATTCGTCGGAGTATCCGTGTGATAGATCATCTGTACTGCTTTGATAAAAATGCTGTCTCCAGTAAGAACTGGTCTTAGATCCTGTCCATTCGGAAATACTAATGAGATGATCAAAAACAGGGTCATGCCTGTTCCAAGTGTTATGATCAGCTGATAATATTCTTTCCATTGATTCTTATTAAAAAACATAAAATAAAAAACTGTAACTGCTACAAATAAGAACCATAATAGATATGGTACGATGAAATATTCACAGAATGGTATCTGATCATCTATCGTTGTATGTATGATGTAATGATGCACATCTCGATCTTCAATGTAGGAAAATGTGATCATATAAACTATAAAAAATACTGCGATCATACCAAGATGCCCATTTTTTATGATCTCATTTAATTTTGTTCTCAATTGTGACTCCTTTCTTCAAAATCATTGCCTGTTAGAAAGTGTATACATATAGTAGTACCACGATTTTGTAGAAATTTCAAATCTTTTATCGAAATAGTTGTGGCGGGATCTTCTTAACTAGCACTCCACTTAACACTCCGATGATGATCCCTGCGATTGTTCCTGTGATCAGTAATACTGGTGCATAATAATAAATCTTTGTATTCTCCATTAAGAAAACAGCAACACTGAGCTGCCCAATATTATGCGCTACTCCGCCTCCAACGCTGATTCCAATGGGTGAGAATCCTTCGATCTTCTTTAGAAGTCCCATGATGACCAGACTTAAGATCCCTCCTGCCAGACTGTAGGCGATCGTCATTGGATTTCCAAACAAGAATCCTGCCAGTACAACTCGGATCACTGAGATCTCAAGTGTTCTTGTCCATGTTGTAAAGAATAACAAAACCATGATCACTCCATTGGCAAGTCCTAATTTCACTCCGGGAATTCCAACTGGTACCGGGATCAATACTTCTATATAGGATACAACAAGTGCCAATGTTAAAAACATCGCATCTGTCGCTAATCTTTTTGTTGACATATATTTTATTTCTCCTGTTGTTTTCTATCTCATCTGATGTTTATTGTGTTACCCCGTCTAATTCCTGTTCTTTGCCATCTTCTGATTGAATCTCGATCACTACTTTATGTGGCAGACATACGATCGTTTCTCCTGATTTCTCGATTGCTTTATGGTCTGCACAGATCTGGTCTTTACAGTCTGCTTTTTTCATTGTAACTTTTCCATCTTTGATCTGCATGACGTTCGTGCCATTTTTCTCTGGAATATGATAGATCTGATCTTTCTTGATGGATGTTTTGTACACTTCTTTTCCTTCAACTGTCACGATCACTTCTTTTCCGTCTTTTTGCGTCATCTTGATCGCTGCCAAACTGATCAGCGAAATTGCCAGTACTGCTGCGATCAAGATCATATCTTTTTTCTTCATCTTTATACCCTGATTCTTCCCAGTACTTCTCCAATTGGGTCTGTAATGCACAGATCTGCCTGTTTGTCTCTGCTTGTCGCATCACGATTCAGTACTACAAGATATTTTCCTTTAAAATAATCGATCATTCCAGCTGCTGGATAGACAACCAGTGATGTTCCTCCAATGATCAGCATATCTGCCTTGGAAATGGCTCTGACTGCTCCGTTGATCGTCTGAGAATCTAAGCCTTCTTCATATAATACGACATCTGGTTTGATGATCCCCCCACATTCATCACAATATGGGACTCCTTTGGCATTCACTACATAGTTCACATCGAAGAACTTTCCGCATTTCTGGCAATAGTTTCTGTGAACACTGCCGTGCAGTTCAAAAACATTTTTACTTCCTGCTGCCTGATGAAGCCCGTCGATATTTTGCGTAACGATCGCAGACAGTTTTCCTGCCTGTTCCATCTCTGCAAGTTTTAAATGTGCCTTATTCGGTTTTGCATCCAAGAAGATCATCTTATTTTTATAAAAATCATAAAATTCTTCCGTATGCTGTGTATAAAATGTATGGCTTACCATAACCTCGGGTGGATATTTATAAGTCTGGTGATACAAACCATCCGTGCTTCGAAAGTCTGGAATATGACTCTCTGTTGAAACACCTGCACCACCAAAGAATACGATATTATCACTTTCATCGATCATCTGTTGTAATTTTTCAATCTTTTCGTTATCCATGACTTTTCCTCCTTGAAATCTAATTGATCCAAAATCATCTATAAAGTTAGTTGCTTATAACTTATCTTTATATACTTTATCTTTTATTGTACAAGAAAAAAAGGCCTCTTGTAAAGAAGCCTTTTCATTTTTTTAATCATTGCTTTGTTCTTGAATCTTACTGATCTGGTGTAAAGTCTTGAAAACTGCTGCCATATCGTCTTTGATCAGTTTTCTTTGTTGTTCATAAATACTGCGATAGTATTTTGTTCTTGTTGGATCAGGTTCATAAATTTTCTTGATCTTTCTTGTTTTTTCAAATACCTGACTTGGATCTTTCAGATCTCCTACCGCATATGCTGCGATCACTGCATCTGTAAGAACTGCTCCTTGTGCATTTTCTAATGTAGCACTCTTGCATCCTAACATGTCTGCTTTGATCTGATTCCAGACTTCTGAATTACTTCCACCTTCTGTGATCGTCATAAATTCAAGTGGCACGCCTGCTTTTTTATAAATATCTGTCACACTCATATAATCGTAACCGATCGCTTCTAAAACTGCACGCCACTGTACTCCCTGATCTGTGTCCATCGTCATATTCAGGAAACAGGCACTTGCATTGGATGTTTCTCCAAATCCTCCTGTTAAATATGGAAGGAACAGGACTCCCTTAGATCCGCATGGCACATTTTGTGCTTTCTCATTTAATTCATCAAAATATGCTCCATTTCCTGCTTCGTTGCATACATTATCTCGATACCAACGAAGTGCTAATCCACCGGTTCTTATGAATCCCCAATAAAAGTATGTATTTTCTAAAGTTCCGCTGTTAAAGATCAGTTCATTTTCTGGTTTGCTTAATTCTTCATTGATTCCATCGGTTGCGATACAAAACATCGCACATGTTCCTGCTACGTCGGCTGCCTGATCTGGTTTGATCACTCCACATCCGATCATAGACTGCATCGTATCTCCGGCTCCCGCACAGATTGGGATTCCTGGTTTCAATCCAGTTTCTTTTGCAAATGTCTCTGATAATGTTCCAATGATATCCCATGGTTTTTGAATCTTTGGCATCATTTCCATTGGAATTCCAAGGATCTCTAATTGTTCTTTGGACCATTTTTTCTCTGTTACACGGTATCCTAGTCCCCATCCAGACATTGTTCCCCAGTCGATAAATGCATCTTCTGCAGACAGTCCTGCAAGATTGGCCAGGATATATGGTGCATTGTGCATGAATTTTCTGCCTTTTTCTTTAAATCCTTCACAATTGTTCATCATCCAACGTGCAAACATCGCTGGAAACATGCAGTTTGGCTGGGGATTCCCAGTCTCTTTCGCCCAGATCTCATAATGATGGGATGCTAGTTCCTCAACATCTTCTTTTGTTCTGGAATCCAGATAATTGATATAAGGTGTGATCGCATGGCAATCCTTATCAACACCGACAATCCCACAGATGATCCCATCTCCAAAAATAGAGCGGATGTTGTCTGGATCCAGATTCTTTTCTTTCATTTTTGTGACGCAGTTTTTGATCCCCGTAACCGTTGCATGAAGATACTGGTCTGCATCCATTTCCACCCATCCCGGATGTGGATAATTTAAGATTGTTGCATTAGTATCCTGCACGATCAGGTTCATATCAATATCATAAACTGCTGTTTTTACACTTTGTGTTCCTGCGTCAAATCCTAAATAATATTGTTCCATACTAACTTCCTGCTTTAATTTCTGATTCTTTTATGCTTCTACTTCTTTGATCAGCTGTACCATTTCGATTGCAGATAATGCACAGTCATATCCTTTGTTTCCTGCTTTTGTTCCAGCACGTTCAATTGCCTGCTCGATATTTTCTGTTGTAACAACTCCGAATAAGACTGGAATTCCTGTATTTAATGATACCTGTGCGATTCCTTTGGATACTTCGTTACATACATAATCATAATGGCTTGTTGCTCCACGGATCACTGTTCCAAGACAGATCACTGCATCGTATTTTTTGCTTTTTGCCATCTTGTCTGCGATCAGTGGAATCTCAAAAGCTCCTGGTACCCATGCAATATCGATATCTTCCTCTTTTACATCATGTCTTTTCAGTCCGTCTAAAGCTCCGGATACTAATTTGGATACGATAAATTCATTAAATCTGGCTGCTACGATTCCTACTTTTAATCCGCTTGCTACTAATTTACCTTCTAATACTCTCATTTTAATTTCTCCTTTTTCTTCGTTAATCTTAATAATCTTAAAGTCCAAATCTTCAATCTTAAGGTCCCAGGGACCTTAATTTTTCTAATTTTTCTGTTAATTTAAACTTCGTATGTTGTCATGTGTCCCATTTTCTTTTGCTTTGTCTGCATATAATATTTATCAAATGGATTGATCGGCATCTGGATCGGCACTCGTTCTACGATTTCAAGTCCATATTCATTTAACCCATCAATTTTGGTTGGATTGTTTGTCATCAGTCGTAGTTTTTTGATTCCTAAATCCTGTAAGATCATGGCTCCTGCACTGTAATCTCGTTCATCATCTTTAAATCCAAGAGCTAAATTGGCCTCGACTGTATCCATTCCCTGTTCCTGTAATACATAGGCTTTCAATTTATTGATCAATCCGATTCCACGTCCTTCTTGACGCATATATAAGAAAACCCCTCGTCCTTCTTTCTCGATCTGGCGCATTGCACGACTTCGTTGTTCTCCACAATCACAGCGTAGAGATCCAAAAGTATCCCCAGTCAGGCATTCAGAATGCACACGGCATAAAACGGGTTCTCCGTCTGCAATATCTCCTTTGACCAGTGCTACATGATGTTCCCCACTTCTCTGGTCTACATACCCATGTGCCTCAAATGTTCCATATTTTGTTGGAAGCTGTGCGATCACTTCGCATACTACATCGCTCATCTTATCTTTTCCCTCCTCGTTCTTTTATTAAAATCCAGCATATCTTAACATTTCCATTGTTAAGGTGCTGCTTGTATGTTTGTCGTTTGTTTCCTGCTGATCAAAATGCAGCAGTTTATCTATATATTTCCCAACCATGTCATTCTCCAGATTGATCTTATCTCCTGGTTTTTTATATCCAAAATTGGTATTTTTTATGGTATGTGGGATCATTGATACGGAAATGGTATCATCACTTAACTTAGCAATCGTCAGGCTGATCCCATCGAGTGCGATCGATCCTTTTTCAATACAGTATTTCATGATATTTTCTGAGGCTTTGATCGTAAACCATACAGCATTATCATCTTGTTTTACGCTAACAAGTTCCCCTGTATCGTCCACATGGCCTGCTACCATATGACCTCCGAACCTTCCATTGGCTGCCATCGCTCGCTCTAGGTTGACGACAGATCCCTTTTTTAAACTTCCCAGACTGCTTCGGTTGAATGTCTCATTCATCACATCTGCCTGAAATGTATTGCCGCTAATGTGAGTCGCTGTCAGACAGACACCATTGACTGCTACGCTGTCTCCCAATTTAAGATCTTCAAAAATAACATTTGCTTTGATTGTAAGGACTGCTGCTTTGCTTCCTCTCTTCAGGGATATGACTGTTCCTAATTCTTCTACGATTCCGGTAAACATGATCTCACCTTCCCTTCCAGTAATATGTCATTTCCAAGTGGTGTTGCCTTTAATTCATCAAATACCAAAGCTTCTTGGATCTTTTCGATCCCTTTACCTTCTACAGGTGTTTTAGCCTTTTCTCCTCCAAATAATTTTGGAGCAATATAGGCGTAAACTTTGTGAACACAGTTGTTTTGGATCAAGGATTCATTCAAGATTCCGCCGCCCTCAACTAAAACACTGTCGATTTCCATATTTCTTAACTGTTTTAGAACTTCTTTAACATCAACCTTTCCATCTTGCTCTGATGTTTTTAAGATCTTGCATCCTTTTTGTTCTAATTTTGCTATTTTTTCCTGATCCTTACTTATGGTAGCAATGATCGTTGGGATTTCTCTGGCTGTTTTTACGATGTTTGATCCTTCCGAAATCCTTAAGTTTGAATCACATATCACACGGATTGGATCATTTCCATGTTCGATCCGTGCATTTAACATAGGATCATCTGCTAAAACCGTACCGATCCCTGCCATGATCGCTGCATACTGATGGCGTAATGTATGTACATGTCTTCTGGCTTCTTCTCCTGTGATCCACTTGGATTCACCAGTTGCCGTTGCAATCTTTCCATCCAATGTCATTGCGTATTTTAGTGCTGTATATGGAATATCATTCTGAATATAATGAAAAAATATATCATTTAACTGTCTGCATTCTTCTTCAAGAATTCCTGTCTCAGTTTCTATTCCATGATCATTCAGGATTTTGATCCCGCCCCCTGCCACTTTCGGATTGGGATCTAAATTCCCGACATATACTTTCTTGATCCCTGCTTCGATCAATGCTTCCGTACATGGTGGTGTCTTTCCATAATGGCAGCATGGCTCCAATGTCACATAAATCTCAGCTCCCTTAGGATCTTCTATGCAGTTTTTTAAAGCATTTCGCTCTGCATGTAATCCGCCGATCTTCTCATGATATCCTTCTCCAATAATCCTTTGATCTTTTACGATCACTGCTCCTACTAAGGGATTTGGATTGGTATATCCACAGCCTTTCTTGGCAAGTTCGATCGCACGCCGCATATATTCTTCTTTCAAATATTTTTCTCCCTTCCCTTCAGGTTCTTTAATTTTGGGAGATTGGATTTTGGTTGGTATTGAAATCGGAAATATAAAAAGGAGTTCCTGATCTTTGTTCTAATTCTTCAGGAACTCCTTTTTGATATCTTGATATTTCTTTTAATTGAAATAAAAAAATCCTGGAATTATAAAAATCCCAGGACATGATGATCAATATCACTTCTCAAATCTTCTTCCTTCCAGACTATACTGTCGGCCTTGGAATCTCACCAAGTCATGCCATATAAGGCTCGCGGGCTATAACCGCCGGTAGGGACTTGCACCCTGCCCTGAAGACGTTATGTAATTTATTTATAGAATAGCACTCGCTAACTGTTGTGTCAAGTGAATTTTCTATCACTTCAGCATAGCATTTTTTACATTCTCTTTCGCATAAATACTACAAGTAAAGCAAAGATCACAACTGCAGCTGCTCCGATTGCAATCCCTGTTGTGTGTTTTTTCTTTGTTTCTTTCTGCTCTTTTTTCTTTTTTTCTTCTTTTTGTTGTTTCTGTTCTTTTGTTTCTGTTGTCACTTTGGTCGTTGTTGTTTCTGTTGTTCCTTGTGTTGTTGATTCTTTTGCAGATGTTGTACTGTTGTTTGTCTGTTCTGTAGATGAATTTTCTTGTTTTGTTGTACTATTTTTATTGGTATTTTTAGATGGTTTATCTTTTTTTGTTTCTGTCTTCACAGTTGAATTTTTCTTTTCTTCTATGTCATTTTTCTGGTTCTTTCCCATATATGCATCTGCTTCTGGAACATCAATCTTTCCATCCATATAATCCTGATATGCCTGTTCTGCCCCTGCTCTTGTTGGTGGATAACCATGCGAAGACAGCCATGATTTCGCCTGCTGCTTTTCTTCATCTGTATATGCATAAGTCGCCACCGGACGGCTTGTGATCATTACTGCTCCCAGAATCAGCATTAAAACTAATAATAACCTTTTCATTTGATACTCCCTCTTTCATTTTGAAACTGTTTGATTAATCTTGTATATTATAGCATAATTTAGTAAGAGTTCTATAGATTATTCGTTTTTATACAATCCTGATTTGAAGGTAGTATTGGTCATGTATGAGTCAGAAAGAAGATAAGAAGAACTATTTATAAGGATCCAAGGTAACACTCCGCATTTTTGAAAGCGTTTTTTACAAATCGCCGATCCGCGCCTGTTCCTTTGATAACTTCCTGGCTGCGAGCCAAAATGCCCGCAGCTACGGTCAGACAATCAACCACAGGGCGCTGCAAATTTGTAAAAAACGCATTCAAAAAGTGCTCATGTTGTCACCTTGGATCCTTATAAATAGTTCTTCTTATCTTCTTTCTGACTCATACAACAAAACACTATTCAAACCACTACACAGTGTGTATGTTTTACTGTATTGGCAATAATAGTATCTGTCTGCCACTGTCAAAATAAAAAACGATAATGTTTAACATACATCCATCAGCTTAAGTTTTTTAATCTTGTAATTGTCCACACTTTAGACTTCTGGTATATGATAAAAAATAAAGAAGCAACCGACAGCGCAGCATTGGAATTTTGCCATATTTTGAATAAATTCGCAGCCCAATTGGACGAATGTCTGAGCTTCAAAGTCTATTAACCTGAACAAAACTTCAGAGCGAGTTTTCGTAGGAAATTGGGCGGATCAGCGATTTGTTCAAAATATGAGCAAAATTCCACCGCTGCGCTGTCGGTTGCTTCTTTATTTTTTATCATATACTCAAAATCTACAGTTGACCAACTACAACTTAAAACTTCTCTACTTCATCCAAGTATATACAATTTGGAATCCCACCATCTCTCACTTTCTGAATCAGTTCTTCTTGATCCATCCACATAACCTCTTCGACTTCTTCTTTCTGTAGTTTAAGTTTTGTAATATCCACTGTTTCTTCATACATATAAACCGTGCTGATCTCATGATTCTTAAATTCTCTTCCATAGAAGTTTCCATTCATGCTTCCTTCATGCATACATACTTTTTTAAGTTGTTCTGGTTCTGCTTTGATCCCTAGTTCTTCTTCTAGTTCTCTTAATGCGGTTTCTAATGGTTCATCGCCTGCGCTGATATGACCTGCGGATGAGATGTCGTAGCAGCCTGGAAAGGAGTCTTTTTCTTTGCTTCGTTTTTGTAACAACAAGTCATATCCTTTTTCTGTTTTTCTTCTGATCCAGATATGCACAGTTCCATGGATATCTCCATCTTCATGGACCAAAGATCTCTCTTTGATCTTTCCTGTTTTGTTTCCATTTTCATCTAAGATATCAAAAAATTCCAAGTCTTTTCCATCTACGACTGCTTGCACCAGATTTCCTTCTTCATATACCAATTTCAACGAAAAAAATGATCTTCTTTCTTGCATATAGCGTAAAAATAACCTGTCACCTTCCCACAGATCAAGGTCTAATATTTTTTCTTTGTCTACCCATTCTAGTACTCCTTCATCACATTCTTTGATCTCGCCTTTGAATTCTTCGATATGGTATAAACACATATATTCCCATGCTTCTTTTTCAGTTCCCATATCGGACAAAAATGTGACGATCCCACAAAATCTATATGACAATGGGGTTAGTCCTGTTTCCTCCATAACTTCACGAAACATGCAGTCTTCCGGGCTTTCTCCATGTTCAAAATGACCACCGACTCCGATCCATTTATCTTTATTGATATCATGTTCTTTCTTGATGCGATGCAGCATCAGATATTTGTTATCTTTTTCTATATAGCATAATGTTGTCATTCCCATTTTTATTTTTCCTCCTTTCGTATATTGTAATTGTTTCAAAGAAAAGATACAATATTTTCATATGTGTAAAATATATTACACAATATCGACTATGTATAACAAATGCGAAATCTGGAGGTTTCTTATGAATATAAAATGTATTGCACTTGATCTTGACCGTACAACATTAAATGCAAGTGGACGGCTTTCTGACGGAAATTATAATGCTTTATGTCATACAATTGAAAATGGTGTTCACATTGTGATCGCAAGTGGACGTTCTTTTGATACGCTGCCTAAAGATGTTCTTGCTGTGCCTGGAATTGAATATGCAATTACTTCTAATGGTGCTGCCATTTACCATATTCCTACAAGCACCTGTCTTCATGAATATAAGATGACACCTGCTTCCGTTGAATGTATAATTCAGATTGCTAAACAGCATGAGACTGCCCTTGAAGTTTTTATTGATGGCAAAGCTTATGCCCTGAAAGCTTATGTGGAAGATCCTGTTTCCTATGGTACAACTCCACAAGCAATTCCTTACATCCAATCTACAAGAATTCCTATTGATGATATTATTTCTTTTATTCGAGAACATATTGATCATATTGACAGTATGGATATTGTTGTCTCTGGCGAGCAGCAAAAGCAGCTCATTTGGAATGAACTTAAATATAATTGTGATGAGATCTATATTACTTCTTCTGTTTCGCAGCTGATCGAGATTTCTCATAAAGATGCCGGAAAACATTCCGGACTTCGTTTTATTCGGGAATATTTGAATCTAAAACCTGAAGAAACCGCTGCCTTTGGTGATGGTGATAATGACATTGATCTGTTAAAAGAAGCTGGTATCGGAATTGCCATGGAAAATGCTTCTTCAAAATGTAAGGATGCTGCGACCTTTATCACAAAACATCATGACAAGGACGGAGTTGCATATGGAATCACTGAATTTCTCAAAATATGACCAAAAAACATAAATTCATCATTTTTTAGACACAATTCTTTCACATTTACTGAGTATACTAAAACCATAGCAAGTAACAAACAAACTTACTTAGCTAAAACTTTTTTTCATACTTTTTCATAATACCGGAGACTCTCCTCGTCTCCGGTTTTCCTCATTTTATAAGCTTATATTTTTGCATAAAAAAAGAGGGAATCCCTCTTTTTTATCGATCTTCCATCTCAATATATTCTTTCTCATCTTGTACACTCTGATACGCAGGACGAATGATCTTATCCACATTTGTTAATTCTTCCAAACGATGGGCACTCCATCCAACGATTCTTGCCATCGCAAAGATCGGTGTGAACAATTCCAATGGGATATCTAACATACTATACACAAATCCACTGTAGAAATCGACATTTGCACTGACCCCTTTGTAGATTTTTCGTTCATCTGCGATTACTTTTGGTGCCAATGTTTCAATCATAGAATAGAGTTCGAAATCTTTTTCTCTTTCTTTTGCAAGGGCCAGTTTCTTTACAAAAGCTTTGAAAATCTGCGCTCTTGGATCTGAAATACTATATACTGCATGCCCCATTCCATAGATCAGTCCTTTTTGGTCAAATGCTTCTTTGTGCAGCAGTTTTCTTAAGTATTCTTCTACCTGACTTTCATCACTGATATCATCCACATTTTTTCTTAAATCCTGCATCATCTCAACAACTTTGATATTCGCTCCTCCATGTTTGGGACCTTTCAATGATGAAAGTGCAGCTGCGATCACTGAATATGTATCTGATCCTGAAGATGTCACGACATGGGTTGTAAATGTTGAGTTATTTCCTCCTCCATGTTCCATATGAAGAACGAGTGCAATATCTAACACTCTGGCTTCCAATTCTGTATAAGATTTGTCTGGACGCAGCATTCTTAAAATATTTTCTGCCATGGAACAGTTTGGATCTGGACGATGGATGTACAGGCTGTCATCATTGACGTAATGATTGTAACCATGATATCCATAAACTGCCATCATCGGCAAAACACTGATCAACATCAGACATTGTCTTAATACATTTTCCATAGAAATATCAGATGCTTTATCATCATACGATGCCAGTGTTAAAATGCTCTTTGTCAACGTGTTCATAATGTCTTTCGATGGTGCCTTTAAAATAACATCTCTTGTGAAATTCTTTGGAAGTGTCATACTCTGTGCCAAAATTTCTCTGAATTCTTTCAATTGTTTTTCATCCGGCAGTTTTCCAAATAGTAAAAGATAGGTGATTTCTTCAAATCCAAATTCGCCTCTCTTCATAAATCCATCGACTAATTCATATATATTATATCCTCTATAAAATAACTTTCCTTCACAAGGTACTTTCTCTCCATTGATCATCTCACTGGATTGAATACAGGATATATTCGTAAGACCTGCAAGAACGCCGACTCCATCGACATCTCTGAGTCCTCGTTTCACTCCCAGCTCTTTGTACAGATCTTTCTCTATCTCACAATTATCATGGCAGACTTTCGCCTGGCGTGTCAGAAAATCCTGCATCTGTGTTGTTGTTTCACTCATAGGTTACCTCCTTTGATCAAGGTCATTTTATAGTGTTTCTCCTATTTTATCTTTTTATTTGACTTTTGTCAAATATTGATTTTTGTTGATTATTGATTTTTATTCATAAAGTGGTATACTTTTAGTTAGAAAAACATCGAAAGAGAGGGATTTACATTGAATGATGTTTCTGCACTTTTTGAAATTTTTCCAATCTGTCAGAAATTTCTTTTAAACACGATCGACATACCTTCCATGGATCTTACCAAAACACAGATTCTTATCTTATTTGCACTGTCTGGAGGTCGTTCATTGAATATGTCACAGTTATCTTCTTATCTGGCATCATCTAAGGAACAGGCTACAAGAGCCGTTTCTCCACTTGTGAAGGATGAGTATGTCACACGTTTTAGAAGTGATGAAAACAGAAAAATGGTTTATGTAAAACTCACAGAGAAAGGAAACCAGCTGATCCTTCAGGAAAAAGCGCTTGTCAAAGAATACCTTTCCAAACGTTTTGAATCACTGTCAAAAGAAGATCAGGAATTATTTCATCAGTCATTATCTAATATTTTAACGATCTTAAAGAAAATGGAATAAATATTTTGGAGGTATTTTTATATGAAAGCAGACTTACATTGTCACACCGTTTTATCTGATGGTGCTATGCGTGTTGACCAGATCATGCCTTATGCGAAACGTATCGGCCTTGATTATATTGCAATCTCTGACCACGAATCAACACATTCCATTCCGGAAGCTGTAAGACTTGGGAAAGAGCTTGGTGTTCATGCAGGTTCTTTCCATGATGGGATATACTGGAACTCCGATCGGTCAATTACATAACGAATTATTCCGTGCTGGCGGCCCTCATAAATTTCCATACCGCTATATGGATGCAAAAACGGTCACGGATCTTCTTCATTCCTGCGGAGGCGTTGTCGTGCTTGCACATCCTGGGCAATATAAAGCTGACAATGTGATGGAGATGATGATCGAAGAACATATGCTTGATGGAATTGAATTAAATCATCCAAGAAATAATGAAAAAACAAGAGAGCATATTACATCTCTTTGTAAGGAACATGATCTTTTCATGACTGGTGGAACAGATTTTCATGGATTATACACCAAAACACCTTATCCTTTGGGAAGTTTCTTATGTCCTAAAGAAGGACTTCATCGATTGATCCTTGCAGGAGAGCAGGCGAACAAAGCTTTCTATGAAAAACATCCTAAATTCAAAAAATAATTTTTTTATAAGGAAGAATCATTCTTTGCAGGATTCTCAAACAGAAAAATCCCTAATGGTTTAGAAACCTGTCAGGGATTTTTGTTTTAATATTTTTATTTGATATTTTATTTATTTAAGATACTCTTAGCAACGCTTAATCCATTGGCAGATGCCTGCTGTAATCCTCTTGTTACAGAAGCTCCGTCACCGATCGCACGAAGTCCTTTGATATTTGTTTCAAAGTCTTTGTTTGTTAAGATCTTATTAGAATAGAATTTCACTTCTACACCGTAAAGAAGTGTCTCATCACTTGCCATACCTGGTGTTACTTCATCTAATGCATAGATCATTTCTTCGATATCTTTCATGATTCGATATGGGAATACAAGTGAAAGATCTCCTGGAACAGCATCTTTTAATGTCGGTGTAATGTTATTTCTTACCAGACGTTCTTCGGTTGTTCTTCTTCCTCTCACAAAATCTCCAAATCTCTGTACTAAGATCTTGCCATCGCAAAGCATGTTGCTTAACTGTGCGATATGTTTTCCATATTGAATCGGCTCTTTAAATGGTTTTGTAAAGTTCTTAGATACTAATAATGCAAAGTTTGTGTTGTTTGTCTTGTATTCGTCTGCTTTGTATGCATGACCATTTACCACTGCCAGACCATTTTCATAATATTCTGTTGCTACTTCTCCCGATGGATTGCTGCAGAATACGCGGACTTTATCGTCGAATGTTGGCGTGTAATAAACAAGTTTTGCTTCATAAAGACTCTTATTTAATTCTTCCATAATCTCGTCTCGAACTTCTACACGGACTCCGACATCAACGGTTCCTACCTGTGTTTCAATGTCGTATTTTCTGCAGATTCCGCTTAGCCATTCAGATCCTTCTCGTCCTACGGCTGCTACGATCTCATCGGCTGTATATGTCTCACCTTTGTCTGTGACAACACCCTTTGCAACCCCATCTTCAATGATGATATCTTTGACCATGGTATCAAAGATCATATCAACACCTTCATTTAATAAATGTTCCTGAAGTCTTGAGTATATCTTGTACCCTTCTTCTGTTCCCAAATGTCTGATCGGACATTCGATCAGCTTCAAGTTTGCCTGAATTGCTTTCTTACGGATGCGTGCAATCTCTTCCGCTTCATCAATTCCGTATACTTTCTCATCAGCTCCGAATTTTAAATAAATGTCATCGGATTCTTTTAATAATTCGATCGTTCTGTCATATCCTAATATCTCTGGAAGGTTCCCTCCTACATCTGGAGATAAAGATAATTTACCGTCAGAAAATGCTCCAGCTCCGGCAAATCCTGTTGTGATAGAGCATGGTTTACATCCAACACATACCTTTGTATTTCGTTTTGGACAGGCTCTTCTTTCGATCCTTCGTCCCTTTTCGATCATAAGAACTTTCATATCTGGCTTATTTCTCTTTAATTCATAAGCACAAAATATAGCAGAAGGTCCTGCTCCGATCATAATAACATCATACTGATCACTCATAGTCATTTCTCCTTTTCCATGATGATACGTTGCATACCACCATATTTTGACATTTGTCTTGCTTCCCTGTAACCCGCTTTGACAAAGTTTGTCCGGCTGTAGATATTATCCGGATGAACGGTTCCAAGGAAGTATTCATATATCGTGTCTTCTAATTGTTTCTCTGCCTCTTTGAAAAATCTTCTCTGAAGCCCCAAACCTCTTGCTTTACTTGTCACAACTGCGTAGTCCATATGTGCAACTTTGTGTATCTTATGATCGTCATAATTCAGATCATATCCAAGATTATGTTTTGACTCTCCCGGAAGATCGACAATAAAAAAGCCCAAGATCTCATTGTTACTTGATAAAGCCTTCAATGTAAATCCCCGGTCGCTTATGTGTTCTTCTATATATTGTCTGTTATCTGGCAGAAACCAATCGGAAACCTTCACAGTATCCACTGCTTCTTGCATCAATTGCATGATCATATCGACATCTGTCTGCTCTGCTCTCTTGATCGTTATATGTTTCATATACTTCCTTACCTATTATTCTCTTGGTTACATATTATTATAGCATGATTTTCACTTTTTTTGCAAAAATTATTTCAATAAGGTATACTGTTTTTATAGTTTTTAAGGACTTTTCCTTATACACATTATTTAGAAAAGGAATGTATATATGATCAATCGTTTATGTAAAAGATTAAATCAAAATATCGAAGTACGTCAGTCTTTAAGTTCCCTGCGTCAGGAGATCAAGGATTCTTCTAAAAGAGAACTTTTGTTGTCTTGGATCCATAATGGTGATCTGGACTTATCCGTATTTTTAGAAAATGAAGATGCAAAAACAAGAAAAAATGCTGCTCTTTTGATCGGTGATCTGGCACTTATTTCTGAAAGTGATGCTGTATTTCATGCTTATCAGACAGAAGATACACGTTTTGTAAAAGAGGCTTATTTAACTGCTTTAAAATCTTTAAATGCGGCTCCTTATGTGGATGTTTTCCGAAAACGTTATGAAGAATTATCTCTTTATGAAGCTTCTGACGATGAGAAAAAGCATGTAGAACATGAACTTCATGCACTTTCTGAACTGATCAATACGATCGAACCATTTAAGAAGCATAGATTTTTAGGCGGCCGCCAGACATTTCATTGTATTTTCCGCACTAACTCATTACACCCGGAAATTACTGCTGCCTTGATGGAAGAATCTTCAGCTGCTTCTTCAAAAATGGGCGTGCGTGTAAAGACAAATCATCTGAATCGTTTATTACCAATCCGCACATACAATGAATTGTTATTTCAGATTCCAGGCATGGTTTCATGTAAACCTGATGCTGATGTTGCTGCATCCGTGATCGCTGGTTCGAATTTAATGGCATTATTAGAAAATACTCATGAAGGGGATTTCCCTTTTTATTTCCGAATCGGAGTGAAAAGCCGTATGGCACTTTCTGAACGTTCCAAATTTGCGAAGAAAGTTGCTTCGAATTTAGAAGAGCTGACGGCACATAAATTAAGAAATTCTACGTCTCATTATGAATTTGAGATCCGTATGATCGAAGGTAAATCTGGGGATTATTATTTATTAGTGAAATTAAATACGATCGTTGATCGTCGTTTTAGTTATCGCGAGGAGTTCATTCCAACAAGTATCAAACCAGTCAATGCTGCTTTACTTGTGGAACTTGCCAAAGATTACATGATCCCGGATGCGCAGATTCTTGATCCTTTCTGTGGGGTTGGTACGATGCTGATCGAGCGTCAGAAGGTTGTAAAAGGGAATACTTCTTATGGTATCGATCATTCTCCAGAAGCCATTGAGAAAGCAATCTATAACACAAATCTTGCAGACCAGATCGTTCATTATATCAATAAGGATTGTTTTACATTTACCCATGACTATCCTTTTGATGAAATCTTTACGGAGATGCCTTATGCGACTGGCCAGAAGACAGAAGCGGAGATTCGTGAGGTTTATGAGAAGTTCTTTCCATTTGCCAAAAGAGTTCTTGGACCTGAAGGAACAATCATTATGTATACAAGAAACCGTGAATATGTAAAACAGTTCGCTGTAAAATCCAATTTTAGAATTCTGAAAGAAATCAAGATCACACAGCGGCCGGAAAGTTATCTTATGATCTTAAAATAGGTTTTTTTAGGAAATTTATAATACAAGAACCATTCTGTAACATCATTTATACGGAATGGTTCTTCTTATTTTAGATCGTCTTATATTTATTTATGAAATTTTTGATTCTTCGTTTTCCCTCTTCCATATCTTTTGAAAATGCTAGTGCGTGTCCTGCTCCTGAAACAATATAGAGTTCTTTCTTTGCTGCACAGGCTTCATAATTTTTGATCGTCATCCACATCGGAACGTAATCGTCTGCATCTCCATGGATAAACAACACTGGAATTTTGTTTCGTTTCATGATTTCTGGGATGCTGACTTCTTTCAATCCAAATCCTGCTACTACTTCACTGATCAAATCTACCATGTACATTAATGGAAATGGTGGAAGATGAAATCTTTCTTTGGCTACGTGTTTGATGATATCCCATGGAGAAGTGAATCCGCAGTCAGCAATAATTCCTTTTACATTGTCTGGAAGATCCAGACCTGCTGCCATTAAGGTTGTAGCACACCCCATAGAAATTCCACATAGAAAAATATCTTTGTTCTTGGCTGCCAGATGCCGATTGGTATACAAAATCCATCGTTTAAGATCATGGCGTTCTTTCACTCCATAAGTAATATAGCGTCCTTCGCTTTTTCCGTGGCTCCTCTGCCATGGAAGAAGAATGCTGTATCCAAGATTCCATAGAAATCGGACTTCCGGTACGAATTCAATATCGTTTGTTGAATGGTAACCGTGCATGCAGATAATAGTTCCTTTGGAATTTTCTTTTGGGATGTAGGCTGCCCGTAGTGTTAGTCCATCTTTTGATCTGATCTCTTTTAATTCTTGTTCTTGGTGTTCTTTTAGCCATTCTTGTTCTTTTAAAACGTAATCAAGATATGGTTTCCATTTTTCTTTTTTACGGACATCTGGCTGTTTTTTTCTTCGACAGATCGCATAATCGAAGACAGTAAATGCAGATGCACTGACAATAGTTCCTGTGATCGCTGTTGCGGTTAATAGTTTTTGTTTGTTGTTCATATTTGGATCCTCATTTTACTGTTCACTGTTTTATTCTGTGATATCTAAGGTTGTTTCCCCTGTGATTTTGATTCCATGTTCTTTTAATAATCTAGCTGTGATTCCGTCCCCATTGATCAGCGTGCCTGTAAATGTTCCATCATAGACTTTGCCACAGCCACAAGATGGACTTTTTTCTTTTAGGATCGCTGTATGACAGTTATATAACTTTGCAATTTTTAGTGTCTCTTCGGCACCTTTTTGGTATTGTTTTGTAACATCTTTGCCATCTTTTGCGATAACTTTGTTTTGATGTATTTCTGCCGGAATTCTTGGTGTTGGCAGTCCTCCCATGATCTCTGGACAGACTGGAATTAGTTCATGGTCTTTTAGTAATTCTATGATTTTATCATTTTTGTTGTTTTTTCCGTTATATTTGCAGTCGATCCCTAATAAACAGGCACTAACTAATATTTTCATTATTTTTCCTTTCTTCTACAGTGCTAATTCAAATCCATAGCAGCTTTTCTCGAATCCGTAATGTTCATAAAATCCGTGAGCTTGTATTCTTGGCAGTCCAGAGTCTAAAGTGATTGCTTTACATCCTCGTTCTTTTGCCAATTTCTTTGCATGATCTAATAATTTTACACCATATCCTTTACCTCGGTCTTCTTCGTTTGTGATCAAACTTGATATATAGCAGGTAAGCCCTGACATCCAGAAGGTCTGAAAATAATCTCCATGGCAGAATCCATGAAAAGTTCCATCGTCTTCTATTGCAAAAAATGCAAAACTGTTTTCGTCTTGTAGTACTTTTTCGTAGACTTCTTTGGTTGTTTCATAGTCATAGGTGTTGTAGTCCCAGAGTTTTTTGATGTATTCATAGGCTGTGTCGAAATCTTTGATTGTTGCATTTTTGATCTTCATGTTGGTGTCCTCCTTTGATGTCTGTTTTTTATTATTGTAGCATGTAAAATTTTTCTGGTAAATAAAAAGACAGGAAGCTGACCTTCTTTGGTCTGTTTCCTGTCTTTTATATGTTGTTTTGATTCATCATTTAAGGCTGTATTAGAAGATTCAAATGATTTTTATCTTCAAACACCAGATTACCATATGAAATTACACTACTCTCAAACTGCGGATGCCTGCAACGTAATTTCTTCTACTGTTTGATTACCATATGAGATTACACTACTCTCAAACTTTTGCGTATAATTCTTCCTTAATTGTAATGTTTGATTACCATATGAAATTACACTACTCTCAAACTATCATCTGTCTGCTTGTCCTCTCTTTCTTGTTTGATTACCATATGAAATTACACTACTCTCAAACTAGTCTTGATATGTTCGTCCTTGTCCAACCGTTTGATTACCATATGAAATTACACTACTCTCAAACTCGTAAATGGGTGTATGCTGTTTCCGATCTCGTTTGATTACCATATGAAATTACACTACTCTCAAACCTGGTGCTGATTATGCAGAGATTGATGATGGTTTGATTACCATATGAAATTACACTACTCTCAAACTCCGATTGTAATATCATCTTCTGGTTCATAGTTTGATTACCATATGAAATTACACTACTCTCAAACCCTTAAGCTTTGTTGTGCAATATTTGATATGTTTGATTACCATATGAAATTACACTACTCTCAAACTATTGTCCGGCTTATAAATTTGTATCATAAGTTTGATTACCATATGAAATTACACTACTCTCAAACATGTATGGCTACCACGCATCACTAAATTGAGTTTGATTACCATATGAAATTACACTACTCTCAAACACACTTCTATATCGTTATCTAATGGAAGTGGTTTGATTACCATATGAAATTACACTACTCTCAAACTAGCAAGGGCAATCTTATCTGAAGCAAAAAGTTTGATTACCATATGAAATTACACTACTCTCAAACAGAACAGATGAATCTGCACCTTGATATGGTGTTTGATTACCATATGAAATTACACTACTCTCAAACGTCGTTCCTCTTTCTTGTAGGAAAACGTTAGTTTGATTACCATATGAAATTACACTACTCTCAAACCTTTCCTGCATATGTTCCAGACGTGTTCCAGTTTGATTACCATATGAAATTACACTACTCTCAAACTACTTGCTGTCACACTTGGTGTTTTTGGAGTTTGATTACCATATGAAATTACACTACTCTCAAACTTAACGCTGTATCAAAAGAGTTTGACGGTGGTTTGATTACCATATGAAATTACACTACTCTCAAACCTCAATTTTCAAGTCATGCCACTACATCACATGTTGTATTCTCATATGGAATTAATGTATAACACATTTATCCCTATCAATTATATACTTATTCATCCCCAATGGCAACCGATCTTCATCACATTCTATCAATACTAGTGTAATTTGCTGATATCTTGTCCATTCCTGCAAATATTCATAATCTTTTTCTTTCAGATATCCTTTGCAACCTACTACAAAAAACACATCTATTTTCAAAAAATCATAACTGATTTTCATATAATCGATTAATTTTTCACAAAAACTTCCCTCTGTTTCTGATAATTTCACTCCAACGTATTTCAAAATATCTGCTATATTATAGTCTTCATTTAGACAGATTGGATACTCTGAAAGATTTTTTATTTCTTCCATAATCTGTAATAATTCCGCCTGATTTTCAACCATCTTGTCATATAATTCACTCATTTGGATTTCTTCTGCCAAATATGTGATCAATTTTTTCTGAATTCTGGAATTTTGTAAACTTAAGTCTCTAATCGAAAATAATAAATCGCATTGTTTGCTCATATCTAATAATTCATTTTCCGCTCCATACAGAAACAATGTTTCTTCAACTTTATGAATCTGATTCCATAATTTTTGAATCAATCCTGTATATTGTTCTGAATCTTCCAATATGATTGCATTTATCCTTTCTGTTTCCAACCTGCTTTCTATTCCATTTCCATGGCTTATAAATTTCATAATATAACCGTCCTTTGATCCGAATCAATAATTGTTGAACCTTTTTTCCCAATAACATATTCCATTTTAGAATATTGTTTTTCTGTGATAACAAGCATCTGCACCAATCCATCTTTAGGTTTATGCTCTTTCACACTCGAAACAACCCCATTAGCTACCGTTGTATTTAACGCTAATTTGCTGTACACACTTTCCTGCATCATGGCAAATCCCTTCTTCAGCAAAAATTTTCGAAAATTCCGATACTCTCTTTTATCCTCTAAACTAATCGTTGGTAAATCAAAAAATACAATCACTCTCATAAATCTATAACTCATATCATCCTATAAAATTTGATCAATGATACATCATTTTCATTTAACGCATCAAAAATACTCCTGCAGTATATTTTTATTGCATTGCTGACATATTGATATTTCCCATCAATCAATACTTCATCCTCCAGCATATATATATAATCTAATTTTTCTTCCCTCTCAAATTTCTCTGGTTTATTTTTTACAACAATACGATCTACAAGAATTCGAAATGGTTCCATCAAATCTGAAGCTAAATTAAACTGGTTAAACATATTATTATGAAATAATCCTAGCTGTGTAATATACCCATTCGCAATCACTTCTCGGTTAAAGCAAGACAATAAAATACCATACCCATAATTTAAAGCCGCATTAATTGCACATTCCTTGCTTCTCGAAAAATCTAATCCAAACAACGCATTAAAATAAACTTTTGCAGCATGTCCTTCTCTGTTTGTTTTATCTCCTAATTCTATTTCTTTCACATATTGTTTCAACATATCTGCTTGAACTTCTTGATCATTTTCTTTTAAATGATCACTTTGTTTTCTTATCTTTTCTGATACAATTTCTGTCCATATATTTTCTTTTACTTCTTTTGACCATTGGGTCTGCATTCTAACTTTTGCACTTGTATCATGACTTCCATAATATGGAATCAATTCTGATTGTGGATTATGTTTTTCGTCACAAAATACTATTTTAATTTTATGTTTTGTTAATTCACATAGTAGCATTGTTGTTAGAGAAATGGCTGTTGATTCAATGATCAACATGCCAATTTCTCCAATATAGATTCGACTTGTCATATCTGATTTGCGAACTACCATATAATCCATTTTATAATCCAACTTAGCATTTCCTGTAATTACTACAGTTCTCCAACTCATACTAATTCCTCTTCCGTTTCAAATAGTCCTGTAATTGATTGATGAACTACTTTCAATGATTTCGATGTTAACGTATTTTTCTTAACTTTCATACTTCCAGCATTCTGTGACCCATTGATTGCTTTAAGATTAGCCACAGTTGTAGCATCGCACCGAAACATTGTAATTATCTCATTGATTACTTTTGCTTTTTCCCCTAAATTATCTATAGATATAAATGCTTCCTTTCCTTTTTCTAATGTTTTCATTTGCTGCGCTGGGCGCTTTTGAAAAATACTTTCTTTTAATTTTAAATATAATTCTTCATATATCATATTTAAATCTTTCATTGTAAATCCTTCAAATTTAGCATCAGCTTGATATTGTGAATTATATTCCAAATACTTTTCAATTTTTCGTACTATCTCGTACAAGTCTTTATTTAAAATTAATTGAACTGCATTCTTTAATATAATATCTGTTTCATTTGCTCCCCTCAATCTTGCCAAATATCCATCCATCTTTATCAAACTATTCTTCTTGATCGGATATTTCTTAATAACCACATTACTATATCCTTTTCTCTCTTCCAGATATTTTTTAACTGCATCTGGTTCTCTCTTTGCAATATTTACAACATATACAGGAATTTCCACAATATGATTTTTCCGTTCTTTTTTCTTTCCATCAAATTCAATAAATGCAAATGCTGATGTCTTAGGAGTGGTATACCCTCCATATTTTACTGGATCAAGATTTTTCTTTAAAGCTATCGCTTTTTCATTCCCTTTCTTCGCTAAAGTTTCATTAAACAACTGACCTTTTTCGCAATATGTATATTCTGTATATAAAATATCATTTCGGCTCATTGTCTTCTTTATATGATCAATACTGTGTCCACCATTTTCACTTCCATGCCATACGATCTTATCGCCTTGTTTTACATCATAATTAAATACTCTACGAATGCTGTAATTGCTATCTCTATTGTCTTTAATCCATTTTCTAGGATTCGACGTAAATCTTACATGATAAACATTTCCAACTACTATATTCAAAAATGCATCTTTTGCATGATGGTAATCATTCACTCTTCTGGATTTCAGCAGATTATTATCATGTCGGAAATCTGAAACTAATCCAGCTTTTACATAAACAACTTCTGAATCTTTATACAATCGCTTCAACAACTCTGCTACTGCTTTTGATGATTGTCTTGTTTCTACTAATTGTCTCTCAATAAATCCTGATAGTTCCTCATCCGTAAAATCTGTTGTCCTTGTCAATCGATCATATTTCTTTTTTGAAATCAATTCTTTTTGATACAACATTTTCCAGTATTGTTTCATATCTTCTCGAATCTTCGGAGATAAAATTTTATTTCGCTTTTTATTGTTTACATCTTTTCTGACTAAAACCATATTATCTAAACTGTCATCCTTAATTCTTGACTGTGGATAAATATGATCAATATCCCAGTTAGAATTTCCTTTCATCAATGCATCCACATCTATTTCATCTCCCGTATACATACATTTTCCCATCTGTGTATAATACAAATAGAGTTTTCGGCTATTGAATTCTCGTTCCTCCCTATCGCCAATTTCTTTCATCCAATTGCGTGTATCATCTTTGCACCCAGCATATAATTCCTGCAATCTTGTCTTTCTTGAAACAGTTCTTTTTTTCTCTTTTTCTTCTCCTCGTGCCATTTCAATAAAGATTCTTTCTGGCTCACATTTCATTACTTTTTTTATTTCTTCTGCAATCTGTATTGTCTGCCATATTGCACGTTTATTAGATGGCGACACGATTAAATCTTTGACTGTATTTTTATAATTGATTTTCCCTACATCACCTGCTTTTTCCGCATTTATCTGATCAATTTCCTCTTTAAAACTAAATTGTTTGCTTAGAAGCTGCATCAGATTATAATTTGTTTTCCATAATGCTTCTATGATCGTATAACTTTCCCCAGTCTCTTTATCTGCACCTCTGACACCATTCAAAAATCTGTCAGAGAAATTTCCCCATCCACTATATTTCAACTGACAGATTTTCTTTATCTGTTCTTTATCAAATACCTCTGGATATTCTCGTTCTATCATTCTTCTCATTATTTTGGAATCATCATCATAGATTGTTTTCCATTTAATGATTTCTTCTATAATTTCTTTATAATGATCTTTTTCTATTTCATTTCCTACTACTTGTTTTTTGAAATCTAAATAAGATGTAAGAGCCGATTTAAAATCAATATCAAATCCACTAATATCTTCCTGTACAATTTCTGGATCTTCCATCTTTAGGTATTCTAAAATTCTCTTTCCTGTTACTTTTGCCATTGTACAGAATAGATCTTTATAAATTCTCTGTTTTAGTTCCACAGATATTTTATTTCCTCTTATTTTTAGGTTATTCAGTTCATTTAGTACCATATATTTTGAATATAACAAAGAGTTTTTCGGTAAAACATCTTCTCCGATTAAATAAGTACATTTATTTGTCATACGCTCAATAAATTCCTTATTTGATTGTTCTACATCCACTTTATCTCCAAAATTCCATGGATAAATTCTTCCTTCTTCTTTTCTTATCATCCATGAATTAGAACCTTCTTCTTTATGTCTCCTGCTTAATGGTCCTACATAATATGGTATCCTAAATTTTGCAATAGATATAATCTTCTCAGCTATTGTTCCATACTCATCTTCTTTCTTCAAAAAATCCAAATATTCTTTTGCGTTATCCAATATTTTCATTAATTCCTGAAGATGAACCTGATTCGGAATTGTTCCATTTTCCTTTGATCTTGCTAATGGTAACAATGTTTGATTCTCTACTTCTGCCTTTAATTTTTCTAATAATTCTTCATCTTCTTGATCTGGAACAATTGTAGATAAAATCTTTTGTAAACCTTTATAAAAATCTTCCTCTGATTTACATCGATCCATTTTATATGTATGACCATTCTTCCGAATTGCTCCAATATAATTTCCATAACCATTTTTTTCGTTGATTCCATTAAAAAAAGCTTGATACACTTCATCTTTGCAATATTTTTTCATAATATTTTTTAATATATGTAGATTTTTCCCATGTTTTTCATACGCTTTTACCTTTGCAAATGATAAATAATCTTCTCCGTCTAAGATTTCAACTAATACACTCCAATCATATACACCCTTTATTCTATCAATTACACCCGCATAATCTGGATAATTTTCTTCAATTGCAGGCATGATCTCATCTTCATATTTCGCTTCTGTAAATTTAAAACTTTTTGTACTGATTTCTTCCAATGGCTGATGAAACATTTTGCTGATATCACCCTTTAACCCTACAATTAATTTACTTAAATTGGTAATAATTGCCTTAGCACATTTTTGCTGTTCTTTATCCTCTGCCGGAGTACATTCAAATAGTTGTGCGACTTGTTTTGCTTTTACTGATTTTGCAGTCTTTTTATCACTTAATATTCGTTCTAATTCTCTTATATCTGTTAAACTTATTTCATACTCTGACACAGAATTAAATTCCTTTATCATTTCTCCGCAAACAAATGATAAATTCTTTACATCACTGATACTTCCATTAATCAAAAAATGTCCTCTATTTTTCAAAATATGATGGCATGCTAAATATACCAGACGAATATCATGCGGTTCTGGATTCTCAATTAATTCTTTTCTTAAATGATACATCGTTGGATATTCTTTATGATAATCAATATCTGTATATTCTTTATCTACAAATAATGGATACTTCTCACCTGTTGATTTATCTTCTAAATGCAATCCGCTTTCATTTAATCTTATAAAAAATGTAGGATCTTTCTTGGCAATTTCTTTTGAAAATAATTCCTGCAATAAATCTATTCTTTGTTTCTTTCTTGATAATCTTCTCCGATTTGAGCGTTTCGTTCTTCGTTCTGCTGCTGTATCTGCTGCTTCAAATAAACGAATTCCCCACATTCTTTTTCCAGCATATTTGTAAAGATTATAATTTTCATCTGTTACTGCCCATCCTACAGAATTTGTCCCTATATCTAATCCTAAATAATACTTTTTATTCATTTTCTTCCCTCTCCATTCTTGACAAAAGAAATCAATCTGCTTATAATAAAAATATCTCAATTGATTACCATATGAGATTACACTACACGGTTCAAATAACGAATTTTCGTAGTCACCCTTTTTAGGGTTCCACATGGTGGTGGATTTAAACTCGCTTCGGCGAGTTTTTTATTTTATTATAAACAAACATTACTATACTGTTAATCTGTTTCTATTATATCTCTTTTTATATATATTACTCAACATAATTCTTATGTTTTTTATTATTTTTGCACAGTTTTTTCTTATTTTATTTTATAAAATCATAATTTTTGAACAAAAATAAAGAGATATTTTCTTATCTCGCGAAAATATCTCCTTATTTTTAAATCTTATAATTTCTAATTAATCTCTAACCTTAATATGCACTTCACGAAGCTGCTGTTCTGTAATCTCGTTTGGTGCTCCGCACATCAGATCCTGTGCTGTTCCGCTCATTGGGAAAGCGATGATCTCTCGGATGTTTTCTTCGTTGCGAAGTAACATGATCATACGGTCTACTCCTGGTGCCATTCCTGCATGTGGTGGTGCACCGAACTGGAATGCATTGTATAATGCTCCAAATTTGTCTTTTAATGTTTCTTTGTCATATCCTGCGATGTCGAATGCTTTTTCCATGATCTCCATGTCATGGTTACGAACGGCTCCTGATGATAATTCTACTCCGTTACATACGATATCATACTGGTATGCTAAGATATCTAATGGATCTTTTTCATTTAATGCTTCTAATCCACCCTGTGGCATAGAGAATGGGTTATGTGTAAATCCTAATTTACCAGTTTCTTCATCGATTTCATACATTGGGAAATCATTAATGTAGCAGAAACGGTATGCGTCTTTTTCTAACAGGTCTAATCTGCTTCCTAATTCGTTACGGATCTGTCCTGCATAGATGCAAGCAGCTTTTTCTGGTGCTGCGATGAAGAAGATTGTATCTCCTTCCTGTAATCCAGCCATTTCAGCTAATTCCATCTTCATATCATCTGGAATAAATTTATCGATCGGTCCTTTGTATTTCAGTTCTTCTTTGACTTCTAAGTATCCAAGTCCGCCCATACCGATTGACTGTGCGAATTTTAACAGTTTTTCATGCTGTCCTTTGGAAAGTTTTGCATGAACATTGATCGCACGTACTGTCTGTCCATGGAATGGTTTGAATGTACATCTCTGGAAGAAATCTGTCACGTCGATGATTCTTAATGGGTTACGAAGGTCTGGTTTGTCACTACCAAACTGCAGCATTGCTTCTTTGTAGCTGAAGATTGGGTATGGTGCTTCTGTGATCACACTTCCTTCTGGTGCAAATTTCTTAAATGTCTCTGTTAATACTTCTTCTCCGATCTTGAAGACATCTTCCTGTGTTGCAAATGCCATCTCGAAGTCTAACTGATAGAATTCTCCTGGAGAACGGTCTGCACGAGCATCTTCATCTCTGAAGCATGGTGCGATCTGATAGTATTTGTCGATTCCAGATACCATCAGTAACTGTTTATACTGCTGTGGTGCCTGTGGTAATGCGTAAAATTTACCTTTGTATTTTCTTGAAGGTACTACGTAGTCACGAGCTCCTTCTGGTGATGATGCACAAAGGATCGGTGTCTGAACTTCTACAAATCCCATGTCTTCCATTTTTTCTCTTAAGAAACGGATGACTTTGGAACGGAATAAAATGTTATCTTTTACCTTTCTGTTTCTCATATCAAGGTAACGATATTTTAAACGAACATCTTCACGGATTTCTTTACTTGTTGCGATCTCGAATGGAAGATCTCTATATACTTTTCCTAAGATATCGATCTTGTGTGCTTCTAATTCAATCGTTCCTGTAGGAATCTTAGGGTTAAATGTTTCTTCGTCTCTGTGCTGGATCACACCTTCTACTGATAAACATTCTTCTTTTCTTACATGGTCTAATAAACTTGTATCTCTTAATACGACCTGCATCACTCCATACATATCGCGTAAGTCGATAAATGATACTCCACCGTGGTCTCGGATATTCTCTACCCATCCGGCGATCTTTAATTGTGCTCCGATGTCACCTTCAGAAATCTGGTCCATGGTTCTGGTACGGTACATGTCTGACATTTTCTTTTCTCCTTTTTCTTGTATTCTCTATCTTGCGTTCAGGCGGTTTTCTTAGTTCCCTGTCACCTTAAAATCAGGTACAAAAAAAGCCCGTCCTGAAATTGTTACTTCAGGACGAACTGTATATCTCTAGTCCGCGGTACCACCTGATTTACTGTCTTGCAGTCTCTCTTGTGTGCCGGTTAACGCCCAGCTTACGTCGCACCTACTGACAGGGTTTGAATCTTGTTCTATTCATGTTCTGCGTTCAGATTAATGCTCGGGAGTGTTCTTCACATAAATTCACTTTGCAGGATTCTCACTATCGCCTGCTCACTGGGAACGATAATTTATGGTACTTTTCTCCGTCTTTGCCTATTGAGTGATTATATTATATTGGGGCTTGTGTTGTCAATAGGCTTTCTATATGTATATTTAGATTTTTATTTTTATTTGATCAGTTCCTGATCATTAAATAACGCATTCACTGCCTGTTCGTAATTCTTTAACGTCTGAACTTTACGGATCTTTTTTGCGTATTTTTCGTGGTTTGTAAACATGACCGCTGCATTGTTCCAGAATTCTTTCATCTTATAGAGAACATTTTTATCGCCGCTTAGGTAATCCTGATATGCTTCATAAAGTGAATCATGCATTTTCAGGAGTTCTCTTTTGGTCAGTTTCTGTCCATATTTGATTTCTCGTACAAGGGCTGGATTTCTTAACAGACCTCTTCCGATCATCACTGCATCTACATCTGGAAATCTTGTTGTGATGTTGTCGTAGTCTTCTTTTGTTACGATATCTCCATTGTAGCAGAGTGGATTCTCGCTGTGGTTTACTGCATATTCAAAGACATCAAGGTGTGGTTTTCCTTTATAGAATTCCTGCTGTAGTCTTGGATGGATCGTTAGTTCATAGACTGGATGGCGGTTGTATATGCTTAAGATTTCTTCAAATTCTTCTGTGTCTCTTAATCCGATTCTTGTTTTAATTGAGATCTTCATATCTAATGCTTCGAAGATCTCTGTAAGGAAATCATCTAATACTTCTGGTTCTCGCAGGAATCCTGAGCCTTTTTGTTTGGCTACAACGGTTCTTGACGGGCAGCCAAGATTTAAATTGACTTCATCGTATCCCAGTTCTTTTAATTCTTTTGCTGTTCTGATAAAATCTTCAGAACTTTTCGTTAAAATCTGTGGTACGATATGTAATCCTTCATTATGTTCCGGCAATACATCCTGAAATTCTCTTGTTTTGAATGTTCTTTTTCCATTTGGCATGATAAATGGTGTGTAGTATTTATCGATTTCTCCAAATAGTTGTTCGTAAATGTTTCGGTATAAGTAAATCGTGATACTTTCCATTGGGGCATAATAAAATTTCATAATAACGATCAGTTTCCTCCATTTAAATTATACTTCTTGACACTCATACCATTATATATGATTTACGAACCGAGGGCAAAATATATTACAAATACTGAAATCGCCAATCCAGACTTTATTTTTTCAACAATTGATGTTATATTAGTAAACAACGAGTGAAAATTTGAGAAACATTGATACAATTTATCAGCGAGGTATGAATAATGAAAGAAATGAAACCGATCAAAGAAGGTAAAGTTCGTGAGATTTATGACAATGGTGACAGCCTGATCATGGTTGCAACTGACCGTATCAGCTGCTTTGATGTCATCTTAAAGAATGATGTCACAAAGAAAGGAACTGTTTTAACACAGATGTCCAAATTCTGGTTTGACCTTACAAAAGACATCGTTCCTAACCATATGATCTCTGTTGATGTCAAAGATATGCCTGAATTCTTCCAACAGGAAAAATATGATGGAAACAGCATGATGTGTAAGAAACTTACTATGCTTCCAATCGAATGTATCGTTCGTGGATATATCACAGGAAGCGGTTGGGTAAGCTATCAGGAGAATGGTACAGTCTGCGGAATCAAACTTCCTGAAGGATTAAAAGAATCTGATAAACTTCCTGAACCAATCTACACACCATCTACAAAAGCAGAGATCGGTGATCATGATGAGAACATTTCTTTTGAAAGAAGTATTGAAGTTCTTGAGAAAGAATTCCCAGGTAAAGGACAGGAATACGCTGAACAGTTACGCGATAAGACGATCGCACTTTATAAGAAATGTGCTGATTATGCATTAGAACACGGAATCATCATCGCAGATACGAAATTTGAATTTGGTCTTGATGAAAACGGTAACATCGTCATCGGAGATGAAATGTTAACACCAGACAGCTCTCGTTTCTGGCCAGCAGACGAATACGAACCAGGTCATGGACAGCCATCCTTCGACAAACAGTTCGCCCGCGACTGGTTAAAGAGCAACGAACATGACTGGAAACTGCCTCAGGACATTGTTGATAAGACAATCGATAAATATTTCCAGGCTTATGAGATGCTTACTGGGAAAGATTTATAGGCATTCATTGTATGTGACAGAAATAAAAGAAAAACCAATATTTAAAAGAATCAAGGTGGCAATTCCGCATTTTTGCCACCTTGATTCTTTTAAATATTGGTTTTTCTTTTATTTCTGTCACATACACCTGAAGTCTATTCAAATCACTACAAAATATGTGTGTTTTACTCTATTGACGATAATATTATCTGTCTGCCACTGTTAAAATTAAAAACGATAATGTTTAATATACACACCTACATAAATTTTTCAATCTTGTAATTGTCCACACTTTAGACTTCTGGTATATGATAAAA
>ERZ773183.350-NODE-350-length-57128-cov-5.696792_pt1 | contig 57128 bp, 60 predicted proteins | sample MGYA00580532_ERZ773183 | MGnify/ENA primary metagenome ERZ773183 (study PRJEB29015, sample SAMEA2737791) | human gut metagenome | biome: human gut; feature: human-associated habitat; material: faeces | place: China | collected 2012 ...
CAGTATCTGATTTGAGAAATTATAATGAAGTCCTGAAAAACTGTCATAAAGGAGAGCCGGTATATTTGACTAAGAATGGCAGAGGACGTTTTGTAGTCATGGATATTGAAGATTATGAACGTGATCGAGCAGAGAAAAAGCTTCTGATGAAGTTACAGGAAGCTGAAGAAGCAGTGAAAGATGGAGATGGTTGGTTGAATCTAGATGAATTGAAGGTACTGATGGGGGAATGAAATGTTAAAACTGCGGATTAATCCGATTGTTGTAAGAGATCTGAAGAATATCAGGGATTATATTGCCGAAGATAACGAAGAATATGCTACGAAGACTATAAAAGAGCTTTATGGTAAATTTGAGAATCTTCAGATGTTTCCGGAAATGGGATCGAATCTCTCCAAACGAGTCAGCTTTCGGACAGACTATAAATATGCGATATGGGAAGAATATGTGATTCTCTACAAGATTGGTAACGAGTACGTAGAGATTTATCGTGTAGTCAACCGATATCCGGATATCACAAGACTTTTTGATTGATAACAAAATTCCTAAAAACCACACGGACACAGTGGAAAATCCGGATTTTACCCCAAAAATCATACCGCAAAAGCTGTTCTTTGAGCAAAGCTGAATTGATTATAAAATGGATACCAACAGGAGGAATTTACATGGAATTACGAGAATACACAAATTTTAATCAGAAAGAAATTTTGTCACTTTACACCAGTGTAGGATGGGAGAATTATACAAGAAGTCCTCAAATGTTGGAGCGGGCATATGAGAATTCATTTTTAAAGATTGCTGCTTTTGATGGAGAGCAATTGATTGGTATGGTCAGAGTTGTGGGTGATGGTGCATCAGTTGTTTTAATACAGGACTTACTGGTGCGTCCGGAATATCAGAGGAAAGGAATCGGGAGTAAACTGATGCGTGCGGTTTTGGAACGATGCAAGGATGTGTATCAGATTGAACTGATGACAGACGATACCGAAAAGACGATTTCATTCTATCAGTCATTAGGGCTGAAAAAAGTAGATGAAATTGGTTGTTGTGCTTTTTTGAAAATGTGATGGCAAGCAGGAGGAGCAGAATACATGGATTCATATACATTTCATACTCCAATCGGTTTTCTCACCATACGCGAAGAGGAACAGAAGCTGACGAATCTTTTTTGGCGAGCTGCTTCTGAGAAAATGATGAAGAATGAACGACATTCTGATTTTTTACATGAAGTTTATACACAGGTGAACGAATATTTTGCGGGCAGGAGGCGGCAATTTGATGTGGCGTTAAAATATGAAGGAACGCCGTTTCAACAGAGTGTTTGGAGACAGTTGCAGAAGATTCCGTACGGGGAGACGAGAAGTTACCAGGAGATTGCGATTGGTATCGGCAATGAGAAAGCAGTACGTGCTGTTGGACAGGCAAACAATAAGAATCCGATTATGATCATAATCCCATGTCATCGTGTGATTCATAAAAACGGAGATATCACAGGATTTGCCTGTGGGGTGGAAGTGAAGCAGTATCTGTTGGATTTGGAAAAGGGAATGGGACTGAGATAGCATGGAGACGATATTTTCATTATTTCTTACAAAAGAGCGGGAAAAGCAGGGAATTAGCCAGGAACGATTATGCAGAGGTCTATGTGCGGTTTCTGCTCTTTCGCGTTATGAAAATGGAGAGAGAATCCCGGATCGTCTGCTGATGAATGTATTGATTCAGAGATTGGGAAAGTCATCGGAGCAGTTGACAACGATGATTTCCTGTCAGGAGTATGCTTATTTTGAGTGGAAGAGAAAGGTGAAAGAGGCGCTTAAAAAGCAAAATATTTCTTTAGCACAGGAGTTGCTGCAGAAAAAGGAGGCTTTGAATGGGACTGTTAATGCCGCGTTACAGGAGCAGTTTTATCGCTATATTCAGGGGATTCTAAAGGGAACATGTGCAGATATTTCTGACTTGGAGGAAGCAATTCGGCTGACTCATCCTGAGTTTTCGGGGAAAATAGAAGAAGAGGATTTGTTTAGTATCCAGGAATTAAATTTGTTGCTTTTTTACGCAAAGTGTAAGATGCAAAAGGAAGCGGAGCAGGGAAGAGAATTGTTGGAAGTACTTCTTCAATACATTCAGGAGCATATAACAGATATTCAGGCAAAAAATCAGATATTTCCAAGAGCTGTTTCTATCTATTGTCAGGAAGTAAAGGGAAATCAGTTTTCTGAAAAACGCTATCTTTTATGTAAAGAGGCTCTGGAAAATAATGTGAAAGATCAAAGTTTTGAGTATGCACTGAGCATATTGGAAGATTTGGAAAAAGATTCCAGATGTTTGGGGAAAGATGCAGATTGTTATCAAGTGTGGAAAAATGCGCTGAAGGCGGTATATCAGGAAACAGAAATAGAAACGACATGGATGGAGTGGGGGATTGAGATTCCGGAAAATCTATTTTTAATTCCAGAGATTTTACTTTCTGCCAGAGTGGAGAAAGGATTTTCACAGGAGGAAGCCAGCGAGGGAATTTGTACACCGGAGACATATTCCAGGATTGAAACCGGGAAAAGAAGTCCAAGTTTGAAAAATTTGGAAGCTTTGGAGAACAGATTAGAAATCAAGCAGGGATATTTGATCGGAGAAGTATGGACAAATGATTTTTCGGTGTTGGAATTGACACAGAAGTTAAGAATGGCGGTTTCCAACCTGGATTTAGAAATCTGGGAAGAATGTCAAAAGAAGCTGGAAGAGAAGTTGGATCTGAGCAAGAAGATCAACAGGCAGTATGTGGAGGGCTATCGCACGTGTCTGGAGTATCAGCAGGGCAAGATCTCGGAAGCAGAATGGATCAGCCAGCACAAGAAAACGTTATCCTACACGTTAGCATTCGAAGAACGGATGAAGGCACATCGAACTGGAATGAGACAGGGATTTACCGATCAGGAGGCAGTCCTGTTACAGCAGATTGCTCTTGCAGAAAAGATCCGTGGTGAAAAAGAGAAAGCAGTAGAAATCTGGAAGCTGCTGTTGCAAGTTTATGGTAACAGTGAGGTGCGGATGGAACATCATTTTCAGGAAGTGATGCTGATCTGGAGCAATCTGGCAAACACACTTCCTGATGTTGGAAAAACCAAAGAAGGAATTGCACTGGCAGATCAGGGAATCCGAATGGTTTTGGAAAAAGGACAGGGACCGTTGAATATGCTGTTTGCAAACCGGATCTATGCCATGAAAGAGGCCGGGCAGGATGTGAGAAAAGAGCAATTTGAACAGGCATATGCTTTGAGTGAAATGTTCGGTGATCTGGAATTGCAAAATTCTTTGAAATATTATATACAGAAAAACTGGACATCGAAGGAAAAGATACATTAACATACAATAAGAAAGAATTCCATGACGAAATCGGGAAAGATGTTTTTCGATTACGTCATGGGATTTTTTTGCGTTTTCTTTGATAATGAGAACTGTGAAAGGGGAAATGTGATATGCAAGAACAGATTTTCGTACACGGCTACTTCGAAAGAAATAAGGGGATCCTTACAGGATTTGTTATTTTTTCAATCATGAGTGGAACCTCTTACATGCTCTGGTCATTTTTATTTGAACAGGCCAGTGGATTTGCAGGAGGAACGGCAGACACCTCCATCCAGCAATTATGTCTGTCTGCAGGATTGTGTCTGCTGTATTTTGTGGTCAGTCAACAGCTGATGTTTTATTTTCAGAGAAGGTTGTTAAAACAGATCAATACACAATTGAAACAGGATGTATTTCATGCGCTGATGAAAAAAGGTGTGGCAAAGTTTACGGAGAAAAACAGCGCGGTATATCTGTCTGTGTTAAACAATGACGTAACAAATCTGGAGAACAACTATTTTGCGAAGATTCCGGAGATTTTACAAAATGGATTTGTATTTCTGACTTGTGCGGGAGTGCTTTGCTATTATGATGTCCGGATCGTGTGTCTGGTGATTTTGACGGCATTACTCCCGGTGGCGGTTCCATTTTTAATCGGAGAGAAATTGTCACAGAAGACCAAAGCATTATATGAAGAACTTGAGAATTACAATCGGAAGCTGAAAGACTGGCTGGGTGGTTTTGAGGTAATTCATAGTTTTCATGTTGAGGATGAAGTGAAAAAACGGTTTGCGAAAAGTGCCGAAGCCGTGGAAAGGCAGCGTTATGAGGGAAGGCGATATCAGAATCCATACGGAATATTGACGTTATTGCTGACGTATCTGATTTTGAGTATACAGCTAGTTGTCTCGGCCTATCTGGTGTTTACAGGGGGGATTTCAGAACGTATGCTGCTGAGTATTTTTTATTTGATCTCCAGTGTCAATAATCCCATCCGGGAGATTGCATATCTGCTTTTGGATGTGAAGGCAGCAATTCCAAATGCCAGAAAGGTGGAGACTCTTTTAAATGAAAGACCAGAAGAATCGAAAAAAACAGGGGAACCGGTAAAATCAGTCATGCCGTTGGAATTGAAAGAGGTACGGTTTGGCTACACGAAAGAAAAAGAGGTCTTACATGGGGTGAATGTGTGCTTTGAGAAAGGAAAAAAGTATGCCATTGTGGGAAGCAGTGGATGCGGAAAATCAACGTTGTTGAAGCTACTGGCGAACTATTATAAAGACTACGAGGGGGAAATTCTCATAGGGAAACAGGAGCTTCGGACGATAGACAGAAAAAGTTTGAGTCAAAAAATGGCTATGATCCACCAGAATGTGTTTCTGTTTGAAGATACATTGCGGGCAAACATTACGATGTTTCAGGAGTATCCGGATGAGGAGATCAAAGCCGCAGTAAAAAAGGCGGGGCTTGAGAAAATCGTAGAAGACAATCCATTGGGGATAGAGCAGATGGTTTGCGAAAATGGCAATAATTTTTCCGGTGGGGAAAAACAGCGGATCGCGATTGCAAGGGCAATTTTAACCAGGGCAGAAGTGTTATTGCTGGATGAGGCAACGTCCAGTCTGGATGCAGAACTTTCCATGCAGATCGAGCAGTTGATCTTAAGTCAAAAAGAGACCACCATATTGAATGTAACACATCGATTTCATGAGTCGATTTTGAGACAGTATGACTGCATTTTGACCATGCATCAGGGAAAGATTGTGGAGATGGGGACATTTGAAGAGTTGATGAAGAAAAAGCAATTTTTCTATAGCCTCTATACCGTGAATCATTAGCAGGGGAGGACATTATGATACAGAAAACAGGTTCGATTCATGTTTATTTTCAAAGAAATAAGGGGCATCTGGTAGGTGTGATCTTATGTTCCATTCTGGCGGGAATGGGGGAAACGATGTGGGCATTTGTGTTTCAGAAAATTGGAGAATTGCCGGGAGATATGACAAAGGCAGCGATTTTGAGACTGGCAGGGATTCTTTTGTTTACTGTTTTTTATTATGCAGTCAGTCAGAATGCCTGCGCTTATTTCCGGAGGACATTTCTGAAGCGGATCAATATACAGCTGAAGAGGGATGTGTTCGATGCAGTGCTGGATCAGGATATGATCCAGTTTACGAGCAACAACAGTGGGATGTATCTCTCAATACTGAATAATGATGTAACAAATTTGGAGAATAACTATTTTGCGAAGATTCCGGAGATTATTCAGCAGAGCTTTGTTTTTCTTGGCTGTCTGGCAGTACTTTGCTCTTACGATGGCCGGGGGGCAGGTATGGTTCTGCTGACCGTCTGGATACCGGTTGCAGCCCCGTTTTTATTAGGACATAGGATTTCAGAGGCAGAGGGAAGATTTTATCGGAGTTTGGAGCGATATACAGGGAAACTGAAAGATTTCTTCGGCGGATTTGAAGTGATCCAGAGCTTTCAGATTGAAAAGGAAACAGAAGCGATATTTGGAGGTTGTGTGAAGGATCTGGAAGAATCTCGTTATCACTCTCGATTCTGTGAAAGCAGCGGTGAAGTGTTTGCTCTTTCATTGACATATGGGACGTTGTTTTTTCAGATTTTATTCTGTGCCTGGATGGCTGCAAAAGGAAAAATATCTGCAAATGCAATGCTGAGTATTTTATACTTGCTTTCCAGCATCAACAATCCGGTGCAGAATGCAGTACAGGCGTTTCTTTCTGTGAAATCAGCCAGACCAAATGTGGAAAAAGTGGAGAAATTGTTACGGGAAAAGAAAAATTTCTGATTTTTCTTGACTGTATACCTTGTTTACACCTTAAAATAACCAGTAAGAGAGGAGGAGATTTGCGTGAATACGAAACAGGTAGAAGAATTGACGGGGATTTCCAGGCAGAATATCCGTTACTATGAGCGGGCAGGACTGCTCCATCCCAGCCGGGAAAAGGGGAATGCTTACCGGGATTATTCAATGGAAGATGTGGACTGCCTCCGTATGATTAAATTTCTTCGGATGCTGGATATGCCGGTGGAGGAAGTGGGAAAGGTGCTGACAGGGGAACTTCCTTTTGAGGACGCGATCAAAATACAGAAGGAGAAACTGGAAGAGCAGCAGAAGCTTTTGCAGGGGGCCATTGAGGTATGCAGTCAGATTAGCAGGGAAGTGGAAAAGGAAGAGGATATCAAGAAGTTTCCGGTGCAGGAGTATTTATCACGGATGGAGTATGAACAGCATAAAGTGGGAGGATTTGCTCAATTTAAAGATGATTACAAAAAAGTTGTAGAAGCGCAGTCGCAGAAACAGTTCTCCTGTCTTTACCCGGAGTGGATCCCATCAGAAAAGATGCTGGAGGAAGTTTTGGAAGAGCTGCTTGGAGATGTGTATCAATGGGAAAGGCGAAACGGCAAAATTTATGCAGCCAAAGAGAATATGGTGTATGAGATTCAGAAAAAGAAAATTCGGAACAAAAGGAGTGGAGAATGTTCCACATTGATCATTGGGAATCTGCTCCATCCGGAATATGCGATGGACTATCAGATTCCCAGACGGAGGAAAGAGATGATGTATGGATTACATATGCTGGGAAGAAATATTGTGCGTCACAAATGGAAAAGCTGTTTGAATCTGGGAATCTGTATGCTGGTGGTAATTCTGATTTCCTTATTTTACGGGAATATTTCAAGCCTGGAAAAACAATACCAGACACTGCCGAAGTCCATGCCGGTGGAGGCTGTGATCTGCAATGAGACGGGGAGTAAACAGAGCGGAATTCTCATTGAAGAAGAACTGACAGAAACATTGCAAAATTCAAAATATGTGGCAGAGTATGAGGAACAGATTGTATTGCAGGGAAGTCTGCCGCAAAAACAGGATAATCGGAATTATTCAGTGCTTGGGGCCAACCGGATGGATGCGTTTACAGATAATGAAGAGCAGATTCAATGGGAAGAAGGCTGGGATACGGATCGTTTTTTTAAGGAAGAAAATGTGTGTCTGGCAGACGAGGTACTTTTAAAGAATTATAACTTGAAACCGGGTGATAAAATCGAGCTTGATTTGAATTATTATACAAAATCGAATCTTCTGAATGTTCAGTATCGGTTTCTTCGGCTTGTTCCACTTAAGAGAGTTACACTGCAGATTGTAGGAACCTATCAAAGTGCAGAGTTGGCGGATGGTCAGAATGCTTCCCAGTTGTTTGTCTCTACGGATTCGGTGAGAGAATGGCATCGTAAGGAGCAGATTCCATATTGTGCAAGTGCAGTTACATTTCAAGTAAAAGAACCACAAAAATTGAACGCATTCAAAAAAGAAATGCAGAAGGAGAAAATTTTGACCGTGAATCCGGGGGCGGAGGATACATACAGAGGAACTGCCATGATGGTATTTGACAGTTATTATATGGAAGCAGCGACACGGCTGCAGCGGTCTTTGGATTTGCTGCATTCCTTTTATCCTTTTGTTATGCTGGTTCTGGCAGTGGCAGGGATGATTGTTTCTTATCTGTTGATCCAGAGTAGAAGAGCAGAGGCGGATTTGATGCGAATTCTGGGAACAGGAAGGTACAGAATCGGAACTTTATTTGCATTGGAACAGATTTTTCTGGCAGTGGCAGGGTGTGTGACAGGAATTTTATTATCTGTGCTGTCGGGTGTTTCCGTGACAGGAGCAGAGCTTGGAATGGTTGGCTTTTTTCTGTTTGTATACGTGATCGGGACCGGAATATCCATTGAAGCGATGCAGACCAGAAGGATTTCAGTCAGGGAAGAATCATAAATACAGGAGGGTGCTATGGAGAAGATCAAAGTAGAACATGTGAATTATTCGTATCGAAATCAATACCAGACGACACAGGTATTGTATGATGTAAGCTGCACATTTGAAGCAGGGACATTTTATGCCATTACCGGAGAATCCGGAAGTGGGAAAAGTACCCTGCTGTCTCTTCTGGCGGGATTGGATGTACCACAGGACGGGCAAATCCTGATCGATGGAAAAAGTCTGGCAGAGAAGAACCGGGATTTATACCGAAGAGATGAAGCGTCTGTAGTATATCAGGCATTTCATCTATTTCCATTGCTTACGGCACTGGAAAATGTGATGTATCCGCTGGAATTAAAAGGAATTCCAAGAAAACAGGCAAGGGAACAGGCCATAGAATGTCTGAAAAGAGCTGGACTTCCGGAAAAGATACAAAAACAGTTTCCGCGGATGATGAGTGGCGGGGAGCAGCAGAGAGTTGCGATTGCAAGAGCGATTGCTGCAGGCGGGACGATTTTGCTGGCCGATGAGCCGACCGGAAATCTGGACTCGGAAAATGAGGAAAAGATTACAGAGCTTCTGGCACACCTGGCTTGGGATAACGGATATACTGTGATCGTCGTAACACATAATCCCGGTGTTGCCAAGAGGGCAGATGTTATTTTGACAATGAGGGATGGTAAGATCAGAGTGTCGGATGAAATGGGAGGAAAGGGGAATGTCTATGTGCAGAAATAGTCTGAAACAAATGCTCCGGACACCTGTAAAGACCATTCTGTTTTTGGCGTTGATTACGGCGTCGGCCATATTAGTTGTCCTTGGAACAAATCTGTTTTTCCTGAATCATCGGGATATGGAAAAATTTGAGAAAATGTTCACTACGATAGGTGTCGCAGAGCAGATCTCGAAAGAGAGCGAACTGATTGGAAGCTGGGATGCAGAATTGGATACCGAATATTATTACAGTAAATCTGGATATGGAGAATGGATCGATCCTTCGGTGTTGGAATTTCAAGGGGCAGATTATTTAGTAAAACCGGAAAAAATGCCATGGTTTGTGGCATATATGCCGGAAATAGAGTCACCATATTTGACGGAAGGATTTGAGGATCAGTCATTTCTTGTTGAGGTGACACCACTGGAAACAGGAGAAATGGCACCTCTGCCAGTCAAGGTGACAAAGGTGCTTGGGGAAAATCAGAAGCTTTTGGGAAAAACAATCTGGGTTTGTGACCATAATAATCCAAAGCCGGATATTCTGGACGCCGGGGAGACATATGTCATGTATATTCAGGGACCGGGGACAGGGCACGATAAAAACGGACGATATCTGAACGCAGAGCAAGGCGAATATTATCTCAGTAAACAGCAGTCTACACAATATAACAGCAAAGGAAAATGCATTGGAGAAAGTGCAGAAGAACATTTATTTGATGAAGTCACCACAGGATTTTATGAGACAGATCGTGGAAAGTACTGGATCGAATTGGCGAAAACGAGTGGAATGTGGAAAAATTTGTATCCGGTATATCCAGTCAAAAGCCTTGATTTTATCCTCCCATTTCAGGAAAAAACGGCGTATCTGACAGATGGAAGAGAGATTACAAAGAAGGAGTATGAGAAAGGAAAGGATGTCTGTATCCTGCCGGAAGACCTGGCAGTAAAAAACAACTTAAAAGTAGGAAATAAAATTGAATTACCATTGATTGGAGCAGATTACAAGGAAGGACCCAATCAGACGTTTCGGCATAATGGTGGAAGTGGATTTGATTTTACGTTAATGAATGCAGAATGGGAGATTTATGAACCGTTTGATACGAATGAATATGAAATCGTCGGGCTCTATCGGATGGATAAAGCAGACGACTCGGATATGGGAATCTCAGGAAGGGAAATCATCATTCCGTATGCATCGGTTACAAATAGTTGGGAAAACAATATTTTGCAGGACGGACCGATGAATGCCGGTACAACACGATTTCAGATTCCAAACGGTACCATTGATTCTTTTTTGAAACAATGGAACGAACAGGGAATCAAAGATGTGGAGATTACGTTTTATGACGGCGGTTATTCAGAATTGCAGGACAGCATTCAGAACAGGAAATTTATGGCATATGTACTTCTGATCGGTGGAAGCGTCACAGCAATGCTGATCATGTTGTTATTCGGACATTTGTTTATCTCAAAACAGGAGCAGCGAACGGCCATCGAGCGTTCCCTTGGGATGAGCAGGAGACAGTGTATGAGTTCCATGTTATCCGGAATTGCGGCACTTTTGTGCATCGGTGTGATCCTGGGAAGTACAGGCGGATGGAAGCTGACGGAATATGCTGCCACACAGACGAGCAAGGCAGAAAAGTTTGACACCACGTATACAGCAGGAAAGGGGAATATGCTTAAGGGGCAGACGGCATCACAAGAAATGGAAAAAGGGACAGAAGGGGAGATGGTTTTGACTTATGACACGAAAGATACAATTGCAAGTACTGTCATCGGAGGGGGAGTACTTCTGCTTTCTTCTTTTGGAATTGTCAGCATTTACATGCGGCAAAACCTGAAAAAAGAACCCATCCGTCTGTTGACCGGAAGTGAAGAATAAGGAACAAAATATCCGCAAATCTGCATAATGTCAGAATTTGTCTAAAATAAACAGGTTTCCATGATTTGATTGTCGAAAAAAGAAAATTAAATTGTATAAAAGTGATAAAAAATACAAAGTTATACTTATTAAAATGACTTGATTCACAAAGAAAAAAGTTTTTATTAAAAAAACTAAGGTGAAATAGCAATAATTATAAAATCCAAGCCAACTTCCGAATAGAAAAATATAGACAAATGAGCTATCATAAAGTTATCAAATCGACAGGGAGGATATAAGATGAAAAAGAAAGTGGTTAGAAAACTGATGGCACTCGCACTTGTTTCCGCCATGGCAACTTCTATGCTGGCCGGATGCGGATCAAGTGATGATTCAGGCAAGGATTCAGGAAAAGATGCTGACAAAGGCTCAGAAGAGACAGTCCTGAAAGTTGCTGCGTTCGAAGGTGGTAACGGAACTCAGATCTGGGAAGATATCGCGAAAGCATTTGAAGAGTCTCATGATGGAGTAAAAGTAGAACTTGAGATGTCTCCTGAACTGGACAAAGACCTGACAAAAGCAATTCAGAATGGAGATGTACCGGACGTTGTATATTACAACCTGGGACAGCCAAGTGGATTCACAGAGACAATGCTGAAGGAAGAAGCGATTGCGGATATCTCTGATGTATTCGATGACGAACTGAAAGACAAGATGCTGGATGGTATCCTGGATGGTACAGATGCACAGCCATACGGAGACGGAAAGATCTATCTGGCACCGATTTTCTACACACCGACAGGATTCTGGTACAATGCGACATTGGTAGGTGAAGGAAAACAGTACGAGATCCCGACAACATGGGACGAGTTCTTCGCACTTGGCGAGCAGGCTAAGAAAGATGGACATGCACTCTTTACATTCCCTACAACAGGATACTTTGATGCTACAATCTATGCAATGCTCGCACAGGCAGGCGGACTTGATTTCTACAATGATGCATTAAAATATGATGCAAATACATGGACATCTGATGAAGGAAAGAAAGTTCTTGATACAGTTGCAAAACTTGTAGGAAAAGACTATACACAGGAAGATACAGTTTCCAATGCAAACGCTGACGGTGGATTCAAGATCAATCAGCAGAACGTAATCGATGGAAAAGCATTATTTATGCCAAACGGAAACTGGGTGATCGGTGAGATGGCAGCTTCTACTCCGGCAGATTACGAATGGGGTATGATGGGTGTTCCGAAATGGAGCGAAGATGAATCACAGTCTGTATACACATTTACAGAGCAGATGTGGGTACCTGCTGATGCACCGAACATGGATCTTGCAAAAGAATTTGTGAAATTCATGTATTCTGACGAAGTAGTTGATATCTGTCTGAACAACAAGACAACAGACAAGGAGTCCGGAAAAGAATCTGATACACCAGTAGTAGTTCCTGTAAAAGGAGCAGCAGACAAGCTTCCAGACGGTGTTACAAAAGACTGTTATGCAGCAGCAACAGCAGATGACGTTGTAGCTGTTACAGGTAAATGGGCAACAACAGCTCCGATCGAAGGACTGGATATGGCAAAAGCTGTTTACGGACCGATCGAGTCTATCAACACAGGCGATATGACAGTTGATGAATGGCAGAAACAGTTAGTAGAGACTTGGGAAAAATGCGCAGACGCATTAGAGAAATAAAAGAGTGATATTCGGCTGACATGAAACGGTGAGTTATGATAACTCACCGTTTTTAAAAGACAGCAGTATGGAGGAGGAAATCTATGAACAGGGAGAAAGCGCAGAGAAGATTTATATTCATTTGTCTGGCGCCTGCTGTAATTCTGGCAACGATCTTTATATTTATTCCGACGATCAATGTCTTCCGTATGTCCTTGTACCGCATGGGTGGAATTACAAATAAGAAGAGTTTTGTGGGATTCAGCAACTTTGTAAAACTGATGGATGATAAGAACTTTCTGGAAGCGATGCAGAACTCGATTCTTATCATTGTAATGGTAATGATCTGTACGATCGTTCTTGCAGTTTTATTTGCGGCGTTACTTTCAAGAGGGAACTTTAAAGGCAAGAATTTCTTCAGAATTATTTTCTACATACCAAACATTTTGAGTATTGTTGTTATTGCAGGTATTTTCGGTGCAATCTACAATCCGAGTACAGGACTGCTCAATACATTTTTGGATGCGATTCATCTGAGTGGATTAAAGCATCAGTGGATGGGAGATCCGAGTATTGTTATTTATTCTGTGATCTTTGCACTGGTATGGCAGGCAATCGGATATTATATGGTCATGTATATGTCCAGTATGGCAGCAATTCCGGAAGATCTCTATGAGGCCGCATCACTGGATGGAGCAACAGAGATTCAGATTTTCTTCCAGGTGACTTTGCCGTTAATCTGGAGCAATATCCGTACTACATTGACATTCTATATCATCAGTACGATCAACTTAAGTTTCCTGTTTGTTCAGATCATGACAGACGGAGGCCCGAACGGAAAGACAGAAGTTTTCCTGAACTATATGTACAAGCAGGCATATGGAGCAGGTGTATACGGATACGGTATGGCGATCGGAGTTGTTGTATTCCTCTTCTCGTTCATACTGGCAGCAGTTGTAAACAAGATTACAGACAGAGAAGTCTTAGAATTCTAGAAAGGAGCGAAGTAGAGATATGCATGAGAAAAAACACAGAATTCCTACACATTTGCTTTACAAGATTTTTATCTATGTAGCTCTGATCGCTCTGGCCATTTCGATCATTGTACCGGTTGCATGGGTATTTATGGCGAGTTTGAAGAAGAATGCAGAATTCATTGGAGCGGATGTAAATCCATGGGCACTTCCAAAACAGTTTTACTATCAGAACTTTGTAGTAGCATTTCAGGATGCAAGAATGGGAGATTTCTTCCTGAACTCTTTCATTGTGACAGCGCTGGCTCTTGCACTTCTTCTGATCCTGGCTCTTCCGGCATCTTATGTGCTGGCACGCTTTAAGTTCAGAGGAAAGAAGTTCTTCAATGGTGCGTTCATGGCAGGATTGTTTATCAATGTCAATTACATTGTAGTACCGATCTTTTTGATGCTGAGTTCCTGGAACAAGGCTCTGCATGTAGATTTCTTCCTGGATAACCGGTTTATCCTGGCACTGATCTACGCATCCTGTAACCTGCCGTTTACGATTTATCTGCTGAGCGGATATTTCCAGACACTTCCGAAAGGATTTGAAGAAGCAGCTTATATGGATGGATGCGGATACTTTAAGACGATGGTTAAGATCATGATTCCGATGGCAAAACCAAGTATTCTGACGGTAATCATGTTCAATTTCCTGACATTCTGGAATGAATATATTATCGCATATACATTGATGGATGAAAACGGAACACTGGCAATGGGACTGAAGAATCTGATGGCAGTCGAGAGAACAGCAACCAACTACGGTATTATGTATGCAGGTCTTGTGATCGTTATGATTCCGGTACTGGTTCTGTATATCTGTGTACAGAAGAGACTGACAGAAGGTATGACACTTGGTGGACTCAAAGGATAGGAGGAGACAAAAATGCAAGGAAAGATTCGAACTTTGATCATGGCTGTTGTTTTTGTTGTCTGCCTCGCCCTGATCATGATAGGACAGAAAAATATCGGCGTGCCGGGATTGATTATGGAACTGGTAGGACTGGTAGGCTTGCTGACACTCTTGTTTATTTACAACAACAAATATAAATAGCAGGTTTGAAAAAGTGAAACAGGCATGGAAGATCTGGTAAGAGCCAGTCTTTTGTGCCTGTTTTGTATAGCAGAAAGTACATGCGGATGCTTGACAATTATCTTTGGATATTGGACAATAGAAGAGAATTGGAAAAAGAAAGAGATACGAGGAGAGAGATTATGAGAATTGGAATTGGAAATGACCATTCAGCATTGGAATTAAAAGCAGAGATCGTCGAATTTCTGAAAGAAAAAGGACATGAAGTCGTAGATTTCGGAACGGATTCATCAGAAAGCTGCGACTATCCGAAGTATGGGGAAGCAGTAGGCCGTGCAGTTGTTGCAAAAGAAGTGGACTGTGGAATCTTAATCTGCGGTACAGGTCTGGGGATATCTCTTGCGGCAAATAAGGTGAAAGGTGTGCGTGCAGCAGTATGCAGCGAGCCATTTACCGCGAAAATGTCCAGAGCGCATAACAATTGTAACGTACTTGCATTCGGGGCGAGGGTAGTAGGAGCAGAGCTTGCAAAGATGATTGTGGATGTATGGCTGAATACAGAGTTTGAAGGGGGACGCCATCAGAGACGTGTGGATATGATCATGGAGATCGAAGAAAGATAACATGTAACGTATCAAAGAAAGTGTGAAAAGGATGACAACTGCATGGACTGATGCAGTTATCATCCTTTTTTGCGGCAGAGTTAACGAACCTGTGCAAGAATGTCTTCCAGTACGTCTTCCACAGAATCTGTCACATAGGTAGAATAGTAAGAGATTCCGGGAGCTGCATTGGACATGGCATAGCTGGTGCCGGCAAGTTGGAGCATCTCGATGTCATTATACTGATCTCCGAAAGCAACACATTCTTCCGGTTTTACCTGGAATAAGTCCATCAGATTCTGAAGAGCCGTCCCTTTGTTGCTTCCCGGAGCGATAAAGTCAATCCAGATGTTTCCAGAGGTGACGACTTTGATCTCGGAACCAAAGAGATCTTGCAGATGTTTTAAATATTTATCGACAATATGAGTACTGTCAGACATATTGCAGATGGCAATCTTTAAGATCGGTCCATCTACTTTTGTGATATCATCAACGATTTGCGTAGTATTGTGCATGACATTGACGATATGGTTGACAAACTCCGGTACATTGTTCTCGATGAAACAGGTATCTTCTCTGGAAACTACAATCTCAAAGTGGTCCTGTTTTTTGATTTCCTTTAAAATCCTGGCTGCCAGATCATCGTTGATCGTAGCACGGGAAATGACTTTTCCCTGATGCATGCAGATTGAGCCATTTTCTGCGATAAATGAAATACGGTCCTTTAAAGGTGCAAAGACACGTTTTTGATTATCATACTGTCTTCCGCTGGCAGATACAAAATGAATTCCGGCATCGCACAGTCTGGAAATCAGATCAATCGCCCGCGGAGTGAGCGCCTGGGCGCCGTTTTGTAAAAGAGTTCCATCCAGATCACTTGCAATTAATTTTATCATCATTTCCTCCCATTATGAATGATTGTACGTTATCTATTGTACAGGAAAAACAGAAGAAAGAAAACAGTTGTATTTTAAAATCAAAAAGAATATAATAAGAGCGTCAGTGCGGTGACGTACTGAAAGGCAGTGACACAAAAGGTCAAAAGAAAGAATAAGAGGGAGACATATGGGTAAATATTTTGGGACTGATGGATTCAGAGGAGAGGCAAATGTTGTTTTAACAGTAGAACATGCTTTCAAAGTAGGTCGTTATCTGGGATGGTATTTTGGCAGAGAGAAGAAAGCCAGAATCGTGATCGGAAAAGATACAAGACGAAGCAGTTATATGTTTGAATATGCACTGGCATCAGGACTGACAGCTTCCGGAGCAGATGCATACCTCTTACATGTAACAACAACACCGAGTGTGTCCTATGTGGTAAGAACAGAAGATTTTGACTGCGGAATTATGATTTCTGCGAGCCACAATCCGTTTTATGACAATGGAATCAAGGTGATCAACGGACAGGGGCATAAGATTGAAGCAGAAGTAGAGGAGCAGATTGAAGCGTATATTGACGGAAAAACAGAAGAGCTTCCACTTGCGGTTGGGGAACACATTGGAAGAACAGTTGATTATGCGGCAGGAAGAAATCGTTACATCGGACATCTGATCTCACTGGCAACACGTTCCTTTAAAGATATGAAGATTGGTCTGGACTGTGCCAATGGAAGCTCATCCAGCATTGCAAAAAGTGTGTATGATGCACTCGGAGCAAAGACATATGTGATCAGCAATGAGCCGGATGGTGTAAATATCAATACAAATTGCGGATCCACACATATTGAAAAGCTGCAGGCATTTGTAAAAGAAAAAAATCTGGATGTAGGATTTGCCTATGACGGAGATGCAGATCGCTGCATTGCCGTGGATGAGAACGGAAATGTCGTAGACGGAGATCTGATCTTATACGTATGCGGAAAATACCTGATGGAACAGGGGCGACTTGCAGGAAATACGATAGTTACAACTGTAATGTCCAATCTGGGGCTTTACAAGGCCTGTGATAAAGTCGGCATGAAATATGAGCAGACAGCAGTCGGTGATAAATATGTGTATGAAAACATGATGAAAAACGGATTTGTTCTTGGCGGAGAGCAGTCCGGACATATTATTTTCAGCAAACACGCAAGAACGGGAGACGGAATCCTGACTTCTCTGATGCTGATGGAAGTTATTATGGAGAAGAAACAGTCACTTGGAAAGCTGTGCTCTGAAGTGAAGATTTATCCGCAGCTTCTTCAGAATGTCCGTGTGACAGACAAAAAGACAGCGTTGGAAAATGAAGCCGTACAGAATGCGATCAAAGCAGCGGCAGAAGCACTTGGAAGTGACGGAAGAATTCTGGTAAGAGAAAGTGGAACAGAGCCTGTGATCCGCGTTATGGTGGAAGCGGCAACAGATGAGATATGCACAGAGTATGTGAATCAGGTTGTCAATGTAATGAAAGAACAGGGACTTGTTCAGGAATAAAAATAAAAAAGCAGAATCTTGTACCAAATATGGCGCAAGATTCTGCTTTTTTATTGGATTTCAATCTCGTGTTCGGGTATGGTCTCATCTTCTTCACAAGTTCCGTAAATCTCATAGTTTCCGTAAACTTTTCCGTGAATTTTGCCGATACATTCCAGCTGATCCTGTTCATTGACTACGATATCGGGATCGATCACATTGAGAGAACGAAGTCTGCGGATGCTGCCTTCCTCGGAGAGGATCCGGACATAGTAGATGCCGTTAAACCAGAAAAGTCCAATTTCATTGTGAGAGGCATTGACACGCTGAAGTGCCAGAATGTCATTTTTCTGAAATACCGGCTGATAGCGGTCGATCAGAACCTGAAAGCAGAAGTCGCTGTCTTTGGGAATATGCGTTCTGCGCACCCGGATTGTCTGAGTTGCATCCTGAAAAAGAAAGCCGGAATGGACTTTGCGGATACCGGGACGGTAAAACGGAAGACAGATATATTCGCTCTGGTTCATGCGCTTATATTCTTCGTCAATGATCAGGCGGACCAGACTTTTGCCATTTTCAGAGAGCTCGCGGTATTTTAAAATAGATTCTTTTTCTTCGGGGCTGAGAACTTTTCGGTATAGTTGTTGAATCGTGCTGTTTGAAAGATAATTCCAGTATAGATAATTGGCATCAACATCCAGTGCGTTCATGAGTGCGACTAAAATATCGGGTTTTGGATAGCTGACACCGTTTTCATAGTTTGCGATTGCTGATGGGGTTACATGAATCTTGTTAGCCAGTTCGCCTCTGGAAAGATTCAGTTCCGTGCGCCGGCGACGTATTTGTTTCCCAATTTCCATACAGATATCCTCCGTTATTCGATTTTATAAGAAAAGTATAGTACAGGAAGCTTGAAAAGTCAACAAAAGGATTACAAGAAACTTGTTGACTTTTGTAGGGATATGGCGTAGACTGGAGATACATTGTGGTGGTGCGGGCAAGAAACGAGAGGGTTAGAAAAATGAGAGACAAGACAATCGATGTACTTCTTCAAATGGGGGTACCAGCCAGCATAAAAGGATTTACGTATATCTGTGATGCGATAGAATTATTTGATACGGATCCTTATTATCCTGATGGAAAAATCTGCTCTTTATATTTTGAGATTGCCCGCCTGCACGAAACGACGGCCTCCAGAGTAGAAAGAGCAATACGGCATGCATTTGAAGTGGCTTTGACCAAAGGGGAACGGGATATAGTAGAACTGTATCTGGATTGTGAACATACACAAAATTCCAATCTGCTCAAAACACTGTATTTCAGAATGCAGCAAGAGGAGCATAAGAGGGAAAAGGATTCCATATGTAGTTCCAGTATCTGTGAGATGAAGGCCCAGATTTATCAGGAAGTGATGGACTTGTTCTCGGTAGAGTTCGAACATTTTTTGGAGAAAATGCTGAGTATGTCAGAAAGGCATTATTGATTGCACCTTTGTATCAGAATCTGCATATTCTATTACAGAACGGACAGGAAAGGAAATCAATAGAATATGCCATATTCAATCATGCTGGATGCCGGACACGGAGGAAGAGATCCGGGAGCAGTTTATAAAGAGCGGAAAGAAAAGGATGATACCCTTCGTCTGACGCTGGCGGTGGGAGAGATTTTGGAGGCTCATGGCCTGGATGTGCAGTACACCCGTACGACAGATGTGTATGAATCTCCTTATCAGAAGGCAATGGAAGCAAACAATGCAGGAGTAGACTTTTTTGTTTCTATTCATAGAAATTCGTTTCCTTCAGACAATGCAGTATCAGGGGTAGAGAGTCTTGTATATGACAAATCAGGGATTAAGCTTAAGATGGCAGAAAACATCAACGAACAGCTGGAAGATATCGGATTTGTGAATCTTGGGGTAAAGGCAAGACCGAACCTGGTTGTCTTAAAGAGAACGAAAATGCCGGCAGTGCTGGTGGAGGTTGGATTCATCAATTCAGATGTAGACAACAAATTGTTTGACGAAAATTTTGAAGAAATCGCACAGGCGATCGCTTATGGAATTCTGGATACACTGGAGTCGAATCATGAGGTAGAATCTCCGGGATATGAAGTACAGGTTGGTGCATACCGAAACGAAAGATATGCACAGAACCTGCTGGAAGAACTGTTAGAACAGGATTTTCCTGCTTATATTGTGGAAGGAGATCGCCTCTACCGTGTAAGAGTGGGGAATTATATTACACTGGAAGATGCGGCAAGGATGGAGCAGATGCTCAAAAGAGCCGGATATCCGACTGTGATCGTCAGCACCTGAAAACAGCAGGCCTAAAACAGCTGATCGATGAGTTCGGCAGTTACATGGTGGTACATCTTATCACCGACTTTCATATTAGGACCTTGTCCGCATTGTTTAAAACATTTTTGAGTACGCAGAAGGTAAGTGCCGTCAGAAGTTACCTCTCCCTGTCGGATCTGAAGCTTTTGCTCCAGTTTTCTTAAAAGCAGGGCAGATTGTTTGCTGCTGCAGGTGCTTCCCGTACACAAAATAATTTCTTTTTGATAAGTCTGGCTGGAAAGACTCGGATAAAGCCGGATGAGAGTATCGATCAGGGCAGGCTTTACCTGCATGATCGATGCAATCTGTTCTTTGGCATCATTGGGGATACAGCCAAAGATATCCTGGGTCTCCCGTAAAAATTCCACCAGGGTCGCCTGGTCGGAAGGTGTGTTTAAACTTGCGTAATAAGCAGCTGCTTCCTGAAATTCAGGGCAGAAATCAGATAAATCTTTCATCGTATACATCCTTTCTGTTGTGATGGAAATTACATTGGGGAAAAAGGACGACTGGTTTTGGAATGATTGTTCAAAACCAGTCGTCCTTTGTAGTATTAAAATCAGTTGTCGTTTTCCTCGAGTCCGGAATCTGCTTTTGGAGGCAGATACACATGAACAGTTTCGATACGGTTTTTGTCCAGTTTTTCGACTACGAGACGAATCTGATCTTCAGTCGTGATATGATCTCCAACTTCCGGAAGTCTGTCCAGATGCTCGATGATAAATCCGCCGAGAGAGTCATAATCTTCAGATTCCAGTTTTGTTCCCAGATTGTCATTGAGGTCATCCAGATTCATAGATCCTTCTACAATATATTCCTGATCGTTGACTTTTTGGATCATTTCTTCCTCCGCTTCATCATATTCGTCGCGAATCTCGCCAACAATTTCTTCCAGGATATCTTCCAAAGTAATAATACCGGCAGTTTCACCGTATTCGTCCAATACAATCGCAATATTAAACTTGGCATCACGCATCTCTACTAAAAGTTCAGAGATGTTCTTGTATTCATAAGTAAAGTATGCTTCTCTTAAAATATTTCGTACTTGAAAATTTGCTTTATCTTCAAATAAAAGCAAGTCTTTCATATTAATTGTACCGATGACATTGTCGGTAGTGTCTTCGTATACAGGAAGTCTTGTAAATTTGTATTCCTTAAAAATATCAATTAATTCGTTGTAAGTACTGTTGACATCAGCAAACGCAACATGAACACGAGGAACCATAACTTCTTTGGCCTTGGCATCTCCCAGATCAAATACATTGTAGATCATTTCTTTTTCTTCCGATTCGATGACACCGTCTTCGTGACTGACATCTACAATTGTACGGAGTTCGTCTTCTGTCATGGCATTATTTTTGGCATTTGGATCTACACGAAGGAAAAACATAAATCCTTTGGAAAAGACATCAATCAAAAAGATGAGAGGAGTCATAATCACCATAAAAAAGCGTATAATCGGAATATAAGCAAGAGAAACCTTCTCTGCATGGATGGTGGCAAAATTCTTCGGAGTAATTTCGCCGAATACAAGAATCGCAACTGTTAGAATCGCAGTTGCAATACTTACCATATAACCGCCGAATGAATAAGCCAGTGTTGCTGATAAGGAAGATGCGGAAATATTGACGATATTATTACCGATCAGAATGGCACTCAGCATTTTGGAAGTATGCTTTTCGGTTGTATCCAGCACCAAAGCTGCACGGCGGTTGCCGTCATCTGCAAGAGAACGCAGTCGGATTTTGTTGACTGTCATCAGTGCAGTTTCTGCAGATGAAAAGAATGCCGATAGTAATAATAAGATAACAAGAATTAAAAATTGGAAAGTATCACTCGAGTCCAATTGTGTTGTTCACTCCTTTTGTTAAAAATGTTCCCTCTATTGACATACAGGTATTTATTACTATACATCATTTTGCCGGATTTTGCAAGCAATGGGGAGGGAGGAATGTGTGAATGTACGCTTTACTTTGCGGGAAGGTTGTTGTATGATGGTGAAAGAAAAAACAAGAACAGAAATGGAGATGAGCACAGGGTGTATAAACAATTATGTAAGATTTCAGGGGAAGAGAATGTATTGAGAGATGAGCCGATGAAGAAGCATACGACATTTCGTATCGGAGGTCCGGCGGATTATTTTGTGACAGTGCAGTCAAAGGATGAGATAAGAGAGATTCTGCTTCTTTGTAAGAGAGAACAGATTCCATATTATATATTAGGAAATGGAAGCAATCTTCTGGTAGGAGATAAAGGATATCGGGGAGTTGTGATCCAGATCTGCAAACGGATGAATGAGATCCGGACAGAGGAAAATAAGATCTATGCGCAGGCGGGAGCCCTGTTGTCAAAGATTGCAGCACAGGCACTTTCAAACAGTCTGACCGGATTTGAGTTTGCATCCGGGATACCGGGAACTCTTGGCGGAGCAGTGATGATGAACGCCGGGGCGTATGGCGGAGAGATGAAGCATGTACTGGAAAGTGCGGATGTACTGACTCCGGAAGGAGAATTTTTGACCTTATCTCTGGAAGAACTGGAACTGGGTTACAGAACAAGTGTTGTGGCGACAAAAGGGTATACAGTTCTGGGCGCAACGATCGCACTCGAAAAAGGCAATCCTGAGGAAATCAAAGCGTATATGGATGATCTGAAGGAGCGCAGAATCACGAAGCAGCCACTGGAGTATGCCAGTGCAGGAAGTACATTTAAGAGACCGGAAGGCTATTTTGCGGGCAAGCTTATTCAGGACAGCGGACTGAAAGGCTATTCGGTCGGGGATGCCCAGATTTCCGAGAAGCATTCAGGATTTGTGATCAACCGTGGCAATGCTTCGGCAAAGGATGTTCTGGCATTAATCGAGCACGTGCAGGAGATCGTGGAAGAGAAGTTTGGAGTACATCTGGAGACAGAAGTGAAACGGATAGGAGAATTTTAAATTATGAGGTTTGTCATTGTTACAGGGATGTCGGGGGCCGGAAAATCTACAGCGCTGAAGATGTTGGAGGATATGGGATACTTTTGTGTGGACAATCTTCCGGTGCCGCTTTTGCCTAAATTTGCAGAGATGATCGCCATGCCGGATTCCAAGCTGAATCAGGCGGCAGTGGGAATCGATATCAGAGGCGGACAGGCATTTCGGGGGCTTGAGGGATACTTAAAAGAACTGGATGAAAGCGGGATCCATTATGAAATCTTGTTTCTCGATGCCGGAAATGATGTCCTTTTGAAGCGTTATAAAGAAACCAGAAGACAGCATCCTCTGGGAGGAGCGGGACATATTGACAGAGGGATTGCTAAAGAGCGGGAGGAAATCGCATTTTTAAAGATTCGCGCGACGTTTATTCTGGATACGAGCAAAATGCTGACAAGAGAGCTTCGCGTGGAACTGGAAAAGATTTTTGTAAAGGGCAAGGATTTTAAAAATCTGTATATCACGGTAATGTCCTTTGGATTTAAGTATGGTATTCCACAGGATGCGGATCTTGTATTTGATGTCCGGTTTCTTCCGAATCCCTATTATATAGAAGAATTACGCGCAAAGACCGGCAATGAGGCAGAGGTCAGAGATTATGTGATGAAGAGTGATAAGGCACAGGAGTTTTTCAGACAATTGAGCCAGATGATGGATTTTCTGATTCCGAATTATATTCTGGAAGGGAAGAACCAGCTTGTTGTTGCAGTTGGGTGTACAGGCGGAAAACACCGTTCTGTTACACTTGCCAACGCATTGTATCAGTACCTGGAAGTACGGGAGAATTATGGGGTTCGCATTGAACACAGAGATATTGAGAAGGATGCCATCAGAAAGGGAAAATAGCAGGTATACACGATGTCATTTTCAGGAAAAGTAAAAGAAGAGCTTTCGCAGCAGTGGAGCAGCGCAAGACACTGTCAGATTGCAGAAATTGCAGCCTTGATCGGGATGTGCGGGGCAGTGACGATCAACAGTTTTAATCAGTACGGAGTAAAAATCAATACGGAAAATCTGGCTGTTGCAAGAAAAGTCTTTACATTGATTCGAAAAACATTTAATATAGAAGCTGATATCTCTATCCGAAGGAATATAGAGAAACAAAGTGCGGTCTATTCTGTGATGATAGTCCGGCATGAAGATGCACTGCGTGTCCTTCAGGCAGCAAAGCTTTTGGAGGAGCACAGAGGTGGATTCGAAGAGTTTCATATTGTCAGTCCCCTTATTGTACAGCAGCCATGCTGTCGTCGTGCATTTTTGCGGGGAGCCTTCCTTGGGGCTGGTTCCATGAGTGATCCGAATAAATCCTATCATTTTGAGATTGTGTGCGATTCGGATGTGATGGCAAAGCAGATTCAGAGACTGATGTGTGATTTTTCTATGGATGCGAAGATCGTACGAAGGAAAAAGTCATACGTAGTGTATTTAAAAGAGGGCGATCAGATAGCAGATATTTTAAATATTATGGAGGCGCATGTTTCTCTGATGGAACTGGAGAATATCAGAATCTTAAAAGATATGCGCAATACAGTGAACCGTAAGGTGAATTGTGAAACTGCCAATATTAACAAGACCGTATCTGCAGCGGTGAAGCAGCTGGAAGATATTGCATATCTCAGGGATAACATGGGTCTTGAAAGACTGGCAGAGGGACTAAGAGAAGTGGCATATGCACGTCTTTCACATCCGGATGCAACATTAAAAGAGTTAGGGGAACTGTTATCGCCGCCGGTCGGCAAATCCGGAGTAAATCACAGATTAAGAAAATTAAGTGATCTGGCAGAAAAGGAAAGGCAAAACAAGGAGGATTATTATGATTGAAACACCGGTTATTGTAGGGCATGAAGATGGAATTGAAGGCAGACCGATTGCTTTGTTGGTACAGGAGGCAAGCCAGTACGCCAGCAAAGTCTACATTCAGGTGGATAACAAAAAGATCAATGCAAAAAGTATTATGGGAATGATGAGTCTTGCTCTTCAGGAAGGCGATGAAGTGACAGTTGTTGCGGAAGGCGAAGATGAAGAAAAGGCTGCAGAAGGAATTAAGACTTTTTTGAAAAAGACAAAATAGATGATGTAGTAAAGGGGGGCTGTGCGTAGGCACAGCCCTTTCAAGAATAGAAAGACGGGAGAGAGCAATATGAAAAAGATGCTGTTCATATACAATCCGAATGCGGGAACAGGGGTATTAAAGCCAAAGTTATCAGACGTATTGGATATTTTTGTAAAAGCCGGATATGAGGTGACTGTATATCCGACGCAGTGTTATCATGATGCCATGGCAAAGGCAGAATCTTATACCGAAAACTATGACGTGGTTGTGTGCAGCGGCGGAGACGGGACTCTGGATGAAGTCGTGACGGCAATGGCGAGACGTAAAGACCCGGTTCCGATCGGATACATCCCCACGGGAACGACCAATGATTTTGCAAACAGTCTGCACATTTCAAAGGATCTGCTGGAAGCCGCAGATACGGCGGCAAACGGGGTTCCTTTCCCGTGTGACGTAGGAGTGTTCAATGACGATTATTTTGTATATATAGCCGCATTTGGTCTGTTTACTGATGTCTCTTATGAGACAAAACAGAGTGTGAAAAATGTTTTGGGTCATTTGGCTTATGTACTGGAGGGAACAAAACGTCTGTTCAATATTCCGTCTTATCATATCAAAATTACACATGACGGAGAGACACTTGAGGATGATTTTGTATTCGGAATGGTGACAAATTCGCGTTCTGTGGGAGGTTTTAAAGGAATTATCGGGAAAGAAGTTGTCTTTGATGACGGTGAATTTGAAGTAACACTGATCAAGACTCCGAAAAATCCAATCGAGCTGAATGAGATCGTGGCATCTCTTTTGATCAAACAGATTGACTCGAAGCATATGTATTCCTTTAAATCTGGAGAAGTGAAGTTCGAATCGATCGAAGAGATTCCCTGGACACTGGATGGAGAGTTTGGAGGAGAGCATGATTGTGTCAACATTCGTAACTGGAAGCAGGGGATGCGGATCATGGTAAAATCTCAGATGATCCAACAGTTGTCTGTGAAAGGAAGGATCGAGAACACACAGATTCTGGAAGAAGTAGGGATGGAAACGGAGGAAATTTCAGAAAAATAGAAAAAAATAAAAAAATTTCAAAAAAGGGGTTGCAATTCCTATGGAGCTATGCTAATATATAACTCGGTCATCACTGAAGCAGTGATGAGGACATGGCTCCATGGTCAAGCGGTTAAGACGCTAGCCTCTCACGCTGGAATCAGGGGTTCGATTCCCCTTGGAGTCATTCTTTTAGAGTCTTGAAAACCCTATAAAATAAGGGCTTTCGGGACTTTTTTTATTGCTACAAAAAAGCGCAGGGTATCAAGTAGGGTATCAAACGTAAAATCAGAGCAAAATTTAGGAAAGGAAGCATACGAACCGAAAAGGATTGAAGTTTCAATATCTTCTTAATTTTTGACTTCTTTAATAGTTTATTATTTAGAGGAGGTTGAGTTTACAATGGATATTACAAAAGAAATTTTGAGACGTGCGACCATAGACGGAATCACGGAATATTTGCTTTATGGATCTGCAATCGAAGCAAAGCGGACGGAGACAGACTATAACAAGAAGTTAGAAGAGAGTTATAGTAAAAATGAAGATGTCTTAAGAGAACACAAAAATAAAACAGTTTCAGAATTGGTGGATTCAGCAAATGAAATGGCAAGCGATGTTTCGGAAGTTTATACTGCACTTGGTTTGCGAGCAGGTATGAAGATTATGCAGGAATTGTTGAAAGGCAAGAATAGATAGCGTATTTCCTTGTTCGTTTACATTCAGTAAACAGCGTTCCGCAGGATGCCCCGAGCGACGGTTCCTAATAGGGCGGTGGGTCGGCGGGGCAAGCGTTACGCTGACAGAAAATTATGGGTTCTTTCTATTTGACAATCCGAGCATATAATCGGCAGACACATCGTAAAATTTGCATAATGCTATCAGATAATCAATAGGCATTGGTCGCTTTTCTAATTCATATTGAGAATAAGTTGTTTGAGCAACTCCTAGCATATCAGCTACTTTCTTTTGAGAAAGATCATTATCTTGTCTTAAGTTTCGCATTCGTTCCGCATAATTCAAATTTTATCACCTCAAGGTGATTTTATTATAAAAAGAATTTGAGTATTGACTTCTAACTCACAGCGAGTTAATATATAAATATAACTCGGAACGAGTTAAAATGCTGATGATAAATGAATTTGAAGACAATAGAAATGAGAGGAAAAATAAGTGGATTTGATTGCCTTTGGATTCGATAAGAAAAAAGGGAGAGATACAAATGAAAAAGAAATTTGTTGTTGCGTTGGTAGCTGCTATGTCTTTGACTGTTGCAGGAACGGGAACAGTCTTTGCGATGGATAAAGTATCAACAGTAGCAAGCGAAAAAGAGCATGTACATGGGGATAACTGTGAGTGGGTTGTTGATAAACCAGCTTGGACAGAAACAGTAGAACATCCAGAAGAAGGTCACTGGGAAGAAGTAGTTGTGCAGGAAGCATGGGATGAGGAAGTAACTCGCATTGGTACATTCTGCCATAATTGTGGTTTCGAGATTCATTCAATCGATGAGTGGATTGCTCACAGCAAAGCAAGCAATGGTCAGTGCATGAGTTACGGAGATAAAGAAGTAACAGAAATCATCCACCACGAAGCAGTAGTAGAAAACCAGTGGGTAGTGGACAAGGAGGCTTGGACAGAAACAGTAGAACACCCAGAAGAAGGTCACTGGGTATGCAACGGAGAACCGCAAGAGCCAGAACAGAAACCGGAACAGCCAGAACAACCGGAGAATCCAGATCAGAAACCGGAACAGCCAGAACAACCGGAGAATCCAGATCAGAAGCCGGAACAGCCAGAACAGCCGGAGAATCCAGATCAGAAGCCGGAACAGCCGGAGAATCCAGATGTAGAAACACCGGAGACACCGGAAGCAGAGAATCCAGAAACACCAGAACAGAAACCAGAAGCACCAACAACACCAGAAGCAAATAAGGAAAATGTTCAGACACAAGCAACAGAAACAAAGAAAGAGGGAACATCTCCAAAAACTGGAGATACAACTTCTGCACTTCCAGTCGCAGGAGCAGGAGTTGCTTCACTCGGAGTTGCCCTTGCAACCATCTTAAAGAAACGGAAATAATTCCATAATTGAAATTGAGTAGGCAGAAATTTCTCTACCTACTCTTTTTATATGCAGAAATAAATTATATGTATTGTATAAATTCTTTACGATCATTCATAATATCGTTATAAACTGTTAATAGAATTTTCATTTCTTCGATATAAGAATCAATCTTTTTAAAATTGTATTCATATGTTTTTTTCAAATATTTTGGATATGCACTTGCAATTTTTCCATTGTAAATCGCTCTTTTGGTAGGCGCACTTAGGAACAAAATATTTACAAAGTTTTGTTGTTTTGCTGATTCTAAAAAATAGTCTAACAGTTCATCTGAAATCAGTGCTTCCATGCTTTCTGCTTTTCCCATTTTTGGAAGTTTTATTCCCTCATCAACTAATTTCATAGCCGAATGGAGTCCAGATAAGTTTAAAGACTGAACCGAACGACAATTTAACGTGCTCCAGTGTTCAAGAGCATTGATAATATCCGATTTACTGCAATGATTCATAAAAGAAGTACCGTCAAAAAGTGATTCCCAAAACTGTTCAAAATTTTTCTTATAAGAGATTGAAAGAACAAATGTATTTATAAAGGAGGATTCGAGTGATTTAATTGTACCTTTAGAAGTGATTGTACTTTCATATTCTTCAATAACATTTTGTGATTTAAGGTAAAGTTTCCACAATAGTTCAATAGAAAGTTTTTCAAGAATTGACAGACGATCTTCTTCTGCTTTTTTATCTTTTCCTTTTGTCAAACGACATTCTGAACTTCTGTATTGTGTTAGTACATGGGAAGCAGGTTTGATATGATCATAAATACATTGGCATTCGAAAAATTGCTGACAAAGAGCCGCCAGACATTCAAAATTTGAAGATACAGTTTTGACAAAGCTATTATCTAAATCGCTTAAATATTTTCTGATTTCATCGTAATAGTACATAGTGTATACCTCATTTCTTATGTTTTATTTTATTGTACTGAAATCATACGAAAAAAGAAAGGTATGGGGAAAATATTCTTCTTTCGGGGTAGGGGGGAGCGGTTTCAATACAATAAATCCTTTATGCGATATACTGACGTCATAAGATAAACGTTTGCTTAAATACACGTAAGGAGAAAAACATACTGGCGCTGGTATAAAGAAAAATTCAATGATAAAAGAAAATAATGAAATTTGTAATGATGAAGCAGTTGGGAAACGTATCAGAAGCTTGAGGGACAGTAAGGGAATCACTCAAGAATATTTATCAGAAATATTCGGTGCTAATGTAGAAACTATTAGAAACTATGAAACTGGAAAAAGTAAAATTCCGAGTGATCGTCTCGCTTTACTTGTAAAAATATTGGATACAACTGCTGACTATATTCTGTATGGAGATCAGCAAGAAAATGACATGAAACAGTTAATAGAGAAATTTAATTGTTTAGAAAAGTCTTTTAAGTCTTTGGAAAAGATTATCATAGAAAAAATCATTATAAACTAGATCCTAAGAGGGGTAAAATACCCCTTTGAGAAGGCTAAGAATTCAGTAAAAATGTTGATATAATTTATTTATCAACAGACGAGGAGGTGAACAGCAAATGCTGAAAGTGAGGGTAAGATTGCCCACATAAGTAGAAAGTCCCCATCACAGAGGACTCTCTAATGTAACTGTAAACCGAATGTGTGGCAACAGTTCTGTGGCAAGAATAGTATAACACACATTCTCTTCTTCGAGGAGATAATTATATGAAAAGAAGATTTCATAATTGTCTGATTTGTCTCTGTGACATTCGTTACAGAGAAGCAGGAAATGCGGAAATTGATGGCAAGAAGATCGAGTGGGGTGCTGCTCATCAGTTGATAGGGATTCCTTTGGAGTCACTAACTGGAAGAGTTAGTAAATACTCTATTTTGCCTGAAAAATATCAAGCTATATCAGACAAATTGGAAAATGTTTCATGGGGAGTACTTGTCCAGTTGACTTTTTCCGGTAAGTTTGTATCAGATGTGGAAATTCTTTCGGACTGGCTGACAGAGTTTTATAAAGAAGATTAAAGTGAATGTGCATACTGCCGTATGGTAGATAGTACCTAGTCGGCAGTGTGCAATCAACAATATGCAATAAGGAGGAAAAGTAAAGATGAAAGAATTTTTAAAAGAAATTTTTTCACAACGTAATAAAGGAGTTGAGAATTCTACTCTGCCAAAAGATACAGAAGTGGAAACTCAAACGAAAATGAGTTTAACAGATCGTTACAATACATGGTGGGAGCAGGAAAATGCAAAAGCATTTTTGCGGCAATATCCCGTATATGGTGCGCGGATATTTCCAGTAGGACAAACTTCTTTTTATGAAGTATGCTTCGGTGCTATTTTGGATAAATTTTTCTTTTCTCATGGAAAATGGAGACATATCCAGAAAACGGAATCTTACAGTTCGTATCCAGAGATTTGTGTATCGTTTGTATGCGCAGATGTTTATGGATTAAAAGATACTTGGAATCGTAGAGACTTAAACCTGCGAGAGATTATTCTGATGGAGTTACAGCGTGCATTATTACAATACACGCGATCGAGAGGGGTAGATATTTCGAGGTGCTCTGATCGATGTGTTTCTGGCTTGTGGATGATAGAAAATACGCTGATTATGGAGGTTCCGGATTCAGCATTTTCATGTTGTCATCCAGGGTTAGTAGAAATATTGGCTTCAGATGATTATAAAGAAAGGAAAAAGCTTTTTGATTTGCACAATCGACTTTAAAGGTTGAAGAGAGAGGTTTCATGTCTGCTTTTTGAAGCTACTGTGGTAGCGGAGAAAAGCAGGCTAAGAAACCGAAAAGTTTATGGAATGTAGAGCAGAGAAAAAAGCCTTTAAATGTTGAAAATATAGTGTTTTCATGGTCTCAGGGCTTGTCAGAGACCATGTAGAAATGTAGAAAAAGGAGTGAAATACATATGAGAAAAAGAAAAACGAATCAAGGTAATCTTAGCATGAGACGGTGTGAGATCGTTAGTAATTTAGAATCAGAAGATGGAGAAAAGTTATTTGATATAGAACGAATGAAGCAAGTTTTAGAAGAAAAGTCCAAAACGTGTATAAAGGAGTTTTCCTATATTATACATGACAAAGATGTATATACAGAAGAAGATGAGCGAAAAAATGAAAAGTATAAATGTGGAGAATTAAAACCCAAACACATTCACTTGCTGTTGCGATTTTTTGAGAATCAACCTCAGAAACTTAAAAATATTGCAGGCTGGTTTCAAATTCCACCGAACTTTGTTTCTAAGATTCATAATCGGTGGGATAGCGCTGTGTTATATCAGATTCACGCTAATTGTCCAGAAAAATATCAATATGATATTAGTGAAGTTACTGCAAATTTTAAGATAGAAAATGTAATCAATAATTTTATGAAAAGAAATTCTATTGATTCCATTCTAATGGATATTTTAAACGGCGAAATTCCAGAATATCAAAGATCTGTGATACCGCCGTTGTTCCGTGTACATTATGCTCGAGAAATCAATGAAGCATTTCGATGCCGAGTTCAAAATTTACAAGAAACAGTAAAGAGTAGAAAAATGGAGTGTATTTATATTACCGGATCTTCGCAAGCCGGTAAGACTACGTTAGCTAAAAAAATTGCGGAAGAAAAAGGGCTTCCATATTATATCTCATCTAGTGGTACAGATTTTCTGGGGGAGTATGCTCTGGAACCGTGCGTTATCCTAGATGATATACGTCCGAGCTCTATCAATTTAAGTGAATTGCTTAAATTATTAGATAACAATACAGTCTCAGCAGTGAAAAGCAGGTATAAGAATAAGTGTCTTGCTAATTGTAAGCTATTGATAATAACAACTGTTTTAGATATTGAGACATTTTATCATAACGTGTTTTCAGAAGAAGATGAGCCGATGATTCAATTCAAAAGACGGTGCGGCACGCATTTGCGTATGAATAAAGAAAGGATTTACATTTCAAGATGGGATTCTTTAAAGAAAGAGTATACAGAAGAGACGGAATATCTCAATGATATTTTAGACAGATATATGACGAAAGAAGATCAGACAGAGCAAGATGTTATCAATTATGTTTCAGAAACAATGCCTTTTTTAAAACAAGCAGATGAAAGTGAAAAAATGCATGGGTTTGAGATCATAGATGATTTAGAAAGTCCGTTTAAATAAGAGGAATCAAAATAAATATATCGTAGGAGGAATAAAATTAATACGCCCAACGTAATGCAATGTAACGCTATGTAAAGCAGTTCAAATTTTTCGGGCAGTAAGTTATTGATTTTAACACAGCGTATGACATAAACACATTAAATGAACAGAAATGAAAAAGTTGAATTATTGACTTATTTGATAGAAAGTGATAGAATCGACGTAGTTCGTATGCAAGAGGAAATGGAGCAAAAACGTAAATTAGAACTCTTAAGTATGCATCCGTTTGAAATTTGGCAGGGAAAGGATGGAATATGGAAAACATATCTTCCAGACGAAAAAGCAGGAAGAATTTTTCGCAAAAGAAAAACAGAGGAAGAAATTCAGAAAGTTGTTGTGGAATATTGGCAACAAGAGATTGAAAACCCAACGGTAAAGGAAATTTATGATCAGTGGATTGCTAAAAAATTAGAATGGCAGGAAATTAGTAAAGCAACAAAAGACAGATATGATAGGCAATTCAAACTTTGCTTTCAAGAATTTGGAAAGCGTAGAATCAAGTCGATTATGGAAGATGATATAGAAGATTTCTTGAAATGTGCAATTAAAGATCATGAATTGACACAAAAAAGTTTTAGCAATTTAAGGACGTTGGTTTTAGGTATTTTTAAGTATGCAAAGAAAAAGAAATACATTTCATATAGTATTTCTGAAATTGTAAAAGACCTTGATATATCAAGAAAGGCATTCAGAAAGGTTAGAAGAACAGATGAAGAATTAGTGTTTATGGAGGATGAATTGCCAAAAATTCAAGGATACTTAGAAACACATGTGGATATTAAAAATCTATGTTTACTATTACTATTCAAAACCGGTTTAAGACCGGGAGAAGTAGTGGCATTGCGAAAAGAAAGCGTGAGAGGGAACATAATATCTGTTGACAGTACAGAGATATGCTATAAAGATGAACTAGGGAAAGATACATATGAGGTTCGGCAGTTCCCAAAAACAGAAGCAGGTATACGTGATGTGATTCTTCCAGAAAAGTATTTGTGGATTATTGAGAAGATAAAGTTACTTAATCCATATCAGCCATATTTATTCATGCAAAGTGGAAAACGTTTATTGGAACACCAGATAAGAAGCAGGTTAAAAACAGTTTGTAAAAACTGTAATATTCAATCTAAATCTCCTAATAAAATACGAAAAACTTATAGTAGTATATTATTAGATAGTGGTGTACAAGAATCTATAGTTATTCAGATGATGGGACATACAGATATAGCAACTACAAAAGGTCATTACTATCGTAATAGAAAGAATGAACAAGAAAAGATAAGTGTTATAAATAGTGTTGTCAATCTATAGGGTATCAAAAAGGTATCAAAAGGTATCAAAGGAAAGATATTAGAAACTCAGAAAACAAGTGGAAATTCAACGTTTACAGCGGAATTATAAAAATTCCAGCGGAGTTCGATTCCCCTTGGAGTCACTTTTGAAAGGGTATCCGCAGAAGAGTTCTGCGGATATTTTTTTGCCTAAAAGCCTTTGTTTTCAAGGGATTTGAAGCCTTAAAAATTTTCTTGGTGCGTGGTGGATGTAAGAAATTGTAATTGAGTTTTTGATTACACTTGATTACACTTTAGCAAGCTGAAGCTTTTTCGATTAAATTAGCCTTTTCTACTTCCGTGTTGCGGTCAAAGCAGTAGTTTCCTAAAGTTGTTCGTTCATCTGCATGACCGACCATTTCATGAACGGTATTCAAGTTTATTTTTCTATATAATCGTTTGATTGTCTTTTTGTCTTCCAGTGGGAAACTGTGTTGTACAAAAAGCTTTTTAAAGAAACCATGTCTATGCGCAGGGTATCAAGTAGGGTATCAGGCGTAAAATCAAAACAAATTTAACCTGCAAATAATTTGCCCAAAAGCCTTAGTTCACAAAGAATTCAAAGTAGTATACCCATCCGAGTATCCTGTAATTCATGCCTGCGGCAGGCAAACTCCGTCCGATAAGGAATGAAAAAACAGTAACTCCTTTTAAGGGAATTACTGCCTCATATAAGTTATTGATGTAATCTGTTTAATTTTTCTAACAACATTTTCTTGTTTGTAAGATATTCTACTATAGCATAAAGAATACCAATCAAGAAGAAACATTGAGATAATGTATATGCATATTCATAATGGAATATTTCAAATAGTATAAAACTTAACATCCCAATTAAACAAAGAGATGCTGCATAAATAATAAAACCACGAAATAATATTTTTTTGTTGGACAGGTTATTAAAATATAGTTCCCATTTGTCCGCTGTCATGTGGGAAATACGTTTTTGTATGTAAAATAGCGCCAATAATATTCCTGCTGCCAAAAAACCTGCTAATGAAATTCCAATGATATAAATGAGTATAATACCTATCAGTTTTCCCATATCCTAAATCTCCTCAAACGCTTATTTAGATAGTATTATACTCCGTTTGAAAATTATATGCCAGAATAAAATGGATTATCGGCATGAACATATTCAACAGATGATATCAGGGGCGCGGAAGCTTTTTAAACAGGAAAGACAGGAGTGTAAATGAGAGGTTCCTGTCTTGTTAAAAAAATCACAGAATCTGCCAAAGAAATTGTGTATATTCTTTGTTTTATTGTAATAATTACAGATTGTCTTTTAATGGCAGATAAGATATAATGAAAGCCATAGAGTGAAACCTATAGTATGCGCCGCCACAGACGGCTGTGCGCAAAGAATTGGAGGAGAAAATATGTTAGTATCAGCAACAGAAATGCTTCAGAAAGCAAAAGCAGGTCATTATGCAGTAGGACAGTTCAACATCAACAACCTGGAGTGGACAAAAGCAATCCTGACAGTAGCAGAGGAATGTAAATCACCGGTTATCCTGGGAGTATCTGAAGGTGCAGGAAAATACATGACAGGATACAAGACTGTAGTAGGTATGGTAAATGGAATGTTGGAAGAGCTGAATATTACTGTTCCGGTTGCTCTTCACCTGGATCACGGTAGCTATGAAGGATGTATGAAATGTGTAGAAGCAGGATTTTCTTCTATCATGTTTGACGGATCTCACTATCCGATCGAAGAAAACATTGCAAAGACAAAAGAACTGGTGGCAGTTGTAAAAGAGCACGGAATGTCTCTGGAAGCTGAAGTTGGTTCTATCGGTGGAGAAGAAGACGGAGTCGTAGGAAAAGGTGAATGTGCAGATCCACAGGAATGTAAGATGATCGCTGACCTTGGTATCAATTTCCTTGCAGCAGGAATCGGTAACATCCACGGAAAATATCCAGAGAACTGGGAAGGACTCAGCTTCGAGACTCTGGATGCAATCCAGCAGCTGACAGGAGATATGCCACTGGTTCTTCACGGTGGTACAGGTATTCCGGAAGACATGATCAAAAAAGCGATCAGCCTCGGAGTTGCTAAGATCAACGTAAATACAGAGTGCCAGCTTGCGTTCGCAGATGCAACACGCAAATATATCGAAGCTGGAAAAGACCTGGAAGGAAAGGGATTCGACCCACGTAAATTATTAAAACCAGGCGCAGATGCAATTATGGCAACTGTAAAAGAAAAAATGGAGCTGTTTGGCTCTGTTGGAAAAGCAGAAGCGTAAGTAATAAGTATTTGTTAGAAATTTTAACTTGCCTTTTTGCGGTGATTGAGGTATACTAAGCCTCGTAGATGAGAACAAAGGCGTTCCAAGCTTGCTTGGAATGCCTTTTTTAGAAAATGCGTTTACAAAAGTAAAATGAAGGAAGGTAGTTTTATGAGCACAGAATTATTCAATGTAGCGGATATTTTTGGGGAAAATGTTTTCAATGACACAGTGATGCAGGAGCGTCTCCCGAAAAAGGTGTACAAGAAGCTGAAACAGACGATCGAAGAAGGAACAGAACTGGATATAGAGACAGCAGACGTCATTGCACATGAGATGAAAGAATGGGCAATCGAAAAAGGGGCGACACATTATACACATTGGTTTTTGCCGTTGACAGGTGTGACAGCGGAAAAGCATGACTCTTTTATTTCAGCTCCACTTCCAAGCGGAAAAGTGCTGATGAGTTTCTCAGGAAAAGAGCTGATCAAAGGAGAACCGGATGCATCTTCTTTCCCGTCAGGCGGACTTCGGGCTACCTTTGAGGCGAGAGGATATACAGCATGGGATTGTACTTCTCCGGCGTTTGTAAGACAGGACGCAGCAGGAGCTACACTTTGTATTCCGACCGCTTTCTGTTCTTATACAGGAGAAGCACTGGATCAGAAGACTCCGCTGCTTCGTTCCATGCAGGCATTGAATGTACAGGCGCTCAGACTTCTGCGTTTGTTTGGAAATACAACTTCAAAGAAAGTGACTCCATCCGTCGGGGCAGAGCAGGAGTATTTCCTTGTAGATGCAGAAAAATTCCTTCAGAGAAAAGACTTAATCTATACAGGACGTACGTTGTTTGGTGCGATGCCTCCGAAAGGACAGGAGCTGGACGACCATTATTTCGGAACGATCCGCCAGAGAATTGCCGCTTTTATGCGTGATGTGAACATTGAACTCTGGAAAGTGGGGGTTTCTTCCAAGACACAGCACAATGAGGTGGCACCGGCTCAGCATGAGCTGGCACCGATTTATGCAGAAGCGAATATTGCGGTAGATCACAACCAGATTGTAATGCAGACATTAAAGCGGATCGCATGCGAGCACGGAATGAAATGTCTCCTTCATGAAAAACCATTTGCAGGCGTCAACGGTTCCGGAAAGCACGACAACTGGTCGATTACTACAGATGATGGAATCAATATGCTGGATCCGGGAACAACACCACATGAGAATATTCAGTTCTTGCTTGTTTTAACTTGCATTCTGAAGGCGGTTAACAAGCATGCGGATCTTCTGAGAGAATCGGCTGCAGATCCTGGAAATGATCACAGACTGGGAGCAAACGAAGCACCTCCTGCAATTATTTCCGTATTCCTTGGAGAACAGTTAGAAGATGTGATCGATCAGCTGATCAGCACAGGGGAAGCAACACACAGTCTGGAAGGCGGAAAGCTGGAGACAGGTGTAAGAACACTTCCGGAACTGACAAAGGATGCGACAGACAGAAACAGAACATCACCGTTTGCGTTTACAGGAAATAAATTTGAATTCCGTATGGTAGGTTCCAGAGATTCCATCGCATCTGCCAACATTGTTCTGAATACGATCGTGGCAGAGGCATTTGCAGAGGCTTGCGAAGTTCTGGAGAAAGCAGATGATTTCCAGCTTGCAGTTCATGATCTGATCAAAGAATATGCAATGGAGAACCAGAGAATCATCTTCAATGGAGACGGTTACTCTGAAGCCTGGGTGAAGGAAGCAGAAAGACGCGGACTTCCGAATATCAAATCTATGGTGGAAGCAATTCCGGCAATGGTGACAGAGAAAGCAGTGACATTGTTTGAGAGATTTGGAGTATTTACCAAAGCAGAGCTGGAATCCCGTGCAGAAATCCAGTACGAGAGTTATGCAAAAGCGATTAACATCGAAGCCCGTACGATGATCGATATGGCAAGAAAACAGTTTATCCCTGCAGTGATCAAATATACAAAAACGCTGGCAGATACAGTACTTGCGGTAAAGGAAGCAGGGGTGGATGCAAGCGTACAGGCAGAGACACTTGAGGAGATCACAGTACTCTTAAAAGAGGCAAGAGCAGCTCTGGCACGTCTGGAAGAGGTGACAGCACAGGCAGCTGCCAAGGAGGAAGGACCGGTACAGGCAAACTTCTACCACGATGAAGTGTGCCCGGCAATGGAGAATCTGAGAAGACCGATCGACAAACTGGAAATGATCGTGGACAAAGAGGCATGGCCGATGCCTTCTTACGGAGATCTGATCTTCGAAGTTTAATCAATCAAAGAAATGAAGAAAAGACCGGATGCGATTTGAACGAGAATCGTGTCCGGATTTTTGTAATGGGAGGGAATAAAAAGTATGAAGACAGCAGCAGAATTGAGACAGCTTGTGATAAGGATCGATCACAGGAGTTATCCTGCCTATAAAGACACAAAGGGAATGTATCAGTTTCCGGGCTATCTGCTATCCATTGACCATGTACAGGGAGATCCGTTTGCATCTCCATCCAGGGTCAGTATTCAGGTAAAAGGAAAGATGGCAGGATTTCCGGAGCAGTTATATCGGACAAAATGGCAGAAAACAGCATTGGAGGATGCGCTGATCCGGCAGTTCGGACAGTGTTGTGAGAAATTTGGATTCAAGGCAAAGGGATCCGGGAAGAGCGGGATGATCTCCATCAGTCGGTGCGGTCAGGAAGTGCTGGAGAGAAGTGCGGCGCAGATCGATGAAAAAACAGGAGATATCCACATTCGTCTGGAAGTGGGATTTCCGGCAAACGGAAGGACGATCAATGCAAGAGAATGGATCCGGATCTTTTTTGAGTTTCTTCCGGAGTGTGTCGAAAAGGCACTCTACTATAAAAACTGTGATGCGAAGAGACTACAGAAGATCAGTGATCTGGCAGAGGACCAGCAGGCACTTCGGGACATACTGCCAAAGCTGGGATTGTGTGCTTTTGTTGCAAATGGATCTATTCTGCCGCGAGAGTCAGGCGTTTCCGCCCGTCCGATGAAAAGCGCAGTTTGTTTCCAGTCTCCAGAGGAGATGGAAGTGGAAATTACGCTGCCGCACAGAGGTGTGATAAGAGGAATGGGAATCCGAAAAGGAATCACGCTGATCGTCGGAGGCGGATACCATGGGAAGTCCACGCTTTTGAAGGCGCTGGAGCTTGGCGTGTACAATCATATTGCAGGTGATGGAAGAGAATATGTGATCACCGATTCCACAGCAGTCAAGCTTCGCGCAGAAGACGGAAGAAGTATCAAAAAAACGGACATATCCATGTTTATCAATGATTTGCCAAATGGAAAAGATACCACTCATTTTTATACAGAGGATGCCAGCGGAAGTACGTCTCAGGCGGCAAACGTTGTGGAAGCAATGGAAGCAAAGGCGGGTGTTATGCTGATCGATGAGGATACCAGCGCGACAAACTTCATGATCCGGGATGAATTGATGCAGAGGGTAATCCACCGGGATATGGAACCGATCACGCCGTTTATCGAACGCATCCGGGAGTTATATGAAGAAGAGGGGATTTCCACTGTGATCGTGGCGGGAAGCTCCGGGGCTTATTTTCATATCGCGGACTGCATTGTGCAGATGGATCGGTACATGCCGAAGGATATCACGCAGACGGCGAAAAAAGAAGCAGAACAGTTTCCGCAGTTGAGCGGACCGAAAGAGAAAGCGAAAAGGCCTGATTTTGCAAGAAAACCACAGCAGGGACGGGAGTGGAAAGGAAATGACCGCATCAAAATGAAGACCTTGGGGAAAGAAGCAATTTCCATCAATCGGGAGACGATCGATCTGCGTTATGTGGAGCAGATCACAGACAGCGAACAGGTAACTGCTCTCGGATATTGTGTCAAATATGCGCAGCGTCATTTACTGGATGGAACACGTACCTTGCAGGAAGTCGTGGCAATGCTGGAAGAGAAGATTGAGAAGGAGTCGCTTGCCTCACTTTGTGAAAGCACCTCTTCTGTTGCCAGCCTGGCCCGTCCGAGAACACAGGAGATCTTCGCATGTTTTGACCGGTATCGGGGATTAAAATTATAGATACAGGGGGAATAGAAGATGAGGTTTATCCATTTGTCAGATCTGCACATCGGCAGACAACTTCATCAGTACAATTTAAAGGAAGATCAGGAGCATATTCTGGGGGAAGTGGTGGAGTATGCCAGAATACTGAAACCGGATGCGATCGTGATCGCGGGGGATGTGTATGATAAGTCTGTACCATCTGCTGAGGCGGTGGGGATTTTTGACTGGTTTTTGACCGCACTTTCTGCACTGAAACCGGAAATTCCGATCCTGATCATCAGCGGAAACCATGATTCCGCGCAACGGCTTGACTATGCCAGTGGAATTCTTGGGCAGAAGGGGATTTACATTGCAGGAAAACTGCCGCAGAATCGGGAGGAATTTCTCAAAAAAGTGACACTTCAGGATGAATACGGAGAGGTGGATTTTTATCTTCTCCCGTTTCTGAAACCGGGATATGTAAGAACCGTGTTTGACGGAGAAATGCCGGAGAGCTACAGTGAGGCGGTACAGATGCTGCTGGAGAGAGAACAGGTTGATACCACCAAAAGAAACGTCATTGTGACGCATCAGTTTTATACCGGGGCAGGTCAAAAGACAGAGACTTGTGATTCAGAGATTTTCTCCGTGGGAGGAATTGATAATGTGGATGTTACGCCGCTTCTTCGATTTGACTATGCGGCGCTGGGACATCTGCACAGCGCCCAGAAGGTAGGAAGAGAGTCTGTGCGTTATCCGGGGACACTGCTGAAATATTCTGTCAGTGAGTGCAATCAGACAAAATCTCTGCATCTGGTGACGCTGAAAGAGAAGGGCGCACCTGTGGAAGTGGAGACTTATCCACTGCATCCGCTTAGGGATGTGAAAAAGTTCAGGGGAACACTAAAGGAATTGTTGAAAACTGTTCCTGAGGAAGCGAAAGAGGACTATGTCAGTATCACACTGACGGATGAGACAGATCCATATCGACCGAAGGAACAGCTGGAGAAGGTATTTTCCCACATTCTGGAGGTACGTATGGATAATTCCCGCACCAGGCAAAAGCTGATGAAAGATGCGGAAGTTGTGCGCATGGCATCTCCGCTTGAAATTTTCGGGGACTTTTTTCAGGAGATGCAGGGAAGAGCGCTGAATGCAGAAGAGCAGCAGGTGATGAACAAGATCGCAGAAGAGATGGAGGAAGAATAGATGAAGCCGATCAAATTGACAATGTCTGCCTTTGGATCCTACAGTGGAGTGGAGAGAATCGATTTTACAGGGATACAAAACGGATGTTTTCTGATCACGGGCGATACCGGCGCCGGAAAGACAACCATATTTGATGCCGTGACCTATGCACTATATGGAAGAACCAGCGGAGGAAAGCGGGACGGAAACATGATGCGCAGCCAGTATGCAGATTCCGAGACAGATACCTATGTGGAGTTTCAGTTTCTGTACCGGGATCAGGAATATACCGTCCGAAGAAATCCGGAATACCTGCGTCCTTCCAAACGAAAGAATGCGGACGGGACAATAAAGTTTGTCAAAGAGACTGCAAAGATCAGCCTGATTCTTCCGGATGGAAGTGAATTTCAGGGAAAGAAAAAAGAGATCGATCTGAAGATAGAGGAGATCATCGGGCTGGATGTCAATCAGTTTACCCAGATCGCGATGATCGCGCAGGGCGATTTTTTGAAGCTTTTGCATGCGGAATCAAAAGAACGAAAGCAGATTTTTTCGAAAATTTTTCATACACGGATTTTCTGGAAGATTCAGGACACACTGAAAGAACAGGCAAAAGAGCTGTACATTCAGTTGGAAAAAAACAGCATGGACTGCAGGCGGGAAATGGAACGGGTGCAGATTGCACAGGATGATGAAAGAAACGATGTCTGGAAACAGCTGCTGAGTCTTCAGCTGCCGCCTCAAAAGGAAGTACTGGACTGTGTGGAAACAATCTGTCAGTCCGGGGAAGCAAAGGAGAAGGAGCAGGAGGAGAAAAATGCACAGGAAGAAAAACGTGCGGATGCGATACAGATTGAATTGAAAAACAGGCAGGATACCAATCATCTGTTTGAATTGCTGAAAAAGACCAGAGATCAGTTGGAGATCTTGAAGGGGCAGGAGACCAAAGCGGAAGAAATGCGAAAACAGATCCATGCAGCAATTCGTGCAGAGAAGGCGGCTGCAGCAGAAGAACAATTGCAGAAAACAAAGGGAGAATGCGCCAATCTGAAGAAAGAGTCCCGTGAGCTTGAAGAAAAGCTGAAACAGCAGGCAAAAGATCTGGAAAGCGCAGGTGCGTTGTATCAGGAAAGAGAGGCACTTTCCAAAAAAGAAGAGCCGAAGATCCAGGAACAGATCCTCAGGATCCAGGAAATACTTCCGAAATTGAAACAGGTTCACAGTCTGAAGGAACAGTATCAAAAGTCAGAACAGGATATGCAGGACTGTATGAAAAAATGTCAGGAAACCTCACAGAGATATGAGCGGTTATATCAGAAATACTTTGAAGAACAGGCGGGCATTCTTGCGAGAGAGCTGCAGGAGGGAGAACCCTGTCCGGTGTGCGGTTCCTGCAGTCATCCGAAAAAAGCGGTATTATCCGGAGGCGCACCCAAAAAAGAGCAGGTGGAGCGTGCAAAAGCAATGCGGGATCAGGCAGAAAAAGAGCGTACAGAAGTTTTGGAACGGTTTCAGGCAGTGAAGGGAAGACTGGAGTCAGAACAGTCCATGATTGTCGGATTTCTGGAAAAAGAAGGAAAAACAGAAACGGATTTTGATGAAAAAGAAGCAGAAAATGCGCTTCGTAAGCTTACAGAAGATTTAAAAAAACTCCAGTCTGCGTTCAAAAATGCACAGGATCAGTATCAGAAGCTGACGCAGGAGAAAAGCCGGATTCTGGGACAGGCAGAAAGCAAAAAATCCCAGCTGATCCTCTGGAATAAGAAAGTCAAAGACGAGGAAGAATATTTTCGGAAAGAGTTTCAAAAACAGAGCTTTCAAAGTCAAGAGGAGTATGAGCAGGCAAAGCAGTGGATCAAAAGCCGGGAGGCAAGAGAAGCCAATTTAAAGAAATATGAAACCGCTCTTTTAGAAGTATCGTCCCGGTATGAGATATTAAAACAGCAGACAGAGGGAAAACAGATCGCACCGATCGAGAAGCTGGAACGAGAACTGACGGTCATTCGTGAAAAGCTGCGCCTTGGCAGAGAGGAAAGCATGACGCTGCATACAAGAAATGAGATCAACCGGAGAGCAAGGGAAGCGTTGATGCGTGATTTTTCAGATGCCGAAAAGCTGCGCAGCCAATACGAAATGATGGGGAATCTAAGCCGTACGGCCAATGGAAATCTAAGTGGAAGTGTGAAGCTGGATTTCGAGACCTATGTGCAGCGCCAGTATTTCCGGCAGATCATTCATGCGGCGAATGTGCGCCTTGCAAGAATGACCGGACAGGAATTTATCCTGCAGTGCCGGGATATCGGAAGCCTGAGCAGTCAGGCACAGGCAGGTCTTGATCTGGATGTTTATGACCTGGTCAATGACTCGGTGCGGGATGTAAAAACTCTTTCCGGGGGAGAATCGTTTATGGCATCTCTTTCCATGGCACTGGGGCTGGCGGACATTGTGCAAAATACAGCAGGCGCAGTGAGTCTGGAGACGATGTTTGTAGATGAGGGATTTGGATCTCTGGATGACATGGCAAGAGAACGGGCGATTCAGATTTTGAAAGAACTGGCGGGAGAAAAAGGACTTGTGGGAATTATTTCACATGTCAATGAATTAAAAGAGCAGATCGAATGGCAGCTGGAAGTAAAAAAAACAGAGCATGGAAGTCATGTAAAGTGGAATTTCATGGCATAAAAGACAGGAAGTGATCAACATGAGAAAAACAGCAGTCAGGGCAGTGGCTCTGGCAGCGGTTTGTTTTCTGAGTGTGTTTGGGACATGCAGCTATGCAAAAGAGGCCACATCGGAGCCGATCCAGATTGTAGTGTTGGGTGACAGTATCGCAAAAGGATATTGCGGAGCAAACAAACCCGAGCTTTCTTGTTATGGACAGACTGTGGCAGAAGAGATCGCACAGGGAGCAGGAAAATCATATTTGTATCAGAATTATGCGAAAAATGGACTTGCCACTCGAGAATTCAACGAAAAGGTGTTGAAAGGGCAGGAAGTTCAGGATAGTCTTTCCGGGGCAGATGTGATTTTGATCACAATGGGATCCAATGATCTTCTGAATGAATTTAAGAAGACCGCACAGGAAATTTTGAATACGGATACAAAATTTAAAAGTGCGGATGAGGCGCTCAAAGAAGTGACAGAGCATGTGAAAAGTAATCCGCTTTTAGTCTTTCGCATCATTGATGCTCTGGGAAACTGGGATTATCAGGAATTTGAGACACAGTGGATAGAGGCTATGGATACCATTTCTTCCTGTAAAAAAGAAGAGGCACAGATCGTAGTGACCAACATTTACAATCCGGTGAAACAGATGGAGCTTCCGGGAACGATGAATCAGGTCGTGGAGGATATCATCGGGAATATGAACCGGATTCTGGAAAAGCGAAGCAGCGAGTACGGATATCAGATTGCAGATCTGGCGAATTCACAGGTGACAAAGCATGTCCAGAAGGACGGACTGCATCCGGATCAGGCAGGACAGGATCTGATCGCCGAAATTGTGCGGGCGCAGATTACAGGGTATGAAAGAAATATGCCCAAAAGCCAGGTAGACGGAACCGCCGTGAAAGTGGAAGAAATCCCGGAGGAGAAACAGTCACAGATCAGACCTGAGAAATGGGGCATCTGTCTGATCCTGGCAGCAGTCATGCTGGGCGGTGTCGGATTTTTGCAGAAAAATAGGAAAGAAAACAGGCATAAATAAAGTACAAAACTATATCACAGTTATAACACAAAAACTTCACAAAGTTCTGGTATCGTCTTATCTTATAAAACAGGGAAATTCTGTAAAAAGCAGGGAGTAGGAGGACGAGATTTTGATAGAAGTAAAGAACCTTGTGAAAAAATACGGAAATCATATGGCCATAGACCACCTGAATTTCAAGATTGAAAAAGGGCAGGTCTATGGTTTTTTAGGTCCAAACGGGGCAGGAAAGTCTACCACGATGAATATTATGACGGGGTATCTTGGAGCCACAGAGGGAGAAGTACTGATTGACGGACATGATATTTTAAAGGAGCCAAAGGAGGCAAAAAAGCACATTGGATATCTGCCGGAAATACCGCCGCTTTATGTGGATATGCAGGTGATGGAATATCTGGAATTTGCTGCAGAATTAAAAGGGATTCCGAAACAGCAGAGAGAGTCTGCCATTGATGAGGTGATTCAGATGGCAAAACTTGAGGATGTAAAGATGCGTCTGATCCGCAATCTGTCTAAAGGATACCGGCAGAGAGTGGGGCTTGCACAGGCAATCCTTGGATTTCCGGAGATCATCATTCTGGATGAGCCGACAGTCGGTCTGGATCCGAAGCAGATCATTGAGATCCGTGAGCTGATCCGGGAACTTGCAAAAAAACATACCGTTATTTTAAGCTCACATATTCTGGCTGAGATCCGGGAAGTGTGCGATTACATTCTGATTATATCCAAGGGAAAGCTGGTGGCAAGTGATACACCGGACAGACTGGAGGAAAAGATGAGCGGAACCGAAACGGTGGAGATTCTGGCAAAAGCCAGTGCAGCCGAGGTTCGGGCGATATTGTTAAATGTAGAGCATATCAGTAATATCCATACCCAGGAACGGGCGGACAAAACATGCAGTGCCAGAATACAGACGGAAGACGGATATGATATCCGGGAAGCGCTTTTCTTTGCGTTTGCAAAAAAAGAATGTCCTCTGTTGGAGCTGCAGACTTCAAGGATAAGCCTGGAAGAAGTATTTTTGGAACTGACACAAAACGATGCAGTCGGAGAGGAGGAACGGACAAATGCTGGCAATTTATAAACGAGAACTGAAGTCCTATTTTCATTCTATGACAGGGTGCGTATTTATTGCGTTTCTGGTGATGTTTACGGGAATTTATTTTATGGCATACAATCTGAATGCAGGATATCCTTACTTCTCCTACACACTCTCAGGCTCCCTGATCGTATTTCTGGTCGGGATTCCGCTTCTGACGATGCGGAGTTTTTCTGAAGAGCGGAAAACAAAAACAGATCAGCTGCTTTTAACAGCGCCGGTAAGTCTGACAAAAGTAGTGCTTGGCAAATATTTCGCCATGGTGACAGTACTGGCAGTTCCGAATGTGATCTTCTGCCTGTTCCCGCTTTTGATCAAACTGCAGGGAACTGCATATCTTCTGGTAGATTACAGCTCTATTGCGGTATTCTTCCTGTTGGGATGTGTGTATCTGGCGATCGGGATGTTTATGTCGTCTCTGACAGAGAGCCAGATCATTGCATTTATCAGTACGTTCGGAATTTTGCTTTTGTTGTATTTGTGGGACGGAATCTTGTCTTTTCTGCCAAGTTCGGCGTTCAGTGGAATGATCGGAATCCTTTTGATCCTGACACTGATCGTTGTTTATATTTATCATATGACGAAAAACTGGATGCTTGCGGCCGGTATTGAAGCAGTGGGAATTGTGACGGCACTGATCGTATATTTTGTGAAATCCAGCCTGTATGAGAATCTTTTGACGAAACTCCTGGGACGGCTTGCTCTTGCGGATGTCTTTATGAATATTTCGTCCAGCAATATTGTGGATGTCAGCGGATTGCTTCTGTATGTATCGATACTGATCATATTTGTATTTCTGACGATACAGACAATTCAGAAAAGGCGTTGGAGTTAGGAGGAGCGAGATATGCAGAAAATTAAGAATTTATTCAGATCGTCAGAGTCCAGAAATGGTTCATACAGTGTGGGAATCACGGCTTTGGTCATTGCGATCATCGTGATTGTCAATCTGATCGCAGGACAGATTCCGGAAAAATATAAAAATCTGGATGTCAGCAGTACAAAAATTTATGAGATTTCCAAGACCAGCAAAAAGCTACTCAAGAACATGGATCACAAAGTGAAATTTACAGTGTTGGCAAACAAAGAAGAGGCCGATGAAAGAATCGTTACATTTTTAAGTAAGTATTCGGCACTGTCTTCTAAAATTTCTGTGGAATGGATCGATCTGGTGCTGCATCCTTCGGCATTGACAGAAAATGATGCATCCGAAAACAGTATTGTAGTCTCATGCCAGGAAACCGGAAAGAAAAAAGTAGTTTCTTTCAGTGATATCATTGTTACGGATATGTCTTCCTACTATTACACAGGAAGTGCATCGGAGACGAAATTTGATGGAGAAGGACAGTTAAGCAGTGCGGTGAATTACGTAACGAGTGATGTGGTACGCAAAATTTATCAGACATCCGGGCATGGCGAGACAACATTGTCTTCTACAATCCAGGATCTGATGGATAAAAATAATTATACGCTGGAAGGATTAAACACGGTCATGAATCCGGAAATTCCGGATGACTGCGAATTGCTTCTGATGTATGCTCCCACCTCGGATCTTACTGCAGATGAGAAAAATTCCGTGGAGTCATATTTAAAAGACGGCGGTAAGATGATGCTTCTTTTGGGAGATACGAACAGCACAGAGCTTCCGAATCTTGCATCGATCATGAAAACATACGGAATGGAAGCGGCAGACGGTTATATTGCAGATACACAGAGAAGCTATCAGAATAATTACTATTGCTTTTTCCCGCAGCTGACTGCATCAGGCGATCTGACAGACGGAATGGAATCGCAGATGGTTCTGCTTCTGAATACACATGGAATGACATTGACAGATCCGGAGCGTGACAGTATTTCCACGACATCCTTTATGACTACATCAGATAATGCGTATGCAGTCACAGAAGACAGTCAGAGTCAGGCAGGAAGCTATGTGCTTGGCGCCGTGGCAGTGGAAGATTCCTCCCGGTTTACCGTGATCAGCGCAGGCAGTCTGATTGCTTCGGAGATTACAGATACATTCCCGCAGCTTGAAAATACAAAACTGTTTATGAATGCAGTGGCTGCGAATTTTGACGGGGCGAAGGATCTGTCGATCGAGGCGAAAAGTCTGACACCGGTCTACAATACGATGCAGCATGCAGGACTTCTTAGTCTTCTTGTGATCTTTATCCTTCCGCTTGGAATTCTTCTGTCAGGATTTGCAGTTTGGATGAAACGGAGAAAAGCATAGAAAACCAAAAGGAGAGAGGCGGACAATGAAGAAAAAAAGAAATCCTTTACTGATCCTGCTGCTTGTGCTTGCAGCACTGCTTGTGGTCTATGCAGGCGTGGTTGTGATCGGAAAGAATCAGGAAAAAAGCAAGCAGAAGGAAGAAGAGGCAAAAAAAATCTATGTCACAGATTTAGGAAAGCTTTCTGAGATTCAGTTTGACGTGGGAAATGGAGAAATCCAGCTTGTAAAAGAAGACGGTACATGGTACGACAAGAATGACAAAGATTTTCCGCTGGCTCAAAGCTATCCGAAAAAGATGGAAAAAACATTCCGGAAGCTTGAGGCTGACCGAAAACTGGAAGAGGGGGATTCTCTGGAGGCATATGGTCTGGAGGATCCGGCATATACGGTAGTTCTCACCGATCAGGACGGCAATGAGACAACATTATATTTCGGAAATGTAACAGGAGACTCTTATTATCTGACATTGAATGAGAAAAAAGAAATCTATACGGTGAGCACCGGTGTTATTGAAGATCTTCAGTACAGTATGGAAGACATGGCACAGCTTGATACATTCCCTACGATTGGAAGCGGTAATCTGAAAAAGGTTGTCATCAGTCAGGGCACAGAGAAAACAGAGTACAGTTCAGAGAATGACGATGATGCCAAGAGTATGGCAACAATCGCGGGAGGGCTTGGAGTCCTTACATTGAAGGATGCAGCTGACTATTCCGTGGAAGAGAACGACTTGAGTAAGTACGGACTGGATGAGCAGAGCCGGACAACGGAAACCGTGACATATACAAATAATAAGAAAGAAAAGACCGTGACATTGTATTTTGGAAAAGAGGACGGAAACGGAAACCGGTATGTGATGCTTTCCGATTCAAAGATCGTGTATCTTGTGGAAAAGGAGAAGTGTAAGAATATGCTGAATCAGGATACAGAATCTTAAGAAACAACCGGCTGCCATAAAGTTTATAGTAATTTAAGGATTGCTTTATTGACAGCCGGACAAAAACGAGAGACAATGTTTTCTATATTTAAGAAAAGGCGGTAATCGATACAATGAAAGAAAAATTTATGAGATTTATGCAGGGACGATACGGAGTGCTGGATACGCTTGGCAAGGTTTTGCTGGTGTTGGGATTGGTTCTGGCATTTTTTGCACCTGTCTTTTCAGGAGACCATGTGATAGGAATGGTATTTTACCTGCTTGGCTGGGGATGTCTCATTTATGCATATTTCCGGATGTTTTCCAGAAATGTGAGAAAGCGTTATGATGAGAACGTAAGATTCCTGAACAAGACAGCGAAGATACGCGGATTTTTCAAAAGTCAGAAAAATCTGATGGCGCAGAGAAAGGATTATCATATTTATACCTGTCCGGGATGCAAGCAGAAAATCCGGATTCCGAGAGGCAAAGGCAAGATAGAGATCCGCTGTCCGAAGTGCGGGACAACATTTATCAAGAAGAGCTGAGATTACATAAAGGGATAGAACATAAAGGGGAGCAGACAAAGGACAATGACAGATCCATATCATGTGTTGGGAGTATCACAAGATGCTTCTGACGAAGAAATCAAAAAGGCGTACCGGGCACTGAGCAGAAAGTATCATCCGGATGCCAATATTAATAATCCGCTGAAAGAAGAAGCGGAAGTGAAGTTTAAAGAAGTACAGCAGGCATATCAGCAGATCATGGATGAGCGTTCCCGTGGATATTCCTCCGGAGCGGGAAGCAGCGCGGGATATGGTGGCTGGTATCAGAATCAGCAGAGAACAGATGCCGGGGATGAGAACAGCCAGTACTTAAGAGCGGCTGCAAACTATATTCAGAGCGGACATTATACGGAGGCGCTCAATGTATTAAGCAGTATCAAAGAGCGTGGAGCGCTGTGGTATTTCTACAGTGCATCGGCGAACTCCGGTGCGGGCAATAACGTGACGGCGCTGGAACATGCAAAAGAAGCAGTCCGGCTGGAGCCGCAGAACATGCAGTATCAGATGCTTCTGCAGCGGCTGCAGGGCGGCGGAGGCTGGTATCAGCAGAGACAGAGTATGTATGGATATCCAAGTTCTGTAGGCGGAGACTGGTGTATGAAGCTGTGTATTGCAAATATGATGTGCAATCTGTGCTGCGGCGGAAGCGGCTTGTGCTGTGGAGGTTACAACGGCGGAGGATACGGCGGCTATATTTAGAATAAAAGTGGAAGAAGAATCCCGGAGACGGGGTTCTTTTTTGGATGAAGGGACAGGAGGAGAGGCTATTGACGAATCAGACCATTGAGATTATGATGAAAACAGTGACCACAGATTTTTTGAAAGTGAAAAATCGTATCAGGACAAACAGGAAACATTAAAACAGTCATTGAATGGAATCTGGAAATTCCAATATTCAGTGAATGCAAAAAAACGTCCGGTTTCCTTTTATGAAAACGGCTATGATATTTCTGGATTTGATGAAATTCAGGTTCCGCAGCATATAGAGCTGGCGGGATATGACAAAATTCATTATATCAACACCATGTATCCCTGGGAAGGACATGAATATCGCCGACCTGCGGGGACGTGCAATCATATCGGAGAGGGGATGTTCAGCGAAGCTTCTTATAATCCCACAGGTTCTTATGTCCGTTTTTTTGATCTGGAGGAAGCCTTGATCGGAAAAAGGGGTGATCTTAAGTTTTGAAGGGGCAGAGCAGGCAATTTACGTATGGATAAACGGTGAGTTTGTGGGATATGCGGAGGACAGTTTTACCGTGTCTGAATTTGACATTACACCGTATGTAAAAGAAACCGGAAATCGTCTGTGTGTGGAGGTACATAAACGAAGTACGGCGGCTTTTCTGGAAGACCAGGACTTTTTCCGATTCTTTGGATTGTTCAGAGATGTAAATTTATATGGACTGCCGGATATACATGTGTCTGATCTGTGGATTCGTCCAAAGTGTGCACTGGACGGCAGATAGGCGTCGATGGAAATAGAATTGAAAACAACAAAGGGAAAGACCGCATCCTATGCGGATGCCAGAGCAGAGATATGTCTGTTGGATGGTCATCAGATGATTGCAAAAGAAGAAGTTTCCGTATCAGAACGTTTCAGAGCAGATCTTACGATCAGCGAACCTGTACAACTCTGGAATTGTGATGATCCGAAGCTGTATCAGGTGGAAATCCGAATCTTTGACGGATGAATGGTTTTATCTACATGACAGTAGGAGAAACTCATAAAAACTGGCTGCTGCTTCTGATATATATCGTGCTATATGCAGGGATTCGAAGTAAATACAGGTATTCTACCAGAGTGATCATGGGAAGTGTGTTTTATTCTGCAGCATTTTTAAATATTGTAATTTCGGAACCGTGGGGAGATCTGATCAGTGCACTTGGGTTTCCGGCATATGGATATATGGGAATCACAACAATCGTCAATATTCTGCTGTTTGTATTTATGGGATGGTATCTGAAACGGTTTCCCGCAGAAAAATTTTCATTTGAACCGGGGTATGGAGTGGCGCTGATGCTTGTGATCTCTTCAGTGGCAGGGGCATCTCAGATTGTTTATGACTGGATGGCAGATGACAGAATGCAGGATATCCGGCTTTATAACATGCTGATCAGCAGTGGATTTCTGGTACTGGAACTTTTGGTATATTATATGCTCTATGTGATATCCAAAGAATATACGGAAAATGTAGAACTGCTGGCAATGCAGCAGAAAGCGGAACTGGACAGGGAGATGTATATTGTTACGAAAAATATTTATCAGGAAATGAGTGCAGTACGCTATGAAATCAAAAATCACGATGCGTATATGAGAGCGCTGTTGGAAAAGAAGGAGTATCGCAAGCTGGAGGAATTTTTGAACAGCAGTATGTCAAAGAGTGTGGAATTATACCAGTATGTGAACTGTGGAAATGCGGTTGTCAACACGATCGTCAATTATGAGATATCCAGAGCAAGGTCAGAAGGAATACGAACAGAGAGTCAGATCATCATTCCGAAGAAACTGCCTTACAGAGAGACAGAACTGTGCAGCCTTTTGTTTAATCTTTTAAACAATGCGATTGAGGCGTGTTGTTCACCCGGGATAAAAGATCCCTTTATCTGTCTGCAGATGCGGCAGCAGGAATCGTTTCCGGTGTGATTATGGTACTGGCGGTAGGAGATGTACAGATCTTAAGCTGGTCGATCGGATATATTTTAACGTCCGGAACCAATGCAACAGTGAGAACGCCGAGTATTGTGAACACCGTCATCTGTGCCGTAATTTTTCTTCTTTGCCTGTTTAAAAATAAAATAATCCGGGCAGTGGTAAAGGAGTAAATATGGCAGAAATCAGACTGGAAAAAAGTAAGTGGCGGAAGTTCTGTGATAAATATCCGCAGATTTTAGAATTCCTTGTATTTTTTATAATCAGCAACGGGGTTACCGTACTGCAGATGATATTAATGCCACTGATCAAATACTTGTTCAGTTTTACAGATTTAGTCAATACCGCTTTCCAGGTTCTTCCGATAGGACAGAACCTGGACGGCAGCAGATATTATGTGTTTGATTATGCAGCCGGAAGTATTTCACAGGGCGGCGGAGGCGAAATGGCATACTTTCTTGCAGTAGAAATTACATTGTTTGCTGCGTAGGTCATCAATTTCTTCTTACAGAGAAATGTAACCTTTAAGTCAAAAACGGGAATTGTAAAAGCAGCAGCGGAAACGATTAAAAAATAAGATATTTCCTTTTTGTATTGACTTTATAAAATACTGCATACTATAATATAAGTACAGAAAATTGTACGTTTTATTATAGGAGGTGGAAGCAATGTTAGCAGTGAATTATACAGAATTAAGGGGAAATATGAAAGAATGTATGGATAAAGTTTCTGATGATTTTGAAACCCTGATTGTAACGCGTAAAAAAAATAAAAACATTGTGATGATATCTGAAGAAACATATAATAACATGATGGAAAATATGCATCTTATCGGAAATGAAGAGAACTATAAATGGCTGATGGAATCCAAACGTCAGTTGGAAGAAGGGATGCTTCAAATGAAAGAGTTAATAGAGGTTTCTGAGGATGAATAAAGTTTTTACAAAAAACGGATGGGAAGATTATATTTATTGGCAGACAGAAGATAAAAAAACGCTGAAGAAGATTAACAAGCTGATTGAAGATATTTGTAGAAATGGAAATTCTGGCATCGGAAAACCTGAACCACTATTGGGAGATTTATCAGGATTCTGGAGTCGAAGGATCAATGAAAAAGATCGGCTGGTCTATAAGATTGATGAAAAAAATGTCTATATTATTTCATGCAGATACCATTATTAGAGAATGGCAGTGAGAAAAATGATATTTGCAAGGGTATCACACGAGCATCAGATTTGATGATCGTGTGGTACCCTCTTTTTATGAAATTTGTTGAAAAATAAGTCAGTAATCAAACCGAGTACAAGAAAAAGTACGATGACAAGCAGCCAAAGAGGTACTCCGGGATGATTGTGCAGTTCATAGATTTGTTGTGGATTCATAGTATCTGTGATTTTTTTGATATTCTCTGTCCGGATTAAATCACCGAGGAATTGTCCGATCACGACGCCGATGATATTTCCTGCTGTAACGAAAAAAGCGGGGAGTGGTTTTTGGCATAAAATCAGGATCAGGCACAGACTCCAGATTCCGCAATAAAAATTGCGTGAAGTCCATTCAAATAAGTAGAGTCCTAAAAAATATCTCTGTGATATGAGATAGAAGAGAAAAAATATGGAAAAAATCAGTAAAACAGAAGGCAGCTTAGATTTGAAATTGCGTGTAGTCATGATTATTCACATCCATTCATATTGAGAAAAATTAATATCATATGTTCTTTTTTAGAATATCATAAAATAATAGAAGGTACAATGCGAGATGAAGTGGAAAGATTGAAAAATAGTAAATCTGTAAATTACAAAAAAGACATTCGATCTCTCGAATGTCTTTCATCTAGTGCGGAAGAAGAGACTTGAACTCTCACAGTAAATTTATTAGGAAGGGGCAAAACCTGACATGTTGTTTCGATATTTGAGAAAAATTTAAATAAGTCCGGGGATATTTACATTATGACAGAATCAGAGGAATGATATAGAGGCAGTATGTGTTGTATCTATACGTCATGGTGCTGAAACAGTAAGCCGAACTTATAGTAGAAGGAGGAACAGGATGTTTAGACACATGTCAGAAGAAATGGGAAAGCAGGATGTAGAAATCTGTATGATGCTGTTATTTGAGGGCAGCAGGATTATTGATATTTACAGAGATATCAAAATGAATTTTTTGGAAGTAGAATTTGTACTGGATGGCAGAGCAGAAGAATTGCATGTATCGTTGCTGCCAGATGGAATAGAAGATCTCAGTGCAGGACTGACAGTAGCACCAAATAGGCTGTATGAGTATAAGCAGTTCATGGTTGCTAGGAGATACAGTGAATTATGGAAAGATAACATTTTTGCGATTTTTTAAATGAATTACAGTGTTATTTTACTTAAAGATTATTTACGTGGAAATATATTTTTAATATCACTAATTCCTGATATGTAATTCATATCTACATTATAAAAGCGTGCTAATTTAATTAGAGAATCAACAGGGATTCTGGTCTTTCCTAATTCATAATCTGCGTATGTTCTTTGGACAACATTCAAGATTTTTGCAATTTGAGATTGTGTGTAATCATTATCTTCCCTTAAATTGCGAATTCGCTCTTTATAATGCATAATTTGTCACCTCGAAAGTATTTTATCCTAGAGGAATTCACTCTATTGACTTTTAGAGGAATAAACTCTAATATAGAAAGTAAGAAAAAGTAGGGAGGAAGTGCTATTATGAAAATTTTGGATTACTTAAGGCAGGGTAGCATACAAAAAAGGAATGTAAAACTATTTATATTATGTGTTGGTTTTACTTGTGTTTTATGCGCTTGTGGAAGTAAAGGAGAAGGAGAAAAAATAGAAGCTGAAAAGAATGAAACAGAGTTAAAAGAAACTGTTCAAGAGCCAAAACAAGAAAAAGAAACTTTTAGCTTTTCTGAATGGAATCTTGATTCCTATGGAATAGATGAAGAATTCAAGATAGATCAATATTACATGACTATTCAAGATTCAGAAAAAAATAATAGTATTATTTTATATGATACAGGTGATGGATACGAATGCACTTGTTTAGAAAATGGGAATGGAAGATTAAATATAGTATCTCCGAGAAATAGAGCTTTACCTAACCATGATTACAGAATATTAGGAAAATATGAACTGGATGATTCAGCGTTAAAAAATACTACTATCACAAATTTTAGTTCCGAAAAAAGCGAATCTGGACAGTCTTCTACTTATTATATAGATGCAACCATATCTTCCACAGAAAAAGAAACTCCTTTTTTAGTTGCTTATAAAATATATTCTGAAGAAACAGATTATTCGGAAAGTAGAGTAGGAGTAGTTACAAATGGAGAATTGGTAGTTTTTGACAGTGTAACGAGAAAAAGTGATGTTAATGAAAAATTTGATGTTAAGATATTAGGAAGTATAGATTTTCAGCCGTTTGATAATACACAGATATTTTACAATGAGATTGATTATGAAATTACATATGATGTAAGAGGGCAGTTTGAAGAAAAACAGTCTTATAAACGATTTTGGGGAACAACTCCTTTTTCGTTGAACGATAATGCTGCCATAGGAATTTTACGTATGCAAATAAATTGTAATAGTGAGCAGGGGATTACTAATAATTATAAAGACGTGCTAGTTGCTAATGGAACAGGAAAGGTGACTACATTTCTGGAAATACCAGGGGATCAGGCACCAGAACCAACATATCAATTTATTGCAGATGGTATTATCACTTTCGAAAGCGTAAACTGAAAATGAAGTACTTATTATATAACAGATATATCAATAAAAATCCGAGGCGTTGGCTTTGGGTTTTTTTATGGTATAAATCAGCAGAATTAGCATGAGATGAATAAAAATACAGAAACAGTTGTGTACAGCAGTGACAGCGAGCGCAGTCCGAACAGCAATAGATTTTAAAGGTAACATTTGGTTACAGGTATGAAAGTTGATTTTCATAAGCTGTGATAAAATGCACATATTCTGAGGGTTTGTGAGGATGAAAGAAAGAAAAAGGTAGCAACAAATTGTTGCGGGATAAGCTATATCTGACTTCGAAGAAATGTAGCAATATTAAGAGTTAGTGAGAGGAAACAGGGCATGGAAATTAGTTTTGCGTATCTTTCCAGAGGATATTTAAGTAAGAAATATAGTCGATGAAGCGGATTTATTCGAACGCTTTCCCGAAGCAAAAGAACAGTATTAAAAATAACCTGTAAATAAAAAGTATCAAAAGTATAGACTGGATACAGCAACGTGGTATATAATGATGATATCAAAAGTAACGAACGTTAAAAATAATACTATTGGAGGACTATTATGATATATGGTTATGCGAGAATTAGTACTAAGAAGCAGAATATAGAACGTCAGATACGGAATATAAAAACAAAGTATCCAGAAGCGTTGATTGTGCAGGAAGTTTATACAGGCACAAAATTTCAAGAAAGGAAAGAATTTGTTAAGTTAGAGAATAAAGTACAAGTAGGAGACACTATTGTATTTGATGCAGTATCACGTATGGCGAGAAATGCAGATGAGGGATTCGAAGTATATCAGGAATTATTTGAACGAGGCATAGAGCTTGTGTTTTTAAAAGAACCTCATGTAGATACCGCTGTTTATAAAAATGCTCTGAAACAGCAGATACAGATGACAGGCGGCGTGGTAGATGAGATTTTAGAGGGGGTAAATAAATTCCTGATGCGTTTGGCAAAAGAGCAGATCAGGATTGCATTTGAACAGGCTGAAAAGGAAGTGACAGATTTGCGGCAGAGGACGAAAGAGGGAATCCAAACAGCAAGATTACAGGGAAAACAGATAGGACAAAAGCCAGGGAATAAGATGACAACAAAAAAATCAATAGATGCAAAGAGGTATATCCTTGCACATAATAAAGAATTTGGGGGGACTCTTACTAATGAGCAGACATGGAGATGTGCGGGAATATCAAAAATGACTTTTTATAAGTATAAGCGGGAGTTATTGGAGAAAAATATATAGTAAAATTGTACAAAAAAATCGAGAGAAAGGCGCATGGTAA
>ERZ773183.351-NODE-351-length-56975-cov-10.785682_pt1 | contig 56975 bp, 37 predicted proteins | sample MGYA00580532_ERZ773183 | MGnify/ENA primary metagenome ERZ773183 (study PRJEB29015, sample SAMEA2737791) | human gut metagenome | biome: human gut; feature: human-associated habitat; material: faeces | place: China | collected 2012 ...
GCCCGGCACTGTCTTCCAACGGGAACTCATCCTGCCGGTTGTTAAGGATGCGCTCGATGATGGGATAATTGTACAGACCGTAACTTGTAGCCCAACGGCAGGCATTGGTCAACCGGGTGTTGCCGACCCTGCGTGCGAAGCTAAGAATGCCCTGACACGATTTATAGGCTTGCTCCGGATGCTTTTTCTCTTCCATAACCTGACGGATATATGCCTCCACATCCGGATGAATAGCCGCCGCTTCACGTATAAATTTATCCGGGTTCCATTCCGTGATATAGCGATGGTGTGAAGCCAGGTGCTCTTCCAGGGTCGTGTACCGGCAACGGGCCCTGTTGCGGGTATGGGAAGCAATCAGCTCGTAGCCGTAATAGATGCATACCTCGCGTGAGGTATATAACAAGATGACCTTCTTGCCTATATAGCCGCAAGGCACACTGTAGTAATGGGCATCTTCCCCCAGGCGGACATGACCGTTTTTCATCACGGTAGCCCTGTAACGCTGTTTGAGTTCAAAACGGATGGGATTGAGCTTGCGTAAAGAATCACGTTCTATCTCCTCGAACTGTTCCCGCCGACTGTATTTACGGTCTGTGAGCGGAGTGTTGTTGTGAAGTTCCAAGGCGACACGGATAGCCGCGTTCAGTGAATCAAGGTCATAAAACTCTCGTTCCTGTATCTTTGGATAGATACTGCGATAGATCAGTTTAACGGCACCCTCGACCAGTGCCTTGTCACGTGGCTTGTAAGCCCTGGCGGGAATTACGGTACAGCCGTAATGTTCGGCAAAGGCTGCAAAGTCCTCATTCAGGATGGCCTCGTATTTACTGCTCTTGGTAACGGCGGACTTGAGATTGTCCGGGATGATGGCAGAGGGAGCCCCCTGGTAGTATAACAAGGCGTTTTCCGAAGCACGGATCAAGTCCTCCTTTTTCTGGCTCATGACCGCTTCCACATAGGTTAACTGGCTGCAGGGTAGGATTGCGACAAAAACCTCCACCGGGATGATTTCGCCCGTGTCAAGGTCGATGATGGAGAGTTTGTCACCGGCGAAGTCTATGAACACTTTATCACCGGCCTTGTGTTCAAGATGCATGATGGGACGGCTGCAGGCTATATGCTGCTGAATCAGAATATAGAAGCGGGTGCGTCCGTAACCATCCGGATGGGAAGACAGGTACTCGCGATGTAAAGACTCACGGGTAACACCTTTCTTCTGAAGCCGCTTGCAATATTCGGGCAACAACGACTTTAGTTCTTCCATCCGTTCGCTTTCTGTCTTTACTCTGGTCTTTTCGTGGAATAACTCCGAGAGTTCCTGGTCCGATAGGGACAGTACTCCTTCATAATCCAAACCGCTGCGCTGAAATACCTGTAAGTATTTCTTGACCGTGTTGCGCGAAACGGTTAACATACTGCTGATACTTTTGGTCCCATAACCCTGAGAGTAACAGCGTAACACTTGACGAATCTTTTCCATTCCTAATTGTTTATTGGACATAACTGACTTTTATTTGTTTTTAACAAACAAAATAGAATTATAAACCGGGTAAACAAGAATGAAACTCACTTTTTAGGGGGACATTTTAAAGTGAATTTAAGGGGTCACTTTCGAGTGAATTTGGGGGATCACTTTAAAGTGAACGGAGGGGGGCAATGGTGAGTGAATTTTCCAGTTATCCTTGCCGATCGTGATACAGGCGAACTTTTCACGGACAGGATGCGTCAGGTATTTATAGCTCTTCCTGTTTTTAAGAAGGAGGAAGAAGAATGTGAGAATGACTTTGAACGTTGGATATATACATTAAAGAATATGGAGACACTGAAACGAATGCCATTTAAGGCCCGCAAGGCAGTCTTCGAAAAGCTTGAAGAAATTGCCGATGTATCTTCTCTTAGTCAAGAGGAGCGGAGGCGTTATGAAAATAGCGTAAATGTGTATCGCACTAATTTGTGCGTACTGGATGCAGCGAAAGAGGAAGGTGCTAAAGAAAAGAGTTTGTCTATAGCTCGCTCATTAAAGCAACTCAATACTCCTATTGATGTAATTGTGAAATCTACCGGCCTTTCCGAAGAAGAAATCACTGCATTATAAAGAATTTACTTCTTGAAAAAGAATAGAGAATGCCCTTTCTATGCCTGAGTATAGTTAGGGCATTTATACTTCTGCTCTCTCCCTTTTAAAATACGTCAGTACCGTTGCTGGTGATAGCTGCTTGTGCCCGGCCAGTTTGCGAGCGGCTTTCGAAGCAATAGCGACTATTGACTATGAGGCAAAATAGTGTATAATTGAACGAGCAATGCAAACGGTGTTGCAGATAATCGTAGAGACGGGATATGCGAATGAAGAAAGTGGAAACATGCTGGTGGGAAATGAAACTGCGAGATCTCTTTTTCTTATTTGTAAAATAGCTTTTTATAAAGTATAATAATTCAGATCCTACCCGAAACCCTTTCGCCGATAAGTCTATTCCTAACCGGCATATCTTTACAGCCGGATAACTCTTTAATCTTTTCTCATTTACAAAACGGTGACGTCTAAAACGATTGAATGCCGTTTTATTTTCAAAATCGGATAAAGAAACTCGGTCATTTGCTAAACTAAAATATCCAATTATGCCTTTTTCTTGATTTTCGGCGACATAACTTACTGCTAAGAGCTCTTTACGATAAAGTGGAGATTCATTTAAAATAAAATCATTCAAATCGGCGTCTCCGCAATCGAACTCTTTTACAATTTCCAGTTTATCCAGTCGACGTACACTATATGCTAATTCGGCTGTATTTATATTTTCATTCACTAATTTTTGTTGTTTAGTAGTACTCAAATACTCTTAAATCAGACTTTTTGAGTTCTTCACAATTTTCTCATAAGCCCTAATCCTTTCTTCTCGTTGCTCCTTCGTCTCTTTACGCGGATGTTTCATCCGCTCTTCAAAACGGCGTGCATCTTCTCCGTAAAGGATGGGCGTTTCTTTTATAGGTCGTGCCATATCTAATTCTCCTTTCTTTATTAAATCAATGCAAAGGTACACATTATTTTCCATAACCTTTCATTTTCAATATAATTATGGGTTGCATGATATAATCTTTAAGAAAAGAAATATTATAGTATAAACTGGAATCTTGCCTGCAATACACTAAAATTCTTGTCGCTTATCTCCCGAATGTGTTTTCCGGGGATTACATAACTGTAGTTTACTTTAATCCCTATATGCTTGTTTATGTAGTAATTCAATCCCATAGAAAAATCCTTTTGTACTCCGCCTAATACTTCCGCAGTCCGGTCGTTCATATCTACGATATTGAAACGTCCGCAGAGTTCGAGCGCACGGCCTATAGGGCGGGCAGGATATGCCAGAGCTGCATCATAGTCATAAGTATCTCCTATCAGGAGCCACGAACATTGCGCATATCCACCCTGTCCGGTATAGTCGGCAAGGGCATTCCTGCGTTTCACTTGAGTACGGATATATTCGCTTTGAAGGAAGAATTTTCCGTAATAGATCAGCAGTTCAGTACCCAGCTTCACTTGATGGCGGGCATTATCCACTTCCGCATAAATCAGGTTACGATTGTCGATAGTACTCACTCCGGCAGATTTATAGATAAAGGTATTCCTGTTATCATCATCCGGCAAAGCACCATCGGGAGTGCGATAGATAGCGGCAATGCCGAGATGCAGTAGCTTTCCAGTTTCATTTACAGGTCGGTAAACAAAACGTCCGTCTATGGCATAACCTTGCGAGGTATTCTTTAAGTTACTGATATCGTTGTCGGTAAACAATCCTCCGCAAGCATTATTTCCACTTTCATGTCCCAGCGCTGGTAAGTGGCCTTCATACCTACGCGCAGATCATTGAATTCCGTACCGTTACCGAAATGATTGTCATTCCTGAGATAAACACCGCCATCCATAAGCATGCGGCCGGTTACTTTGTACTGTAATTTGTCGGAGAGAGTTTCCTGTGCTGTGGCGGTCAGAGAAGTGACGACCGCCAGCAGGCACAGGGAGGATTTAGAAAGGTAATTCATTAGTAAGAAGTTTGTTGGACTACTTCTATCAGACGTGCGAAATCTTCAGGATGTACATCTCCGATGTTGCCGATGCGGAAAGTATCTGCCTGGGATATCTTGCCCGGATAGATGACGAAACCTTTTTCTTTCAGTTGGGTGTAGAAAGAGTTGAAGTCGAAACCTGCTTTCGGGTAAAGGAAAGAGGTAATGATGGGCGACTGGAATTCGTCCGGCAGCAAGGTTTTGAAGCCGAGTGCACGCATTCCTTCTACCAATATGCGGTGGTTTTCGCAATATCTCTTGTGGCGGGCGGCTACTCCCCCCTCTTCTTCCAGTTCGGCAAGTGCCTGCTTGAAGGCTCTTACTACATGGGTGGGCGAAGTAAACCTCCATTTGCCATGTCCTTTTTCCATCGTCTCCCATTGGTTGTAAATATCGAGTGAGAGTGAACGGGAAACACCTTTGCAGTGTAACAGTTCGGATTTTCGGGCTATGATAAAACCGAAGCCGGGAACACCCTGAATGCATTTGTTGGCACTGCTGATCATGAAGTCGATACCTAATTCATACATATCCAAAGGCACACCACCGAAGCTGCTCATAGCGTCTACAATCAGCTTTTTGTTGTGGAGCTTCACAATATGGGCAATTTCTTTGAGAGGGTTCAGGATACCGGTAGTGGTTTCGCAATGTACTACGGCTACATGGGTGATATCTGAATTGTTGGACAGGTAATCGTCTACATAGTCAACGGAAACCTGTTCGGTTTCTTCGAAAGCAAGCATATCGTAGTTGATGCCGTGATACTCGGCAATGTGGCCCATACGGTCGCCATAAGCGCCATTGCTGAGGATAAGTAGTTTGTGCTTGGGAGTGATAACACTGCCGATAACAGCTTCCACGCAATAAGTACCGCTTCCCTGCAAGAGTACGGAAGTGTATTCATCGGTGGCTGTGGTGGCAAGGGCTACAAGAGATTTACGGATTTCTTCTACAATGTGTACGTTATAGTCGGCGTCCCATGTACACCAATCGGTCATCATGGCTTCTTTTACGGTTTCTGACGTGGTTAATGGGCCGGGGGTTAATAATAAATAGGGTTTCATATTGGTTTGATATTTAAAAGGATTAATAATTCGTATTCAGTTTATGATTGATAAGTTCTATGATTTGGGGAAGCTCTTCGATGCTGTCCACCACATAGTGGGCACCTGCCAGAAGCATGCGCTGTCTGACTTCTGCTTTCCGGGCAGCGAGCGTTGCGGGAGACATTTGCTCTACTTCCTCCTGGGTTAGTCCCAGTTCGTTACTGCCGAGTATGACGCCGACGGTCCAGACTTTGGCATTGATACCCTCTTTGATGTCGGCAATGGTGTCACCGTACTTCAGAACACAGTCTGTTGAAGGGATGGCAAGATCGATCATGTTTTGGTAAATCATATAAGGGAAAGGACGTCCGGCAGGCAGGCCGTTGGGAGTGACACACTTGTCGGTGGTGTAACCTTTGCGGGCTGCATTGGGGAGCACTACGTCCATCATGGCTTGGGTGTAGCCGGTGGTGGAACCTATTTTGATGCCTTGTTTTCTCAGTTCGTTCAGGGTATCGATGACTCCGGGAATGGGGTCGGTGTAGTTTGCCAGGGAAGCAAAAAGGTATTCCTCGAATTTGGCGTTCATATCTGTTACGTCCTGTTCGTTCCAGGGACGGTGATAGAGTTTCTCAAACTCCTCGCCTACTCCGTCCATCTTGAACAGTTCGCGGATGTGGTCTATCTTGGCCATTCCCATAGGGTGGCGGGCTTGTTCCATCGTGATGTTGATGCCTATTTCATTGAAGGCTTTCAAGAAGGCGGCTACCGGAGCGAAACATCCGTAATCAACTGCAGAGCCTGCCCAGTCCATAATGATACATTCTATTCTTTTCATATTTACTTGTTATTTTATAATGAGTTGTTTAATAATAAATTGGGGTTTATCTATTTTTGTAAGCCTTTTAGGCTACCTGCAAAACTTGAATTATTCATCTGTTGAATTATTGCTTATTGCGATAAGATGTTCTTATTTCTCTTACTTTTTTAGCTGGGCATCACAGAAAATGCAGATTGTAACATTTCCGGTTTCTCTTCTACCGCACGTCCCGTGCGCAGGAGTTCTTCTTTCTTATGTCTTTGCACCAGGTAGACAATAGAACAACTGAATGCTACGGTACAGATTATTCCTACATAACCGGACATCTGGTTGTAAAAATCGAGCCAATTGATATCTGTATTAAAGAATTCCTTGAACATCAGGACGAGTACCGTACCGGTATATCCGATGAAATCAATAGTCACAATAAAGAATCCTACATTCCCTTTTATCTTGAAGCATGCTATGAAGCGGTCGAAAAATATGCTTTGAAAACAAAGGTAGGCAATGTAAAGGCTCAGACTCTGGATGAACAACCAAGTCACGGTGCTGAGTTGAAGCGTATCGTAATTGAGTGATACGAAACTCATGGTAGCCGTTCCGGCAACCACCATGCTCAGGAGGATGACCAATACTTTGATATTGCTCTTTACAAAGACCATCATTCCGAAAAGTGCCAGGATGATAAGAGTAACAACACTGTCGATCTATGCAAACAGCCAGGAAGAATGTCCGCTCATGTCGATAATCTTCACCAGGAAATCTTCTTTAATATCCCGGAGGATAACCAACAGAAGGTTGGCTACGAACAGGAGGATCAATACAGGCATGAAGTTGCGGAACAGTTCTTTGCGTTGTTTTCCGTTGAGAGTGACACGCTGGCTCTTTTCGGCAATGTCTTGTTGGGTGGGTTGCGGCAGGCGATTCAGGGTGTAAGCCAGTAAGGCAAGCAATGGCAGGGCAAAGGCACCGATGAGAGCGGGCATCCAGAACTCTCCTACATGCAGGGTGTTCATAACGAACAGCCCGATAGATTTTGCCACGCCGGAGCTGATGACAATACTGATACCCAAAAGGCTGGCAAGAATATCGGTGGTGCGTCTGCCTTCGATGAAGCTGAATATCACGCCCCACATGCAACCCAGTGACAAACCGTTGAAGAACATGGCGAAGATATTATAAGGAGTGGGCAAGAGTCCGAAGAGAACCAGGGAGAGTTCCGCTACCAGAATAGAAGCCAGAATGAACTTCATGCGGTGCTCTTTCTTTAATTCGGAGATCAACTTGATACCGACAAACTTGGCGATGAGGTAGCCCAGAATCTGGACGATGGTAACCAATACTTTATAATCCAATCCGAAGGCATCCAGTCCGTCGAAGGTAGCAGCGGTGAAAGGTTTGCGAAGCGCATATACCAAGGAGTACGAAAGAAGCGCTGCACCTCCTGCCCAAAGTATGAATACAAGATCGGATATTTTCTTGTTTGAGAGTAGTTCCGTTTTAATGTCGGTAATTGTTTTCATTTTATTCTCTTTTGATTTCGAGGGCAAAAGTAGAAGGATGATGTTACAGAAAAAATGAATATTTATTATTAATACATTTAATTATCGGATAGAAAATAAAGTAACATTAATGTAACATTTATGTAACATTTATGCAATCGGAATATAACACAAGAGGCTGTTCTTTGCAAATTAAAAACCAAAAACACTTACAAAATATGGAGGAACTATTAGAGATATATAAGCGGATAGAAGATCTGCGTAATAAAGGGGTGAAAATGAAAGATATAGCTGACAAAACGAATATGCCCGCCAGTGTGCTATCTTCTCTCTATTCAAGTGTGCTGCCCACCTTTGCAAGATCGGTAAAGAAAGGGATGACGGAAGAAGAAGCATTGGACTATGCTCTGTCTCAGGTGAATAATGTTTCGAAGAAACGTTTGCTCGGCAACCTTACTGAAATGAAAGAGCAGTTGCTGGAACTGGAATCCGTGACAACTGGTAACCAGAAGGAAATTCCATTCGTCAGAATGTTGACCGAAGAGATGAATCATTCGGCACAGGAAGTGTATAATTATAGTGGTATATATATAAGTTATAGTCTTTCGTCTTCGAGCGATTGCCTGAAGATGGAACCGTATCTGATTAGTGCCTCCGAAAACAATGACTATGTACAGGTGACTCATATGAGCGCTTACAACACAACGCACCGGGGGATCGGGTTGTTAAATAATCATCAGAATGCATATATCATCTTCAACGAAAGGGAGGCTCCGCAGCTTGCATTATTCACCATCTATCTGCAACTGCCCATGTACGACTATCCGTCTATGCTGAAAGGGCTTTACCTGAGTCTGGACTATAACCGGAATCCAATAGCCCGGCGGATTGTTTTCGTGAAATATTCCGATAGCACCAGCATGGATGATTTTATAGAACTGAAAGGCGGACTGCTGACCGAGGAAGAACTGACACCGGAGCAAAAGGTCTATTTTGAATATACATGCCGGGGCGGGGATTATATAAAAACGTGTACGGTGCCCTCCCCTCACCTGAATGGTGACGATCTGGAAAGGGAGAAGAAGATGCTGAAACTGTGATTCTGCTAATAAGAATAGAACGACGGTATGTCTTTTGTTACGGATTTACAGTTTTTCTTATCATCTTGCTTTGATATTGAAAGTTTTTTAGTATGTTTGCCGCATTATTAATGAAAAACACGTCTTTTCAATGAAAAAGCAAGATTTCCTGTTTATTATTCTGGTGGTGGTAGTCTTTCTACCCTTCTTTTTGAGTGACGCGGTTTATGACTGGTATAAGTCGTTCAATGCTGCACATGGTATGGTGATGAGCTTTCTGAAGTTTGCCATTCTGTCTTCGTTGGGCGAAGTGCTGGGACTACGAATCAGTGCGGGAGTGTACAACCGGAAGGGCTTCGGTATTGTTCCGCGCATGGTGGTATGGGGCATACTCGGTATGGGTATCAATGCCGCTATGATTATCTTTTCAAAAGGTGTGCCGCAGTTCATGGAGTATATGGGAATGGCAAATGCTGCCGCAACGTTTACAAGTGAAGCAATGTCTCTCGATAAGGTGCTGGTGGCACTGGCCATATCGGTAACGATGAACACAATCTTTGCTCCGGTATTCATGACTTTCCATAAAATAACAGATACGCATATCCTGATGTGCGGCGGTTCTATAAAGAGTCTTATCACTCCTATCCCGATGACGAAAATCATCACCGGACTGAACTGGAACGTGCAATGGAACTTCGTCTTTAAGAAGACAATCCCGTTCTTCTGGTATCCTGCACATACCATTACTTTCATGCTTCCGCCGGATATGCGCGTGTTGTTTGCAGCATTGCTGGGCATTGTGCTGGGAGTATTGCTGGCAGTGGCGGCACGGAAATAGTTTTTTTATTACCTTTGCTTCCTGCTAACGAAAATAGATGTATGAAACTATATAGTAAGCAGGAAGCAATCGCACGCATGAATATGCTGGCAGGCTGTTCAAAGTCGTTTGTCTTTCTGATTGATTATTTGCAGGAACAGGTTTATGTGGAAGAGACGGCAGATGTCTCACCGGAGGAGTTGATATATAACCTGAATGGATTTACGAATGAAGCAGTTGCCGGTTTAACGGATGAATTGCTTCCGGAGAGTTTGCCGGAACAGATAGAATGGACCTCACAGCCTGTTTCTTTTCAGGAATACAGTCGTGCTTTCGGACATGTGAAAAAGAATATTCTTGCCGGAAACAGCTTTCTTACGAATTTAACTTGCCGGACTCCGGTACAAACCAATCTGACTTTAAAGGATATATATTGTAACTCCCGTGCTTTATATAAAGTATGGGTAAAGAATCGTTTTGTAGTTTTCTCTCCGGAGATTTTTGTTCGGATAAAGAAAGGGATTATCAGCTCTTATCCCATGAAAGGTACGATAGACGCTACCCTGCCCGATGCTGTACAAACCTTGATGAACGACGGGAAAGAAGCGGCGGAACATGCTACGATTGTGGATCTGATCAGGAATGATCTGAGTATTGTGGCATCTCATGTCCGGGTGGAGCGTTATCGCTATATAGATGTGTTGCAGACAAATCGGGGACCGATATTGCAGACCAGTTCGGAGATATGCGGTGAACTTCCAGAAGATTACAAACGGCAGTTAGGTGATATTCTTTTCAGTATGTTGCCTGCCGGTTCTATTACCGGTGCACCCAAAAAGAAGACGATGCAGATTATTCGTGAAGCTGAAGGATATGAACGGGGATTCTATACGGGAATAACCGGATATTTCGATGGAGACAATATGGATAGTGCCGTGATGATACGTTTTGTGGAGCAAGAGGCGGACGGAATGTATTTTAAAAGCGGTGGTGGCATTACTTTCAAGAGTGACGCCCACAGTGAATATGAAGAAATGAAACAGAAAATATATGTGCCGATTTATTGAAACGATACAAGTACATGACGGTAAGTTACAGAACCTTGCCCATCACAATCGTAGGATGAATGAGACGAGACAGGCGGTTTTCGGAATGGCGGATCAACTGGATATTCTGGATTATACAGGAGATTGTCCTGAAAGCGGTTTTTATAAATGCCGGGTAGTTTATGGCAGAGAAGTATGTGAAGTGGCATTTTCCGCTTATACAATGAGGACTGTACGTTCGCTCCGGTTGGTCGGTTCGGATACGATTGATTATCGCTACAAAAGTACGGACCGGAAGGAACTGGAAGCATTGTATGCCCTACGCGGCAATCAGGATGATGTATTGATTGTCAGAAACAATCTTTTGACGGATACTTCCATTGCTAATGTGGCGTTAGAAAAAGAGGGAGTCTGGTATACACCGAGGACTCCCTTATTGAAAGGCACAAAACGTGCATTGCTGTTGGAACAGGGGGTACTGACGGAATGTGATATTCCGTCAGATGAGATTTCCTCCTATTCACATATCGCTTTATTTAATGCGATGATTGATTTTCAGTCTCTGGTTCTGGAGATTAACCGGGATACGGTTATTCGTGTTTGATACTATCTACCGGATTATTTCTTGCTGCCCGATAACTGTTCAGGCATACTGTGAGCAGGGTGATGCAAACAGTGAAGAACAAAGGAAGCAGGAAATGAAGGATACCAATGTGTACATGGTAAGCAAATTGTTGCAGCCAATAATTCATCAGATAGCAGACAAGGGGTACAATGAGTATAAACGCTATACCTATGTAGTACAGGAACGGGCGGTTGACAAGCCATAATATTTGCCCGAATGATGCACCGTGAATCTTCCGAATTCCTATTTCGCGTATACGTTGCTGGATAGCATAATGGGTGATGCCGAACAATCCGAACAGTGTGAGGAATAAACTGATTGATGCATACATCAGCAGGATGCGGGAAAAGTCGGTGACTTCCTGATTATTGGAGATCAGTACCTGATAAGGGTCTTCATAATTGAATGGAGTACCGGGGTATTTCTTTTCCCATAATCCGCGAAGATGATTGATAACTGCTGTGCGATCTTGTTCGTCAAACTGTAAGGTCAATGTGGTATAGTTATCTTGTGGCATCTCGTGCAGAATCATTCTCAGTGGAAACACATTGTTTGTGAGCGAATATTTCTTGAAATCTTTCATGACACCGATAATAGTACCTTTCTCACTCTTTTCGGGCACGTATTTAGAGATCGGTTGTCCTACCGGGTCTTCTCCTTCGGGCACAAGATAGCGAATGAAGGACTCGTTGATAATGACCGGCACAGAGGTACGGAGTAATAAATGGAATGTTTGTTTGGCATCCAGCAAGTCGAAATCGTATATATCCAGGAAGTCCGGGCAGTTTTCATAAAGTTCAAGCATCAGTAGGTCATTCTTCTCACCATTTTGGCGGGGAACGGCCATACTCATGGTATAAAGGCCTGATTGGGAAGATACAACAGACTTCACTCCGGGGATGGATTTAATGTCTTCTATCCAAGCGGATAAAGGGGATTGCCGGGAGTCGCCGATTCCAAACTCAACGATTCCTTTGTAGCGGCTTCCCTCCTGCTCTATCAGGTCCATTTGGCTACGGATTATCATAAAAGCACTTAGCAGTCCGATGGAAATCATGAATTGTAAGGTGACCAGTGCTGCTACAATGCGCTGTTTCTTACGACCTGTAAAGAAGCTGCGGTAACGGCTTTCGGACAAGGTCTGTATCTTCCGGCTCATGTATTCTGCCGGAACAACGGATAGAATGATGACAAACAGCAAGATAACAGGGAATACCTGAACGGAGAAAAGATAGGAGAAGGACAGATGCGCGGATATTGTTGCATTGAATACTGCTAACAGGTCGCTCATCAACAGAATGGATAACAAGAACGCTGTAATCACCATCAGGAAAGTATCGGCAAAGAGTTGCCAACGGATTTGACGGTGGCTTGCACCTAAAAGGCTTTCAATGTGCAAGGTGCGTATTTGCTTCAATAAGCGTGAAAAACTGAGGTTGATATAGTTGAAGCAACCGATGAACAAGATTAATAAAGCAGATAGCAGTCCTACGCTTAACAGGGCCTTTTGCCGATGCTCGATACACTGGTTGCTATCTTGTGTGGTAGTGGTAAAATAGGATTCTTGTAAAGTCTGGGTACGATAATACCCTTTGCCTAATAAAGTAGGAAGCTCGGTTGTATCGAAGCGTTGGCGAAAGGCGCTGAGGTCTGTTCCTTCTTTGAGAAGTATCGAACAGGTGATTCCTTCGGGACTTTTTAGATGCGTGAGCAAGTCTGCCTGCAACATGCTTTGCGATGGCAGGCGGAAGACGGCGGCGATACGGTAGGCACTTTCGCCGGATTGGGGGATATCCAGCAGCTTGCCGAGGCAGTCGGTAGTACCGAAACAACGTTCGGCCAAAGCTTGGCTGATGGCGATGGTTCCCGGGTGAGTCAATACTTCTTCTATTTTTCCTGCAAGGGTTTCGATGGGGATAAACTTGGGCAATGTGCTGTCTGCCGATAGCAGGTTCAGTTCGGAATATTCTTGGTCGCCCACACGGATTTTTGTGTGAGTGATAGCTTGTGTGCGTAGTGAAGCTTCTATCTCAGGGAATTGTGAGATGATTTCGGGGACAGATTCGTGGTATACGAATGTTCCTTGCATTTCTTGTTGAGCGAAAGGTAGTGTTTGTGTCAGCCGAAGGATACGGTCACGGTTGGGGTTGTTATACTCGATGTTGTATTCGTATAGGACGAAGGCTGTCAGTAGGTTGGTGCAGGCGATACCGATAACCAGACTGACAAGAGAAATCGTGACGAACAATTTATTTCGCCACCAGCTACGCAGGACAAACTTTAGAATGTACATGTTCTTTTAGTGATAATATAAATAGGTTTTAGCTCTATCAGGAAGCCTGAAGAGTTTACATTATATAGTGCCGGGAAACCTGAAAGGGCTCGCATTTACAGTACAGAAGCCTGAAAGGCTTACATCATATAGCGTAGGGCATCGCCCTACGTAATAAGTATTCCCATCTCTGAGCCCTGAAAGGGCGAAATAAAATAGTATATCTCCGATTTCGTCCTTTTAGGGCTTAAGTAAAAATGTGTACAATTTGGGTTACAGACTCACCTCTGTCACCACCTGTCCGTCGAACAGATTAATGATACGTCCTGCAAAACCGGCATCGTGCTGTGAGTGGGTTACCATGACGATGGTGGTTCCTTCTTTGTTCAGTTCATTCAGCAGTTCCATCACTTCCTTACCGTTCTTAGAGTCCAGATTACCGGTAGGCTCATCGGCAAGGATCAGCTTTGGATTGGCTACTACGGCACGGGCAATGGCTACACGTTGCTGCTGACCACCGGAGAGTTGCTGTGGGAAGTGTTTGCTTCGGTGTGTAATGGCCATGCGTTCCATAGCTGTTTCCACGCGACGTTTGCGTTCGGCGGAAGGAATGCCCATGTAGAGCAACGGCAGTTCGATGTTTTCGTATACGTTCAGTTCGTCAATCAGGTTGAAGCTTTGGAATACGAAACCAATGACACCTTTACGCAGGCTGGTACGTTGTGCTTCGGTGTATTTGGATACTTCCTTTCCATTGAGGTAGTATTCTCCACCCGAAGGGTTATCGAGCAAGCCGAGGATATTCAGCAATGTAGATTTACCGCAACCGGAAGGTCCCATGACTGCGACGAACTCGCCTTCTTTCACTTCGATGTTCACATTGTTCAAAGCCCATGTTTGCACTTCTTCTGTCTTGAAGATTTTTTGCAGGTTTACTGTTTTAATCATAATAGTGATAATTTTAATTAGTAATATTGTTTATTCATTTTTTATTATCTCGGCTGGATTGATATGCATGATCCGGTAAATTTTATATGCGGTGGTGAGGAATATCATGAAGGCTACGCTGAAGAATAACAGAATTCCCCAATCCCAGCCCTGTATACATTTCACTGTACCTTCGCCTATTGATAGCAGCATCAGTCGTACCAAAGGATAAGCAACCGCAAAAGCCAGCAGGAAAATCACCAGATAAGCTTTACCGAATATACCGGCAATGATCCATGGGGTAGCTCCGTTGATTTTACGAATGGCTATTTCCTTCTGTCGGCTGACTGTGTCCATGGAGATGGCCGAATAGATGCTCAGTACGACCAATAGTATACTTACAACGGCCAGGATTGTCATCGCCACTTGTGTCATATACATTGATCCCATCATCGTTTGTTTATTATCAGATAGGGAGCGGATTTCAAGAGGCAAGGTTGTGGGTACGTAGTTACGACAGATATCAGTGATGCGCCGGATACTTTTGGCAGCGTTTGTACCCGGTGCCAGCTTGACATAGAAATACCTGAAATGGTTGCTGGGGAAAAATACCGAACCGATGGTTCCTCTTCCCTGAGTTTCTTTATAGAGCTCTTTGAAAGTACCGATGATGCGGTAACTCTGGCCCTCAATCTCTACTCTGTCTTGCACGTTGTCCTTATCCAGTTGCTGTCTGAAGGCCTCACTGACATAAACGGTACCTTCTGCATCTCCATTCACTTCTTTTCCTTGCAATGGGATCTTCAGGAATTTAAAGTAACTCGGAGCTCCCATTGCTATGTCAATCATGACCTCCGATTGGTCAGCTTTCTTATAGGTGCGCATAAAATGATTTCCACTTTGCAAATCATCTGTCATGGTTAGTGCCTCTATACACTCCGGCAATGCTTGAATATCAGATAATATAGGGTTTATGTGCTGCCACATACGTTGACTGTTCACCTTCAGGGAAATGATATTTTCTTCTTCTTCGGATGTAAGCGGATTGTATGCCTGACCGAACGCTTCGTGCCACACCATATTGACGCCAAGTGTACTGCCCACAAAGAAAATGGCAATGCCTAATTGCAACCACATCATAATTGAACGGAAAATATGACGGCTACGGTTATTGTTGATTTGGCTGATTATGCTCACTTGCCGTAAACGGCGGATAGGAAACCATATTACGAGCATACAGATCATCAGAAGTGCAATATATATTTGAAACTGTACAACGTAGATAGATGACAAGGGCAAATCGGGCATATCATGGCTTGGAATGTATATTTCCGCAAGATTTATCATGAGTTCCGTTAGAACCAGAGATAAAAGAAATGCAGTGGACATCATCCAAAATACTTCAGCAAAAAGGAGCAGAAACAGTCCTTTTATCTCGGATCCCATACATTTGCGAAGCGCCACTTCACGCTGACGGTTATAGAACATCTGAATGATGAACTTAAGGAAATTAATCAGCCCTGAAACCAGGATAAGTGAGGCTATGAACAGTATTAGAAACTGCACCATTGTCAGTTCCTTATCTTGCCGCATACTGAACATGGCGTGAGGGTGCACTGTATCTTCACCCCGTTGCCACGTTATGGACTGTAGACTATTGTTTAGCATTTCCATAGTTGCCTTAGGCGATAGATAACCTTGTACACTCAAGGCGTCATAAGTCATGATTTCATAGGAGAAATAACAATCGATTTTGGGGTCTTGCAGTCCGTTATCTTCCACTACATTCACGACTTTAAAGCTCTGTATTGTATTTTCCGCTATACTTTGTGGGTTAGCAAGGCGTATGGTTGTTCCAATGGGATTTGCAGTGCCGTACGCTTTGCTCGCAAAATTATGGGATAATACCACTTCATCAGGTGCTTCGGGAAGTCGGCTGCCATGTAGCAATTTTCTGTTGTTATAGGAGAAAAAGTTACTGTTAACCCCTCTATAACCTATCAGAAAAGGTAAGTTACGTTGTTCGTTATCAATGACTTCTATTTCCGTAGAATTGTTAAAGGATTGTATGGTCAGGTATTCCAATCCACTGATAGATTGCTCTTCCAGTCGTTTTATTTCACTGGTTCGAAAAACAGAATTTTGATTTTGGCTGACTGTTATTCTTATCCGTCGCTCGCTGTCAGGCAAGTTTTCAAGTTTACTCCATTCCTGCATGAAAAAGCATACAATGGTATAGCATACGATTCCCACTGCCAGGCAAAGGGCGGAAATGAAACTGTGAGTCTTGTACTTCAGCAGATTTCGTAGAGCAACTTTCAAATAATGTAATATCATTGTTCTTATTCGTTTTTAATTACTTCCGCCGGATTGGTTCTTGCTATTCGCAAGATACGGAAAAGTATTGTAAAGCCTGTAATAAAAGTAACAATCAAGAATATACAGAGCCAGAATAGCAGACCGCAGTCAAAGAATACCGTATACATTTGTTTCCATAACATCAATACAACATATACAAGCGGGAATGCAACGATGGCACTACACAATAACAAGATAATATAAAGACGGGCAAACAACAGGATAATCTGCGGAACATCTGCCCCGTTTACTTTACGGATAGCAACTTCTTTCTGACGTCGTTCTGTATCGAGCGTGATGCTGGAGTATACACCTAACAGTGTGATAATAATGCTGATAACGGCAAAGAACAAAATAATGTCTTTCAGATTGCACTCAAGAGCCTGCGAAACATAGATATCATCCAGGAATGTTTTAGCCTGATAAGTTATATTTTCAGGAAGCATCTCGCGGTAGACTTTCTCAATCCATCGGGCTACTTCCTTTTGCTGGCCCGGATGACTCTTTATGTAACAATGGCCTATGTAGACTGAAGGATCATAAGGCAGGAAAGCATATCCACTACTTCGGTTATATACATCGGCCTGAAAAGGTGCAGATATTCCACAGACTGTGTAGTCGGTATTACCGCTATACAAGTTTATACCTATTACATCTTTCTTCTGTATCTGTTGCCAGACATTATCTACCACAATATCTTTTTCCGTTTGAGGAAGTCTTCCTTGTTCTATGGGAATATTCATGAAAGAGAAGAAATTGGCGGGTACAGCCATGACACTAATATCAACCCAGGAGTTCTCATTTCCCTTTTCGGTCGTTAATCCATTGCCCGACATACCTTGCATATAACCGATATCTGATAACAGAATCTCTTTCACTCCGGCATGTTGTTTAAAACGCTCTATCAATGCCAGCTTTTCCTCATTCTTCATAAAGGGATAGTCCAAGGGAATACTAAGAATCTCCGACTTTTCTTTTTGACTTAGCGTATGAAGCAAACTATTGGTCGTTTTTTCTGCTTGCAGATATAAAGCAGCCGTCAGGGATACAAATACCCAGCAAATAAAGAACTGGATACCCAGCATAAGGTTACGTCCCCATTGCTTACCTCTACGTTTATTGTTTCCATAAATACCTGTTTGCACGGTAATACGACGAATACGAATGGAAACGGGCAAACATATAAGGACGCAGAGTATGATAAGAAGAACGATATATTGCAGAGCATGTATTAAAAGCGTTTCAGAGGTAAAAGTCATTGCAAAGCCCGGCAAAGAGAAATTCATGTGATTCCCCAATAATTCTATGCCTGATAATACCAGTATGGAGGATATGGATATGACGATCAATGACTGTGTGAATAGTAAACAGAAGAGTTGTTTCCAGTTGCATCCTATCATTTTCATGATACTGTATTCCTTAGTGCGGTTGAAGAAAGAACCGATAAGGAAATGGAAAAAGTTGATCAGCCCTACTAGTAATATCAGTGTACCTACAGTTCCGGTAACTAATCCCAGATAGGAAGCACCTTGTTTTTTCAATCTGGATCCCATATTACTGGCAGTGACAGTGTAAGCTTCGTCATACAAAGTATAGGTATAGTCTCTTTTTGAGAATTGCTTTTCTAAATCAGTACATGTAGTTTGTGGTGATAACAACACGTAGGTATTTGCTCCCGTCATGTTATGCCGTTTGGGACTTTGTAGAAGTCCTTCACTATCGTTTACGGTCAGCATATCTATGTTTTGCATAAAATCTAAACTATTGTTCAGAGGGATATCTTTCATTACTGCTTGAATGGTATAGACGATGCCTCCTGTTTTCGGGGTACTTTCAGGAGAAGTATTGAGCCTTCTCATGAGAGTCATGTGTTTGCCGATAGCACTTTCTGCATTACCGAATATTTTAATGGCCATAGATTGGCTCAGGATGACGGAGTTAAGAGACTGACTTGCCATTTTCCAATGTCCTGCTACCATTTCCGGAGTGAAGATTTTATTGTAGCAAGTATCTATTTCAATCGTTTCAAGCTCATAGGGTAGCGTCTTTTCCGGAGATAACTCTACATAATAAGGGCGTTCGCGAGGATAGGTTACGGATGAAATGGCTTCCGTTTCTCCCAAAGACCATGTACGCAAATCTTCGGCCAAAGGAACTGGAGAACCGGAAAAATATCTGTCTGCTTTGCCGTCATAGAGATTTAATTCTGCTATGCGATCATGATTAGCAAAACAATGGTCTGTGCTTTCTACAAAGCGACTACAATATATGCAAACACAGAAGCAGAGCAAACCTACTGCCAATCCGATGATGGAAATGATATTTTGTGTCTTATGCTTACACAAGTTTCTGAATGCTATTTTGAGATAATGGAGTATCATATTATATTTATTTTAATAATAGGTTTCAAATTTTATGCCAAAGTTGCAATGTGCTGTATATTAAATAGCTACATACAGAAATAAGATTCGAATGTGTGCTATACTGCACATAAATAGTGCGAATACGCACCGTCTATTCACTTTTTATCACTTCTGCCGGATTCTGTCGTGCAGTTTTAATAACTTGTTGTAATATAGTGAATAATACTAAGATGGTTACAATACTCAATATGATTATAAAGAGATCTATACTAATATTGACATGATAAGCATATTGTTCTAACCATAGTGACATGGCATAATAAGAGCATGGGAAAGCAATGATGGCTGCAACGAATACCAGTGCAATGTATTCCCGGAAAAACATGATGATAATTTCGCTAATAGTAGCTCCCATCACTTTCCTGACAGCTATTTCTTTTTGTCTTTGGGTGATGATTGAAGATGAAATCGAGTATATACCAAATAGAGAGATGAGAATACAAAGGAAACTCAAGATTGAAAATAACTTGAATATTGCAATTTCTGACTTATTCAATTCTTGAATTTTATTTTCTACGGTTTGAGGTTCAGTATTGTATTCATTGTATTCCCACTGATGTTTTTGCACTAATTCATTGATGGCTTTTATCGCATTTCTTTCTGTTCCTGGAACTACTTGAAAATAATTAACTGATTGCGCCCAATTATGTGCTTGTGATATGATGGTGGGATATACTTCTGTTTTCATTCCTTGTGAATATAAATCTTTCACCACTCCTATGATTTCATAATCACTATAGTGCCATTCGAGATCACCATTTCTGAATATGCCAATAGGTATTCGTATTATTTCTCCAATAGGATGTTCCATTCTCATGGCAGTAACAGCACTTTGAGTTAATATGACTTTGTTCAGGATAGGTGAATCAAATATGTTTTTAGGTGTATTACTATTGGTTACCCAGTCTTCTTCACGGAACATTCTTCCTTCAATGAGCCGGAATTTAAATATTTTATCTCCGTTATGTTGGAGTGACAGTCTTGCAAAATTACTTTTTTTATCTTCTTCTGTCTGTCCATTCCATTCTATGTGCTCTTCAAAACTAGTTATATTTTTACAAACTATGTAATCTGAAGCTGTAGTAATGGCCTTTATCATAGGTAGCTGTTTAATTTCTTCCAACATATCCCTACCATTTTGTTCACGTGGATTGATATACATTTCAATAATATTTTGAGTGTCGAAACCTACATCTGCATTATGGATGAAGCGTAACTGCATATATAATACTCCTGTTGATGTTAGGAAAAACAGGCATATAACCAATTGTAAAGACAAACTTATCCGTCGGAATATATGGTGTCGATGGGGACGCACTTTGTTGATTAAAGATTGTTTTGTAGAAACTCGAATAAATTGTATAATGGGGACTGTGAGAATGATCCCTATACACGACAGGGATATAAATACAATTACAAGGTATTCCAACCAAAGAGTGCTTTTCTGAATGGAGATTTGAAATATTTCTTCGAAGAATGGAGTGAGCACTTCTATTAAGCATCCAGATATTAAGCAAGCTATTAAACCGTGAAAAAGTGCTTCTGTCATTAATTGTTTCATAAGAATAATGTCATTGGCACCAACTGATTTGCGTAATTTCACTTCTCTTGCCCTTTGATAATAACGGTTTAAGAATAGATTAAGAAAGTTAAATAGTACACAACATAGCAGCAAGAAAGTTGCAATTGTAAATGTACTAATGAAAGAATATGAGAATGATTTTTCGGATGCAAAATCAAAATGTTTCTTGTATATAGGAATTATTTTGACTTTCAGTTCTTCGGGAATCATCTTATGTTTCTCTAATAGGGATTTTAGATGTTGAGTGAAATCTTTGTGTTTTTGATTTTTCCGTAACATTACATGGATAATGGCGTTGGCAAACCTCCATTCTTGTTCATTATTTATGTCATATTTGACCTGTTTCATTATACGATATCCTGTGTAATGGAAAGTAGAATTAGAAGGGCTATCGGCCATTATACCTACGATTCGCAGTTGCTGAGGATCTGCTAGCTGTATGCCACGACTTCCTTGTTGCTTCAGGATGGAACCTAATGCTTCTTGGGGAGTTTTCCAAAATTGTCGTGCCAATGTTTCGCTTATAATAAGTTCATTTTCAAGCCTGGGTAAAGTACCATAAAGTATCTTTTGAGGGAAAATGTTCATAAAAGAGTTGTCTACAAATAGAAAAGCAGGAGATTTAATGATTTTACCGTTTACTGGATAATCTATTCCAGAATCTTCAAACGAGCAGGTTATATCTTCTACTTCTGGACAATACTCTCGGATAAATGTTGATATAACGGGAGAAAGATATATTGCATAGGATGTTTCTGCTTGATTACAGACCAAGAAAGTGCGATTTGAAGCTGGATAAAAGTTGTCATACGAAGTCTCGTAGCGTAACCAATAGAAACTAAAAATGAAGAATGCAATTCCTACTGCTAATCCCGTAATACTTATTATGGATTGAAGTTTATATTTTGCCAGATTACGAAAGGCTATTTTAAAATAATGTCGTATCATAGTTTCATATATTATAGTATGCATTTATTCACTCTTTATAACTTCTGCCGGATTTTGCCGTGCAGCCTGCCATACGCGCCAACCGATGCATAACAGAATAAGTAAACCTACTCCACTAAAGATGGCCAGATATATCCATGCACTGATTGCTGTTTGTTCTATATAGCTTTCCAGCCATTTTTTCATCAAAGCATATCCTATAGGAAATGCTATCACTGATGCTGCAACGAGTAGTATAAAGTACTCTTTTACAAACATGGCAAGTATTTCTTTTGCAGATGCTCCGTTTACTTTGCGGATGGCTATTTCTTTACGCCGCTGCTCGCAACTTAGCGTAATGAAAGAGAATATTCCGAAAGCGGCAATGAGTACACAAATAAGTGAGGCAAAGCCAAGCAGCTTCAATAATAACGTTTCGGATTTCAGGAACTTAGAATATTCCTCTTCTATATTGAGAAGAGAATGATATTCATTACTGCCAGTTGAGATTTTGGCATATACATCATCTACTCGCTTTTTAAGATCATCCCATGTTCCTGCCCGATATTTTATCAAGATATCACCATAGTTGGCATCGGAACCGGAACCTCCCAGACCTCCTTTATTGCAGAATAAAGTAGGTGCTGCCGGAATTGTAGGTGCTGTGATATGGAAGTCTTTTACAATTCCGACGATTGTAACTCCTTGGTGAATATTGATTTTCTTACCTATCGGATCATCTAAGCCTAATCTTCTTGCACAAGTCTCGTTGATGATAGCCTTATCCGCATCATCCGGTTTTAGCATTTCACCTTCTATTAGTTTCAGGTTGTAGAAATTGATAAATTCCCTCCCTTCTCTTATGCAGATGATATCTACTCTATCTTCCTTATCCGTGCTTTTCTTTCCTTCCCAGCTATCTGTACTATAAGTTAGTGTACTGTATCTTGGAAACAAGGGTTCACATCCCTTCAGTGTCTCTACAATACATGGCATCTTATCTATTTCGGCACTGACAGCAGCGTAAGATTCCGGAGAAACATATTGTCTTAATACTGCTGTATTCTTTCTTTCCCAACCAATGTCACCATTTGCCAGATGATTGAGTTGCTTCATAAGAATGCTTACACAAAAGATAAATAAGATACATATTATCAATTGGAATGCTATACTACATTTGCGGAATCGAAACAGACTGCCGGATTGTCTGTGGTATCGGCGGACAATAAAAGGTATTAATAGGATATAGGATATGAAAAGGATACCTATAAAATAGAGGAATGATTCTCCATAAATATCTCCATTAATTTCTGATAGTTCTCTGAATTTCGGAAGTGATAATTCGATGAATGTCATCCCTACAAGACCGGATAAAAGCAGCACAAATAAATATTCGGTACCAAAAAGTATGAATAAATTTCGAATGGATGAACCACATACTTTTCTTAATTCAATTTCCCTGTTCCGCGTGCGCATACGGGTGATAAACAAGGAGAGATAGTTGAACAATGCGCAAAGTATAATCATGCCGCTTGCTATGGAGAAAAGTACTAAATAATTAAATTTAAGGACCAGTTTTTCATTTATGGCAGAGTAATGGTACTGGGTTAATGGAATTATCTTATATTTTTCGAGAGGTTTGGGATACCATTGGTTTCCGGATTCGTAGTTCTTCATTTTTTCCTGAAAAGATGTAGCATCCACTCCTTTACGTAGCCGAACATAGGTTTGAAATCTATGTACTCCCCATTCGCTTTTTATTTTTTGAAATTGTGATGACATTGCCCATGCAGCAAAATAGAGATTACTATGTTTCTCTACATTTTTCAGAATAGCACAGACTGTCTTAGGTACATTTCCAATTTCGATCTCTTGTCCCAAGACTTCAGTTGAATCGAATAATGACATCGCAGTCTCCTCTGTTAATGCAATTTTATTATCAGAATAAAGGAATTCCATGCTTCCGGATAATATGGAGGTAGGTTGGAACATCTCTAAAAATGTGGAGTCGGCATACATACAATTAACTTTTGCCGTTTTCCCCTCCTTGGTTTTCAGTCCTGTTTCTCTTTGGTAAACTGCACATGCGGCTTCTACTTCCGGAAATTCTTGCCGAAGTGTAGTAGCTAACATATATGAACTGTATGTGCTGAATGTTGATTCACTAAAAGTGGCTTCTTGATAAAGCAAATGAGTTCGTTCCACACCTTCGTAGAATTTGTCATACGTTATTTCGTAGTGTATCCACAGATTTGAGAGTGCAAAGCAAGTAAATCCTACTGCCAAACCTATAATACTAATAATACTCTGTGTTTTATATTTCAGTATATTACGAAATGCTATCTTGCAATAATGTTGTATCATGTCTTTGATTTTTCTATTATTCACTCTTTATCACTTCCGCCGGATTCTGCCGTGCAGCCTGCCATACCCGCCAGCCGATGCAAAGAATTATAATCAATGCGGTACCAATGAATATCACGCAATATATCCATGCGCTTATATTTGTTTGTTCTACGTAATCTTCCAACCAACGCTTCATCAATACGTATCCTAAAGGAAAGGCAAAAATAGAGGAAATGATTAATAAAATCGAATATTCTTTTGCAAACATGTAAAGTATATTTTTCATTGTGGCTCCATTCACCTTACGAACGGCAATTTCTTTGCGACGTTGTTCGCAACTGAGGGTTACAAAAGAAAATATGCCAAAAGCCGATATTAGGATACAAACCGTAGACATAACTCCCAATACCTTTATGAGCGAGTTTTCCGATTGTATTTCTTTTTCATACTCTTCCTCAGCATCACGTAGGATATAATGTCTACCCGGTAATTGGAATTTCATAATGGAATCAACATTTTGTTTAAATTCTTTCCATTGACCGGCTTCGTATTTAACTATAATATCAGTTTCACAACACCAAGGACCTTTGGTTTCTCCGGAGTGAACATTCTGAAGAAACATCATTGAATGTATAGGTACAGTAGGAGCAGTATTATGAAAGTCTTTTACGACACCAATAACTGTATACATGCCTATCTTCATGCCTAACGGATGTTGCACTCCAAGTTTTTTAACCGCTGTTTCGTTAATCAGTATTCTATCCGTATCATCCTCATTCAGCATCTCTCCCTCCTTTAGTTTTATTCCGTAAAAACGTACCAGTTCCAGTGTGTGATACATGATGTTAAATGCAACAGGAGCATCTTCTTCTTTCTTATCATCCCAATAAGAGAAGACTCCTGCAACATTTCCTCTAAAAGGTATGAGGCTACAGGCATTAAGTAAAGTTTCATTTACAAAGGGCATTTTTTTTATTTCATGATTAAGTTGTGCTAATTCTCCTTCTGATGTGTTCCAACAAGTCATGGTTGCAATACCTTTTCTTTCGATGCCAACATCTGTATTTCGTAGAAAATGAGTTTGTTTTATAAGCACAGTTATGCTAAAAATGAAAAGCAAACCGATGCTAAATTGAAATATAAGGGCGAATTTGCGGAATAAATGCCGATTTCCTTTAATAGTATTTTTATGCTTTAAAATAATAGGAGATACCATACAAAGAGCCAGAATGCTTATGATTACAAAGTACAGTGAGGCTTCAGTATAAATATTTCCTTCTACCTCCGAATACTTTTTAAAGGATTCGAAGGAGAGTTCTATAAAAAACATACCCAATAAACCGGAAAATAGTAGGATAAGCAAAAAATCTATAGTCATCATCAGATACAAATGACTCATAGACGATCCGCAAAACTTCCTAAGATTGATTTCTCTTGCACGTATATGCAGGCGGGAGGCGAATAAGAACAAGTAATTAATCAGTGAACAAAAAATGACGAGCCCGCCTATAGCAGCAAATAATTTCAAATAATGAATCTGTATAGCAATATTTTGAGGTCTGTAATGATATTCCATAATAGGAACCATACCGAGATTTTTGCTGATATCCGTTCTACCTTGGTTGTTTTTTATTTCTATTTTAACTTCCGCTAATTTTCTTTGGAATGCATCCACATTGGTTCCTTTACGTAGCCGGATAAGAGTTGTATAGTTTTCCGTTGTTGGGTCAGTCGTTTGTATGAGATTACCAAGGAAGTCATACGGCAAATTTGTATGTTTGCCAAATCCAGAAACAACTGCACAAATAGTTTGCCGTTCATTGACTTTCTTTCCTATTACGGATGTATGTCCGTAAAGTTTTATAGCTGCCTCTTCGGTGATTGCTACTTTATCAGGAAAATATAGAAAATCAACACTACTTCCTTCCTGAATTTTAACATTAAACATTTTTATGAAAGAAGAATCGATACGGGCAAGGAAGGCATTCAGAGCTTGAGTACTATCTATTTGTATTCTGTCATGATTCCATACGCATGATGATTCTATTTCCGGAAAATCCAGTTTCAGTTGTTTGTGCACTGCGTAAGGCAGGCGGGATGAAGCAAAAACTGTATTTTCGTTTTCTACAAGATTTTTTCGGCCGACAAAATATATTCTATCTGCTCCTTCATGGAAATCGTCATACGTCATTTCATAATGTATCCATAAGGTGGCAAGTGCAAAACAGGTGAAGCCTATTGCCAGACCAAGGATACTGATAATACTTTGTGCTTTGTATTTCAGAATATTACGGAATGCTATCTTAAAATAATGTTGTATCATAGTTCGCTTTTTTTTATTCACTCTTAATTACTTTCGCCGGATTTTGCCGTGCAGCCTGCCACACGCGCCAGCCAATACATGCAAAGATAATTATGGCTATGCCACCGGCTATGACTAAATATATCCAGGCATTAATTGTGGTCTGTTCTATATAGTTTTCAAGCCAGCGTTTCATCAGAACATACCCTATCGGGAATGCGATGACAGCCGCAATAATGAGCAGAAGTATGTATTCCTTTATAAACATAATTAGAATATCCCGGATTGTAGCTCCGTTCACTTTGCGTACAGCTATCTCTTTGCGTCTTTGCTCGCAACTCAAAGTAATCAGAGAAAAGATACCGAAAGCAGCAATAAGTACACAAACCATGGCAACAAAGCTCAATAACTTTATCAGTGCATCTTCGTACTTAAGATATCCGGCATACTCTTCTTCTGTGTTGTATAATTTATATCTCACTTCCGGATACTCCCGGCTGAATATGCTGTCTATCCGATTTTTCAGTTCTTTCCATTTACCATCATGAAACTTGATTAAGATTTGCCCTTTTCCTAAAGTAAATCCCATACCCTTAAGAATATCCACTGCAACCAAAGTATAGGGTTGCACCGGTTCTGTCGGTGCCGTGATGTGGAAGTCTTTAATTATGCCTACAATGGTCCATGTTCTGCCCTGCTGATAAAGTCTCTTTCCAATCGGGTCACTCATTCCAAGCGCTTTTACGGCCGATTCATTAATCATTATGCTATTCGTTTCTGTCGGCTTCACTATCTCCCCTTCCAGCAGTTTCAGATTGTAGAAGGATACTGTCTTTTCACAATTCCACAGACATAGCATATCTATACTTTTCGCCGCATCTTCTTTTCCGTCCCAATTGTCGAAAGTTTGTGAAAAACCTGATGATTGGGGCAATAGGCAACAATGTCCGGTCACCACCTCCCTTGTACATGAGAATTGCCTGATCTTATCGGCAATGGTTTCAAAATCATTGTCCGGATATAAAAGATTGATAGAAGCTATATTCTTTCTTTCCCATCCTAAATCCACATTCGTAAGAAAATAGATTTGTTTCATCATCACTATTATGCAGAACGTGACAAGAATCCCTATCACCAATTGGAATGCAATACTTACTTTACGAAGTGCGTACTTGTTTCCGCTATTCCGGATGTGCGATCGTTTGATGGCGAATGGCACTAACAGAAGTAAAGACAGTAAAAGGATCCCTCCAAAATAGAGAAGTGATTCTCCATAAATGTTTCCGGATACCCCGGACATTTTCTTAAAGGCGGGTAAAGCCGTCTCAACAAAAGCCATACCTAATATACCGGATAACAATATGATGTATAGGTACTCCACAGAAAGTAGAATAAAGACACCTCCGATGGAGGAACCGCATACTTTGCGCAGTTCTATCTCACGCCCACGTATTCTCATGCGAGTGATGAACAGAGAGAGATAATTGAACAGGGAACAAAGAATCACTAAACCTCCGGCCACGGAAAATAGTATCAGATAATAGAATTGGAAAGATGGGTTCCTATTAACTGATGAATAATGATACTCGTCGAGTGGTATTAGCCGAATACCCTCGAATACTCTGTGGGGATCTCTCGGATCGGTTTTCGTTTCATTTGCAGCAAGTTTTTTCTGAAAGGCTATCGGGTCAGTCCCTTTACGCAACTTGATAATGATTTCGAAACTTCCATTACTCCAATCATTCTGCCAGCTACGGAAATATTCTCCCTGTCCCCAGTAACCAAATGACAGATTACTGTGATTGAGGCTTGAGAGAATGGCACAAATCGTCAGTGTATCATCATTGTAGTTTTTAACTTCTTTGCCCAGTACATTCGTAGAACCGAACAAATGTATGGCCACATCTTCTGTTAAGGCTATCTTGTCATTGGAATACATAAAGTCCATACTTCCTGATAGAATGGATATATTGAACATCTTCATGAAGCAGGAGTCTGCCTGTAGATCATTAGTTTCCACCGTCCGACCATTTGCTTTAAGATCTACTTTTTGTCCCCATCTTGTATAGGCGCATGCAGCTTCCACCTCAGGAAAATCATTTTTCAGAACAGTTGATGCCGGATATGGCATGGAGGTGGAATATCCGTTTACTCCAAATACGCTTTCTTTGCAAAGAATATACATCCGGTCGGCTCCTTCGTGGTAGGCGTCATACGTCATTTCATAATGTATCCACAGGTTGGCAAGGGCGAAACAAGTGAAGCCTACTGCCAGACCAAAGATGCCGATAATACTTTGTGTCTTGTATTTCAGTATATTACGAAATGCAATTTTGCAATAATGTTGTATCATAGTTTATGTTTACTTATCTGTTATTGAGTCTTGATGACTTTTATAGGATTCTTAATACTTAGTTTTCAAATCTTATGCCAAAGATATAACTGATTGTTTATTAGATAGATATTAGCTTTAAGATATAAATTCAGTGTGCTATACTGCACAAAAATAGTGCATATTCGCACATTTTCTACATTGAACTACTCAATTATTGGAAAGGTTTTCAAAGAAGAGAGAGTATATTGGGGGATATAAATACTAAAGGAATATAGTATTAAATGTAAAGTTATTTGTTTATAAGTTATAGAAAACTTCTTTCACTTTTCTCTCAAAATTGTATATTGAATAATTTTGTAGCAAGGAGCAGTATTTTACTATTTGTTATTGTATATCAATGTGTTATATGTTTAAAAGGGAAAAACAGGGGTAAAAATAGGGTCAGGGTCACCTATAACCCCGAATCCCCACAACAAAATGAAGAAGCATTTTAAGGCGATGTAAAGAAAAATATGACCCTTGGTACTAATGCGTCGAAATCAGTCCCGTTTATACACTGGGGAATCTGCTGATGTATCTTCCTTCCCTCCTTAAAAAAGAATGTTTCGTAGCATGTTTTCATTTTTTCGTGTCTCAAACATTTGCACTAAGCAGAAAAAATACTTTTATTTGCAAATAATTATCAACTTCTAAAGATAATAGATGTGAAAAGAAAAATTATTCAAACGATTATTGTTGTATTTTTCGTTACATTTGCAGGTTATGAAGCGTATAGTTCCTTAATCTCCTAAAGCAAAATTTTCTGATTTAGTTTTAGAAAACATTGAAGTTTTAGCTTATAATGAAAATAATCCTGGTGAATGGCCTTGTTTTTATTTTTACTATGACGACCTCTCAAACAATAATTATGTGATAATTACGGGGTGCGATGATTGTTGGAGTCATTCTGCTACTGCTGCATCTGGCCCCGGTACTTGTAGGTGGTAAAATATAAAACTCTAATGAATGCATCTTCTATTTCTATATTCTCCTTTCTATATCTGTTTCTGCTTTGTAGTGCTTGCAGTGACAATCAGGAAGGAAAAGTCGTCACTGTGACCTCTTTCCCACAAACACTCGCTTTGACAGCCCAAGTAAAGATGGTGCCTGTTCCTTTCTTGCTGCCTCGTTATATAGGCATTACCGATGACCGGTTGTTTGTATACAAAGAAAGAGAAAAAGACCTGTTTGAGTTTTTCTCTTTACCTGACTGTGCTTATATAGGCAGTGCAGGGACTCGCGGGTCGGGACCTGACGAGTTTGTCTCTTTGTTAGACCCACGCGGTTTCCAGAAACTTGATTCTGGCTTTGGTGTATTTGAATCCCGAATCAATATTTTTAAAACCTTAAAATACCAAGATGGAAATTTGGAAGTGGTGCAGACGAAAAATGTAATGCAACCGGAACAGACGAACGGTTATTATCCACTGCAAGACGGCACTTTCGTTACTTTGGGAAACCTTATAGAATCTAAAGAATATTTTCTGCATGATGGAAAAAAGCAAGATGTCATTCAAAAAATCGATTATCCGCAATGGATATCTGGGCAGGAGGAGTATGATGGCATAACATTGACTTTTGCTTATATGAAGCAGTGCGGGGTACACCCCGAACGCAATAAATTTGCCGCGTTCTATACTTACTTCAAACGTCTGCGGATTTATGATAAAGATATGACACTACGGCACGATGTAGATGTCAAGATAGAGCCATATCATGCCAACTTTGTGGCAGGAGAAGATAATAGGAAATCTCCTTTGTATTACACCGGACAACCTCAGACTGTCAGTAATCTGATTTATGCTTTGTGCCTGAATGCAGAAGCAGGCGGGGCAGAGGCAAAGTGCAATCCGGAATTGCATGTATTCGATTGGGATGGTAATCCGGTGGCATGCTACAAGCTTGACAGACGTGTATCACTTTTTACCATCAGCGAAAAGCATAGGAAAATATATGCCATAGATAATTTGTCGGACAACGAGATTTACATCTACGATTTGCCTGAAATGAAATAATCCATTCGCTTTTATTGTTGCTATCTATTTTATTTTACCATAAAAACTTCCAAAAGATGTACCGTCTCAATTACATATTTTCATTCTTTTTCTTGCTTGTTTTGCTCTGTCCACTTACCATCGGAGCTGTCGGACTGGAAAAACAAACTATCACAAACGATTTGTATTCCTTTACCCTCCCTGCCGATTGGGAAATATATCGGCCGGGGGATGTCGCAAGTGATGGTATCATACCTTTCGAACGAAATAGTGAAATGTTCCATCATTATAATTTGACTTGGCAAAAAAAGGGGAAGAACAAATTCTTTCCCGACATGTACATACATATAGAGAGTTTCAGCTTGTTGAGCAGAAAAACTTTGTCTGCCAATGATATAGCAAATATGAAGATAGAAAGTTGCAAACAGATTCCGTATGTAAAGGATGTAGTGGTGACAGAGCAAAAAGCAAAAAACGGACAGAGAAAATACATGATTACAAAAATGGCTGCAACCTTAGATGCTACTTCAGGGTACAAGTATTATAAAACCCGGGAATACAGTCTGGTATTGAAAGGACTGGATATTGTGCATCATGTAAGTATTACCATGCACGAAACCGTATATCAAGAGACTCCGGGAATACAACGTATGGTAGACGAGATTTTAAATTCATTTGTAGTGAATGAAAAGTTCAGTTCGGAGAAGCATGAAAAGACATGGACTAAAAAGAAGTAGCCAAAGAGACGGATTATATTTACTTACTGTTTATTGTTTTTACCTGATCAAGAGCTGTCCGTACTGTGCAAAATGCTGTCATATTAAATCTATGGAGAGACACTTTCTTATTGGATAAGGATAATTGATAATCTTTTGTTATACAGTTGTTTATGTGTTTTTTGCTTGAAAAAACAACTATCAGACGGGGTTATAAGTGACCCTGACCCTATTTTGCCCCCCTAAAATAGCTTCCAAAAACTTTTACAAAGCTATGTTTTTGTTTGCTTAATTTATCGACATATATCTTGATTGCCGTTTATCGTCTACTGAAAAAACACAGATACATCTTGTGAAAAGTGTAAATGTAGGCAATAACAAGCAATGTCATTATGCAAAATAAGCAATGTTCAATACTGCAACATTGCTTATTTTGCATAATGACATTGCTTGTCAAGTTATAGGCACATACGTTTTTGTTATAAGCTCCGTTTATTCACTTTTTATCACTTCCGCCGGATTCTGCCGTGCTGCCTGCCATACGCGCCAGCCGATACTTATGGTAATAACCATTGCTATACCTGCAAAAATAAGGATGAACGGTGTTGCTCCTATACTTACCTGACGATTGTACGTCTCTATCCAATGCTTCATAATAGTATACCCGGCAGGGAAAGCTATCAGTGAAGATACAATCAACAGCAGTGCGTATTCTTTAAAGAAGATGCTCAGGATATTGCTGATGGTAGCCCCATTTACTTTGCGGATAGCTATTTCTTTCCGGCGTTGTTCGCATGTCAATGATACCAATGAATATATGCCGAATATAGATATCAGGATACAAACAATTGCGGAGAATCCCAATAGACTGGATAATGCATCTTCTGATTGCAGATATTTATTATATCTTTCTTCTTCGCTGTCCAGAAATAATTTGCGGTCGGGAAGTTCAGCTTGCTGCATTTCCTCGATGCGACGACGACATTCTTCCCAGGTTCCCGGTTTATACTTGAAGAGGACAAAGCAACGCGGCCACATCCACTGTGATTTATTGGTATTGACAAATACAGTATGAGGCAGGTCTTTGGTAGGCGATCTGTATGCACAGTCTTTTATGACTCCGATCACAGTCATAGGTTCCACTTCTTTATTGCAGTAAAAGATGTGTTTGCCGATAGCTTCTTCAGGTGTCCATCCCATAGTACGGGCTGTTGTTTCCATGATATTGACTTCACGGACATCCGACTTATCCGATATCCATTCTCCTGCTACCAGTTGCATGTTATAGAATTTGAAGAACTCCTCTCCTGCCAGAATCTCATCTATACCCATTGGGTTTTCAGTTATCCCATTCAATCCGTCCCAGGAATCTACCTCAAAAGCTGAATAAGAACCCATACTGATGAGTGGCCAGTAAACAGGCCGTACAACTTCAGTCACCATGGGTAATGCTTTTACTTTCTCTGCCCATACATTCATGTCCACATTCATCCAGATGCCCAGGGAAGCACGGTTTCGATAATCCATTCCCATATCTACATTACGCAAATGATAAAGTTGCATTTGCATTATGACAGTACAAAGTATAAATGCAAGGCAAACGACAAGCTGTATTACAATGCTTCCTTTACGGCATATACGTCCCATTATATTCATTTGAGTACTATGCAGTGTATTCTGCAATGAGTGACGGCGGAATAGGTAAACAGAACACAGCGCCACTATAAAAGTTAATACTGACATACCTGCGACGTATAATATGCAATTTCCGTAAATGGATATATCTGTATCGACAATCATGGAATATTGCAAGAACCAGGGTTTGAGTAATTCCACGAAAAACATCCCTAAGAGTGAAGCCAATAGAATAGTAAATAGAAAGTCCGTACTGAGTAATGCCAATAACGAACATTCGGATGCTCCATTCACTTTGCGTAGCGCCATTTCCCGTTTACGCGAGCGGAAACAGTCGATGTAAATCGTTAAATAGTTGATCAATGCGCACAAAATGATAAGTACTCCTGTTATGGAGAAATAAACAATGTAACGGAACTGCACAATCTGTTCATCTCCACGAATAAATTCATCCGCATAGCGCAGTGAGGTAATGGGCTCCAGATAGAAACGTGTATATCCGGTTACTCCATAGCTGTTCTTTTTGAGTTCATCCGGAAAATGCTGATTCATTTTCTCTAAAAGTACATCCACATTTGTGCCGGGCTTTATTTTTATCAGCATCCTGTAATTGGCGTTATCCCATGAAGTATCATTATTAGTACGCCCCATAAAAGCATATTTAAAGTTAGAATGCTCTCCCCAATCGCTGACAATGGCGCTTATGCGATATTCATGCCGACGATTATTGTCTGTTACGGTCTCCCCAATCACTTTGGCAGTACCAAACAACTCGTGGGCAGCTTTTTCTGTAATGGCTATCCCACCCTTTTCCGGTGATGTTGATAAAAAGAATTGGTTGTCACCTTCCAGAACTTTTATATCCATCATACGGATGAAAGTTGTATCAGGCATTAACATCGGATATTCCGTAAGCTGTTTCCCATTTTTAATGAATAGAGTATTCTGACCTGATGCACAGAAATCTTCTATTTCAGTATAGGTTGTTTTTAAATAATTTCCCAACGCATAGGGCACAAAGTCAGAGTAGTGCCCTCCAAAGTGGCAATCGTCCATTCGTACCAAATAAATGCGTTCTGCATCCTTATGGAAGTCATCATAAGTCATTTCATATTGCACCCAGAATGTAGACAGTGCAAAACATGCCAGACCGATTGCTAATCCAATGATACTGATAATACTTTGTGTACTGTATTTCAGTAGATTTCGATATGCTATTTTTAAATAATGATGTATCATAACTAACCTCCTATTCTGCTTTCATGATTGTTGCCGGATTGATGCGTATTGCTTTATTAACTTGCCAGAGCAATGTGCCTAATGAAATGCCTGCCACCACTAATATAGCAATCAGGTAGATGAATATACTAAGCGGAGCTTTCACCACAAAATCCCGTGTATAGATGTATATCAGATAATAAGATAAAGGTATGGTCAGCAATGCCGCACCAGCTATTACCCATATATACTTACGGAATAGAATGGAATACAGGTTTCTCAGTTGTGCCCCGTTTACTTTACGGATGGCTATCTCGCGGTAGCGTTGACGGATGTCGAATAAGGAAAGTCCGAATAATCCCAATGCCGAGACAAAAATGGATATGGTGGCAAACAGTGTAAACACGGTTGCTACACGACGGTCGTCACGATACAAAGTTTGTATATCCTCTTCCAGCCATCGATGATCAAATTCTTCAGTATTAAAGATCTCTTGTCTGGCACTTTTCAAATAAGTCATCAGTTCCTTTTCTTTTCCAGGTATACATGCGATCTGGTATTGCGAGCCGGCGCTATTGGGGGTTATCATGAATACTACAGGTTTCTTTCCGGCCGTGAGATGACCGGTATAATAATCTTTGACTACGGCTTCTACGGGCATCAGAGACATGCCACCTTCTATTATTTTTCCATCTGTCCCCATGGCTATCCAAAGCGCCTGCTCTCCTCTTACAAATGCATCATCCCGTCGCGTATAACCGAAAGCTCTCATGGCCGATTCATTCATGACCACCAGATACTGTGCATACCCTTCTATTTTATCGGGTAATGCCCCATCTACTAATTGCAGATTATACAAGCTAAAGAAATCAGCCGGTACCCACATCAACATCATGTTCAATTTAATATCCTTGTCATTTATGAGAGTAGAAGAACTTCCGCTTCCCAGTATTCCACTACGTGTAGGATCTCCACAGAACCATTTCTGTATGAATGGGCATTCATTTAACTTTTGCTGAATACTTTGGGAATTCTGCCAGCGTTGGTGTCTTTCTTGTTCGCTTTCAAAGGTCCAGCTTTGAGGGGTAGGAACTAAGTTAGCATACAGTATCCCTTGGGTTCGGAATCCTGGAGGAGTGTTTTGCAGAAAGCGAAGATGGCTGCTGAAATACAAAGACAGAATAATGAGCAAGAGAGTAATGCTGTATTGAATGAATAAAAAAACGGTACGTGTAGCAACGGATTGACGCGAGGATCCGATGCTACGTATGGATATGATAGGTGGTAGGTAGTTGTATTTGATATAGGGATAAATAGTGGTGAGCAGTGGCAAGAGAATAAGAACCCCTAATGACAACTGCCAGTCAAATGCCGTATAAGGAATGTCGCTCTCCAATAAGCGGTTGGCATAGCCGGAGAATATTTCAATGAAGAACCAGGCCAGCAATAATGCTATGGATATCATGAGTGCATTCTCTAACCACAATTGCAGGAAAAGCGCACGCCCCTGTATACCAAAGACCTTCTTTATGCCATATTCCTTAGAACGTTTCAGCATGAAAACCAGGTATATATTTACAAAGTTCAAGATCCCTGCCAATAGTAGTAGTATGCATACACCTATAAGTATCAGTATATGTGAACGACTGCTATAATGCCATATTTCCAAATCATCACCTGCGGCGGCCAATTCATTGTTCCAATAGAGCTGGCTGACAGGAAGAAATTTATATCGTATTTTGAATCCATCCGGCACCTGACGGTAAACGCTACTGGCGGCATTAATGGCATCTACGTCGACTCCCGGCATGAAACGTAAAAGTTCTACATACATTCTGCTCCACTCTCTTCGTGATTTGAGATCAATGTTTACCACGACATCAAATGTCAATGACGATTTGCAGGATGGTTCGTCCAATATGCCACAAATGGTAAGGTGCTTGCCTCCCGAATATTCCATAGTTTGCCCGATGGGATTTTTTTCTCCGAATACACGCTTAGCAAATTGACGTGTGATGAGAGCCTCTTCAGGTGCTTTCATTTGTTTGCCTTTCAGGGGGTAATGGAAGAAATGGAAGAATGTTGTATCTGCTACTAACATTTGGATCGCATAGGGTCTTTCGTCTATGTTCACATTATCATTGCTTAATGTCATGAAGTAGCTTCTTTCTTTAATGGCTTCAGGCAAAAAATAGATGGTATCTGCACCACTGTCACTGCTTACACTACCGGGAAATATATTATTATCAATGTCACGAATTGGAATATACACATTTTCAGCATCCTTGCAGTGTGTGTTCACTTGCAATTCACGGTGAATGTAGCGTACTAATATGATAGTACATGCCAGGCTGAGTGCCAGACCAATGACATTAATAATCGTATATGACTTGGAACGTATCAGGAAACGCCAGGCGTACTTGAGTGTTTTCATACTTCAGTCTTTCTATATTTTAGTTATATTCTATTTCTTATTCGCTTTTCATAATCTCTGCCGGATTAATCCGTGCAGCTTTATTCACTTGCCAGAACAATGTACCTAACGAAATACCGGATACTACCAGTATAGCTACGACATAAATGGATATGCTGACGGGAGCTTTCACTACAAAATCTCGTGTATAAATGTATATCAGGTAATAGGATAAAGGTATAGTAAGCAATATGGCAACTCCTATCACTAAAATGTATTTACGGAACAAAACCGTATACAGATCTCTCAATTGTGCTCCGTTTACTTTACGAATAGCTATTTCTCGATAGCGCTGACGGATATCAAACAGAGAAATACCGAATAACCCGAGACTTACAATTAGAATCGCAATACAGGCAAAAACAGAATAAATGATGGTTGTCTGTCTGTCCTGGGCATAGATTGCTTTTACATCTTCTTCCAGAATGCTGTATTCAAAATCTTCACTGCCATAAATCTTTAATTCCGTTTTACGTAAGAACTCAAGCACTTCTTTCTTTTTACCCGGCACACAGGCTATCTGATAGACATCGCCGCTCATCTGATTGCTTACCATATAAACAGTCGGTTTCTTTCCTAAAGATAAATGCCCGTTGTAGTAATCATCTACTACCGCCACGATAGGTTGGGTTTTGGATTCGTCTCCTCTTTTTAGGGGATTTTCTATGCTGGCACCCTGGTAAGTGGTGTAGTTTAAGGCTTTCATAGCTGCCTTATTCATCACCAGGACTCCGAAAAAGCCTTTATCTGATAAATCAGGGAGTTCGCCTTCGATAAATTTAATGTCATAGATCCGAAAGAAATGAGGCGTGGCATGACGCATATTCAGGTAGATCTTCTTCCCTTGCTCGTTTATAAAATCACTGCCGTAATCTCCTTTAAGAATATCAGTATAGCTGGATTCAAAATCTTCTATATAGGGACAGGAAGAAAGCTCTTTATCCAATGCGTTCACTCGCTCCTGACGTTGTTTCATGCTCTCTTCTGTATAGATATTAAAGTCCTTTGACTCGTAAGCCAACTGGGCAATGATAATATCTTTGGTGCGAAATCCCGGTTCGGTACTAAGCAACATATTCAGCTGGTTATTGAAATAAAGCGAGACTACCACCAATAAAAAAGTGAGTATGTACTGAATCCCCAGAAATAGGATCCGTGAACGTATTGAATGACTTTCCGAACCAATAGAGCGGATGGAGATAATAGGAAGAGTATAATTATATTTTATGAATGGATAAAGAGAAGTAACCAAAGGGAGTACTACCAATATGCCTAATGATAATTGCCAGTCGAATGTCGTATAGCCAAACTGGTAATTGAAAAGATTTCTCACCGGTACAGTACTCACTTCTACAAACAACCAGGCTATGAGCATAGCGGCTGATACCAACAAAGCATTCTCTGTCCATATATTAAGAAATAGTTCTTTACCTCTTGCCCCGAACACCTTTTTCAATCCGTATTCTTTTCCCCTCCGGAGCATAACCACCAGATAGATATTGATGAAATTTATAATACCTGCTAATAACACTAATAGGCATACTCCTATCATAATCCACAGATGAGAATAACTGCCGGTAGAAAACATCGACGTCTCTTCATTACCGATGGAGCTATCCCAATAGAACTGCTTAACGGGAATCAAGGAATAAATATAAGTACGCGTATCACCGCTTTCGGGTGAGTTTACGTATCTGGGGACACTACCTGTTTTGTTCAACTTATCTATATCAGTGCCCGGCATGAATGAAAACAAGTCTACAGCCATGCGTTCCCAGCTATCAGATAAAGCTTTAGACAATACCACATCGAACTGCAGGAAAGTCTTGTTTCCGGGATTACCCAATACTCCCTCGATGGTTACGTCTTTTCCATTAGAACAGCGGATTATTTTCCCTATCGGATTCTCTTTACCGAAAAGTTTGTGGGCAAATGCCTCTGTAACCAAAGCGGAGTGCGGTGAAGGCAATGTAATGTTTCCCTGCACTACCGGGTAGCGGAATAGCTGAAAAAAGATGCTGTCTGTCACGATGATTCGTGAAGGAAACCGATTCGCTCCAACCATTACATAATCTTTCTCCAACGGAATGAAGCTGCTCTGCTTATTGATGTAACGTTGATCGATAAGGCTGCTGTCTGTCCTATTGATAAGAATGCTTAGATATTTATTGCCACCCATATCCGCTTTAATACCATAAACCTGTTCCCGGTCAATGCAATGGCTATCTACTGTCAATTCCCTGTGAATATAGCGAAGTAGAATGATGCAACATGCCAGACTGAAGGCCAGTCCCAACAGATTGATGAGGGTATATGACTTGGAGCGTATCAGGAAGCGCCAGGCGTATTTGAGTGTTTTCATGTTTCAGTCTTTATTTATTATTATATAATACCTATTATTCGCTTTTTATAATTTCTGCCGGATTCTGCCGTGCTGCCTGCCATATCCGCCAGCCAATGCTGATGAAAATAATTGCAATAACGGCTACCAGTATCACTATATAAATCCACCAGGAAATAACAGTCTGAATGACATACTCTTCCAACCAATGTCTCATAACGATGTAACCTACTGCAAAAGCAACAGTGGCTGCCAATGCCAATAATATCAGATACTCTCGGAGAAAGATGCTGATAATATCCGAAATGGTAGCTCCGTTTACTTTGCGGATAGCAATCTCTTTGCGTCGTTGCTCACATGATAGATTGACTAAGGAAAATATTCCGAAAACTGCAGTAATTCCACAAACAATAGATGCTATGGTTAACAACTTCATCAATATGTTTTCAGAAGCAGTAGCCTCTTCTATAATATGTCCCACGCTCCGTGACCACATATAGAAATTGGGATAACTTTTTTTTATGTGAGCATAAATTGTATTTTGAACATCTTTATATTCCCCATGATACGTATAAACATACTGTTTCTGGGGAGGAAACATAGATACAGTATATATAGCTGGCATAGCTTGTGTTATGGGCGAGAGGCGAATGTCTTTTAGAACTCCGGCTACTACGTAACATTTATGAAACTTCTTTCCAACAGGTTCTTTCCAACCCAATTTTTTTACCAAAGCTTCGTTAATCAGGATATCATTAGGGGTGGATGACTCATCTGGAAAAATACCGGACACTAACTGTAATCCCAACAAATCAAATGTTTCCTTTGAAATCTGGTATTCATTGAAAGATACTCCTTCGTCTCCCGGTTGTTTGCCATCCCATTCTACGGCTGTAAACATAGATTGAGATAATCCCGGTAAGGGGAAGTTCGAAATCTCCCGAAAATCAATCTCCGGAATTTCTTTCATTAGTTTTACCCAATGTTCTTTATCACTGTCAGGGATACCTTCAAGATAGGCCACATACTCTATATCAGTATTGGTAACTCCCATATCAGCAGATGTACGCAGATGGTGCAATTGTTTCATCATCACTATTGTGCAAAAGATAAAACCGATGCTAACGACCAGTTGAAACCAAACGCCTACACGTCGGTAGAGAGTAGAAAAGCGACGGGTGATAATGGAAGATATAGCCGATTGTAATGTAAAACGTCGTTGAACCAGCAGGGTAAACCAAGCAAAAAGTAAAACGGTTCCTATTGCGATTGACATATAGATAAACGTCTCTTGAAAGAAAAAGAGATTATTTTCTTCAACGATGTAAGACCAACGCTTGAATATGGGGAGAGAGATTTCTACCAATAAAAAGCCGACAGGAACTGAAGCCAACAATAGTAATAAAATCTCAGACATTAGCAAGGCGATCAGACTTCCTTCCGATGCCCCATTCACTTTGCGGAGTGCCCATTCACGTTGCCTCATACGAATGCGTATCAGGTAGATGATAAGATAGTTAGACAGTGCACCCAGTACGATCAATAGGCTTATCAGACAAAAAAGACGGACATATTCTATACGGATAAATATATTGTATTTGGGATGTGTATAATGATATTCTGTTATGGGGGTAATGTGAATAGGATATTTTCTCACATTTCCCCTCATATTGACTTCTATATCTTTTAGTTTTTTGCACAAAGCGTTTATGTCAGTGCCGGGAGTAACGCGAAATAAGGTAGTTCCAGACGCATAACCCCACTCTAGATATTCCGGAGCTTTTCGTCTTGAAATTATGTCGAAGTCATAATTAGAATGTCCTTTCCATTTTTGAACTACGGCAGTAACAGTCATCTTCTTATCAAGCGGAAACTCCTTACCAATGGGTGATTCCTCACCGAAAAGCAAGCGGGCAGCTTTATCGCTAATGGCTATTTCATCGGCAGTATTGTACAAGAACTGCAAACTGCCTTCCAATACCGTAACCGGAAATATGGAGATAAAAGCACTGTCTACCGATATCATTGTCCAATGCCTGTGTTGATCATCGTTAAACTCTGTCGTGAAGCCTATATAAGTAGCAACTTCTATTTCAGGAAAGGTATTGACCAGATGAGCTGCTAGCAAAGGAGAAGTCGTTGTTGAGAAACCGCTGGTTCTAAATACGGAAGGAACACTTGCCACATAGACTCTGTCGGCTCCATCATGGAAATTATCATAATTTTGCTCATAATTCATCCACATGCCGGACAGGGAAAAGCTGACAAAACCTACGGTTAAGCCAATAATGCTGATCAAAGTCTGCATCCTGTACTTCAACAGATTTCTTATTGCTATTTTCAGATAATGTTGTATCATGTATTTGTTCTTTACTTTAATATCAACTCTTCTGCTTCGCCAAAGTTATCATATCCTGTTGTAATAACCCAATCTCCGGGTTGTAAACCATCTGTAATCTCGTATTGCTGCGGGTTCTGGCGTCCAATGCTGAGAGGAACGCGTATCGCTTTAGTTTTGGATGCATTTAGTTTGTATATCCATTGTCCACCAGTGGATTGATAGAAGTTACCACGAGGGATAACAATAGCCTGTTCCGGCTGTCCCAACTCTATTTGTACGCGGAAACTCTTACCTACGCGTACGTTGTCAGGCATTTCTCCGGTAAATACCAAGTCCACATCGAAAGTGCGGTCTTTTACTTCGGGCACTACTTTGGTGATGCGGAGTGGATATTTGCGTCCTTGATAGTTAATAGTAGCGGGAAGCCCTGTTGTGATGCGGTCTATGTAGTATTCGCTAAGAGAAGTGTGAATTTTATATTGATCTAATACCTTGATTTCTGCAATGCCTTGGTTGGATGCTACTTGTTGTCCAGGGGTGACTTTTACAAAGCTGAGCTGCCCGGCGACGGGGGCCTTAATTATTAAATTGTCCAGTCGTTCGCAAGCACGTTCATACTTCTTGCGTTCGCGTTCCCGGTCATTATGGATCAAGTCCTTGCGAATAATGGCAACGACGGAATCCTGACGTAAACTCTCGCGTTGTAACTTTGCCTTCTTAACATTATAATTGTATTCATCTTCGGCAACTTCCAACTGAGCTTTGCTTTTAATTCCCATTTTAAACTCTTCCTTATCGAGATTGAAACTTTTTTGAAGACGAGCTAACTCATAGTTGGTCTGTAAAGTTTGTTGTTGAAGGGTCAGGCTCTTTTGCTCCATTTCAATCTCTTTCTCACGGAAAGAAATCAGTTGCTTTTCCAGATCATCGCGTTGCTCTTCGATACTATGTATCAGATCGGGATTTTCGAGTACAAGGATCGTATCTCCTTTCTGTAACAGGCTTCCCTCCTCGCCTACAATGCGATCTACGCTTCCTGATTCACGGGCATTAACGATAATGGTAAGAATGGGCTGGATAAGTCCTTCCACGTCTACATATTCCATGAACTTATCATTCTTAACTTCAGCAATCTGTACATTCTCCTGGTCGATGCGCAGTTTGCTGGGGCCGGCAGAAAGAATGATAACGTAAATGATGAAAGCAAGGAATATAATTCCTCCTGCCAAATAATAACGGTAGCGAATGTACCAGGGCTTCTTTTCAAGTTTAATATCCATAGTGCTTTTATTGTTTTACAATTTATGATCAGACGTATGATATGACTTTTTATTTCTTTATCATTGCATCCATTACTTCTTCTATTTTCTCAGTTTCCGTTAGCGGGGCATCTTTTTCAAAATCATAAAGTGTCAGGCTGCGGAGAGTATAGTACAGGCTCCAGTAATTATATAATGCAGTTATATAATTCCGTCGGGCAGCATCTTTTTCGCTGATAGAAGCGTTGAGGTCGAGTACGGTAGATTTTCCTAAAATATAGAGCCGCCGGGCTACATCTGCGCGTCGTTGCGCTGTTTCATCTGTGCGGGCGGCAATGTGTACGCGCTGGGATTGCAGATTGAATTGTTTTACCAACTTGCGGACATTCAATTCAAAGTCTGTTTTATCCTGCTCTACTTGGGTATAAGTTAAGTCACGGTTGGATCGGGCTACCCGAATCTGCCCTTTTCCACGTCCCCAGTCTAATATAGGTAGACTGATACCGAGGGTAACATATTGTTGATCCAAAGGGTTATGGTAGGCATCTTTTAGTTTATTTCCGGTCTGTGTCAACCCGAAGCGGAGATAAAGATCGGCTTTCAGACCGGCATTGGCACGGGCATTGGCCACTTTGCTTTCACTTTCCAGTTTGCGGCGTTGCATATTCAGTATGTCCGGACTGTTTTGCCGTGCTGTGATTAGAGCGGCATTCAAATCTATTTGAAGATTAGGTACATGGTCGCTGACATCGACTTTAATCAATACATCTTCTTGGATACCAAGGTATGAACGAAGTTCCTGCATACTATTTTCTACCTCAATATGGGCATTCATGCGGTTGGTTTCTTCTGTCAGTTTATTCAGTTCCAATTGCAACATCTCATTTTCGGTAATAGTACCTATATTATAGCGTCCTTGTGCATAGGTATATAAGGTATCCGCATTAGCATAGTTGGTAGAAGCTATTTCATAGTTACTTTGTGCTGTGGCAAGAGCAAAGAATTTTTGTGTAGCATTAGCAGCAACAAGTTCCAAAGTTTCTACATAAGTCTTTTTTGCTTCCCGGTAACGTAATGGTTCGATACGACGGTTCCATTTCAGACTATTGTATCCGAAAAGCGATTGACTGTAGCCGACATTTATAGGTGATGTCTGCCAGGAAGTAGAGTGATCGCTAAATAAGTCAAGCCGTTGGGCAGAGGTTTCTACAAACAGTGTACCACCTGTCCATGGAATATTCTGCGTCAGACTTAGAGTCAGGTCGGTACTCAACAGGTTTTGCTCTACAAACTTTACACTACCGTCACCCATGGTGACTTTGTTAATGGCACGGTTGAGATAAGGGTCGGAAGTCAGTTTTAGAGCAGGCAGATAGTTAGCCTTATAATATTTGTAGTTCCAATAAGCCGAACGGAAGCTATGTTGGGCAGTTTGTGCATCAGGCGATTGTCGACGAGCACGCTCTATGGTTTGCCCTAAGGTCAATTCCATAGTCTGTTCTTGGGCAGTAGCGGTTACCAGAGTACCGCAGGCTATCAATGATAAAAGTATATTTTTGTACATAGCATATTCCTTTTGATAATAGATATTCAAATCTCGTGCCAAAATTGTAATCAATTGTTATATAGAATATTACTTCGGGTTAGGGGAATCTTATTCTGTGCCATACCGCACAAAAATAGTGCGCATACGCACACACAACACATTGATATATTACCTATCTTTGCCGACAAGTGATGATAGAAAATTAATAGCTTTTATGGAACAATTAGGAAAGATACTGATAGTAGACGATAATGAGGACGTGCTTTTTGCCCTTAACCTTTTACTGGAACCTTATGCTGAAAAGATAAAAGTTGCAGTAACCCCTGATCGTATTGAACACTTCATGACGACTTTCCAGCCCGATATAATATTACTGGATATGAATTTCAGTCGTGATGCCATAAGCGGGCAGGAAGGTTTTGAAAGCTTGGAACAAATTTTGCGTATCGATTCTCAGGCAGTTGTTATTTTCATGACAGCATATGCAGATACGGACAAAGCAGTTCGAGCAATTAAAGCAGGTGCTACAGACTTTATTCCGAAGCCATGGGAAAAAGAAAAATTGCTTGCTACACTCTCATCCGGTATCAAGTTACGTCGTTCCCGATGTGAAGTGAATCTGCTGAAAGAACAGGTGGAAGTACTTAGTGGCGCGGGCAGTAGTGTAGAAGAATCTATAATTGGTGAATCAGCTGCGATGCAAGAGGTGTTTGCAACGATAGAGAAATTACGCGATACAGATGCTAACATTCTAATTCTTGGTGAGAATGGAACGGGTAAAGATGTAATAGCCCGTTTGCTATACCGCTGTTCGCCACGTTATGGCCACCCCTTTGTAACGATTGACCTTGGAAGTATTCCTGAACAATTATTTGAAAGTGAATTATTCGGTTATGAAAAAGGAGCATTTACTGATGCCCGAAAACCGAAAGCCGGACGTATGGAGGTGGCAACGGGAGGCACACTGTTTCTGGATGAAATAGGTAACCTTTCATTGTCCATGCAGGCCAAGCTACTGACGGCCATTGAAAAACGCCAGATCAGTCGTTTAGGTAGTACACAATCTGTACCTATCGATGTGCGGTTAATTTGTGCCACAAATGCAGATATCCGCCATCTGGTGGAAGAAGGAAATTTCCGGCAAGATTTACTCTATCGCATCAATACGATTGAACTGCACATCCCTCCATTGCGGGAGCGGGGGAATGATATTATTCTCCTGGCAGAGTATTTTTTGCAGCGCTATGCCCGTAAATATCAGAAGGAAATGCGAGGCTTAACGCGTGAAGCAAAAGCAAAATTGTTGCGTTATCCCTGGCCGGGAAATGTGCGTGAGTTGCAACATACGATGGAACGTGCCGTAATTCTGGGTGACGGTTCGTTGCTTCGCCCCGACAATTTCCTGTTTCAGGCTTCTTCCCCCCGTCTTAAGAAGGAGGAAGAAGTACTCAATCTGGAGCAATTGGAACGGCAGGCTGTAGAAAAGGCTATGCGATTGAGCGAAGGGAATATGACGCGGGCCGCAGAGTATCTGGGAATCACGCGCTTTGCATTGTATCGGAAGATTGAGAAGTTGGGATTATAAATTGATAAGCAGTATGAAGCAGTATTCCTTAATTGTTATCTTGCACATCTGTCTTCTGGCAGTACTTTCTGTAGGCGTCTATGTGTTATTTTGTGCAGACTTGTGGTTTAGTATGCTTATCACATTCTTGTTTCTTTTGGGGACGGGCATACATCTTTATTATATACAGATGAAACAATTGCAGATGATGCGTCGTCTGACAGACAGTTTGCGTTATAATGATATGACACAGGCATTCCGTCCACCTTATAAAAATAAACTGATGACAGAGATGGCTGTAGAGTTATCTGAAACTCTACAGGCTTTTCGTGCCCGTTTATTAGAGGAAGAAGTGAAACACCAGTATTACGAAAGTCTGTTGAATAAAGTGGATACCGCTGTATTGGTGACTGACATGTCCGGTCGTATTGAGTGGTTGAATCGTGCTGCTACTGCTCAATTGGGGCAAGATCCACAGTTGCCGTCCGAGTTTCTGAATCTTCCCTCAGGTGAAACACAAGTCATGCGTATTCATCGGAATGGGGCTACTTTGGAAATGGCCGTAGCTACTACCCTTTTCGTGGCTCGCGGCATGGAAAGGCGCCTCATAAGTTTGAAGAATATCCATTCTGTACTGGAACGGAATGAAATGGAAGCCTGGCAAAAACTAATCCGTGTACTTACCCATGAAATCATGAATTCCATTACGCCTATCATCTCTCTTTCCGAAACATTGAGTGAGCGTGGAGTGCCTGTAGCATTAAAAGACGCAGGAGGCGAAAAAGAATATGCCGTAATGCTGCAAGCCATGCAAACTATTCATCGGCGTAGTAAGGGGCTGTTGGGTTTTGTAGAAAACTATCGTCGTCTTACCCGTCTCCCCGCTCCCGTCTGTGCGAGTGTATCAGTTCGGGAATTGTTTACTGATTTGCAGAAACTCTTTCCAGACGAAACGATTCATTTTGAACTTCCACCTTCAGAGAAAACATTGGATGTGGATCGTGCCCAGATAGAACAAGTGCTTATTAACTTGCTGAAAAATGCCCGTGAAGCATCTGCCCGTCGTGAAGAACCCAAAATTGAGGTGAAAGCTGCTTTTGCACCCAAAGTGACTTCTTCTCTGACTTCTTGGCGTTGTACTATTACTGTTCGGGATAATGGTGAAGGTATCTTACCCGAAGTACAGGATAAAATATTTGTTCCGTTCTTCACAACGAAAACTGCCGGTTCGGGTATTGGACTCAGCCTTTGCAAGCAAATTATGAATCAGCATGGAGGAAATATTTCTGTTTATTCGGAACCGGGAAAAGGTAGTTGCTTTACTTTACAATTCAGTTAGATAGACATTGCATCTGCAAAAGGTTGTTTTGAGTCTATTAAAAAATATAAATATTATATAATCGTAAAAATTCTGTGTCGATATTTTATTGCTTTTAACAGCTACTAATTTTTCCATTATTTATTTTTGCAGCCACACAAATCGATAACTCATATTTAATTAACCATAAAATTCTATATGATTATGCGAACTAATTATTTGCTGCTATTAACCATTTTGTTGGGTTTGATACCCATGAATTACACACACGCCTCTGATTCTGTACCAAGCGTGTTTCTTTATTCTCCTTACACAAAGATTTCCGTTTCTCCGGGAACGAGTATTGACTACAAAATTGATTTAATCAACAATTCGGATGTACCGGTCAATGCTGATCTGTCCGTAACAGGACTACCCGCAAGTTGGAAGCGTGAGTTAAAATCTGGCGGTTGGAATATTAACAAACTGGCAGTTTTGCCTAATGAAAAGAAAGACTTTAACTTGAAATTAGAAGTCCCGCTGAAGATAAATAAGGGTAGCTATAATTTCATAGTCTCTGCCGGAGATTGCCAACTTCCTCTAACAGTAACTGTAGCTCAACAAGGTACTTATCAGACTGAACTCACTACTGACCAGCCCAATATGCAGGGAAATTCGAAATCCACATTCACCTTCAATGCCGTACTGAAAAACCAGACTGCCGATCAGCAGTTATACGCTTTGATGTCCAATGCACCCAGGGGGTGGAATGTTATTTTCAAACCTAACTATAAGCAGGCTACCTCTGCACAAGTGGAAGCAAATGCCAGCCAGAATGTATCGATAGACGTCACCCCGCCAGCCAATGTCGAAGCCGGAAATTATAAGATTTCAGTACGTGCGGTTGCCGGTAATACATCTGCCGATCTGGACTTGGAAGTAGTGGTTACAGGTACTTATCAAATGGAACTGACCACTCCACGAGGGTTGTTGAGTACTGAGATTACTGCCGGAGATGTGAAGCGCTTGGAACTGGTAGTCAGGAATACAGGCTCTTCTTTACTAAAAGATATCCAACTCTCATCCGGTAAACCTACAGATTGGGAAGTTTCTTTTGAACCGGCTAAAATAGAAATGCTGAAAGCCGGAGAAACATCTACTGTTACTGCTGTAATGAAGGCTTCGAAAAAAGCTTTGCCCGGCGATTATGTTGCAACCATGGAAGCTAGAACTCCCGAAGTGAATGCTACCGCACAATTCAGGATTGCAGTAAAAACGCCTATGCTTTGGGGGTGGGTAGGAATATTAGTTATCGTTGTAGCCGTGGGAGGTGTCTACTATCTATTCCGAAAATATGGAAGGAGGTGATTATGGGCGAACAAGTGATTGTACTTACCGATTTGACAAAAAAATACGGTAATTTCACTGCTGTTGACCATATTAGCCTGTCAATCTGCAAAGGAGAAATCTTCGGATTATTAGGTCCGAATGGTGCGGGAAAATCCACAACTATCCTGATGATGCTGGGGCTGACGGAGCCAACTTCCGGCAAAGTGGAAATTTGTGGAATAGACTCCACTACAAACCCTATTGAAGTTAAGAAGAAAATAGGTTATCTTCCCGAAGATTTGGGCTTTTATGATGAAATGACAGGATTGGAAAACCTTGTCTATACAGCACTTCTGAATGGTCTTTCAAAGAGGGAGGCTGAGGAGAAAGCAAAGGAACTCATGCACCGGGTAGGGCTTTCCGAACAGGCAAACAAAAAGACCGGAAAGTATTCCCGTGGTATGAGGCAACGTCTGGGATTGGCAGATGTACTGATTAAGAATCCGGAAATCATAATCTTGGATGAACCGACATCGGGTATAGATCCTGCCGGAATTCAGGAATTTATTGAACTGATTCGTAATTTGAGCAGAGTACATTCCCTTACTGTATTGTTTTCATCCCATAACTTGGATCAGGTGCAGAAAGCTTGTGATCGTGTGGGCTTGTTTAATCACGGAAAATTATTGGCACAGCTTGATCTTAAGGAGATGGAGGGTAAACAGGTGGAACTTATTGATGTTTACAATGATTATGTAAAGGAAGGAGGTGAGAAGCATGAACAGAGTTGAGCAGCCTTTCTGGGTTATTGTGAATAAGGAAATCCGGGATCATGTACGTAGCTGGCGTTTTATTATCTTACTTGCCATTATTACACTAACCTGTCTGGGGGCTTTGTATACATCACTCACCAGTATGCGAGAGGCTATCAAGTCAGGTAGTGTGGAAGATACTTTTTTCTTCCTGAAATTGTTTACTGTATCGGATGGTACGTTACCTTCTTTCGTTCTATTCATCAACTTTTTAGGACCGTTGCTAGGTATTGCCTTGGGATTTGATGCCATGAATTCGGAACAGAACAAGGGAACGTTATGCCGTATATTATCACAACCGATACATCGTGATTGTATCATCAATGCCAAATTTGTTGCTGCATTGATCGTGATTACAATTATGCTGTTTGTATTAGGATTCCTGGTAATGGGCGCCGGATTGATTGCAATTGGTATTCCACCCACGCCGGAAGAATTTGCCCGTATCATTTCTTTTTTGGTCCTCAGTGTTTTCTATGTAGGACTTTGGTTGAATATGGCGATACTGTTTTCACTTTGTTTCCGGCAAACGGCGACTTCAGCCTTGGCTTCTTTGGCAATATGGTTATTTTTTAGCGTCTTCTATACGATGATTGTCAACTGGATTGCCAAAATGTTGATGCCTTCTGATATGATGTCTCCTTATTATGCCATCGGTTATCAGAAAATAGTTTGGGGCATAATGTCGTTGAATCCGTGCGAGTTATTCAACCAGGCAACTTCTGTACTGCTGATGCCGTCTCTCCGAAGTTTGGGGCCGTTAATGATGGAGCAGGTTCAAGGAGCTATACCCAGTCCTCTCCCATTGGGACAGAGTTTACTGGTTATATGGCCGCAGTTGACAGGATTGATTGCAGTTACAATACTCTGCTTTGCTCTTTCTTATATTATATTTATGCGTAGAGAAATTCGTTCAAGGTAATTGATTGGTTGGGTTAAGAAGAAATCCCTGACGATACTTTATATTTTAAAGTCGTCAGGGATTCATATGTTGTAGTTTGTATTATTTCTGCCTTACATACTCCAGAGTGTATCCGTAGTTAGAACTCAGCACTAAAGAATCCGGTGTCAACTTATCTATTTTCAGAGTGTCTACACCTTCAATTTCTATTCCATTACCAATGCTTTTTACTGTCAGATAAAGCTGATCGCCCTGTTGTTCCCATTCTTTGTATACCAGTGTGTGCATATTAATGGAAGATGCTTCTCCATTCTCTTCCAGTTTGATGCCTTGTACTTCTCCGGGTTGTCCATTAATAGGCATTACCCACGATCCTACTACGGTAACGGGGGCTTTAGTGCCACCACATGCAGCAAAAACGACTGCCATGACAGCCATACTAAAGATTTGTTTTTTCATGATGTCTTTTTTATTATAGTGTAACGTTGAAATCAGCCAATTGTTTTTCGGGGCATAAAGTTAGTTGAAAAATATCGTTTTGCCAGCTATTATTTTATGTTTTCTACATTCCTATCTAATATATATGTTGGTGTGGGATATTTATATCTCTGCTACCTATCCGGATATGGTCAAGTCCGTACCAACTCCGTACCTGGTCCGTATAAAGGTACCTTTATTGAGAGTTGATACGGACTTGGTACGGAGATGACACGGAGGTGGCTATACTTTAATGAGCATTCAATACCTCATCTGAAACTTTTTATGAAAAAAACTTCAGTTTCCTTTGTTTATTACAAAATAGTTTCTACCTTTGCACTCGCTTTTAAGAAATAAAGCACTCGGGGTGTAGCGCAGTCCGGTTAGCGCACCTGCTTTGGGAGCAGGGGGTCGTGGGTTCGAATCCCGCTACCCCGACTAAAAATAAAATGCAATCAACTAATTTATAGTTGATTGCATTTTTCTTTCTCTGTATTCTTAGAATAACACGGATCTTTATGAGGCAGTCCGAAATAACAACTTTGAGATACGGTCTTACATCTTTAAATAAAAATCTCTTGTCAACGCAATGTATTCCGGCGTAAATTGATTGCGTTCTACCTCAATACATAAAGTTTCCTCCATACATTTTTGTTCCTGATGTCCGAATGCGATAAGTACTCTCCTGCTAGGCTTGCCAGGTTTGGTAAAAACATGAAGGCGTCGTAAAGGATATAATTTGTATTTCCAAGCTGTGTCAATTACTAACTTCTCTGCTTCGGTAGGAATGATGATACATACCCTCCCTTGATCTTCAAGAAAGTGTGCCGAATTCCGAAAAAGTAACTCGTAATTCAGTTCGCAGGTATGACGTGCCATATTGCGTTGCTTGTCAAGGCAGTTTAATGCATCAACAAAATAAGGTGGGTTAGAAACTATCAGATTATATTTATTATCTGTTTGAAATAAACTGAAATCATTACAGATTACTTCTATCCTATTTGCCCATGGAGAACGTGCTATGTTTTCTTCTGCCTGAGCTGCTGCGGCTTCATCTATTTCTATAGCCGTAACTTGTGAACGTGGATTACGTTGGGCTAACATTAAAGCTATCAATCCTGTGCCGGTACCAATGTCGAGGATTTGTTGAGGGTTTCCAGCTTCTGCCCAAGCACCCAAAAGAACTCCATCTGTACCTACTTTCATGGCACATTTATCATGCCATATAGTAAATTGTTTAAACTGAAAATAAGGATTTGGCATAGTTTATAGTTATTATTTGAGGGCAAAAATAGGCATAGTCAGGAATATTACGACTAATTTGGCACTGTTTTTGTCTTTTTATAGAAAAGGTGCTTTATATTAATGAAGAATAGATTAACTTTGCAGGCGCTTTGTAAGCCCTGTCAGTGTGACATAAACTTAAAAAGAACAAAATGAAGAAAAGACTTTACCTAAAAGATATGGAGGCAAGAGAAGAAGGAAACTCTTTCTCAGTAATTGCTGATTTTGAGGGGAATGAGGAACAATTGATGGATATTGAAGTGAATGAGATACTTCCGATATTGCCTTTACGGAATATGGTTTTATTTCCAGGTGTGTTTATGCCGGTATCTGTCGGGAGAAAGACTTCCATGAAATTAGTGCGTGAAGCGGAAAAGAAGAGTGCATATATCGGAGTAGTCTGCCAGAAAGTGGCTGAAACGGAAATGCCGATGTTGGAAGATTTGCATACCATCGGTACGGTAGGTAAGATTATCCGTATTCTGGAAATGCCTGATCAGACAACAACGATTATCCTGCAAGGCGTCAAACGTATGGAGTTGGAAGAAATTGTAGATACAACTCCGTATCTGAAAGGACGAGTAAGGGCACTGGAAGAAGATATTCCCGATAAGAATGATAAAGAATTCCATGCTTTGGTGGAAGCTTGTAAGGATCTGACTATAAGATATATCAAATCATCTGATATGTTCCCGCAGGATTCTGCATTTGCTATCAAGAACATTACTAATCCGATGTTTTTGGTCGATTTTATTTGTACGAATCTTCCATTGAAGAAAGATGAAAAGATTGAGTTGCTACGTATTGATTCATTACGAGCACGTACTTACCGTTTATTGGAGATACTGAACCGGGAAGTGCAGCTTGCCGAGATTAAGGAGTCTATACAGATGCGTGCACGGGAGGATATTGACCAGCAACAACGTGAATACTTCTTGCAACAGCAGATTAAAACCATTCAGGATGAACTGGGGGGTGGTGGCCAAGAGCAGGAAATTGAAGAGTTGCGCCGCAAAGCACTCACAACTAAATGGAGTGTAGAAGTGAGAGACACCTTTATGAAAGAGGTGGATAAATTGGAGCGTACACATCCGCAATCTCCTGATTACAGTGTGCAGCTTAATTATCTGCAAACAATGTTGAGTTTGCCATGGGGAATATATACTACGGATAATCTCAACCTGATCAATGCCGAAAAGACTTTAAATAAAGATCATTATGGCTTGGAAAAGGTGAAAGAACGTATTCTGGAACACTTGGCTGTATTAAAGTTGAAAGGTGATATGAAGTCGCCTATTATCTGTTTATATGGCCCTCCGGGAGTGGGTAAAACCTCTTTGGGACGTTCTATCGCTGCTGCTTTGAAGCGTAAATATATTCGTATGTCATTGGGTGGTGTGCATGATGAAGCAGAAATCCGTGGACACCGTAAGACGTATATTGGTGCTATGCCGGGACGTATTATCAAGAGTCTGATCAAGGCAGGTTCATCCAATCCGGTATTTATCTTGGATGAAATTGATAAGGTAAGCTCAGACCGTCAGGGAGACCCCTCTTCTGCCCTGCTCGAAGTACTCGATCCGGAACAGAATACAACATTCCATGATAACTTTCTGGATGTAGATTATGATTTGTCTAAAGTGATGTTCATAGCTACGGCAAACAACCTGAATACTATTCCCGGACCATTGCTCGACCGTATGGAGTTGATTGAGGTAAGTGGTTATATTACTGAGGAGAAGATCGAAATAGCCCGTCGTCATTTAGTTCCGAAAGAACTGGAAGCCAACGGTATGAAGAAGAATGATATCAAGATACCGAAGAATACGCTGGAGGCAATTATCGAGTCGTATACCCGTGAAAGCGGTGTACGCGAACTAGAGAAGAAAATAGGTAAGATACTTCGTAAATCGGCACGCCAGTATGCTACGGACGGTTATTTTGCCAAACAGGAAATCAAGCCGGGAGATTTATATGAATTCCTCGGAGCACCGGAGTATACCCGTGATAAATATCAGGGCAATGACTACGCTGGTGTAGTCACCGGACTGGCATGGACTGCCGTAGGTGGAGAAATCTTGTTTGTAGAAACCAGTTTAAGCCGTGGAAAAGGCGGACGTCTGACATTGACCGGAAATCTGGGCGACGTCATGAAGGAATCTGCAATGCTGGCTTTGGAATATATCAAGGCACATGCTTCTTTGTTGAATCTGGATGAAGAGATCTTTGATAATTGGAATATTCATGTACATGTACCGGAAGGTGCTATTCCTAAGGATGGACCTTCAGCCGGTATTACGATGGCCACATCTCTTGCTTCTGCCCTTACCCAACGTAAGGTAAAGGCAAATCTTGCTATGACAGGAGAAATAACACTTCGTGGTAAGGTGCTTCCCGTAGGAGGTATTAAGGAAAAGATTCTGGCTGCCAAACGTGCCGGTATCAAGAACATTATCCTGAGTGAAGAGAATCGTAAGAATATTGACGAAATACAGGAAATCTACCTCAAAGGATTGACTTTCCACTACGTGAAAGATGTGAAAGAGGTATTTGCCATTGCGCTGACCAATGAAAAGGTAGCTGATGCCATTGACCTGTCCGTAAAGAAAGAAAAGACAGAAAAGAAAGCAGAATGACATTCGACTTACAATATACAGACAGTAAAAGTAACGCGCGTGCAGGATTGATAACCACCGATCACGGGCAGATAGCAACACCTATATTTATGCCGGTAGGTACCGTAGGAACGGTGAAAGGTGTGCATGTAACCGAACTGAAAGAAGATATCGAGGCGCAGATCATATTAGGAAATACCTATCATCTGTATCTGCGTCCGGGATTGGATGTATTGGAAAAAGCCGGAGGACTTCATAAGTTCAACGGCTTTGACCGTCCGATGTTGACGGATAGTGGTGGTTTCCAAGTCTTTTCATTGTCGGGTATTCGTAAATTACGGGAAGAAGGTGCAGAATTCCGTTCACATATTGATGGTAGCAAGCATATCTTCACTCCCGAAAAGGTAATGGACATCGAACGTACGATTGGTGCAGATATTATGATGGCTTTTGACGAGTGCCCTCCGGGAGATTCGGATTATGCGTATGCCAAAAAGTCATTAGGGCTGACGCACCGTTGGCTGGACCGTTGTATTCAGCGTTTCAATGAGACGGAACCAAAATATGGATACCAACAGTCACTCTTCCCCATTGTTCAAGGATGTGTATATCCTGATCTTCGCAAGGAGTCGGCGGAGTTTATCGCATCGAAGGGGGCGGATGGTAATGCCATCGGTGGTTTGGCGGTAGGTGAACCGGTAGACAAGATGTATGAGATGATTGAGTTGGTGAACGAGATTCTGCCGAAAGATAAACCCCGTTATCTGATGGGTGTAGGTACACCGGTAAATATATTGGAAGGTATAGAGCGTGGCGTAGATATGTTCGACTGCGTGATGCCAACCCGGAATGGACGGAATGGTATGTTGTTTACCAAAGACGGTATTATCAATATGCGCAATAAGAAATGGGAAACGGACTTCTCTCCTATTGAGGCAGACGGAGCTTCTGCTGTAGATACCTTATATAGTAAAGCGTATCTGCGCCATCTGTTCCATGCACAAGAATTGCTGGCTATGCAAATTGCATCTATCCATAATTTGGCTTTTTATCTGTGGCTGGTGGGTGAAGCTCGCAAGCACATCATTGCCGGTGACTTCTCTACATGGAAACCGATGATGGTAAAACGCGTATCTACAAGGTTATGAAAAAACTGAACTGGAAAATGAAAGGTATAAAGCTGCCGGATAACTGGAAGTGGTTGAAGCGGCTCGACTTCTACATTATCAAGAAGTTCCTCGGAACTTATGTGTTTGCCATTGCATTGATCATCTCTATTGCAGTGGTATTCGACTTTAATGAGAAGATGGATAAATTCATGTCACACGAAGCGCCATGGAAAGCCATTGTTTTCGATTATTATCTGAACTTTGTTCCTTACTTTGCCAATCTGTTCAGCCCGCTGTTTGTGTTTATCGCGGTTATCTTTTTTACTTCAAAACTGGCTGAGAACTCGGAGATTATTGCGATGTTTTCTACCGGAATGAGTTTTAAGCGGATGCTTCGACCTTATATGGTGTCGGCTGCCATAATTGCAGTAGTAACCTTTTGCTTAGGCTCTTATGTAATACCAAAGGGGAGTGTGACACGTATCAACTTTGAGGATAAGTACTATAAACAACGTAAATCAAATACTGCCCGGAATATTCAGTTGGAAGTGGATTCAGGAGTAATTGCCTATATTGAACGTTTTGAAGATCATAGCAAGACAGGATATCGTTTTTCGCTGGATAAGTTTAAAGATAAGCAATTGGTATCTCATCTTACGGCTCGTTCCATCACCTATGATACGGCATCTGTTCATAGGTGGACCATTAAGGATTACATGATACGCGAGATGGACGGTATGAAAGAAAATATTGTTAAGGGGGATCGTATTGACAGTACTCTTTTCATGGAGCCTGCCGATTTTCTTATTATGAAAAACCAACAGGAAATGATGACCAGTCCACAATTAAGTGAATATATTAGCAGACAGCGACAGCGTGGATTTGCCAATATCAAGGAATTTGAGATTGAATACCACAAGCGCATTGCCATGTCGTTTGCATCGTTTATCCTTACGTTGATAGGTGTTTCTCTTTCTTCGAAAAAGACCAAGGGTGGAATGGGATTGCATTTGGGTATAGGTTTGGCATTAAGTTTCTCATACATTCTCTTCCAGACGATTGCTTCCACTTTTGCTGTAAATGGTAATGTACCTCCGGTAGTTGCCGTATGGATACCGAATATACTCTATGCTTTCATTGCATTCTATTTGTATCAGAAAGCGCCGAAATAAAGAATAACCGAATGAATAAAAATAAGAAGCCCCTCCTGCTCCTTGTGTTACCACAAGTGCAGGAGGGGCTTTTTTGTTGTATCCATTTCCTCTTTTGTCTTTGCTTCTTCATAACCTTAACGATGCATTCTCATCGTATGCGTATTTAGAAGCAACCCCACTTTCGTCTTACAGGTTCTTTAAATCTTTCATGGCAATGTGCAGTGAAAGCTTAATTCAAGTAAGCTGAAAGTTCTGCAGCAGAGATGTTTTTGGCTATAATCACACCATTATCATCCAGTAAATAGTTAGTAAATCCCCGGCCTAAACGGTACTTTTTAAAGATGCCGGACGACTCGCCTTTAGTTTCCACGAAACAGGTGGGCGTAACTATTTGGTCCTTACGAA
>ERZ773183.379-NODE-379-length-54601-cov-5.255436_pt1 | contig 54601 bp, 56 predicted proteins | sample MGYA00580532_ERZ773183 | MGnify/ENA primary metagenome ERZ773183 (study PRJEB29015, sample SAMEA2737791) | human gut metagenome | biome: human gut; feature: human-associated habitat; material: faeces | place: China | collected 2012 ...
CGAATTGTCAGCGGAGGAAACTGCACGATAGAATCGGCAGTTTTCCCTTCCTGACGGCGCAGTTTATCTGAAAAATGTATTTTCTGAGCGGAAGAACAGCACAATCTCGTAGCTTTATCTTATGGGAGCATACTGCTCTTATAAGATAAGCATTAAATGAAAAGATGCAGATGATGATGGAACAATTGATTCTTTCAATCAAAAGATGATTATTTTCTGCAGACAAGCAGATATGACATGCATATGACGGAAGAGCAGATTCGGAAAATTAAAAAGATGTAAAATTTCCGGTCCGAGATGCTTAGGACTATTTGGGACTGGAAATTAAGGTATAATCTAAATATAAATATGACGGAAAGGTTGGTAGTGATTATTTATTATTCCAGTAAACTGGCTGAACAAATTTCAAACGACAGTTATGGAATAGAAAATATGGATGCAAAATATCTGGCAGAAGATTTGATTGAGAATGAGCCGGAGCTTTTTGAATAAATAAGAATTAAAAGTACGTAAGCGCTTAGTTTTTGGGTAACTGGATATTCGCCGGTTCCTAACTCATAATGATAGAAGATAGATTTTCACTCCACTTCTTTGATAGAAAGTAGAAATTCACTACATTTGGAGGTTTCATTATGAGTGATAAACGTGCACCAAGGCGTTCCTTGGATGACTGGATGGAGCTGGTAACTGAATGCAGACAAAGTGGATTAACAGATGCTGCATGGTGTGAAGCGCAAGGGATTTCTCCGAGGCGCTTCTATAATGCCGTTTCCCGTCTGCGAAAAAGAGCCTGCCAGATACCAGATCCGATTGGCAAAGCCAGCACTCTTGATCTTACATCCCACAAACAGGATGTCGTTCAGATTGCTATAGAGCCGAAAACTTCTCCGGCGGAACTGTTTCAAGATGAAAGAAGCAGTTCTATGTACCTTGACAATTCACATACGATTGAGATTGAAGCAAAAGGATTAACAATCCGAATGAGCAATACCGTTCAGCCTATGCTTCTGAAAATTTTAATGGATGCATTAAAGGAGCCATTATGCTAGCGGACATCTCGAATGTCGATGCGATCTATATCGTTTGTGGCAGAACGGATATGCGTAAATCTATCGATGGATTATGCGCAATTATTCAGGAGCAGTTCTCTATGGAAATTGGCCATTCGCTCTATCTATTCTGTGGACGCAAATGCGATAGGATTAAAGCTATCTTAAAAGAGCCTGACAGGATTGTTATGATCTACAAAAGACTCACCGCCCAAGGCTCTTACCGGTGGCCCCGGGATAAATCAGAGGTCCGGAATCTCACTTGGAGAGAGTTCGACTGGCTGATGTCAGGCATCGATATCGAGCAGCCAAAAGCTATTAAAACCACTTAAACTATACGGCAAAAAGATGCACATAAAAGCACTGGATTTCCTTGAAAATTCAGCATTTTTCAAGGTCATGATTGTCCTACTTTTCTAGGAGTTCTCCATGATTTCTGGTATAATAGAAGTATCAAAAATCGGGAGGAAAACGCAGTGGCAGACAGTTCTAAAGACCTTCAACTCCGTGAGTTGAAAGACATGATCAACAATCTAAAAAAAATGATAAAAACACTTCAGACAACTGTAGATGCCGCTAACAAACGGGAAGAGGCTCTTACTCAGGAACGGGATGATCTAAAGGAAGAAGTGGATCTGCTTCGCAAAAAACTTTTCGGTTCTTCCAGTGAAAAACGTTCCATGGAGGTCCCTGGACAGTTAAATTTATTTAATGAAGCCGAACTGGAACAGGATCCAACGATTGCAGAACCGGAAACTTTGGAAAGTCTTTTGCCAGAGACAAAAAAGCGAAAATCCCGTACAACTAACGCAGAACGGTTCAAAGGGATTCCAGTAGTTAAAAAATATCTGGATCTTCCGGACACAGAAAAAGTCTGCCCTGTTTGCAACGCTCCTCTGGTAAAAATCGGTGAAGAATTCGTACGCCGCGAACTTTCCTTCGTACCGGCAAAGTTAAAAGTGATCGAAATATACAGCTTAAATTATATTTGCCCGGAATGTAATAAAGATGACGTTACTGTTATCAAAAAGGGAAAAGACGGCCATGCACATATGCTTCACGGTATGGCTGCGGCAGATACTGTTGCATGGGTTATGTATCAGAAGTTTTGTAACAGTCTTCCTTATACCCGGCAGGAAAAAGACTGGGCACAGTACGGTGTTGCTATCACAAGAGCAACGATGGCAAACTGGGTAATCCATAATACATTGGATTATTTTACTCCGATGTATAATTACTTCCATTGGCAACTTTTAAAACGTGAATTCGCAATGGCAGATGAAACTCCACTTCAGGTATTACACGAACCCGGCAGACGTGCACAGACGAAATCTTACATGTGGTTATTCCGCAGTGGGGAAGATGGAGGATTACCAATCATCCTTTATAAATATTCAGAAACCCGTGCCGGGAATAACGCAGTAGAATTCCTTGCGGGATTCAAAGGATATCTGATGTGTGATGGCTACAGCGGTTACAACAAAGTGCCTGATGCCAAGCGTACAGCCTGTTGGGCACACATCCGCAGATATCTGACAGATGCGATTCCAAAAGGGAAGAGCTGGATTATACACAGCCGTCTGTTCAGGGCATGATGTATATCAACCAGCTTTTCCATTTGGAAGATGTAATCAAAGCGAAGCACTCATCCTTCGATGCTATCAAGAAAGCTCGTCTTGAAAAAGAAAAGCTGATAGTAGAAGGCTTTTTGGCGTGGCTTGATAAACAGAATCCTGTTCGTGGATCAAGGATGGATAAGGCTGTTACTTATATTCAGAACCGCCGGTCCTATCTTATGACCTATCTGGAAGATGGTCGCTGCAGTTTTTCTAATAATCTCAGTGAAAACGCTATCCGTCCGTTTACAGTAGGCCGAAAAAACTGGCTGTTCTGTGCTACTCCAAACGGAGCCCAGGCCAGTGCTATCGTCTATACAATGATAGAAATGGCAAAGGCAAATGGAGTAAACGTCTATCACTATCTAACCTATCTTCTGGAAAAGCTCCCGAATGATAGGATGAGCGATGAAGAGTTAGATAGGCTTGCCCCATGGAACGAAGAAGTCAAAGCTGAAATCAAACGTCGTGCAAACGACTCAAATCAATAATCAATCATATGTGAATTGTCAAGGTGCTCCGGTTGCAGAAATGTAGCCGGGGATTTTTTAGTATCCATGTCTAAAATTTAAGCGCTTACTATTTATCAGTAAGCTTCAGAAGGCCCATACAGCTTCTATAAGTCTGTTGTTTCACACGCTTGGGGTCAATATTGCATTGATCACAGTGTACGTATTTATGCCAATCCGTTCAGCCCATTTGCGGAAACAGTCGCCGTTCTGTTCCAGATACTTCAGGTGGTCTTCCGGCATATAGTTTTTGCAATATGATAAGGCGAGTTTTAATACTTTTGGGAGCGGATGAAAATTAAATATAAGTATTAATGTGAAAATTTTTTTCAATATTATCTTGCAAACATGAAAATATACCGGATTTCTTACATTTCTGGTGAGAAATTCAAAGAAATTTTTTATTCAATTACATCTAGGATATTTATATGAGGAAAGAAACAAATGGAAAAGAACGTATATAATATTTTTGAACACATAAGTTGTGAAGGAATATTAATAAAAAGTGATAATTTAAAAGAAGAAACTTTAAAAAAGATAGTTATGCTTTATAAGAGATTATTTGCTGGAATGTTTGCGTGTCAAATTTATTTTTCACCAGAGTATTATGAAATACAATACTTACCTATAGAAAATGAAGCGAAAAAGATTAATTTAAATATTGTAGGAATGCCTGTTAATAATGCGTGGTATGATATAAAAGATAATACTATTAACATATCTGTATATACCATTGAACAAACTTTGAAGTTGTATAATTTTACAAAGGTAGAGTTACTGGAAAAAATTGGAGATAGCATTTGTTTAGATGATTATGTTGCAATATTAAATAATAGTGAATTAAGAAAAAAAGGAAATAATTTTTGGAAGAATTATTGGAAAAAAGAATGCCGTATATATGAGGATGAAAATGGTATTTTTCATTTGGAATGGTCGTTAGAACAGATATTCAAATATTACAATAAAAAAAATATGTTGCAAGGATTTGAATTAATATTTCGTCATGAAATGATTCATTGGAATGTAAAACATTTCAAAAAAGAAGTGAAAGAAAAAAGGATAAAAAAAATAAGAGAAAAAATGTTCTATATTATAGATAAACTGGGATTTGGAAAAACTTTTGAATATTTACAAAAGTATAAAATGGCAATTGATTTATGGTGTGAGGAGATATATGCAGATATAATAGCGATTGATATGAGCTTGAGTGAATGTGAGAAAACGAACCAGAAAAGCGAAAATATTAAGAAGGTTTTTATAGCAACGGCAGTATATTATACATTGTTGCGAGCCGAAGAAGTAAGAAATATAAATACAATAATGGTGCAAAGTACACATCCACCGACTTTAGTAAGAGAGGCAACAGTATTTTGTCTATTAGCTGAAACCAATAAAATGTCAGTGGAGAAATTTGCTGTGCAAGTGGCAGGTGCATGGACAATGATTAGAGAGATTTATGAAATGATATTTAGGGATATTATGGTAGAAGAAAATGAAAGATTTAAAAATAATTGATGATAAATTTAGTGTTATAAATAATATGGCAAGTTTTCTTGGAATTTCAGGTGAAAATGCAGAAAAATTATTTGAAATACTGAATTCAAAAGAGTATTCATTTGCGGGTCAAGAATTAATTGCTATACAAGAAGAATCGGACGATAAGGGCATATTATTTATGGGTGGGTTATATTCATTAAATATAAAAGCAACGACATTGGTTGTATTGGCAGTACTATTAGACATGAAAGTAACAAATGGAATGGCGGGAATGATAATACAATTAACAGGACTGGGTAAACAAGGAATTGCAAAATTAAATGAATACTTAGGAGAAAGATGTATTGCTAGAGAGGCAGCACTGCTAAAGGAAATAGACAAAAATGTTTTAGATGCGAATCATGGAGAATGTGTGAATAACGATTTGGAATGTAAATTTCAAGAAAAGGGCGAATGTAGGTGTACATTTACTGAAGTAGAAAAAATTATCGATAAACTAGAGAAAGAGGGGGTTTTAGAGTTGAATAAAAAAACAAAGAGATATGGATTAGTACTGTAGTTAATAGAACTTTTGGGATGATGAGAAGATAAATGAGCTTCTGAACAGGCAATCTCAGGACAAGAAAAAGGTGACTGACACTATTAAAATTTTAAACAAGAAAAAGGTGCCCGACACCATTAAAATTTAAAACAATAATCAATCATATGCGAATTGTCAAGGGCCCCGGTTGAAGGAATATAACCGGGGATTTTTACATTCATGTCTAAAATTTAAGTACTTACGAAAGAATTGCTGTAAACGCTCCATAGTGCATATAATGGTAAAAGGTGACTGACACCATTAAAATTTTATAAACAAAATAATTTGCATTTACAAATTTGAAAACAGATGTTAAAGTAAACAAAAAAGAAGATTTAAAGACTGTGCGGTAAGTGCATTTTTGCGCCATCCAGCGGTCGCAAATGTTTTAGAACGGCCGCCTGCTTTTGGTTAATTGACCACCACTTATCGAGTGTTGATCTTGATAGTGTAGTGTTTTGTGACTCGTTTCATAATAGAATTAGCTGACACTTCATCATTGAGAATCATTGCCTTCCAACTAGCCGGATCACGCTGTGAGCATACAATGGTGCTTTTTCTTTGTTCATTGCGTTTTTCAAGCAGTTCGAATAGGATCTTGATCTCACGTTCATCTGTAATGGTATGAAGAAGAAAATCGTCCAGAATAATTAACTCCCATTTGAGATACTTCTTCATTTTACGAGCGTATTTATCGTAATCCTGTTCTTTTAAGGCGACCATACTCTTCAACAGTTCTTTGCTGTGGAAGTAACCAACGTTATACCGATTACAGGCTTTAATGCCGATAGCCTTTGCAAGATAGGACTTTCCAGCATCAGATTCACCGAGAATGCAGAGATTATAGCCTCTTTCAATGAAGTCCAAGGAAGAAAGCATCTCTGTTATGCCTGATGGCAGATACTCTCGTTTATCAGAATCAACGCAGTCTGCCAGTTCTTCAGGAGATCCTTTTAGGTGTGCAGCTGTTAACCGATTCTTTAGTGTTGTACTGACTTTTTCTTGTAACTGTGGACCAATCAATTCTGCGATCATTGTAAGACGATCCATTTCAAGAAATCCAGGTTTGTGATACAGATCATCCAATGTAGCCGCCATTGTTGAAAGCTTCAGTTCATTTAATTCATCAACAAGCTCATTCATGAGTTTAGTTCCGGTAAGCATCAGTCACCCGCCTCCTCTCGCATTTGATCTGCAAGAGCTTTACTGCGGGATAAAAGAGTGTCAATACTGGATGCCTCAGGCGGCATTACATATCCACCACGTATAGGTTCCTTCTTGGATGGAGATGGATACCGGTATTCAGCCTCGCCGAGATCATCTGCAACTACAGATATCGTATTTTTGATGAATGCATATTTCTGCTTGTTTAATGCAATAGCCTGCTTACAGCATTCCTCCAGGGCTTTGTTACTGTATTTCTTAATGAAATTCAGAATGCCAAGACACATGCGGTAGGTCTGGACTTCATACAGCCTGGATTTAAGAACAGTGCGGATAACGGTTTCCGTATTCTTTCCAATAAGCTGTGCTTTTTTGGATAAAGAAGGGACCATTCCACTGGGTAAATCCTTTATAATTATCTGGCAAATGCTCCGGATTTGTATACCACTGGCCTTTTCTGGTGGCTCTGGGCCATTCACAAAGGAATTCACCGGAAAGAGAATAAATACGAACAACAGTTGAAGATGCCTTAATAGATACTTTCTTATGCAAAAACGCTTTATCTACGCTATAATAAGCATTGTCAAAGCGTACGTGGAAGTCACTTGACACCTTTGCCGTTTTTCTCTCCATGTACTCGTAATGCATGGAGGGAAGCGGCATCAATTCAAGTTTCTCTTCTTCCCAATAATAGTATCTGTTATGTTCTTTCTTTTTGAATGGCTCCTTATTCAGAGCCGCCAGTTCATTCCAAAGATCCTTATTAAACTGTTCCAATGAGAAATACTGACGTTCTTCCAGCTTATGGAAAAATCCTTTTTCAAGAATGCCTACTGCGTTTTCTACAGAACTTTTGAACTTCGGCTTTCGAACTTTTGCCGGAAGGATGGCGGTGCCATAATGATCCGCCCAGTCGGCATAGTCCTTGTTTAATTCCGGTTCAATCCAGTCCTGATTTACGATGACTGCCTGCTTGCAGTTATCACATACAACCAATGCAGGTACACCGCCGAAATAATCAAGGGCATGGTTATTGACTTCAATCCACTGTGGTTCCTTTGTTGAGAGCATCCCTTCAGCGTAAATGTACTGGGAATACGGCAGAATCGCTACAAAAACAACGATTGGCAGTATTTCTCCTGTGAGAGGATCCCTCATGGTAAACGTCTGTCCTGCGAAATCCACTTCCATCTTTTGAGCGATCACGGCATCAAAGTGGGAAGTCTCATAATTCTCTTCGCACCATTTGTTGTAGAGTTCGCAGTACTGCCGATACTGATAAAACCGCTTTCCTTCTTCAGCACATTTTTAGAGTATCTGTTCCATAGGAAAACTAAAGTCATGTTTTTTCGTGTTGCCATGAGCTTTGCATCTGCTTCATAGTCAGGATACTCTATATTTTCATTACGACCTCCAGATCCCGGTACGGAACCATACACAAGTTCAGCGATTCCATAATTCGTAATACCTGGTGGGAGGGGATAAGAAAGTGACTCGCATTTATCAAATGCTCTTAAGAAGTCGTTCACCCCTGATTTGCTTGCACCCAGCTGTCTGGCAATTTCGCTTCCCGAAAGAGAAAGCGCATAATGTTTGATAATGATGTTCTTGTAATCCAGCATACATTATCCTCCTGTAATAAATGTATTTTCATCCATTGGATGAATACACTTATTATCACTGAGGCTATGTTAATAATCAAAGGGGAGACGACCGTTCAGCTTCGCATTTCGGCCGTTTTGCTCCGCAAAGCCGGCCGTTGGGATGTGCCATATGCAGGCACACCTCAGCAGTACTTCTATGAGCTCCCGGGAAAAAAAGCATATTAATTACTTCTATGTAATGCAAAACAGAACTTTTGCAGAGGAATATGCAGGCGAATATTTGTGGGCTCCTCAACAAGGAAATAATGGTTCATCGGCAAATCATTCTTGGAGTAGAATGAAAAGCATAAAAACTGGAGACGTTATTATTCATGGATACAAGCAACAAGTGGTTGCAATTAGTATTGCTAAGCGTGATTGCTATCCGGCATTAAGGCCGGATGAACTTGTAGCTGATTGGAAAAGAGAAGGGTGGAGAGTTGATTCAGACTATTTTCTCTTTGCGGCTCCGATTAATCCCAAGGATATATGGGATGAATTGCAACCATTATTACCATCAAAGTATGCACCGTTTACAAATGATGGAAGCGGTAATCAAGGTTATTTATTTGAAGCAAATTCTAAAATGTGCCAGTGTATTTTAGATAATATTGCTTTACAAGGTGCACCAGGAAAAGATGTATTGCCTAAGAAAAGTGTCATAAATAAAATACTTCAAATGAAGATAGAGGCCTTTGATAAAGTGGTACATGATGGTGAAGCCGAAGCGGTTGCAAAAGTGAAGAACTTTGTAAAGGACTACACTATTAAAAAGTTGATGGAACTACCCAAAGAAGATTATGTGTATGGTAGTGGGAGAAAGGATACTTTTTGCTATCGAGTTACGCATGAATTGATGTGTTGGGGAAGTATTAGAAATGGTACACCAAATAAGTATGGTTTCTATTATGATCCGAATGAAAAGAAATATCAGACGGTTGCTAAGTTTGGAGGTACCGATACTGAAGCAGCAACAGATGCAGCTTACAATAATGTAAAAATGGCAATATATGAATTAATTGTTGCCGGCGGTAAAGAAGATTATGAGGCTATAGAAAAGAACCTTCTTTCAACAGTATTGAAAGGAAAGTTACTTTGTATTTATTTTTCTGATAAGTACATGAATATTTATTCTGAGGAACATATTAAGTTCTATATGGATATTTTGGGAATTCCATGTGATGAAACAAAGAAATATATGACTTGGCTCAAACAGATTATTGATTGGAAAAACGAAAATCCAATCGCTAAGAACTGGACAAATCATGAGTTTTCGAAGTTTTTATATCATGGTATAGGCTATCCACCTGACAATGAAAAACATAAGAAGGCAGTAAAAAAGTTTGAAAAGAAAATTGATGATGCTTTAGTAGAATCTATTGATGAGGTGACAGAATCAGAATTATCGGAAGATGATTCATATATTCCGGTACCTGAGACAAGAAAAGATCCTATTCCAACTGCTGAGAGTTATACATATCCGCGTGATAAGGCGGTTGCGTTGAAAGCTCTTAAACGTGCAAATTATCAGTGTGAATGCCAGGAAGCAGGACAGATTCATCCTGGATTTATTAGAAAGACAAATGGAACAAATTATACGGAGCCACACCACTTGATTCCGCTATCAGAGCAGGATAATTATGAATATAGTCTGGATGTTCCGGCTAATATTGTTTCGTTGTGTAGTAATTGCCATAATCAGCTTCATTATGGAATTGATCCGGTTCCGTTGCTTACAAAACTATATGAAGCAAGGAAAGATGAACTGAAAGCAGCGGGTATTGATATTTCTCTTGATGAACTGATTTGTCTATATAAGTAGAAGGTGATGCATGTGAAAGAACTTAAGCAAGTGCAGGTGGTTGCAGCGATAATATGTAAGGATGACAAAATTTTTGTTACACAACAGGGATACGGGGATTACCAGGGAATGTGGGAATTCCCTGGTGGCAAGGTTGAATTAGGTGAATCATCGGAAGCAGCATTAGTAAGGGAAATAAAAGAGGAATTGAATGTTTCTATAAGGGTGGGGGAATGGATAGGTACTGTAGAATATGATTATCCAACTTTTCATATGATTATGAGAACATATTTGTGCGCTATTGTTTCCGGAGAAATTGAGCTATTAGAACATGAGGCGGCAAAATGGGTTATTTTGTCAGAGTTGAGTGTAATTGATTGGTTAGCGGCGGATAAGAAACTTATTGCTGATATTGCATGCAGACTTGAGAGGATAATAAAACTTTAATATTAGATAGCAAGTATAGTATAAAGAGTCAGGAGCTTTTAAAATTGCTCTTGACTCTTTTTGTATTGCGACGATACAAAAAAGAGTTGACAATGATGAAATGTATTGATACAATACAAACGTATCGAAGCAATACAAAATTCAGAGGAGGCAAAAATGTTAGAGTTTGAATTTGAGGAAGATAAGTTAGAAGCCTTTAGGGAAGCTTCTATAATCACAAAAGAGGATTTATTGAGAGACCTAAAATGGAAAATACATGAATTAGAAAGCGGAAAGGAAGTAGACGAATTTAAGAATCATTCTGCCGCATTTAGAAATTTGTATATTAGCTTGATCAAGAGGTTTCGTGAAAAAATCGAAAAGACAATTCTTTTTGATGAATTAGAGCCATGGTGGAGCTATGAATATGAAATAAATGATAGTGGAGCCACGCTTCGTTTACAATATGCAGATTCAGTTGATTTTAGAGATGACGGTTCAATTGATTTTATGGTGGTAGGTCAAGAGTTTGACTTAGTAAAAGTATCAACTAGGTTATTAACAGTAGAAGAATATGCAAGTATATATGAAGTTTCGGTTGGTACTGTTCGTCAGTGGATCCGTAGAGGAAAATTAAGAAGTGCAATAAAAGCTGGTAGTGAATGGAGAATTCCGGAATTAAGCGAGATTACCGGACGAGGATATCGTAGAGCAACATTCCATTGGGAGGATAAGTTAAATGATGTTCCAGAAGAATACTCATACTTAAAAGAGTATTCATGGCTTTCGATAGACCAGAATGTTAAAGATAAAAATCTGTTTAGAGTTGTTTGCCGTGGTAAGGATACAAAGTCGCTTGAAATGATAATGGAAACAAAAGAACGCGAAAGGTTCGAACTATATCTTATAAGTAATCCATTGATAAAAGCAACAGAGGAACATTTTGGTAGTTTTGCTTAAGGAGGCACGAGTAAATGAAATCAAAGAATTTAGAAATAGATAATTCAGTAGACATTGCAAACTCAATTGGAAAAGCAGCCCAATATATTTATGCAGAGCATCCGCATGAATGTAACACGATTCTTTATGTTGCAGGAGCAGTTATGCTGATTATAGGCGCTTACAATGAGTATCGTTTGATTTAAGAATTTATAAAAAATATATTGGCATATTGACTTTCGTGAAAATGTTTGATACACTCTTCACAAGAATATAGAAAACTGACCAGCAAGATGCGTTCCATCGGGACGATGAGTTGTAATCAGGTCCTTATATATTATTAACGAACTCCGTTGAAATGTGTATGCGACAGGCGTGATAGAGATACGAATGTTGCTGTGCATGTTAGCACAGTTTTTTTTGTACCCTCTTGCTGGATAGTTAACTATAAATCTATCTTGCAAGGGGGTATTTTTATGTCAGGATAACATTTTTTTTCATTAACTAATGACAATTAATTGATATTTTGAAAGGATGATATTTTATGAAGATTTATGAAGTAAGAAACAATAAGGTTACCGCCTTATCAGCACTTAAGAGACGTAGTTCTGCACCACAGTTAGTTGTTGTTGCACCTTCTGGTTCCGGAAAGAGTACATTGATCTATTTATTGTTAAATCATCGACTTATCCCATTTATGAAGATAGGCATTGGGGAGAAGAGCCAGACTACAATTATTCCTTGTGAATTCTGTTTTGATGAAAGAATCCAGGATGAGGAGAGCTTCGCAATCCAGATTATAAAGAAGGATTTCGCAGCAAAGGATATTCACATGTCAATCATTACAGTTCTTATGGATTTGTTTGGAAGAAATGATTGTGATACTTACGATACGCTGGATGCATTTGATGAGAAAGTACTTGACCAGGTAATTGAGCCAGAAGAGGCGCACTATCATTTAGGCCAGCTTAGAAACGAGATTAGTATTGAAGAATTAAAGGATGCACTCGAGTCTGTTCTGGATTATATGGTTGATAATGATTTTAGAGCAAAAGTCAAGCAGCGTCGTGATGAACTGAAGAGTAAGAAAGTTAGATTACCAGAAGTCAGAGAGATGATCTTTGAAGAGATGTTCGAAACTATGCCAGAAGATAAAAAGCAGGCATATTCAGGATGGCTTGATAAGGTTGGAATGCTTATAGAGGATATGCTCCTGAAGAATTTAGGTGAAGCAGTTTGTTCTCAGAAAATGGTCCAGTATAGTTTACAGGGAGAAAATAATGGTACAAAGATTTTAGCAGCTTTATTTGATCCATTTGCTCCATACAGCTTGGTTGTAGATCATATTTCAATTGCGTGCAGACCTCGACAGGAGTTAATTGATATAGCACAAAAGAACTCACCGGATTTGCCTTTTAGATTTTGTATCAGAGATACTATGGGACTGACTCAGAAGGGAATTGATGCTACCAGTACAAAAGAAGGTTTAGAAGCAGCGTTGAATTGCAAAGCGGATACAATTCTTTTCCTTTTAAGTTTAGAGGAAAGAGATGATACATTAACAGAATGTTGTCGAGCATTAGTTGAGAAAAAGGAGGAATTGCTTAAGAAAAGTCATCTAGATACTTCTGTATATGTATTGTTTACCAAGGCAGATCGAAAGGTAGAAAACCTGATTAACAAACGAAATACCGGTGATTTGTATATCGATGAAGATACATACTCTCAGAATATTCAGGAAGTTTTATCGGATATTGAGGATATGGTATCAGCATATGCGGATGTGCTTCCACAGGAAGAAGTCGGTTGGTTATCAATGAGATATCTTAAAGATAGCTATATTTTAAAGTCACTGGAAGGAGACGAGCGTAAACGTAACTTTGAGCCAAAAGGATTATTTGAGAAGATTGTTGAATACTCAATGAAGACATTGAGAGGTACATTACCAAGCGGAATTAAGAATCCGTTATTCGTTACAGCAATTGAACCAGATAAACCAGCTATCCAAGTGGAAGTGGATCCTGAGAAGATAAAGGCAGAGATTGATAGCATGCAGTATAGCCTTAGTCAGGAAACAGATATCGTAAATGGTTATGTTATTAGTGATAAAACACCAAGACTTCATGGACGCAGTGTTTATTCATACTGGAACAACTTGATGATTGGTTTAGGACATACAACCAAGGCGTCTGTATACGGAAACTTTTCGATTAATATGAAGGGGCTTCTCAAGAGAATGCTTACAAATGCATTTACTTCATTTGATAAATTTGATGAGAGCAGTGCAGTGAAGTTTACCGCTGGCAATCTTGAAGATGACGTTCTTATGGAGGTGGTGAGAACGCTTACTGCGAATAATGATCTTGAAGCAGGCTTGAATCCAGCACTTGGAGAAAAGAACATAGCCCTTCAACGTTTATATGAGTTCTATGTTGATTTCTTTAGGGATGAATCAAGATTTGCAACTTTGATTGACCGTATTGCGTATGATTTGTCTTATGGTAATCCAGAATTAAAGCAGGTTCTTACAAATATTTATAATAATACTCCGGGATATGATGGTGCAATGAGAAAGCTTCAGAGTTACTTTAGAGCATTCTTTGGAAGTGATGTTTTTACAAAGATCCTTATTTCGGAACTTAATCAGGTAATGACAGAGATGGTAAATAAGTCATTCATTATTATTTAATGATATGGAGGGTTGTGAATGGCATTAACGGAAAATGAGAAGAAGGTCATTGAAGCACTCCGTAAAATAGCCAAGCGAGGTAATGATGCAGAGGTAAGAACCACCAAAACCGGTGAGTTTAAGGTGATAGAAGTTAAAAAGAATATTGTCGTCGGGTAAATGGGTATTCGATAAGAGCTAAAGGGAGCTAAGGAATTGAGTTTATTGACTCAGTTCTTTGGCGCCCTTTTTGCGTTATTCGGGTTTGTTATTTGATTGCTGTTTTCTGCTTCTGTATGCACGTTGAGAAACGTAGTTAGCGCACTCATGGCAACAATATTTCTTGCGGCTGTTAGTAGAGGTTACTGTAAAGTAATTATTGCAATATGGACTCGCGCAGAGGCGAAAAATTTGTAAATCCGGGCGCATGTAAAAGATAGAAAAATAAAGCGCTGATAAGAAATCTGGAATATTCCAAGCGCCTAAAGTGGTATCGGAATCATATGATGGTTTGATATTTCTTAAGGCATATTCCAATTCATCTTTGATGGTAGTTTTAGCTGCTTCGATTATTCGATCTTTAAGATCTGGATACTTAGTCTCTTGGTTTAGGTCTGTTTGATCCGAAAATTGAAGTTTTGTAAGGATATCGAAGTTGTTACCTTTAAGTGTCATAATTGATGAATTTTCAATATGGCAATACAGTTCAATCATTCTTCGGTGTGCGTGATCACAGTCAAAGCAACTGGCTAGTAGATTGCGAAGATACGGTGAGAGTCTGGATGGCTCGTATTCATCCATAAATTCATCAATGGAAATATCTGTGAATCCTGTAGGGCTCATGCTGTCTGGAACATGAGCATAAGGCATTCCGTATTCTTCTTCAACCATATACTGTGGTGGCGTATGAAGATCATTTAGATTTACGGATTCTATCTTTGCTATTAGAAAATGTGTACAGGTTTTATATGTATATCCAGCCTCATTACTAATTGTAATTGGATTAGTAAATTGAAGGCGTGTGGTCTGCCTAAATAATCGATTGCAATCTGGAGTCTTTTTCTGGAGTTCTTGTATCAGGTTTAATAATGCGTGTATTCGAGCAATTATGCTGTAAAGGTCATGATACGAGAAGGTTTCAAATGATTCTGATGATATCGGAATGAAAAAACCGTATTTTTCAAAATAGCTGTTCAGAGGTTCAACTCTATCAAGTGGCAGCGAGAAAAGCTCAGCAAGAAGATTATTACCGGAGCCAGTTGTATGATATAGACCTTCAACAGCTTTATAGTTAAAGGTTTGAACATTTTGAGTATTTCTAATTCTGAGGGTTTTGATTTCGTTTCCAGCCTTATCGTGGGTAGTATCTATTCTGGTTTCGCAGTTTGCGTTTCTGAATATAAATAGATTTCCACTGCCGGCTAATATGTCATTAGTGTATGAAGATTTAGTTCCCATAGGAAAACCTCCTAAACGTTATATTTAATACATTATATCATATTAAATGAAGATAGCAAAATATAAGTAATAGACAAATATATATTTGCAAAATTATTATGTAAAAACGTAATAGAAAAAATAATAAATAGCAAAAGAAATAATAAAACGTAATATAAAAAGTGGGTTATGACTATTACGGTAATGAGGGTTTACTATAGAATTACCAGGAAGGAGGTAAAAATATGGCTAAAACATCAGTTACTTATACTTGTCCTAATGCGGATAAGTGTCCTCGCCATAAGCATTGTCATGTGCTTACTACAGCGACTGAGCTGCAACAGGAAATTGCAGTATGGCAACAGTGTGTTGCTGCAGGAAAGAATGCCGATGGAACAACAAAAGAAATTCTAATCCATATCGGCAAGGTAGCTTAATTAATAATGAAACTAAATAAGGGAGTATCTCGCAAGAAAGCCACTCAGATGCGCTAAGTTGCAGAACTCAATGGAACGGGACCACCGTTTATTGAATTCTGCAAAAAGTGTAAATTTGGGTGGCTTTATTAAGTTTACCCATTTTAGGGTTCCGTTTCGCCAAAAACGAAAGGAGAACCTTAAAATGAAAAATTCAAATAATGAAGCTCGTTACATAATTCAGGAAACTGCAGAGGTAAATGCTGCTGGGACCATCGTAGTTAATAAGAAGAAAATCGAATGCTCTGAGGAAATTTCAGAATATTACATGCATGAGCGCTGGAAGGAAGATGATCAGTGGAAGAGAGACCATTATCATCAGGAAACCGCAGCAGAGATGAGAATGACTCCTGAACAGCGTTATTCCTTCGATTATAACCCCATGCCAAAGTGCGTATCAGTGGATAGCATCATAGATTCCCATGGTGATGGCAATTTACCAAATGAGCCGGATTTTACGGAGGACCTTATTGAATTAGAAGATAAGGCTCAGAAGATGGCTCTCTTGTTGGAAGCATTGAAGAACCTTACAGATGAAGAACAGCAGATTTATCAGCATTTCTACGTTGAGAATCGTTCAGAGCGTGATTATGAGAATACATATGGAACACCGCGTAAGACGATTGCTGGTCGTAGAAATAAGCTGCTTGAGCGTCTTTACAGAATTATTGAAAAGGGAATGAAAAAATAATTCGCCCACCTCACCTCCCAACCTCTGTAGTTTATGAGGACATCGGAATTAGAAATACAGATTTTCAAAGTTCTCTCGCCCACTTGGGTGATAAAACTCTGTTGATTATGGGAGGTGAGTAAAATGCCAGAAGAATTAACCAAAAAATCGACAACTGAACTTGTTGGTGTATTACAGGCCATTTCAGTAGTGGCAAGTGATATGGCCGGAAGACTTATGAAGTTACAGAGGGAGGTGGAACGTCGTGAAGCAGAAAGTGGTTTATGTGGCAAGTCGTGTCAGAGGCAGCCTACAGCAAAATCTTGCTGATGCCCAAAAATACTGCAGATATTGCATATTGCAAGGAGTTATTCCTATCGTTCCGCACCTAATGTACGTAGGAGCATTAAATGATGAGGAACCTACAGAGCGAAAATTGGGAATGGACCTTGGGATTAGCATATTGCAGGCAGGTTTCATTGATGAGCTGTGGGCCTTTACTGACAGTGAGGGGCCAAGTGAAGGAATGAAGAAGGAAATAGAAATTGCGGAAAAGCTAAACATCCTGGTTCACTATTTCAGAAAGGATTCAATATGAGTGGTTATGGTTTTTATGGCTTAAAGCCAGGTGAGAGAATCAAGTTCACAAAGAAGGAGAACGGAAAAAAGGTCTCCAAAGTAGTAAAAGTTGTAAAGGAATACCCATATTTCGTATTGGTAGAAGTTGCCGGCAGAATGGGCAATTATTGTACCAGTATTAACAAGTCTTGGATATTCACTAAAGAAGCATTTATCGCAAGAGTATAAGGAGGAAACGTTTATGACGATTATAGAAGCTATTAACGATACGGCAAGATCGCTGAGTAATTTATCAAAGGTTCTGGTTGCAGTTGCGGAGAAGACCGAAGGAGTACCGGCAGTACAGGCTGTAACTGTGGATGCCAAAGAGGAACCAAAGAAGGAAACGAAGAAGACGGAAGCAAAAGAAACTCCGACTGAACCTAAAAAGGAAGAAACGGTAACATTAGAGATGGTACGTTCTGTACTTGCGGAGAAGAGCCAGGCTGGACTTACTGATAAGGTTAAGTCGTTGCTTGAGAGCTTTGGTGCTGCAAAGTTATCTGCTGTAAAGTCAGAAGATTATGCAAAGCTCATGGCTGCTGCAAAAGAGCTTAATTAGGAGGTGTGCTATGGATATTGCACGTGGAGACATCATATTTGTAGAAAATCCACTACAGGAATGGCATGGTCATGTGATATGTGGAAATCATCCGGCAGTGATTATCCAGAATGATATGGGGAATGAGCATAGCGACAACTTAATTGTTGCATATATTAGTTCCCAGCTTAAGCGCCTGGAGATGAAAACGCATTGTGTTTTGCAATGGTATCCGGGACTTAAGAAGGTTTCGGTGGTACAGGCTGAGCAGATTGCAACCATCTCAAAGGATGATGTGATTTCAGTTATCGACCATTTGACTGATGAAGATATGAAGAGAGTGGATAAAGCACTTGCTGCTTCACTCGGTTTGGAGGTGTAGTATGCCGCCAGGAATTCATTCAAAATTAGGACCGAGTAAGTCAGAATCATGGATTAACTGTCCGCCATGTTTAAAGTTAACAGAAGATATGGAGGATGAACCAAGCGAGTATGCGTCTGCCGGAACAGCGGCGCATGAGCTCGCAGAGTATAAAGGGAAAAAGATACTGGGGCTCAAAGCGGGCTCCAGACCTTACTCTGATTACGATTCAGATGAGATGGAAGAATGCACCGATATGTATGCGGATTATCTTAAGGAGCTGTATGACCAGGCAAAGTTAATCTGCCAGGATCCGGTAACGCTTTTTGAGCAGCACGTAGAAATGGATAATTACGCACCAGGTTCATTTGGAAGTTGTGACTTTATGCTGGTTGCTGATAAGAAGCTGCATATTGTGGATTTGAAGTATGGATATATTGAGGTTCAGGCCAAAGAGAATACACAAATGATGATGTATGCTCTTGGTGCATTAAACTTATTTGATTGTCTTTATGATATCGAGGAAGTTGAAATGACCATATTTCAGCCAAGAATCCAGAACATCTCTTCTTGGAGTATGAGTGTGGAGGAACTTGTGAAATGGGGGAACGAGGTCTTAAGACCGGAAGCCGAACTTGCTGCTGTAGGTGAAGGAGAATTTAATCCGGGCCCTTGGTGCAGTCACAATTTCTGTAAGGCACGTACAACTTGCAGAGCAAGAGCTGATCAGATGTTGGAACTTGCTAAGTTAGAATTTAAGCCACCGGCTCTTTTATCGGATGAAGAGTTAGCGACTGTAATGGATAAGGCTGATGAACTTTCAAAGTGGTGCTCTGATGTTATGACTTTTGCGACGATTCAGGCCACAGAGCATGGGAAGTCTTATCCTGGTTGGAAGGTTGTTGAAGGCCGTAGTGTTCGCAAGTTTTCTGATACAAAAGCAGTAGAAGAAACGGTAAAAGATGCTGGATATACTGACAATGACTCAAGCAGCAATATTGACGTCAACAATATGACAATGGAGGAATTGGTTTTATGGCTGCAAAAGAACCCATATGATGAGGTGGCATTAACTCGATTATTTGATGATATGAAGGATGCTATAAAAACGATAATGTATAATTTCTATCCAGCTTTTTTGCCGCATTACGATATTGATGATATGTATCAGGAGGCTCATCTGTCCATGTGGTCAGCATTGAAAAATTATAAAAATGAAAAAGGTTGGAAGGCTAAAAGTTTTATGGAACTTGTAGTTAAAAGGCGCCTTATAAGAGTTCATGAAACTTATTATAGCAAAAATCCATATACTCTTTATGTCACTGATGAAGAAACGAGCGAGGAAGGGCTTGTAAAAGGCAATGTAGTGGAAAGCAGTTTCAGGAAACGAAATCTTGAAAAGAAGCGAGAATATAATAATACGTGGAGAATAAAAAATGGATTGAAGCCTCATAAGGCACGAAAAGAACTGACTCCAGAAGAAAAGCTACAAAAAGAAATTGAAAGAAAAAACAAGAGAAAAGCCTATTATGAGGCTAACAGGGAGAGAATAAGAGAAAAATGGCATAATGCAAGTCCGGAGGAAAAAGCTGAAAGATCTAGAAAACGAAAGGAGTATTATAGAAAAAACCGGGAACGTTCAATAATGCTTGCTAAGTTGTATAAAATTAATCATCCGGAAAAGATAGAGGAAAATGAAAGACGTTATCGAGAAAAACAGAAAAGGTTAAGAGAGGAGCAAAAGAGAATGGCACAGCAAGAAAATAATGGACTTAGTACATAATTCCTATATTGAACATATTATTATAGAAGAAACTCCAAAATATTATAGAAAATATATTAACGATAAACTGGTGGACAATAAAAAAGTTCACCGGTTTTTTGCTTTTTCGGCAATGGCCAAGGTCTAAAACAGTCAAAAAGTTGTGGCCCCTATCTTAAGCGATAATAAAGCACATAATTTCGACAACGACGCTAGGCGGGGGTTTTATTTTTAGATGAATTAGCAGAGTTCTCAAGAAGAACACTGGATGCTTTGCGTCAGCCGATAGAAGATAAAAAAGTTTCTGTCGCAAGAGTAAATGGAACGCATACATATCCGGCAGGTTTTATGTTCGTTACAGCTATGAATCCGTGCCCGTGTGGCTATTATCCAAGTTCCAGATGTAGATGTACGGATTATGAAATTATTAAATATCGAGGGAAAATATCTGGCCCGATCATGGATCGTATCGATATTCAAAAAGAGGTGCACCCGGTAGGATTCTTTGATATGGAAAAGGATTACTTATCTCGGAATACCCACCAGGAACAAAGCCAGCACGTTACAATTTTCCAAAGAGAAACCGCCTGATCAGTTCATGGTCTGACAAACTAATCATTATAGGACCGGGAAAGGGAAGCGGATCTCTTATTACAGGCGATTATGCTAAGAAATATGGGAGGGAAATTGAGATTATGTAGTAACCATTATATGATGTCTGAACACCAATGAGGTGGTCTGTGTAAAAAATATCTGATTGTACATTGTTGGAGTGGATTTTCGGTGAGGACTAAGTTGACATATATGAAAAAGTGTTTGGAATTATCTTGACAATATGTTGAATACGACATATTATAATTTTAAAGAGGAAGGAGCATACTAATGTACGAGATCATTTTATATGATACAGAAGATGGAAGATGCCCTGTGCAGGAACTATTAGATTCCCTGGAGCCTAAGTTGCTGGCAAAAACATTGCGGACAATTGACTTACTGGAAATGAACGGTCCATTGCTTCGTGAACCATATTCAAAACCATTGGAGAATGGGATATTTGAGCTTCGTACCAAGCAGGGATCAGATATTACAAGAGTACTGTATTTCTTTATTGTAGGCAAGAAGGCGGTACTGACCAATGGATTTATAAAAAAATCGCAGAAGACACCAAAGGCAGAAAAAGAACTGGCAAAGAGGTATAAAGCAGATTATGAACGGAGGTATGGCAATGAGTAGCTATAAAGATTATAAAAAAAGAGCATTGCAGAATCCGGAGGTAAAGGCAGAATATGATGCATTGCAACCGGAATATGATATTATCCAGGCGATGATTAATGCAAGAGTGCAGCAGAATATGACACAGAAAGATTTATCAGCTAAAACCGGAATTACGCAGGCAGATATAAGCCGGATTGAGAACGGAACAAGAAATCCCAGCCTGAGTATGGTGAAAAAACTTGCACAGGGATTAGGGATGCAATTAAAGCTGGAATTTGTTCCGATGCAAACAAAAAATAAAATGTAAAGAGTATGTATGAGACCACATTGGTGCCTAACCATTGGGGACGGGATTAGTGGCTTTTTTAGTGTCCCGGGTGGTCTGAACACCAATAATAGACAATTCAATAAGAAACGGTAAAAATAAAATGAAACACAAAAGAAATATTTTAATAATCATAATAGATATTCTCTTAGGCGTAGCACTGATTTATGAATTTGGAAGTTTAGGTATATCGCTTTTTATCAAAATGAACTTTACCATTGCATTTATTGCGATAATTATGATGTACAAAAGACTTGGAATATTTTCATATCTCAAATATACGGTAGGGCAATATCTTCCAATGGTGCTGATCCCAGGAATAGCATTATTAATTTTTGGCATGATTACGGTATATTATGAACCAGAGACAAAGCTTACAAAATCGGAACTCATTTCGTTTTATGGGAGCTTCCTGGCATTTGTAGGTGCATTTTGTCTGGGCTATTTTATTTATAAAAGAAATGAAAAAAATCGGTTTGATGAAAAAATCGCAAAATGTAAATTGTTGTTAAATGTTCTTGAAATGACAGACCAGGAAATGTTGCGGGTGTCACGTTATCATTTCAAACCGGCTTTTATTAATTACGATCCAAACTGGATAAATTATTATTATGAATATGAAGCACTTGTTAAAAGAGCGGATATAGATTTGAAACATACATTGAGTTTGTATTTTAATACGGTAGATAAGATGAATGTGGCAATGGCGGATAAGGATTATGAATTGGCCGGCAGGATTTTTGAGGATTATGTATGGAGAGAAAATTATTCTGTAAAAAGATATAATAGTCTGGAAGCAAAGATGTGTCTGATATCAGCGAGTCACATGTATGAATATGGATATAGGAAGGCTCGAATGAGTTGGTTGGATGATCCGAAAGTAAAGAAGACAGTAGCAGAATATAGTAAAGCATATTATCCGATTGTTGAAACGTATATTTGGAATATCATGATGAAGAAAAACATCCGATTTATGGACAATCCGGATCTGGATATAGAGATTACAGACTGGTTATTGAAAAACGATGAATTCAAGAAAATTGCCAAATTCCTGGATGATAAAAGGATTGTGTGTAAGATTGTACATGAATGCTTTTTGATGATAGAAAGGAAATCGGAGAGGCTTTCATATTGTTGGAGTGAATTTACAGTGAAGTAGCCATATATCTGATGGAGAAATAGATAATACAAGATTTGAAGAACTTATTAAAATTAATGGAGCAGCTTAGAAAAGGAAAAGAATGATGGATGAAAATATTAAAGATACAAGGAAAAAAAGATGTTTTATCATAACGCCAATCGGAGACGAAAAATCAGAAATAAGAAGACATATCGATGGAATCATTGATGAAGCAATTGTACCAGCGCTGGGTGAGGAGTACGAAGTTCGTGTAGCGCATAGAGAATTTGAATTGGGATCAATCAATGACAGGGTAATTAGAAATATTTATGATTCGGATCTGGTAATAGCAAATCTGACGCAATTAAATCCGAATGTAATGTTCGAAATTGGAATGAGATATAGTTTTGGAAAACCGGCACTGGTAATTGCAGAGGAAGGAACAAGACTTCCTTTTGATGTTATTGATGAGAATACACTGTTTTACATAAATGATCCAAAAGGAGCGGCTGAATTAAGAAAGAAAATCGGGCAATTTGTAGAAAGAATCGATTACGGTCGAGAGGATTATGGACCGATTGTATCAACATTACAAAAAGCAGCAATGCTGAAAAATATAGAAAACGGAATTGAAGACTCAGAAACGAAGAAATTATTTACGGCAGTCAATGATCGGATGGATAAGATAGAAAAATTGGTAAGACAGATACAAGAGCCAAAAAATAAATATGGCTATACAAGTTTAAATTATAAAAATGCACCTGAGAAAATAGATAATTATTATATAAAAAATATCGAAGATGAGATAGAAAAGTTGGAATTAGAAATAAATTCCCAAAATAAGGATACTATAAAAAGTTGGCAGTTTTATAAGAATTATTTAGATAAATCTATTGTGGACGCGAAAAGCCAGGATTGTAAAATACAAAAATAAAATCGATTGAACACATAGTCATAAAATAATATAATTTGTCTATAACATAATGGAATACAGGAAAAGAAAAATGAAACGGAGATGAAGAAAATGGAATATACAGAATTTGGAAAGACACAGCTTCGTGTATCCAGGATGTGTCTTGGTACATGGGGAATCGGAGGTGCCGGATGGGATTCTTATTCCGACGAAAGCCGGATGGATGCGATCAAGGCAGCAGTAGATTGTGGAATCAATTTTATTGATACGGCACCCGCCTACAACGGAGGCAGGGCAGAACAGTATATCGGAGAAGTTGTGCACAAACTTGGCGTCAGGAAAGAAGTGATTCTGGCTACCAAGTGTGGAAATGAATTTATTAATGGAAAATATGTACGCTGCGGGTCGGCAGATAAGATCATGCGGGAATGCGAAGAATCACTCCGTAATCTGAAGACAAATTATATCGATGTATATCTGGTCCACTGGCCGGATCCGAATGTTCCGATGGAAGAGACAATGGATGCGCTTAATACACTGAAAAAGCAAGGAAAGATTCTGCATATCGGAGTATCGAATTTTACAAAAGAACAGATGGAAGAAGCAGAAAAATATTGTGCTATAGAAGCATATCAGCCACAGTATTCTATGGTAGATCGGAAATGGGAGCAGTTGATCCGGTGGGCCTGTGCTCAGGAAATGGGAGTTATGACTTATGGAACGCTCGGAGGAGGCATTTTAACCGGAAAATACAGAGAACTCAAGGAATATAGTGTGGATGATAACCGAAACCGGTTTTACCCATATTTTAAAGAACCGTTGTTTTCAAAAGTAATGCTTCTTTTAAGAACAATGGATCAGATTAGTGAGGAACGAAATGTTCCATTGTCGCAGATTGCATTGAACTGGACCTTGCAGAGACCTTTTATTTCTTCTTGTATTATAGGAGCGCAGAGTCGCGATAAAATTGAAGAGAACTGCAAGGTATTTGAGTGGAAATTAAGCGATGATGAGATGCAGCTGCTGGAACAGGCTTTGAAAAAGACTATTATATAAGACTACAAAGGAAGACGAGGAGGAATAAACATTATGGAAGAGAAGCGTACCGGCTTATTTGAAAATGGTCTGATCTGGTTCGGCGCAGGGGTTTCGATCGCAGAGATCCTGACCGGAACATATCTGGCCCCGCTTGGCATGGGAAAAGGACTGGCGGCAATCATAGTAGGACATATCATTGGCTGTCTGATGCTGTTCCTGGCAGGAGTGATCGGCGGTAAAGTCAGAAAGAGTGCAATGGAGACTGTAAAGATGAGCTTTGGACAGAAGGGAAGTATCCTTTTTGCGGTCCTGAATGTGTTGCAGCTTGTCGGCTGGACTGCGATCATGATCTATGACGGGGCACTGGCAGCAGACGGTGTGATGCATACCGGCAGATGGATCTGGTGTCTGGTGATCGGAGCACTGATCATTCTGTGGATTGTGATCGGAATTACGAATCTGGGCAAGATCAATACCGTTGCGATGGCAGCATTATTTATCCTGACACTGATTCTGTGCAAGGTGATATTTACGGGAAGCGGGGTGGGAACACCGTCTGACGACAGTATGACATTTGGAGCAGCAGTAGAGCTTGCGGTTGCGATGCCATTATCGTGGCTGCCACTGATCAGTGATTACACAAGAGAGGCGAAGGAGCCGGTGAAAGCAACTGCAGTCAGTGCGGTTACATATGGAATCGTAAGCTGCTGGATGTATGTGATCGGAATGGGAGCTGCTATCATTACCGGAGAATATGACATTGCACAGATCATGTTAAAGGCAGGTCTTGGCATCTTGGGACTTCTGATCATTGTATTTTCAACAGTTACAACCACTTTCCTGGATGCATACTCTGCTGGAATCTCCAGCGAGACGGTTGTAAGCAGATGGAACGGAAAGCATGTTGCTATCGTTGTGACAGTGATTGGAACGGTCGCTGCAATTGTATATCCGATGGATAATATAACAGATTTCCTGTATCTGATCGGTTCTGTATTTGCACCGATGATCGCTATTCAGATTGCTGATTTTTTCCTGTTAAAACAAGACAAGAGCAGTCGGGCAGTATATGTGCCTAATATGATCATCTGGGTGATTGGATTCGTTGTGTACAGAATTCTTATGAATGTAGATATGCCGGTAGGAAATACATTGCCGGATATGGTGATCACGATCATCTTGTGTCTGATCGCCGGGAAATTAATACCTGAAAAAAATCAGAAAGAATAAAAAAGTTAAGAAAAATGGCCGCTGTACCGGTAGTGAATAATCTGCTGGCGCAGCGGCCATTTTTTATGATTAAAATTCATAGACAAAATCTATCAACTTTCATAAAAATACTAATTTGTCTTTTATTTAACAAAATCATATAATCAAATTATAAAGAAATGCAAACAAATACAATCATATTTTTATGGAGGTTAGTAAACTATGAAAAACAATTTTCCACACGTATTCAGCCCTCTTACGATCAGAGGTATGACACTCAAAAACCGTGTTGTAATGATGCCTATGGGAAGTGATTTCGCCGGACATGATGGGGAACTGAGCGACGAACATATCAAATATTATGAGCTGCGTGCACGTGGCGGCACAGGACTTATCATGGTTGAAAATGTCTGTGTAAAATATCCGGAAGGATCAAACGGAACGACACAGCTGCGTCTTGACAAAGACTGCTACATTCCACGTCTTTTTACATTAACGGAAGCCTGTCACAGACAGGGGGCGCTGATGGGGATTCAGATCAATCATGCAGGTGCGTCTGCGATGAGTTCCAGAATCGGTATGCAGCCGGTATCTGCGTCACGTTTTCCGTCAAAAGCCGGTGGAGAGATTCCGCGTGGACTTTCGAAAGAGGAGATCGCAAGCATTGCAAAGGATTATGGAACCGCTGCAAAGAGAGCAGTCAATGCCGGATTTGATGTTGTAGAGATCCATGCCGGACACTCTTACCTGATCAGCCAGTTCTTATCGCCTACTACAAACGACCGTACAGATGAATTTGGCGGATCTGCCGAGAATCGTGCCCGTTTCTGCCGCATGGTCATTGATGAAGTCCGTAAGGCTGTCGGACCAAGAGTTCCGATTTCTCTGCGTCTTAGTGTAGACGAGCTCGTTGAAGGTGGTAATACGGTAGAAGATTGTCTGGAATATCTGGAATACCTGAATGATGAAGTAGATATCTACGATACTTCGGCCGGATTAAATGCTTCTATCCAGTATCAGATCGATGCGAACTATCTGGAAGATGGATGGCGTTCATACATGGCGAAGGCGGTTCGTGATAGATTCGGAAAGCCGACGATTGCGATCGGAAATATCCGTGATCCTAAGATCGCCGATGACATCCTTGCCAGAGGTGATGCTGATCTGATCGGTATGGGACGTGGACTGATCGCCGATCCTGACTGGTGTAATAAAGCACAGTACGGGGATGTATGTGATATCCGTAAATGTATCTCTTGTAACGTCGGATGTGTCGGCAACCGTATCGGCGGTAACAAACCGCTTCGCTGTACGGTCAACCCGGATCTGATCAATGGAGAAGCTTATAAAAAACAGAAAGTAAATAAACCATGTAATGTCGTAGTTGTAGGTGCCGGAACTGCCGGACTGGAAGCTGCATGTACAGCTGCCGAAGTTGGATGTAAAGTTACGTTACTGGAGAAAGAGAAAGAAGCAGGCGGTCTGTCGGTAGAGATCTCTAAGATTCCTGCGAAGAAGAGACTTGCGGATTTCCCGACTTATCTGAAATACCGTGCATCAAAGCTTCCGAATCTGACAATCAAAACAGGAGTAGATGCAACGGTCGCTGAGATTAAAAAATACACCCCGGATCTTGTTGTAAATTCAACTGGTTCGGTACCGCTCCTTCCACCGATCGAAGGACTGCATGACAATCTTGGCAAGAAAGATGCCAGCGTGTATTCTATCAAAGATATGATCGCAGATGTTAAGAACTATCCGGAAGACATGACAGGCAAGAAGGTTGTTGTTGTCGGAGGTGGTGCGGTAGGACTTGATGTTGTTGAATTCTTTGCCCCACGCGGTGCAGAGACAACCATCATCGAAATGATGCCGGTTATCGGAAACGGACTGGATGCATCTTCTACATCAAGTATGAAAGAATGCATGGAAAAACATCATGTAAGAAAGATGACGAATACAGCCCTGCAGAAAGTAAATGCACATTCCTTCCTCGTAAAATACGATGGAAAAGAAGAAGAACTTCCGTTTGACTATGGTTTCGTATGTCTCGGAATGAGAGCGAATGCCCCGATTTGGAATGACATTCAGGAAGCTTTTACAGGTGAAGATGTGGAAGTCCTCAACATTGGTGATTCTGTACGTGCGAGACGTATCATTGACGGAACGGATGCCGGACGCCATATGGTATTGAATACCCTTGAAAGATTGAACTATCTTTAAAATATGTCCCTAAAAGGGAACCCCTTTCCAATATAAATATAAATACAAAGAAGCTTCGGAGAATCCTGTTACCTGTGATTCTCCGAAGCTTTTTATGAAAATAACTATCTCCGGGTCCACTTCTATGATATGATATAGTATAACTGATCAATAAAAAAACAATTGGGGGAAATACGTAATGAAAAGTTTGCTGATTCTCGGTGCAGGCGGATTCGGCCGGATGGTAGCGGAGACTGCGCAGGCACTGGGGTATGAAAAGGTTGTATTTTTGGATGATGCGGTGAAGGATGAAGCGGTCATCGGAATGTGCTGTGATTATGAGATCAGGCATAAGGAGTATCCGGTGGCAGTAGCAGCATTTGGAAATAACAAGATGCGTCTGTACTGGACGGATAAATTGCTGGAAGAAGGGTATGAGGTACCGGCAATCGTGCATCCGTCTGCAGTTGTAAGTCCGAGTGCGGTGCTGGAGCCGGGCTGCTTTGTGATGCAGAGAGCGGTGGTAAATACCAATACCCGGATCGGACGTGCGGTGCTGGTGAACAGCGGGGCGATCGTAGATCACAATTCGGTGGTATGTGCCGGAGCGCATGTCGGACTGGGGAGTGTTGTGAAGTCAGACTGTACGATCGAGAGCGGACGCAAAGTGGAGGCAGGAGAAGTGATCTTCTCAACCAGAAGGAAGATCGAGGGCGTGGACAGCCGGAGTCTGGAAGATGCCGTGTACGCATTTGGTTTCGGGCAGCAGTGCAGTTATGTGAAGCCGTTCGGAGAAGGCCACATCAATGAGACTTATGCAGTCTATATGCCGGGCGCAGATGGAAAGGATACGCCGCTCTATGTTTTGCAGCGCATCAATATTAATGTATTCAAGAACCCGGATCAGGTAATGGCGAATATATTCGGCGTTACGGAGTATCTGCGCAGTATGATCCGTGAGGAAGGCGGAGATCTGGACAGAGAGGCATTGTCTTATATTAAGACAAAATCAGGAGAGAGCTATTTTGAAGATGCGGACGGACAGCCATGGCGCTGCCTGCATTATGTACCGGATTCTGTGTGCTATCAGATGGTGGAGAGACCGGAACAGTTCTATCAGTCGGCACTCAGCTTTGGCCATTTTCTGAAGCAGCTGGGGGATTATCCGGCTGAGAGTCTCTATGAGACGATTCCGAAGTTCCACGATACGGTGAAGCGTTTCCATGATTTCAAAGACGCACTGCGGAAAGATGTGAAGAACAGGGCAAGACTTTGCCGTGAAGAAATAGAGTTTGTACTGGCACGCGAGGATGACTGCGGTGTCCTTATGAAGCAGCTTGAGGAAGGAATACTTCCGCTCCGTGTGACGCACAACGATACCAAGCTTAATAACATTTTGTTTGATAAGAATACAGGAGAGGGACTGTGCATCATCGATTTGGACACGATCATGCCGGGACTTGCGGCAAATGACTTTGGTGACTCCATCCGGTTCGGGGCATCGACAGCGGAAGAAGATGAGAAGGATCTGAACAAGGTGCACTTTGATATAGAGCTTTACCGCATCTACGTGAAAGGGTATCTGGAGATGGCGAAGGATGTACTGACACCGGCGGAGAATGCCAGTCTTCCGTGGGGAGCGAGACTTATGACACTGGAATGCGGCATGCGTTTTCTTGCTGACTTCCTCCAGGGCGATGTATATTTCAAAACAACTTATCCGGAACACAATCTTGTTCGGGCAAGAACACAGTTCAGGCTTGTAAAAGAGATGGAAGAACAGTTTGATCAGATGCAGGAAATCGTTGAGACGTTCTGAAAGTGAGAAAAAATTGTTGTAACTAAAATACAATTTAATTTCTGGTTTAAAGTTGACAGATAATAAAATACATTTTATTATAAATATAAGTTTGATATATAAAGATAACGAAGAGAGTTAAAACGGAAGGAGAATTCAACAGATGTTAAACGATAATTTTGTAACATTTGAAATTGGAAAAGCAAAGCATATCGCACTCGTTGCCCATGATGGTAAGAAAAAAGAACTGATCGAATGGTGCGACAAGAATAAGGAAATCTTAAAAGGTCATTTCCTATGCGGTACAGGTACAACCGCACGTCTGATCGCAGAGAAGACCGGGCTTCCGGTAAAGGGATATAACAGCGGCCCGCTTGGAGGAGATCAGCAGGTCGGAGCGAAGATCGTAGAAGGACAGATCGACTTTATGATCTTCCTGTGGGATCCGTTAGAGGCACAGCCGCACGATCCGGATGTAAGAGCATTGTCCCGTATTGCCGTTCTTTACGATATCCCTACAGCTAACAATCTTGCAACAGCAGATTTTATGCTGAAGTCTGAATTTATGAATTCTACATATGAAAGAAAGGTAGAGAACTTTAACAAGACCATTCAGGACAGAGTGGAGAAGATGAAATAGAAGCTAAAGAGCAGCTGCGCATTCCGTAAAAAAAGGAATCGCAGCTGTTTTTTGGCTTTTTTTATATTTCTGCAAAATAAGATTGACATACGGTATCATCTGTGCTATTCTAACACTACAAACTTTAACACTTTAAAGCGCAACGCTTTAATGCAGATTAGCAAAGCAACAAGTAAAAAAGAAATGAGGAAAGTAGAGGAGAAAGGTTATGGCGATGAAATTATTGATGCTGGTGATATTTTTTGCAATTATGGTATCGGTTGGCATCTATGCAAGAAAGCATGCGACAAGTGTAGACGGTTATGTGTTAGGGGGGAGATCGGTAGGCCCGTGGCTTACAGCATTTGCGTATGGTACGTCATACTTTTCAGCGGTTGTATTTGTAGGATATGCAGGTCAGTTCGGATGGAAATACGGTCTTGCGTCGACATGGATCGGAATCGGAAATGCGATCATTGGAAGTCTGCTGGCATGGGTGGTACTTGGAAGACGTACCAAGGTAATGACACAGCATCTGAATTCCAAGACGATGCCGGATTTCTTTGGTGAGAGATATGGAAGTAAGGCGCTGAAGATTACGGCTTCAGCGATCGTATTCATATTCCTGGTGCCGTATACAGCTTCTGTATACAATGGGTTGTCAAGATTGTTTGGAATGGCATTTAACATTCCTTATAAATATTGTGTAATCGGAATGGCAGTATTTACAGGAATCTATGTTATCCTCGGTGGATACATGGCTACGGCGATCAATGATTTTATTCAGGGAATCATTATGCTGGGCGGCATTGTTGCAGTCATCCTGGCAGTATTAAATGGTCAGGGCGGATTTATTCAGGCAATTAAGACCATGGCAGAGATCCCAAGTGATGTACCGGTGACAATGGGACAGCCGGGAGCATTTACTTCATTCTTCGGGCCGGATCCGTTGAATCTTCTTGGAGTGGTCATCCTGACTTCTCTTGGAACATGGGGACTTCCGCAGATGGTTGGAAAATTCTATGCGATCAAAGATGAAAAATCCATCAATACGGGAACGGTGATCTCTACATTATTTGCGATCGTGATCTCCGGAGGATGCTACTTCCTCGGAGGATTCGGAAGACTGTTTGATGCACCGGAACTGCACGATGAGGCGGGCAATATGATCTTTGACGGAATCATCCCGCATATGTTGTCAACACTTCCGGATATCCTGATCGGTATTGTAGTAGTATTGGTATTATCGGCTTCCATGTCAACACTGGCTTCGCTGGTACTGACATCCAGCTCGACGCTGACACTGGATTTCTTAAAAGATAATGTAATGAAAGATATGAGCGAGAAGAAACAGGTACGTACGATGCAGGTGATGGTTGTGTTCTTTATTGTATTATCGGTAGTGATCGCAATGGATCCGCCTACATTCATCGCACAGCTGATGGGAATCTCCTGGGGAGCACTTGCCGGAGCGTTCCTGGCACCATTCATGTATGGTCTCTACTGGAAAGGCGTGACAAGAGCTGCTGTATGGGCCAGCTTTGCGGCAGGTGTCGGGATTACGGTTCTGAATCTGTTCTTCCACTTTATTGCATCACCGATCAATGCAGGAGCAGTTGCAATGGTAGCAGGACTGATCGTAGTACCGGTAGTGAGTGTGCTTACACCAAAGCTTAAGAAGGACAGAGTGGATGAGATCTTTGCCTGCTATGATGAAAAGGTTACGATCACCAAGAAACGTTCGTTGGAACAGAATTAGTGGAAATAATCTGAAAAATCAAATATATTAAAAAACATCAAGGGAAGTGATTAAAATTATCACTTCCCTTTTGCGTGGTGATATGTTAGGATATAAAAGTATTAAAAATGAACAACAAAGTTGATGAATATTATTGCTGATTTGGCAGCGATGATTTGATTTGAAATATGAGGCAAAAGGAGTGGAGCTTGAATTATGAAGAATTATCAGAAATATGAGAAAAGTTATTTTATGCCGCCGGAGGTTACATATGACTGGGCGAAAAAAGATGCGGTAGAACAGCCTCCGAAGTGGTGCAGCGTAGACTTAAGAGATGGTAACCAGGCGTTGATCGAGCCGATGAGTCTGGATGAAAAGCTGGAGTTTTTCCAGATGTTGGTAGATATTGGATTTAAGGAGATCGAGGTTGGATTCCCGGCTGCTTCCGAGACAGAATATCAGTTTATGAGAACCCTGATCGAAAAAGACATGATTCCGAATGATGTAACGGTCCAGGTATTGACACAGGCAAGAGAGCATATCATCAAGAGAACATTTGAAGCTGTAAAGGGAGCACCTCACGCAGTGATTCATTTATACAATTCTACCTCTGTTGCACAGAGAGAGCAGGTGTTCAGAAAAGATAAAGAACAGGTAAAACAGCTTGCGATCGACGGGGCAAAATTACTTCTGAAGCTTGCAAGTGAGACAGACGGTAACTTTACATTCGAATACAGCCCGGAGAGTTTCCACGGAACAGAAGTGGACTATGCGGTAGAAGTGTGCAATGCGGTGTTGGATGTATGGCAGCCGACAGCTGATAATAAAGCGATCATCAATATTCCTACAACGGTAGAAAACGCAATGCCGCATACATTTGCTTGCCAGTTAGAGTATGTACATAAGCATCTGAAACACAGAGAGAATGTTGTACTTTCCCTGCATCCGCACAATGACAGAGGATGCGGTGTGGCGACAGCGGAGCTTGGTATCCTTGCAGGTGCCGACCGTATCGAAGGTACACTGTTCGGAAACGGAGAACGTACCGGTAACGTTGACATTATTACACTTGGCATGAATATGTATTCCCAGGGTGTAGATCCGGGACTTGATTTCTCGAATATGAAAAAGATCCGTGAGACTTATGAACGCCTGACAAGAATGCAGGTATATGACCGTCAGCCATATTCCGGAGATCTGGTGTTTACGGCATTTTCAGGATCTCATCAGGATGCGATCGCAAAAGGTATGGCATGGAGAGATGAGAAGAAATGTGACAAATGGACGGTTCCATATCTGCCGATCGATCCGAAAGATGTCGGTAGAGAATACGATTCAGACGTTATCCGTATCAACAGCCAGTCCGGTAAGGGCGGCGTAAATTACATCTTAATGCACAGCCACGGAATCAATCTTCCAAAGGCAATGCGTGAAGAAGTAGGATATATGGTAAAAGATGTATCGGATAAAGCACACAAGGAGCTGACACCGGATTGGGTATACCAGATCTTCTCAGATCATTATATTAACACAAAATCCATCTTCCACATCGATGAGTGCCATTTTAAACAGGTAGATGGAATCACTGCGGAAGTGACGATCAATCATGCAGGAGAGAGCAAAGTGATCACTTCGAATGGAAACGGACGTCTGGATGCAGTAAGCAATGCGATCAAGCAGTATTTTAACATCAGCTATGAATTATCCTTCTATGAGGAGCATTCGCTTACAAAGGGGTCTTCTTCTAAGGCTGTGGCTTATGTGGGAATTATCTGCAACGGAAAGACATTCTGGGGTGTAGGAATCGATCCGGATATCATCAGAGCTTCCATTGAAGCCTTGATCGTTGCGGTAAATAAGATTGAAGAACTTGGGAGTGCTAATGCATGTACGGATGCAAGAATGATCGAGATCATGAATTATGTACAGGCGAATTATATTGACATTACATTAGATGACCTGGCAGAAAACTTCTTCCTGTCCAAACCTTATCTGTCAAAATACATTAAGGAAAAATCCGGAATGACATTTGGGGATCTGGTGAAGAAGATCCGCATGAAGAAAGCGAAAGCACTGCTCAAGAGCAGCAATATGACGGTTGAGAATATTGCAATGTCGGTAGGATATCAGAATGTGGAACATTTTAACAGACTGTTCAAGAAAGCTTATAATATGACTCCGATGCAGTTTAGAAATCAGAAATAGAATAAGTAATGAAAAGTTGTGAGGGATGTGCCGGAAGGTGCATCCCTTTTAAAAGTGCGTAAACGGAAAAATAAAAATATACATATAAAAAGATAGGAATCGAGATGGATTTCATGTATAATAAATAATAGACTTTACAGAAAACATGATTGGGAGGAAGAGATAGAAATGTTAAAGTACATATTGATGATCCTTGGCGGTGTGATTTTTATCGCAGGATACTACTTCATGCAGCAGAATGAAGGCAGGGGGAAGACGATGATGTTCTATTCGTTGTTTACTTATGCCGGTCTGACACTGGTGATCCTTTCCGGGGCAAGAGTTCTGGATCCTTTCTTTGAAGGACTCGGAAAGAACGGGGAGATGATTCAGCTGGCAGTAGAAGTTGCCTGCTTTGTAATTGGTGCGGAATTACTTCTGAAGCCTGCGTTCGAAGACCAGAAAGAGATCGGAACAAAGAAGAATATTACACCACGTGGATCCGGAGATTCATTCAGTGCGAAGGCAAATAAGAAAGAAAGCACGAAGAAGACGAAGAAAAATAATAATCAGATTAAAAGAAGTTACAGTACAGGGAATAAAAAATATCGTAAAAAATAAAAGAATATGATAGATTGAGCCGGAGGTGACAACAAAAAAGCCGGAAAACCCGTCCCCATAAAAATAAGACTTGCATAAGCAAGTCTTATTTTTTATGTACGGTATTTAATTCACGAATTATTTACCTTCAACCATCTTGTCGAACTTCTTAGTAAATGCTAACATGATAACTCCGCAGGCAACGATGATGAGTGTAACAACACCATATGCTTTGACGAAGTCGAAGTTTCCGAGCCAGTTATAAAGTGGTCCGTAAGCTTTACCAGAGAAGAAGATGATCAGTGGCCATACACCAAGCATTGTTCCAAGAAGTTTCTTTGGAGCATATTTGCTGATGAAAGCATTTCCAAGTGGTGAGAAGATAACCTCTCCAAGTGACATACATACAGATGCCAGGATGATTACCCAGATACCAACTGGATCTTTTGTGCCCTGTCCTGAAAGTGCAGCGGCAAGAACCATAGATCCTGTACAAAGACCAAGGATGATAATTCCGATAGCAGTCTTTGTGAACATTCCCCAGTCACCCTGTGGACGCTGTCTCATCTTAGCCCAGATACCTGCGAAGATAGGGCAAAGAATGATACAAAGAAGTCCGTTCATTGAGTCGAACCAGGCAGTAGGCATCTCGAAGGAACCGATGTTCCAGTTAGCCCATCCAGATCCTCCCTGAGATACTGGACCGAATTCATAGTAAACAGGCATGTAAGCCATGTACCAGATCAGCCAGAAGATACCAGAGAATACGGTTACGATCAGAATTGCGATAACACGGTTTCTCTCAAGCTTCGTAAGTGGTGCATTGTCCTTTTCTTTGTCTGCTTTTTCAACATTCTCAGAACGGTTATCAACAAGGAATGGTTTCTTTCCGGCATCGCCGAAAGATTTCATTCCAACGAACCACCATACACAGTCGATAAACAGGAAGATTCCGCAAATAAGGAACATTGTACGGTATCCAGCGTTTGTACCAACCAGTGAAAGGAATGTAGTACCACAGAATGATCCGATGTTAACGAACATGTACTGTAAATTGAATACAGTATCAAGTTCATCCTGGTCAGCTAATGGGAAGAGACGTCCGTTGATACCGGATACGTTTCCTTTGAAGAAACCAGTACCGATAGAAACGAGGATAATCATTACCCACATCATTGCGATACCATTGGCTTCTGTTGCTCTCCAAGCACACAGATAACCAAGACCCATAAGGATCTCACCAACAGGAACAAGGATACGAGGACTAATCCAACGGTCAGCGATATATCCACCGATGATAGGTGTGATATAAGTAAATGCTACCAGGTTAGAACTCATTGCAGCACCAACAGATTTGTCAAGTCCAAGACCACCGTGAGCCGCTGTGGCTACGATAAAGATCGACAGCCCCCATTTAGCTGCATAGTATGCAAGTCTTTCAAATGAGTAGGTCAGACAGCACACATAGAAACCAAATGGTAATTTCTTTTTAGTGTTCTCCATGAGATTCACCCTCCAATATAAAATTTTTCTTTGGTTTTAACAATACGAGGAAAAACCTCTCATGTATAAAACTCTCAACGCAGTTAATCTTATCACAAACTAGACTAAAGTACAACTAATTGTTTAAGAAAAAGTTAAGGTTTTTTATATTTTGTTAGGAATATATATGTTGAAATGTAATAAAACGACCATGTATAGCCGGATAATGTAAGCAAAAATATATAAATGATAATAGAAATCAAAAATAAACAGAACCGGTTATAGAGAAACTCCATAGAGAGAACGCGTAGAAGAGTTTATAGATAATTTACAAATAATTATAAAGGATGTTCTTGAATAATCAACTATATAAGGATATAATAAGACACATATTTTGTAAAGGGGAAAATGATATGGCAAATTATTACCGTGTGGCTTATAAGGAGTCAAAGAACACGCTGAAACAGATCTGTGAACTTTTCCGTGTGGACAGCAGTGATATTACGATTAAGTTTATAGTGACGGTGATGGGACCGCTTGTGTTCTATTTTATGTGTAAATATGGAAACCCGGGAGGCGGTACGCCGGGAGGAATGACTTTTTTTGTCATAAAGTTTATTGTAGTCTGGGCACTGGCATTTGTTGCGGCAGTGATACTGAACAGAACGATCTGGAGAAAGGTGTTATCGACAACGGCAGTCGGAGATGCGGAAGAGCAGTTTGACAGACGATGCAGATTGAACGGTGGACCAGTGAGTTCCGAAATCCACTTTTTTGACGATCACTTTGACAGTGTGACTGCGAAAAAGACAAGATCATTTTCGTACAAAGATGTCACCAAGATCCTGGAGACGAAAGAGGCATTCGGTGTCGTTGTGAAGGCTGATCCCGAGACGGTCGGATCGGCGAGAGCGATGATCGGATTTCCAAAGACTGCACTGGAAGGAAACAATACGGACGAACTGGCAGAATTTCTTCTGGAAAGATGCAGGAATATGAAGAGAAAAAAAGTGAAGAAGTTTTAGAACGGAATACTGCAGATGAAAAGGCTATGTGCGTACGGAACAAAGTACGGGGACACATAGCTTTTTTTAATTTATGCAGGATTTATACGGGTCGTCAAGTATTTAACAAAAAACAATGTAAAGGTATTGCGTTAAAGTGCCAAAAACAGTATAATATGATTGGAAAAAATTTGGTTTTACTTTTCAACATGGAAAAAACAGAAAAACCCAATTTGAAATAATGAAAATGGAGGGCTAGACTATGGGCAACATGGCAGCAGACAATGCAGCAGGTAAGAGAATCAACAGTTTACTTGATGCAGGCAGTTTTGTTGAGATCGGTGGAGCAGTAACAGCAAGAACGACTGATTTTAACATGCAGGAAAAAGAAACTCCGGCAGACGGTGTGATCACCGGATATGGAGTGATCGATGGAAATCTGGTATACGTATACAGCCAGGACGCCACTGTTTTAAATGGCGCGATCGGCGAGATGCATGCAAAGAAGATTTCTAATATCTATGATATGGCAATGAAGATGGGAGCACCGGTCATCGGACTGGTTGACTGTGCCGGATTCAGACTTCAGGAAGCAACAGATGCATTAGAAGCATTTGGAAAGCTTTATCAGAAGCAGTCAATGGCTTCCGGAGTGATCCCTCAGATCACAGCAATCTTCGGAACATGCGGCGGTGGACTTTCTATCGTACCGGCTCTGACAGATTTTACATTTATGGAAGCAAAGAACGGTAAATTATTTACCAATACTCCGAATGCAATTCCTGGAAATGACATTTCCAAATGTGATACATCTTCTGCGGCATTCCAGAGCGAGACAACAGGTCTTGTGGACGGAACAGGGTCAGAAGAAGATATCCTTGCAGACATCCGTTCTCTTGTATGTATGTTACCGTGTAACAATGAAGAGGATTCTTCTTATGAAGAATGTAACGATGATCTGAACCGTGTATGTGCAGACCTTGCGAATGCAAAAGAAGACACAGCGATCGCTCTTACAATGATTTCTGATGACAACATCTTCTGCGAAGTGAAGAAAGCATATGCAAAAGATATGGTGACTGGATTCATCAAACTGAATGGTATGACTGTTGGTGCAGTTGCTAACCGTTCGAAAGTATATAATGAAGAAGCTGAAGTGGAGGCTGAATTTGACGGCTCACTTTCTGCTGACGGAGCTGAAAAGGCTGCAGAATTCGTACAGTTCTGTGACGCATTCAACATCCCTGTACTGACTCTTACGAATGTAAGCGGATTTACAGCAAGCAAATACGATGAGAAACGTATCGCAAAATCAGCAGCAAAACTTACTTATGCATTTGCAGATGCAACAGTACCGAAGGTAAATGTTGTGATCGGTAAAGCATTCGGAAGCGCTTATGTGACAATGAACAGCAAAGCAGTCGGAGCAGATATGGTATATGCATGGCCGGATGCAGAGATCGGAATGATGGATGCAAACCAGGCAGCTAAGATCATGTATGCGGACGCTGATGCAGCAACCATCAGAGAGAAAGCAGCAGAATACAAAAATCTGCAGTCAAGCCCATTATCAGCAGCGAAAAGAGGATATGTGGATACGATCATCGAAGCAGCAGATACAAGAAAATATGTGATCGGCGCATTTGAGATGTTATTCACAAAAAGAGAGGATCGTCCGGCAAAGAAACACGGTACGGTTTAGAGAGGTGAGGCAAAGTGAAGAAAAAAATAAGCGTATTACTTTGTGTGCTTGTCGCAATGCTCTGCTTTACCGCTTGCGGAAGTAAGAAAGAAAATCTTCAGTATGATAAATCAACGATCACACAGGCAACAGATTTTCTGATCGAGTATTGCAACAGTGCAGATGCAGATACTATCGAACAGTGGAACAAGATGACAGATTTCCAGATCGAGTCTCAGCTGAACCAGGCAGGTGTTCCATTTACAAAAGATAGTTTCCTTGCAGCTCTGGATGCATGGCAGCAGGGAAGAAAAGAGTGTGGGGAATATGTAAGCCACGGTGATTACAAATTCGAACCATCCTCTGATGAACTGAAAGTAACGACCAGTGCAAAATTCAAAGACCGTGATGCAGACATTACATTTGTTTTTGATGAGGACCTTTATCTGGACAGTACAACGATCGATGCACATTACAGCATCGGTGAGATCATGGAAAAAGCAGGACTGAATACAATCCTTGGAATGGGTACCGTATTCGTAATCCTGATCTTTATCTCAATTCTGATCTCCCTGTTCAAATACATTCCTGCACTTGAAGAAAAATTCAAGAACAAAGGAAAAGCAGAAAGCACACAGGAAGCAGCTCCGGCTCCGGCAGCAGTTGCAGCACCTGTAGTAGAAGAAGCATCGAATGATGATGAACTGGCAGCAGTTATTTCCGCAGCGATCGCTGCTTATGAAGCAGAAGCCGGTGGAAGCACAGACGGCTTCGTAGTAAGAAGCATCAAGCGTCGTCCATCAAATAAGTGGCACGCATAATTAATTAGGAGGATGAATTCAATGAAAAATTATACAATCACAGTGAATGGCAATGTATATGATGTAACAGTAGAAGAAAACGGAACAGGTGCAGCACCGGTTGCAAGACCTGCAGCAGCACCGAAGGCAGCTCCTGCGGCAGCACCAGCAGCACCGAAGGCAGCACCTGCAGGTGGAGCAGGATCCATCGAAGTAAAAGCCGGAGCAGCCGGAAAAGTATTCAAGATCGAAGCAAATGTAGGTCAGGCTGTAAAGAAAGGTGATGCAGTTGTCATCATCGAGGCTATGAAGATGGAGATTCCAGTTGTAGCACCGGAAGACGGAACCGTTGCAAGCATTGATGTAGCAGTAGGCGATGCAATTGATTCAGGCGCTGTTCTTGCTACATTGAACTAACATCATTTTTATGGTGTTTATCTAACACGACTGGAGGTTAAAAAATGGAATATATAACGACAACATTAGGAAACCTCGTGCATCAGACGGCGTTTTTCAGTCTTACATGGGGCAATGTAGTCATGATCGCGGTTGCATGTGTTTTCCTTTATCTTGCAATCAGACACGGATTCGAGCCTCTGCTTCTTGTTCCAATCGCATTCGGTATGTTACTGGTTAACATTTATCCGGACATCATGCTTCATGCGGAAGATGCGGCAAATGGAACAGGCGGACTGCTTTACTACTTCTATAAACTGGATGAGTGGTCAATCCTCCCTTCCCTGATTTTCATGGGTGTAGGAGCGATGACAGACTTCGGACCACTGATCGCTAACCCTAAGAGCTTCCTTCTTGGTGCCTCTGCTCAGTTCGGTATCTTTGCAGCATACCTTGGAGCGATGGCTATGGGATTCTCTGACAAAGCGGCAGCAGCGATCTCAATCATTGGTGGAGCTGATGGACCTACCTCTATCTTCCTTGCAGGTAAGTTACAGCAGACAGCTTTACTTGGACCAATCGCAGTAGCGGCATATTCTTATATGTCACTGGTGCCGATCATCCAGCCACCGATCATGAAGCTTCTGACAACAGAAAAAGAACGTAAGATTAAGATGGAACAGTTAAGACCTGTTTCCAAGCTTGAGAAGATCTTATTCCCGGTCATCGTTACGATCGTTGTGTGTGTAATTCTTCCTACAACAGCACCACTGGTTGGTATGTTAATGCTTGGTAACCTGTTCCGTGAGTCCGGAGTTGTAAGACAGTTAACAGAGACAGCTTCCAATGCAATGATGTACATCGTAGTTATCCTGCTTGGAACATCCGTAGGAGCAACAACAAGTGCTGAGGCATTCCTTAATATGGATACGATCAAGATCGTAATTCTTGGTCTGATCGCATTCGCATTCGGTACAGCAGCAGGTGTACTGTTCGGTAAACTGATGTGTGTTGCAACACATGGTAAGGTTAATCCGCTGATTGGTTCTGCCGGTGTATCTGCAGTTCCAATGGCAGCCAGAGTATCACAGAAGGTCGGAGCTGAAGCAGACCCGACAAACTTCCTTCTGATGCATGCTATGGGACCAAACGTTGCGGGTGTTATCGGTACAGCCGTAGCTGCCGGAACATTCATGGCAATCTTTGGCGTAGGAATTTAAGCGATATATAATTAGGAGGAAAGAAAATGGCAGATATAGTAAAAAAACCTGTAGAGATTACAGAAACGATCCTGCGTGATGCGCATCAGTCTCTGATCGCAACTCGTATGACAACAGAGCAGATGCTCCCGATCGTTGATAAAATGGACAAGGTTGGGTATCATTCCGTAGAGTGCTGGGGTGGAGCTACATTCGATGCATCTCTTCGTTTCTTAAAAGAAGATCCATGGGAAAGACTTCGTAAATTCCGTGATGGATTCAAGAATACAAAACTTCAGATGTTGTTCCGTGGACAGAACATCTTAGGATATCGTCCATATGCAGATGATGTGGTAGAATATTTCGTACAGAAATCTGCTGCCAACGGAATCGACATCATCCGTATCTTTGACTGCTTAAATGATCTTCGTAACCTGAAGACAGCAGTTAAGGCTGCAAACAAAGAAAAAGTAGAAGCTCAGATCGCATTATCTTACACTTTAGGTGATGCTTATACACTAGATTACTGGGTAGACATTGCCAAGAAGATTGAAGAGATGGGTGCAAACTCTATCTGTATCAAAGATATGGCTGGTCTTCTGACACCGTATAAGGCAACAGAGCTGATCGGAGCAATGAAAGAAGCTGTAGATCTTCCAATCCAGCTTCATACACACTACACATCAGGTGTTGCTTCTATGACTTACATGAAAGCAGTAGAGGCCGGTGTAGATGTTATTGATACCGCAATCTCACCATTCGCGCTTGGAACATCTCAGCCTGCAACAGAAGTTATGGTTGAGACATTCAAGGGAACACCTTATGATACAGGATTAGACCAGAAACTTCTGGCAGAGATCGCTGACTACTTCCGTCCGATCCGTGACGAGGCTCTTGACAGTGGACTCCTTAATCCAAAGAACCTTGGTGTTAACATTAAGACTCTTCTGTATCAGGTACCGGGTGGAATGCTTTCTAACCTGACATCTCAGTTAAAAGAGCAGGGTGCTGAAGACAAGTTCTACGATGTACTTGAGGAAGTGCCAAGAGTACGTAAAGACCTTGGAGAACCACCGCTTGTAACACCTTCCTCACAGATCGTTGGTACACAGGCTGTATTCAATGTATTGATGGGAGAACGTTACAAAGTAGCAACAAAAGAGACAAAAGACCTCTTAAGCGGAAAATACGGACAGACAGTAAAACCTATGAATCCGGACGTGATCAAGAAAGTACTTGGCGATGATCCTGAGATCATCACATGCCGTCCGGCAGATCTGATTCCGGATGAATTAGACACACTCCGCAAAGAATGCGAACAGTGGATCCAGCAGGATGAAGATGTACTGTCTTACGCACTGTTCCCACAGGTTGCTGTAGACTTCTTCAAGTATAGAGAAGCACAGCAGACAAAGGTGGATGCGACAGTAGCGGATACGGAAAACGGAAGTTATCCTGTATAGGCTTTCGAGAGGACGTCAAGTGTAGAAGTTCCTGATTCAATGCGACTTCGGGTGCTTGCAAGGCGTAAGCGAAAAAAAGACGATAAGATAAGAACCGAATACATTCGGACGGAAAATCCTGATGATTTTCCGCCTCAGGTATTCTTTTGGGATGTGCTTGTAGCACATCCCAAATCTTATTTTATCGTCTTTTTTTCACCAACACCTTGCAAAGCACCCTGCGAATGCATTGAACCAGGCACTTCTACACTTGACTGTTCGCGAAAATATACGAGGATAGCGGGGAGTGTGGCTTCTCAGGAAGTAGTGGAAAAAGCGAGATGAAAGACGTTTTCCGGCGGAGCCCCAATAGCTTGGTGGTAACAGTAAATTCACTTCCGGTTGTCGGAGTGTATGGCTGAGGGAGATGTGGAGGTTTGGGTGGATGGGCATCCGTTGGCGGGAGTAGAAGATGTTAAAAGAAAGTTTGGGTAAAATCAGGATTCGAGCTGTGCTACAGGCACAGCTTGAAAGAATACCTGAGGTGAGAAATCATCAGATTTCTCGCCAAATGTATTCGGTGCCTGATTTTACCCAAGCTTTCTTTGTTACATCTTCTTCCTGTCCATAAGCGCCCATCCACCCAAACCTCCACATCTCCCGTCCCCACACACCCTGACACCGACATCCGATTGACTATTCCCCCACAAAGCTATATAATAAAACCATTGTTTGAAAAAGAGGTACATCGCATGAGCGTAAAAAATGAACTGCTGAAGATGATCGATGAAAGATATCAGAAATTCAGCAAAGGACAGAAAAAACTGGCGGATTTTATCCGTGAGGATTATGATAAAGCGGCTTTTTTGACGGCTGCGAAGATGGGGGAAGAGGTTGGTGTCAGTGAATCGACAGTTGTGAGATTTGCAACTGCCCTTGGATATGACGGATATCCGGAGTTCCAGAAGGCTTTGGGAGAACTGGTGCGGATGAAGCTGAATTCCATCCAGCGTATGGAAGTGACGTATGGGCGGATCAGCCAGGGGGAGATCCTTGCTTCGGTTCTGCATTCGGATATTGAGAAGATCAAGCTTACGATGGAAGCAATTGACCATGAGGCATTTGAAATGGCGGTAGATACGATCTTAAAAGCAAAACGGATCTATGTGATCGGAATCAGAAGCTGCTCGCCGCTCGCAAGCTTCTTAAGCTTTTATCTGAATCTGATCTGCGAGAATGTAACGGCTGTCAATACGAACAGTTCCAGCGAGATTTTTGAACAACTGATCCGTGTCAGTGAAGATGATGTGGTGATAGGGATCAGTTTTCCGAGATATTCCATGCGTACTTTGAAAGCACTGGAATTTGCAAGCAACCGGAAAGCTACGGTGATCACACTGACAGACAGTGTACATTCTCCGATGACGTTGTATTCTTCCTGCAACCTGATCGCAAGAAGCGATATGGCATCCATTGTAGATTCACTGGTGGCACCTTTGAGTGTGATCAATGCACTGGTCGTAGCGCTCTGTATGAAGAAGCAGAAAGAGGTTATTACAACGCTTGAGACACTGGAACAGATCTGGGATGAATATCAGGTGTACAGTAAGGATGAACTGAATATGGTGGGGGATCGAGTTGAACTTTCCGGAAATGAAAATGGAAAACCAGAGAAGGATAATGGAAGATGAGTAAAGTAGTTATCGTTGGAGGAGGAGCGGCAGGAATGTTCGCTTCTATCGCAGCAGCCGAATGCGGACATCAGGTTGTAGTATATGAGAAGAATGAAAAGCTTGGAAAAAAATTGTATATTACAGGAAAAGGAAGATGCAATATAACCAATGCCTGCGATATGGAAGGATTATTTGAGGCAGTCAGAACAAATGCAAAGTTCTTATACAGCAGTTTTTACGGATACACGAATCAGCAGGTGATCGATTTCTTTGAGCGGATCAATGTGCCGGTGAAGATTGAACGTGGAGACCGTGTATTTCCGGTGTCGGATCGTTCTTCGGATGTCATCCGTGGTCTGGAACGGGAGATGGACCGTCTGGGCGTGGAAGTGCATCTGCGCACGGCAGTAAAAAAAATAGTGGAAAAAGACGGACATTTTGAAAAAGTAATACTGGGAGACCAGACGCAGGTTTGTGCAGATGCATGTATCGTGGCAACGGGCGGATTGTCTTATCAGTCAACCGGATCCACCGGTGATGGCTTCCGCTTTGCAGAAAGCCTCGGTCATACCGTGACGGAATGTATGCCGGCGCTGGTACCGATGGAATGCAAAGAGGACTGGGTGCCCGAACTGCAGGGACTTTCTCTTCGGAATGTTAATGTGACGATCTGTGACGGAAAGAAAAAGCTGTACGACGATTTCGGAGAAATGTTATTTACGCATTATGGTGTGAGCGGACCGCTGATCTTAAGTGCGAGCAGTTATGTCGGAAAGAAACTGAAAGCAAAAGAACTGACTCTTAAGATCGATCTGAAACCGGCGCTTTCAGAGGAGCAGCTGGATCACAGGGTGCTCCGTGAATTTGAGGAGAATCAGAATCGTCAGTTTAAGAATGCGGTACACAAGCTGTTCCCGTCAAAACTGATTCCGGTTATGATCGAATTGAGCGGGATCGATCCGGAAAAGAAAGTCAATGTGATTACAAAAGAAGAACGTCTGGGATTCGTCAGACTGATCAAGAATCTTGAGTGTACGCTTACAGGTCTGAGAGATTACAATGAAGCGATCATCACAAAAGGTGGAATCAAGATCAAAGAAGTCGATCCGGGAACGATGGAATCAAGACTTGTGAAAGGATTGCATTTTGCCGGAGAGGTTCTGGATCTGGATGCAGTGACGGGTGGATTTAACCTTCAGATCGCCTGGTCTACAGCGTATGCGGCGGGAACCGGAATAGAAAGCGCAGATGAATAAAATAGAAAATAAAAACAGAGGAGAGATACCATGGGATATAATGTGGCGATAGACGGACCGGCAGGTGCCGGAAAAAGCACGATTGCGAAGCTTGTAGCAAAGGAAAAAGGATACATTTACGTAGATACAGGAGCCATGTACAGAGGTCTTGCGATTCATTTTCTGGATAAAGGGATCCAGCCGCAAGAGACAGAGAAAGTGATCGAAGCATGCAAGGATGCGGAAGTGACGATCGCATATGAAGATGCCGTACAGCATGTATACCTGAACGGAAAGGATATTTCATCACGTCTGAGAAATGAAGAGGTGGGAAATATGGCATCTGTAACCTCCGCAATTCCGGAAGTGCGTAAGAAACTGCTGGAATTGCAGCAGAATCTTGCAAAGACACAGAATGTGATCATGGACGGAAGAGACATCGGAACCTGTGTTCTTCCGCATGCGGATGTGAAAGTATATCTGACGGCAAGCGTTGAGACGCGAGCTAAGAGACGTTACCAGGAACTGCAGGAAAAAGGGGAAGACTGTAATCTGGAAGAGATTGCACATGACATTGAAGAGCGTGACCGCAGAGATATGACGCGTGAGATCGCACCGCTGAAGCAGGCGGAGGATGCGGTTCTTGTAGACAGTTCGGACATGACGATCGCCGAAGTGGTGAAAACGATCGTAGATCTGTGCAGATAGATGAAGTTGGCAGAGAAAGGAATTGCATGATATGAATGTCGAACTTGCAAAGACAGCAGGATTCTGCTTCGGAGTGAAGCGTGCGGTAGATACCGTATACCAACAGATAGAACAATACCGGGGAGAGAAGATATTTACCTACGGACCGATCATCCATAATGAAGAAGTGATCAAGGATCTGAGAAGCCACGGTGTAGAAGTCCTGAATGATGAAGAAGAACTGAAAACGGCAGATGCGGATGTGGTAGTGATACGGTCTCATGGTGTGGCGAAATATATCTACGATATCATGGAAGAACGTGGAATCACCTGTGTGGATGCAACGTGTCCTTTCGTGAAGAAGATTCATAAGATCGTTGCAGAAAAAAGCGCAGAGGGGTCATACATTGTGATTGTCGGAAACGGTGAGCATCCGGAGGTGCAGGGAATCCGCGGCTGGGCAGGAGAACAGGTGACGGTGGTGCAGACACAGGAAGATGCAGAACGATTTGAATTGCCGGATAAAGATCAGAAAGTATGTATCGTGGCCCAGACGACATTTAACTACAATAAATTCAAAGAATTAGTTGAAATTATTTCGAAAAAGAGGTATGATATAGTTGTTTTAAATACGATTTGCAATGCGACGAAAGAAAGGCAGACTGAAGCCCGTCAAATTGCAGCGAGAGTAGATGCTATGGTTGTGATAGGTGATAAACGTAGTTCGAATACTCAGAAGCTATTTGAAATCTGCAAAGAGGAATGTTTGAATACGTACTATATACAGACACTTGACGATTTGGATATTAATCAATTAAGGTCCGTGGAATCAGTAGGTATTACAGCAGGGGCATCCACGCCCAATAAAATAATTGAGGAGGTTCAAAATAATGTCAGAATTAACTTTTGAACAAATGTTAGAAGAGTCTTTTAAGACAATAAGAAATGGAGAGGTTGTAGATGGTACAGTCATCGATGTTAAACCTGATGAAATCATCTTGAATATAGGCTACAAAGCAGACGGTATCATTACAAGAAACGAATATACTAACGAGGCAAATGTTGATCTTACAACAGTTGTATCTGTTGGTGATCAGATGAGCGCAAAAGTCCTGAAGGTAAATGACGGAGAAGGACAGGTTCTGCTGACATACAAGAGACTTGCAGCAGAAAAAGGAAATGAAAGATTAAAAGAAGCATTCGAGAATCATGAAGTATTAAAAGCTCCTGTAACTCAGATTCTTGGCGGTGGATTAAGCGTAGTAGTTGACGAAGCAAGAGTATTCATTCCTGCAAGCCTTGTTTCTGACACATATGAAAAAGACCTGAGCAAATATCAGGGACAGGAGATCGAGTTCGTGATCAGCGAGTTCAATCCTAGAAGAAACCGCGTGATCGGTGACAGAAGACAGCTTCTTGTTGCTGAACGTGCTGAAAAACAGAAAGAACTGTTTGCAAAGATCAGTGTAGGAGACAGAATGGAAGGAACTGTAAAGAACGTTACAGATTTCGGAGCATTCATCGATCTTGGAGGAGTAGATGGTCTTCTTCATATCTCCGAAATGTCTTGGGGACGTGTTGAGAATCCTAAGAAAGTATTCCAGGTAGGAGATAAAGTGGAAGTGATGATCAAAGATATCCATGATACAAAGATCGCACTCAGCCTGAAATTCCCGGAGACAAATCCATGGGCAAATGCAGCAGAGGATTATGCAGTAGGAACAGTGATCACAGGAAAAGTTGCAAGAATGACAGACTTCGGAGCATTCGTTGAATTAGCTCCTGGAGTAGATGCATTACTTCATGTTTCACAGATTTCAAGAGCTCATGTTGACAAACCGTCAGACGTACTTTCAGTAGGACAGGAGATCACAGCTCAGGTCGTAGACCTGAACGAAGCTGAGAAGAAGATCAGCCTGAGCATGAAAGCATTAGAGCAGCCGGAAGAAGCTTCTGAAGAGACAGACGCTGAATAATATTGTGACAGATATACAAGGATAGAGGTGATTTCCTCTATCCTTTCTGAAGCTAAAGATAACAATGAGCCGAGATAAGTAAAAAGGCTCAATGATGTACTATCTTGGGAAACCTGCCTATGGCAGGTTTTCTGTGTGTATATGCATTTGTTAAAAATGCGACAAGATGTTCATGAAAATATACAATGGAATTAGTCACTTTCTATAGAAAATTGTCTATTTTTCCTGTATATTATATAAAGAGTAAATAGGAAGGAAGGAAAAAAGGATGGCATTGTTAACATTTAAGGGTGGAATCCACCCGGATGACGGCAAGAGCCTGGCTAAAGATAAGGCAATTGTCGAAGTAAAACCTAAGGGCGATCTGGTGTATCCTGTATCACAGCATATCGGTGCTCCGGCAAATCCTGTGGTAGCTGTTGGCGATCATGTTTTAAAAGGCCAGATGATAGCAGAAGCAGGAGGATTTGTGTCTGCTCCGATCTATGCATCTGTATCCGGAACAGTAAAGGCTATTGCACCGCATCTGAACCCGACAGGTGGAAGAGTGAACAGTATCGTGATCGAGAATGATGGCGAGTACAAAGAAGTGGAATATCCGGAAGTGACTCCGTTAGAAGATATGAGCAAAGAAGACATTCTGAATGCGATTGGAACAGCGGGAGTTGTAGGTATGGGTGGTGCAGGTTTCCCTACCAGAGTAAAGCTTTCACCGAAGGAACCGGAAAAGATTGATTATATCATTGCAAACTGTGCAGAGTGTGAGCCATATATCACCGCTGACTACAGAACAATGATCGAGACTCCGGAAAAGCTGGTCGGAGGAATGAAGATCATTCTCCGTCTGTTCGACAACGCAAAAGGAATCTTTGGCGTAGAGGACAACAAACCGGATTGTATCGAAAAATTAAAAGAACTGACGAAAGATGAACCACGTATCGAGGTGATGGCTCTGAAGACCAAGTATCCTCAGGGTGGTGAGCGTCAGCTTATCTATGCAACAACAGGACGTGCGATCAATTCTGCAATGCTTCCGGCAGATGCAGGATGCGTCGTAGACAACGTGGCTACAATGGTAAGTGTTTACCAGGCAGTGGTAGAAGGAAAGCCTTCTATGGAGCGTGTAGTGACAGTCAGCGGTGACGCAGTTGCAGAACCAGGTAACTTCAGAGTTCCGTTTGGTATTAATCAGCAGGAACTGGTAGAAGCAGCAGGAGGATTTAAGACAGAGCCTGAGAAACTCATCTCCGGTGGTCCGATGATGGGATTCTCCATGTTCTCATTAGATGTACCTGTAACAAAGACATCTTCATCAATTCTTGGATTTACCAAAGATGAAGTGGCTAAGATGGAGCCGTCTGCATGTATCAACTGCGGACGCTGTGTAGAAGCCTGTCCAAGCCGCCTGATTCCATCGAGACTGGCGGATTATGCAGAACATCATGACGAAGAGAAGTTTACAAAACATGAAGGACTCGAATGTATGGAATGTGGTTCGTGCAGTTTCGTATGTCCGGCAAAACGGCCGCTGAAACAGGCGATCGGATCTATGAGAAAGATTGCTTTAGCGAACCGTAGAAAGAAAAAATAAAACAAGAAAGAAGAAGAGGTGAACAAAAGTGAGTGAGAACAATTTGAAAATGTCATCTTCACCACATATTCGTTCCAAAGCGACTACCAGTAATATTATGATGCTGGTGGCCATCGCACTTTTGCCGGCATCTGCATTTGGTGTATGGAACTTTGGACTGCCGGCATTCGGAATGCTGGTTACAACAACGGTTGTAGCAGTATTGACGGAATACATATACGAAAAATTAATGCACAAGAAGATTACGATCAATGACTGGAGTGCAGCAGTAACAGGACTGTTACTCGGACTGAATATGCCTCCTACAGCTCCGTGGTGGATGGGAGCAATCGGTAGTGTATTTGCTATTCTGATCGTAAAACAGTTATTCGGAGGTCTGGGACAGAACTTTATGAACCCGGCTCTCGGCGCAAGATGCTTCCTTCTGCTTTCATTTACAAGCCAGATGACAAGCTTTGTATATGACGGTGTGACAGGGGCTACACCACTTGCACAGTTAAAAGCAGGTAATACAGTGAATACGATGGATATGCTGATCGGTAGAATTCCTGGAACAATCGGTGAGACATCCGTGATCGCAATCGTGATCGGAGCAATCTTCCTGATCCTTATGGGAGTAATTGATCTCAGAATTCCTGGAACATACATTGTTACATTTGTGATCTTTGTCGGAATCTTCGGACATATTGCAAATCCGGATGTCGGGTTCTTTGATCCACAGTACATCACAGCACATCTCTGCGGAGGCGGACTGATGCTTGGTGCATGGTTCATGGCAACCGATTATGTAACATCTCCGATCACACCGAAAGGACAGTTTGTATACGGTATTATCCTTGGTGTGTTAACAGGTCTGTTCCGTCTGTTTGGCGGTTCCGCAGAAGGAGTTTCTTATGCGATCATCATCAGTAACCTTCTGGTGCCATTGATCGAGAGAGTTACTCTTCCAAAACCATTTGGTAAAGGAGGAGAAAAATAATGAATAAGATTGTTAAGAATACACTGATCCTTACACTGATTACTGTAATTGCAGGAGTCCTTCTTGGTGCGGTATATGAAGTTACCAAGACTCCGATCGCACAGTCACAGGAGACAGCCAAAAAAGAAGCATGGCAGGCAGTATTTTCAGATGTAAAACTGGATGATTTCAAAGCAGAAGATGTAGATCAGAAGGCTGCAGACAAAGCTGTAAAAGATATGGGTGTCAATGCAACGATCGACGAAGTCTGTACAGCAGGTGATGTAGGATATGTCATCACAACAACAGACAAAGACGGATTCGGCGGCAATATCCAGATTACAGTTGGTATTAAGAAAGACGGTACGATCAACGGTGTATCTATTCTTTCTATCAGCGAGACAGCAGGTCTTGGTATGAAAGCTACAGAGCCTTCATTCTATAACCAGTATGTAAATAAACAGGCTGATAAATTCGTGGTTTCCAAAGACGGTGGAGACGGAGAACAGATCGATGCCTTAAGTGGTGCAACCATTACTTCAAGAGCAGTAACAGGAGCTGTCAATGCAGCACTCGGATATTATCAGAATGCATTTAAATAAACAGGAGGTAGTTAGTCATGAATAAATGTACTGAAAGAGTATATAACGGTCTGATCAAAGAAAATCCTACCTTCGTTCTGATGTTAGGAATGTGTCCGACCCTGGCGGTAACAACATCCGCTATTAACGGTTTAGGTATGGGACTGTCCACAACAGTCGTACTTGTACTGTCAAATATGTTGATCTCTATGTTACGTAAGGTGATTCCGGATTCAGTCAGAATGCCGGCATTCATCGTAGTCGTAGCATCTTTCGTAACAATTGTACAGTTCCTTTTAGAGGGATTCGTTCCAAGTCTGTATGATTCACTTGGACTTTACATCCCGCTGATCGTTGTTAACTGTATTATCCTTGGACGTGCAGAAAGTTATGCATCCAAGAACCCGGTACTTCCATCTATCTTTGATGGTATTGGTATGGGACTTGGATTCACATTTGGTCTGACCTGTATTGCGATCGTGCGTGAGTTTATCGGAACCGGAGCAATCTTCGGTGTTCAGATTCTTCCACTTGCAGACGCCGCAGCAGGAAAAGGCGGATATGTACCAGTAACAATCTTCATCCTGCCGGCAGGAGCATTCCTTGTTCTTGCATTCCTGGTTGCAGGTATGAACAGACTGAAGAGACACGCAGCACAGAAAGGCAAGAAGATTGCCGAGCCACAGGGATGCGGCACAGACTGTGCATCATGCGGCGGATGCGGAAGCAAAGTATTCCCGACAGGGAATGAAGAGTAGGAGGAGTACATAGTATGAAAGAGTTATTGATTATTGCAATTGGTTCAGCTATCGTAAATAACGTTGTACTCAGCCAGTTCCTTGGAATCTGTCCGTTCCTTGGTGTTTCGAAGAAGGTTGAGACTGCAACCGGTATGGGTGGAGCAGTTGTATTCGTTATCACATTATCATCATTCTTTACGGGACTGATCTATAAATTCATCCTGGTTCCGCTGGGATTTGAATATCTGCAGACAATCGTATTCATTCTGTTTATCGCAGCTCTGGTACAGTTTGTAGAAATGTTCCTGAAGAAGAGTATGCCATCCCTTTACAATGCACTTGGTGTGTATCTTCCACTGATCACAACAAACTGTGCGGTTCTTGGTGTGGCACTTACAAATGTTCAGAAAGAATATTCTATCTTAGAAGGTGTTGTCAATGGTATTGGTACATCTGTCGGATTCCTGATCGCGATCGTGATCATGGCCGGTATCCGTGAGAAGATGGAATACAATGATATTTCAGAGTCCTTCCAGGGAACTCCGATCGTACTGATCACAGCTTGTCTGATGGCGATCGCGTTCTGTGGATTCTCAGGATTAATTTAGGAGGAGGCAGACAATGAGTGTTACAGGTATTATTCTTGCGGCAGTTATCGTAGGAGGCACCGGATTATTCATTGGTGTATTCCTCGGCGTTGCCGGTAAGAAATTTGCGGTAGAGGTAGATGAAAGAGAAGAAGCCATCCTGGGCGTTCTTCCTGGAAATAACTGCGGTGGCTGTGGTTATGCCGGATGTTCCGGACTTGCAGCAGCGATCGTAAAAGGAGAAGCTGAAGTCGGCGGATGTCCGGTCGGAGGCGCTCCGGTAGCAGCAAAAGTCGGAGAGATCATGGGCGTTGCTGCAGGTGCACAGGTACACGAAGTTGCATTTGTAAAATGTGGCGGAGACTGTGAGAAAGCAAAACAGGAATATGAATATCACGGACTGAGCGACTGTACTATGGTCAACATGATGCAGGACGGCGGACCGAAAGCCTGTTCTTATGGATGTCTTGGAGACGGAAGCTGTGTTCAGGCATGTCCGTTCGATGCGATCCACATTGTAAACGGTGTGGCAGTTGTAGATAAAGAAGCATGTAAAGCATGTGGAAAATGTGTAGCTGTATGTCCAAAACACCTGATCGAGATCGTGCCATATGATCAGAAGCATCTGGTAAAATGTAATTCACAGGACAAAGGTAAAGCAGTTATGCAGGCATGTACAGCCGGATGTATCGGATGTAAGATGTGTGAGAAAGCATGTAAGTTTGAAGCTGTTACAGTGGAAAATAACATTGCGCACATCGACTACGAGAAATGTAAAGACTGTGGTGCCTGTGCAGTAAAATGTCCGAAGAAAGTTATCTCATAACAGGATGAAAAAGATATTGAAAGACGGATTTGTATTATTAAAAAATGATATAAAGAAGGCAAAATGGGCGGTTATATTTATAATCGCCTATTTTGTATTTGGAAGTCAATTTCTGCCGGGTATCTGCCCTATGGTCTGGATCACGGGATTTCCCTGTCCGGCATGCGGACTTACAAGAGCAGGAATCCGGCTTTTGCATCTGGACTTCAAAGGAGCATGGAAGATGCACCCGTTTATCTATGCATTCGCAGCAGGTGTGGTGATATTTGCATGGAAGCGCTATATCTGTAAGAAGCCGATTGGAAAATGGTTTAAGACAGGCTGTGTCGTGTGTGTGGTTCTTATGGTGATTTACTACGTGTGGCGTATGTATCGGTATTTTCCGGACCAGCCGCCAATGAGTTATTACCACTATAATCTGCTTCGACTGCTCATGGATGTTGCGTTCGGAGCTCTGAAATGATAAGATAGACGCAAAAATAAGTAAGGCAAAGGAGAATGACAGATGGATGAAGAAAATAAGCAGGTAACCGCTGACGAGGTCTACAGTTACGGTGAATCAACAGAAGAATCGGCAGGAGAGCCGGAAGAGAAGGCGGAACCAGAGCCGGAAGCAACCGGATCAGAGGATTCACAGGATAATAAATTCGTATATCAGGACAATCAATACGATTACAGCCAGCAGTACAGCCGGAACAGAAATGAGCAGTCAGACAACTCTCCAATGGATTTAAAAGACTGGATACTGACATTGATCGTATTACTGATCCCGTGTGTTGGAATAGTCATGTATTTCGTATGGGCATTCGAAAGTAACGGTAATATTAACCGGAGAAACTTCTGCAGAGCACAGCTGATCATATTCGCAGTATTACTGGGAATTTATCTGGTGTTGTTTATGCTGTTCGGCGTGGTTGCATTTAGCCGGGTGGTGGGCTATTAAATTTGTTTGGGATTTAATTTATTAACTGGGAAGCGGCCTCTCAGTCCTTGAAGGAAACAATAGATAAGGCTTCTTGTTCAGG
>ERZ773183.380-NODE-380-length-54157-cov-17.861964_pt1 | contig 54157 bp, 59 predicted proteins | sample MGYA00580532_ERZ773183 | MGnify/ENA primary metagenome ERZ773183 (study PRJEB29015, sample SAMEA2737791) | human gut metagenome | biome: human gut; feature: human-associated habitat; material: faeces | place: China | collected 2012 ...
ATGGAGTTGTCGTTGTGGGACTCGGCGGCGTAGTGGACCACGGCGTCGGTCTCCGCCACGAGGCGGTCGACGAGCTCGGCGTCGCAGATGTCGCCCACGACGAGCTCGACGCGGTCGGCGGGCAGCCCCGCGATGTTCTCGGGGTTGCCGACGTAGGTCAGCTTGTCGAGCACGGTCACGTGGACGCCGGGGCGCTCGCGCACGACGTGGTGGACGAAGTTGGAGCCGATGAAGCCGCAACCGCCGGTGACGACGATGCGCTCGGGCTCGAAGGTGGTGTCGGGTATGGGATCCTCCCGGTCCGCGCTCATGCTATCGATATGATTATCACCCCGGCCCGCGGCATAAACACAGGGCACCCCGCATCTTTGTGGCCCGCAGGCAGGCTGGCGCATACAAAATCATCCCTCATATCGCCATGAAGGGACTCAGCGCTGTCTCATAAGACAGTCAATCCCGCCCCGAGGCAAACGTCCTAATGTGCATTGATCCTCTGCTGCATTTTGGAAAGCATCTCCGGAAATCCCAGATCATCCAGCAAGTGGGCCCCCGCAGCGTTTACCTCTAAATAGTTCTTTACAAGATCCGTTACATCGCGCAAGAAGCCATAGAACTCTTCTTCCGTAAGAAAGCGTTCGAGCATCCAGATCATCTTGCTATACCCGACGTTCTTACGGGCTCCAACATGTGCGCAATATAGACGCTCATCATGGGCGCAGAGATTGCGGAACTTAACAAGGACCTCCAGAGAGATAAGAGCTTCATCTACATCAAAATACCCGAGCAGCTTGCTGCCTTTTCTTCCAGTGCTCTCCGTGATCATCTTGCACACAGAGGCCTTTTCATTGGGTTTCATCAAATTAAAGAAATGCTGAATATTGCCAAATGTCAAGGCGTTGCAGAGAACCCATATTGGAACCGATCCATGGGCGTTACGATAGTGCGAGATAAAATCCGAATCATTCTTGTCTCTCGTCTTCTTCAGTATAGAGGTCAGACCGCTCAATTCGTCGGCATAAGAATTATTGCTCCTGTTGTATTCGAGGTATTCCTGCTCCGAGCAATAACTCTCTTGAAGTAGATACGCATCTTGCCCCCGATGAGCAGAGGCGAACGTATATGCAATAGCGGTTCTGGCGGTCGCCTCCGCCTTAATCAGATTGCGAAAGGTCAAAGCTCGCAGAGAGCGATCGAATGTGAACAGGACAAAGATATCGTCAAATGAAGTGCCATCTTTATAACGGTCACTCAGGTCGTCTTTGGTCACAACCGGCTCGAGGAACGGCTCCTTGTAACCGTTGATGATTGAGTAATAGCCTTCGCGCATCAAAGCGCATCGTTCACCCTTGGTACGAGAAACACCACGCCTCTCCAGAAGCTCAATTTGCTCCTCAATGGTGAGAAACGGCTTGCCCGCATAGCCTCCCTAGAAAAGAAAGACGACCATCCCCGTAAGGACAGCCGTCTTTCGCGGACGCGGGCCCCGTGAGGTCACCACGTCAATACCGCTGCTTAAAGCATAGCCGCAGCATGCCCAAAGTCAAGCGCTTGCCAGTCGATAGTACCTTGATTCCCAACCATGACTATTATTTCACCAAAGCGATGGTCATTATTACGAATGATTGTCAGCTGATCGCTCCGTCTCATACTTCAAAATGTACAAGCTTTGAGCGAGTCGATTACGCATATGATTCATATTTATTCTACGGAAAACAAAAAGCACCAGTAAGCCAGCGCATACCATAATCGCCGTAGGGAGCCCCCGCCCTTCCGAGAATGCTCCCGCCCCATTCGCCTCTAAGTTTGCAAAGAGGTACCCGGTAGCTAATGACAAAGCGATACCAAATAGAGTTGTGGCGTCATCGTTGGAACGACACTCACCGAGCGAAGCCAGCACTATATCCACTTTGCTCGAAAAGCTTAATCTATCTGCCTGCCCCATGCATCGAGCGTCACTTCCATAAAAGCTGTCTTGCTGAATGGATGTCCTGAGCGCATTCAAACTGTATCCTGATTTCTTCAGCACTATTTCGTAATGACCGACTATTCCTTGATCGTAGAAGAAATGACGCTCCTCAATCATGTTTACCTCTCATTGTAAGGGTTATCGAACAGCCAGGCGGAAAGCTCACTTTGCTTCAAGCTTAAAGCCTTTATCGAGCATCACGGTCATTTGTAACTTGCCTTCCACTGGTCACGCTGCAGCTGTTTCCCGTCATTATTCAGCCATTCGGAGCGGATAGTAAGTCTATTCTCCTCAGGTCGAAAGCCCCTGCATCCAAAGGTCGCGGAGCGCTGCGCCCCTTGACTCGCGTTACCAGATGAAGCTACAACCCAATGGCCAGCAGTCCTGAGCTGCCCCCTCCCTTCACCTGAGGTAATTCAGGGTCTGTAGACACCCGGATAGTGCACAGCCCCATACCGACATGCCCTCCTGTTTAGAAATCAGCCCGCCATCGTCACCGATTGGTTCGCCAACAGGGCCCTATTCAGAATTGGCTCAAATTCCAGCAATCTCTCAGCTTTAATCACAAGACCCAAATTGAGCATGCCGTGAGAGTAGACACGCGGAATATTGGTCACAGTAATCACACCCTCAACGTTTCTAATCGGAACAGCATATAAGATGCCCAGCAACAACAGCCGCGCCCCCAGTACAATTCCATTCCCCGCTCGATAGGTCCCCTCGTTATACAAAAGGACAGGAGAGCCGCTTGACCCAGGATAGCAAGCAGAATCGATAAGAAACTCTTTCTTTCCGCAATAATCAGATCCGACAGGAGTGGCAGTTATACCCTTTCGCACAATTGGAAGGTTATTCGCTTCATCCCAAAGGCCATTCGGATAGCCAACCATGGTTATGTCTTCAATTGCGCTAAGGGTGCCCATCTTCTCTGCATCCGCAACGAGCGATCCATCCAAGGGCGTAATGGCAAGGGGCTTGCCGGCGTCCGCAAAACCATCGACTATTTGGGCAATCGGCAACACGCAAAGGTCGACGTCGGGGTCGGGATGCATCACCCAATGCCCCAGCATTCCATTAACCTCAAGCCGTTCCTTCCTTTCCGCAATGGCACCATCATCATTCAGAACCGAAAGAAAGATGGTCATTGAATTAGCATTCTCGATGACATGCTTGTTCGTAACGATTACTGGGATGTACGCGTCATCCTGCACGCAAAAATTGAAATAGAAACCGGTCCCCGTAGATGTGGCGCCGTCCAGCCGTTGCGTCTCGATGCGAACGGTCATATGTAAAATGTCTTCCGCAAGTCCCATGTGTACCTTCCCGTTAATTCTCAACACATTAAAGCAACCCACTCTCTATATCCGAGCGCGTTCGCCCCTACGCGTGCCGCTATCGTCGCATTCCATATGCCCGGCATCTTTAAGCACGAATCCATCTCCCCAAATCAGAACCACCTCTAAAAGGGGTGGTTTTCTCTTAGGTTGTAACCCTCGGGTCGCTGGCCCGCGCCTAAAGACGCCGGCCTTCACGGTGTTCAGGCCGCATTGCGTTTTGACCCGTGGCGGGCCGGTCAAACCGGCGTCAGCGCTTCGGCCGCGTCCCACGTGAGAACGGGTCCTCGCACTCCTTCACGCTCAGCCGGTCCAGCGCTATGTCCGCCTTCTCCTACTCCCGTATGTACTTGGCTATCGTCGCCTCGTTCAGGCCGACGGTCGACACGTAATAGCCGGCCGACCAGAACTTCCGATTGCCGAACTTGTACTTCATGTTCGCGTGCCGGTCCAAGATCATCAGCGGGCTCTTACCCTTCAGGTAGCCCATCACGCTGGCCACGCTGTACTTCGGCGGTATCGCGAGCAGCATGTGGACGTGGTCGGGCATGAGGTGCCCCTCGATTATCTCTACCCCCCCCCTGCACTGGAAGAGCTTCCTGAAGATCTCCCCGAGATCGGACCTGATTTGGTTGTAGATCACTTTCCTTCTATACTTCGACGTAAACACGATGTGGCGCTTGCACATCCACTTCGTGTGTGACAGGCTGTAGGCCTTCTCGGCCATACGCCTCACTACCCTTCCATCTCTGAACCCTTGCGGCCTGAACAATCGCAAGTGTCCGGCGGGAGGGTGGATTTGCAAGGCCGGATAACTCCTCCCGACTAGCGGTTGGTTTAGATGCGGCGTTGCGCGCCGCACAGGCTAAAGCCTTACTAAAAAATGCTCGGACACAGCGAATGATCTTCCTTCTTAGACCGATGGCAGGCCGAAGCCATCATCGAAATACCATAACGAGCTGAAACGAAAGAAAACGCAGCCGTTGAAAATCCAAGTTATTCCGAGAGTTCGGAAGGGCTGCTTACTCGGTTTGCAGGGATCTAGGGACGAGACAACAATGTCACTCCATGCCACCGTGCATCCTGCTCAGACGCGAAGCCATGCTCAGCCTTAATCCATCCAGTGAACGCCACCAGGCGATTGGTCTCGTTAAAAGTCAACCTTAGTCAAGATGCTCGTAAACTCGTAGTGCATCTAGAGCGAAAAGCGCATCGTCGAACTAGGGACAACTCCGATCGAAAGGCTCGTCGGCAAATCCCACAATCAGCCTAGAGACCGAGCTCTTATTCCGTCACCATTAAGGAACCCAACGTAATCAAAAGCGTCGAGATACCTTCGCCCACTCAGTTTTGAGATGTAATCCGAGAGCACCCCAATCTCGCCAGCTGCAATCGGGAATGAAGGATCATAAAATGCGGAGGAAATCTCTGGCATTGGCTTCGATACAAAAACAACCTTATTTTGATAGGGCAGATTGTCAAAAGCGATAAGGTCGTCATACGTACACCCATCTCGCTCTGTCATGACGAAAAAGGCATTATCGAGGTCTACCCTTTTCAACCGCGTATTCCACTTTGCCACAGCCTCATCAAAACTCTGGTAGTGCACGAAGTCAACTCTAATGTCATCGAGAATTCCGACGGGATAGTCGGCACCCTCCCCCGCAGCAAAATGAGCTTCATACAGGTAGTGGTGAAGGTTGCCAAGCAGCCTTACGAATTCCCCGGGCCGTATAAACAGATTGACGGTAGGACTTCTGAACTGCAAACCCAAATCATGCGTCATCACCCCGCCATTGCAGTTGCTCGCAAAGACTGTAGGAGTGAAATTGGTCAGCCGAGCCTTCTCTCTCTTGCTTATGCCCTTCCTCATGAGTCGCCTGAATCCGGAGTTCATCACTGGCCCCCTTCCCTTCATTTTGACAGAGATATTATGCGCATCAGTTCATCGTTATCTGCCTAATAATCCCAACAGCCATTGTTTCTTGGTACGCAGCCAAAATCGCTTCCATGTCCAAGTCCTATGAACAGCAGAGTCAAAACCGACCCTACCATATGCCTTAAGAAACCGCCGCCTATCCCTAGTCCGTTTCGACGGCTCGTGAAGATTGGTTTGTTCTTCATTGTCGGCCTCACTGAAGCTTCGCTCCTCCAGATATACGCTCGCTGGGAGCTTCGCGATAGCATCGGCACCGGCCTTCGTGTTGCAAAGGACGACAGACACCTTACCCGGCGGCACCGCTTCAAGAGTCGACTTATCCAATCCCCAAAAGTCCCCAAGCGTAATGTCTCCAGCCCTGCGATTGCGCGCATAAGGACACTCGTAGCAGGCATCGCGATGAATGACGCCTGCTACGAAAACGGAAAAGAATCCGTCTTCGAAGCAGGGCTTGTCGAAGACAAGCTCGCCATCGAGATAAGCGCACATATGGAAATCATTTGCCCCGCGAAACGAAAATGCGTCCCAACGACCTTTGACCTGACTGTCTAAATGCTCACGAAGAAGCGCGGCAGGCGGAGTCCCATGACAAATTAGATCGACGCATATTAGCCCGTCCCTGGAATCCCCCACAATGGACCGCAAGGCGGCAACTTGACATGGAGTAGAGATGAAAAGCACCTTTCTACCTTTTGCGAGGTAATTTTTGACGCTCCTATAAGCACCGGCAGGGCTACTGTAGACATATTTCGATCCACGCAAACCCTCTAATCCACTTTCCTCCTCAACCGCGATGCAGCGAGCTTCTCCATCAACGGACGCCGATCCAAAGACGACTCCGCCATCGATTATCGTGCTCCTGGCAAGGGCGGTAGCAAGCCCGCCAGATGAAGAAAGTCTGGTATCGCTTGGCTCGTTACTCCAAGCCGCGTACGTTTTGAAAGGCATCCTAAGCTCGACAGGCTCGCATGCTGGGCAAACAGTATGACAGAGACCGCAATCCTTGCATTTCAAAGCATCGACGATGGGGGCCGGATCACCACAGGGACCAGTCTCCGCCATCTCAAGTGCCTGGAACGGGCATGCATCAATGCATGCACCACATCCCGTGCATGTCAATCTGCCGCATACAAAATTATCCTGCATTGATTCTCCTTAAACCAAGCTTGCGTCGTAGAAGGGCAAAGATGATCATCCTCTCCTCTTTGCCAAACAAAGCATACATCTCAAATATGTAACCAAGAAAAGCTGCAGGAAGCGCGATGCCAACGAGTGAGGCCCAAGTGGTGCAGATGCCAATTTGGTCGACAAACGCGTACCCAAGCCACAGAACCACAAGAACGACAATCTCACGAATTAGAGGCTTAAAGAAAGTCCTCTTACGTACGCCTATAACAACAGCGCAATAAAACGGTTGCACTAGAGAGTGGCGCACAAACATAAGAATAGAGCTCACCCCCGCGATAACAACCAACCTATCAAGAGAAGTGAAAAGTATGAGGGGAAACTCGATGGCAAGTGTCAGCAAGCTAAAACCGAAAGCGATTAACACGGACCCTTTGACTTCTGTTGTTAACGTGTTTGCATAATAGAGAGGCTCGACGAGCGCACTGGCAATAAGCGTTACAACTGTAAGTACTGACAGGAGCTGGATCTCCGACAGTTCAGCAGCAGTCCTACCAGGAAGCCAGAGGGAATAGAATGACGGTCCGAAGCCAATAAAGCCAGCAAGCGGCACAATAAGAAACGCAGCAGTAAACCTCATTGCAAAATCGAATCGATTCACCAGCTCAACCTTGTTACCCTGCGCATACGCCTCAGCCATCTTTGGATAGAACAGATTGGCGATGCTACCCGACAGGCTCGTCAAAGCCTGGGGCACCGTTTTCGCAATGGACAGTAGTCCCATTGCAGCACCGCCCACAAAAATATTAGCGATCAGCAAGTCAAGACCAGTCTGAATGAGATTGTTAATGTTCTGGAGACTATTCCACACTCCAACTCTAAGGAGCTTCAAAACTTTTTGAAAATTGAACCGTGAGGGCGACAGCCTGAGCTCGGGAAGCAACCTGCGTGTCAGGATTATCTGCACAACGCCAGTTGCAATCGTCGCCACAAGCCCGGCAACGCTAAAGTACCACATATGGGGCGAGGCAGCCCAAAAGAGGACAAATAGAAAGATGACACGCAGAACAGAACCAAGGAGCTGTCCGATAGAATTCAAGAACAGTTCGTTCTTTATGAAAGCCGCCACGCCGAACACAACTGTAAGCAGACCTACTCCTGCGTTCAGAAACGCAAGGAGAACGGTGATTCGCAAGTCGTAGACGAACGCAGGAGCCACGCTGACAAGTCTGTCAATATTCGCCGCAAGGAAGACAGACCCAACAAGAACCGAAGCCGCCATGATACAGTTCGAGAAAAAGACTGAGGAAAAATACTCCTCGGTATCATCGCTTTTCCCCTCGTGGTAGGAAACCGTAATGAATCGGCTTGCCATAGCGTTAAGGGCAGCAGTGACAATCGCCACATAGCTGACGAAGTTGTTGACCAGCCCCACGAAACCATAAGCCTCGTCACCGAGCTTCTGAAGCACAATCGGAGTGAGCACGAAACTGATGATGAATTGCGACCCGAGAACCGCAATTTGCGCGGCAAAATTCAACACAAATTTCTTTTTGTCCCCTATTACCCTTGGCAACATTCTCAGCGGACCTTTCTGCAAACGGAAATGTTGTCTCTTAAATAGGAAAGCGAGATTTCGCGTGCCGCCGCTCTAACCGCATCGATCCTATCAAAATCAAAATCACGTCCAAGAATGCATGCAATATCCTCATGAGCCGCGGCAAATCTGTCATTAAGTGCCAACCTGTCGAGAAGGTCCGTGAGCTTATTCGCATTTTGTTCGCGCTTGATAACGGCAAAAGGCGTATGGGTAATAACCGAAAAGATGGTTCCATGGAAAGTATCGGTAACAACGAAGTCGGCTTCTTTGAAATAGCTCAGTATTTCATCTGGTCCACAATCGATGTTCCTATCGCAAAAGTCTTGATGCCCGTAAGCAGCAAAAAGCTCAACGCCCCTTTTTTTCGCCACCGATCGAATTGCTTCGCCCTCAGCCTTAGTAAAACGATTCGCATATCCATAAACGAGTGCATAAGGAGTAGAAGCAGAAACGGGCCTCCAGCCCATTTCTTCTACACCCGAGACAAGAACAGGATCCAGATGAATCTGGATGTCGGAAAACCCCAACGCTTCGAGCGTTGCTCGAGAGTTCTCATCCCTTACGGATATAGCGTCAAAGCAGTCAAAGCACTCCCTGACATCAGCGGACACACCGAATTTTGCCAAATCGGAAAGAGTCGTGTGCCCAAACGAACCGGCATAGCTAATCACGGATCTGCAGTTATTGCCCTTACCAAGGAGCTGTCGGCAAAAACCGACGTTCGGCCCTGCCTGCGTACAATTAAAAACCTCATCGCTGCCGATGACCAAGGTGTCAACGTAGTCGCCGATGTTTCTCTTACAAGGGTTCACACCCAACAGCTCAAGACAGTGTTCATATTCGATGTCCATCGGCGTCAAGTTGTAAATACCCGCGGCAGCGAGAATAGACCTTCCCGTCTCGGTAAACCTCACATTCGCCTTGACCCTGCCAAGCCAATCCTTGATCTGCTCACTTCTACTTCTTAGCCCCGGGACACACGGCGCCGGCCTGTAATCGACAAACTTGACATCGTGGCCCAAGGACTCGATCATCGACTTCAATCCATATGCCTGCATGAAAGAGCCGTGATTCACGATCCTTTGCATTGACATGATTCCGACGCACATTATTACCTCCCACCAAGCGGCCTTTTACCGCAATCAGTGCCCTGTTTTCCCTCTTCAAAACGCTATTCAACGACCCTTCGATCCGATGAAACGAGAACGGCCATTAGCGCAATGAAGAAGAAGTAGTTGTACGTGATTTCCACAACAGAACCGGCGATCATCGCGTATAGCAGAATAAACATGCCCCAACTCCACTGTCGTTTACTTCTTTTCGAGCATGTCCAAACCATGTAGAGCATGGCCATAAGTCCAACGACACCGTAATTCACAAGCGTCTCCATGATTGAATTTTGAGCGTTACCGTACCCAACATGCATCGCGACCGCAGCGTTTCCGTAACCATAGCCAAATACGGGTGAACCACTAATCACGGTTTGAAGACCGCTATAAATCAAATCTCTACCCGTTAGCGTCAGATTCTCTCCAAGGATGTCGACAACGAAATGCTTTACAAGTGGAGTCTGCAGAAGAGACGACAGAAAAACAAGAATTACGCCTGTCATTATCATGGCAGAAATAATAACTGTAGGCTTTTCGAGCAGACGCTGAGCCTTACGAGGAAGAAAAACGAGAATCACCACAAGCGCAGACATAGCAACGGCTGTTGAACAATACACCGCATGAGCGACGGCGAGCGCCAGCAACCCCAAACCGGCAGTAACCACGGTAACCGCCTTGCCGCTTACACCAGCACGGTGAAGCTTTACATACGTGAGGCAAGCCAAAAGGATAAAATAATAGCTCGTCGAGAACTTATTTCCAGCAAAGTAATACAGCAGGGGTCCATCCGCAACACCGACTTTTGCTATGAATGCGATTGACAAGATGCAGTAAACAACCGTCATCCAAAAGAAGACATTGATAAAGGTGTCGATTCTGCCCCACCTGCCGCAGGTTGAAATCAAAAGAGCAAGAGCGTAGAGACAGATTGAATAGAACAGCGCGTCGATACAGTTGGAGGAGTCGACGTATCCAGCTAGGTACCCCGCAACGCTTGAAACTACGACCGCAAGGCAGAACGGGATTGAAGGATGTTTCCAGTCTCTACCCTTAAGATTGGTAGCCAGAAATAGTACTACAAAAAACACGCAACACACCTTGAGACCTTGCTGAAGCACTTTTGGTATGCAAACGAGTTTGAAAACCGCGAAATAAATCGCGATGAGGGACAGACTGAGCCAGTCGGAACTAATCCTCCGAGTCAGGAACGAATCCCGATTTCTAACCTGTTGAAAGTGTTGCATGGTGTTCTGCCTACAAATAGCTATAAAGCCGCGGAGAAGCGGCGAACAGTAACGCCTTTGCCTTTTCTTTTTGGCTGGCTCCATATTCGAAAAGGAACTTCTTGTCTATCCCAGGTACGCTAAGCCCACGCCGAAGTCCAAGATCACGGCATGTGTGTAGATAGCACTTTGCAAGGTAGCCATACAAAGCATCGCGCAGCTCAGAGTTTTCCATATTGTCAAACTGCTTTTTCCAGCGTCCAAGGATTTCCTGCATCGAAGCAGCGCGCTTCTGGCAGTTCGACGACTTCATAATTGAACCGGGGCGCATTATATAGTTGTAGAACTTGTACTTCACACAGACGATGCTCCGGGCGGCCAGAAACACCCTCGGTTGCATTTCCATGTCCTCATGCAACAAACCCACAGCAAACCTCAGGTTATTGTCGTTGAAGAGAGAGAGTTTACAAAACATGAAGCAAGCGCACGGATACCATTCTCCTGCTTTCAAGGCAGTTAGGACGAAATCTGATGCGGAATATACTTTACCCTCCTCCAGCAGCGCATAATGATCCGGATTGTCCTGCCCGGGACTTATACGCCAGTCCCCAAGAACCATATCGGCATCAGAAGCGACAGCCATGAGATACAACCTCTCACAACTATCCGTCTCGATATAGTCATCGGAATCAACAAACATGACATAGTCGCCAGTCGCTTTATTCAGTCCGTGGTTTCGGGCGTCCGAAAGCCCACCATTAACCTTGTGGATGGCCTTTACCCTAGAATCTCGATTAGCATAGTCATCACAGATTTGAGGGCACCCATCCGGGCTACCATCATCTACGAGTATTATCTCTATATCAGTCAACGTCTGACTCAGCACGCTGTTCACGCAGCGCCTCAACTCATTCTCAACTTTATAGACTGGGATAATTACGCTAACAAGCGGCACAAACAACCTCCGTTTATATCTTCTCTCCCGGCCCAACGTCCTTCGTGACTATTCGAGCCGCCTTCACAATCGCACCGTCCCCAACGTATACCGGGCCGAAAACGCAGGAGTTCGTGTACACAGTAACATCGCTCCCAAAATGAGGCTGCCAGAAGACACCTTCCCCGACCATCTTCGCAATGACGTCCATGGGAGCCGCCGATGGTCACGCCCTGATACACTGTGAGCGGCCCCTCGCTGACAACTCCGGCGCCTATGACAACACCGAGGCCGTGGACGAGGCGAAATCCCGGTGCCAACTTCGCCTTGTAGTCTAAATCGACGTCGTAAAGCATCCAGTTAAAGCACCAAACGATCTTCGCCAGCGGCTCAAGATGGCCGCGGTAGAGCAGGACGGACAGACGGAAAAGAACCTCTGCGTGAAAGCAGGGGTTCAAAAGAAACGTCCCGAGCGAACGCGGGAGGTCCTTTCCCCCGGCGGCTGCGGCAAAGTCGGCGTTAATGTTCATTCCCGTCCTCCTTTACGGTCCAATGCGCCCTTATATGCACCCTCAAGAAGGCGGTAGCTCGAGCGAATATCGAAAGGCTCCAGGCTCCCCGCACGAAAGGAGTCTCTACCCCTATCATGTGGACGTAAAGCCATCGCAGCTATCTCGCTCGCCCATCTTGCGGCGGTTTCTGTGAGGGGAATCGCATGGAACCTGTCGCTCACGCAGGCGCCCAGTGGAACATCGGACGAAACGAAGCATTCTAGGCCGGCGAGTTGCGCCTCCACGAGGACGATACCGAGTCCCTCGTGAATCGAGGGAAACACGAAGCAATCCATCGCCGAATAGAGCTTGGCTGGGTCCTTAACATTGCCAAGCAGCATGATCGAATCATTGGCAGGCGATGCCTCAACCAAGGCCCTAACATTCTTCTCTCCAGGGCCCCCGCCCGCAATCAGCAGAACCGACTCAGGGTGCTCAGCATGAAATTCCTCGAAAATCTTGATGAGGAACATATGGTTTTTCTCAGGGTTCAACCTCGCCACGTTGCCAAGAATATAAACGTCCTCGTCGATACCGTAGGCTTCGCGCAGCTCGAGGCGCGCTTGCGGGTCGAACCTGAACTTGTCAAGCTCGAAGGAGTTTGGTATGACGGAAAAGCCCACATCTCCAAAAAGCCATTTGCCAGCCTCATCGCTGCAAGCAAGCATGCAGTCGCAAAGTCGAGGCACTAAAGGCCTCAGCACCTTATGCAGCACGGGATGTTCGCATCCCGTGCTGTGGCAGTGGCAAGCCACTGCCACAGCACGGGAACGCTTCGCTATAACTAACTCTGGGAAAACCATACCGCTGTTGCCGTGGACATGACAGATATCGTATCGCCCTTCGTCGAGAGCTTTACCCAGCGATTTGAAATAAGCAAGAGTGTTGGACTTCTTGTTTGGAAGCTGCTTGACCACGATACCGCAGGCTACAGCCTCGTCGACTTTCTCCTGCTCGCAAGGCCCGCCAACAATCACGGTAACCGCATGACCGTGCCGGATGAGCTCAGCAGAATAGGTGAGAACGACTTTACCAATGCCGTTGTTAACGAGGTTGTATACGACCATGCAGACGTTCACTAGGCCACCTCGTCGCAGGGAAGCTTCAGCCAATCGCCCATCTTCTCGTCGAAAGAAACCGGTTCAATCTTGCCGAAGCCGGCCCCCTTGATGAACGTGAGCTCACCGAAGACAATCTTTTCATGGGTGTAGTACAAATCGACGCGGACGTGGTGGAAATCCTGAGACAACGCCCTTGCCACCTCAAGCATCTCTCCAAGCACATTAGGCCTTTCAACGTTGCAAGACTCGTCATTGGGGTAGCCAAGCTTGACTCCCCCGAACAGGTTGAGCTCCGTGTCATACGCGTTGATGCGGTGCCTCCTATCTCGCCAGGTGTCCACATAGATCATCTTCGGCTCGCCATTGAAACAAAAAAACTTGTAGTCGAACAAAGCGTTGCCACCGTCACCCTCAAGGTATTTCTCAACGATAACGCGCGGTTTCTCCACACCGTAGAACCACTCACCGTAGCACGGCAGAAACATGGCCTTCAGCCACTTGCGACAATTGGCAACCACCCCGTCGCGATCCACGGGATTGTTCCCGTCGACGATGATGTTGAACGTCGAGCCGTGAGTCACCTTCACCATATAACGCTCGGGCAGCTCATCGAAGGGAATCTTCGCAGGGGCGAAACCCTGCCAGAGGAGGTCGTTCAGGTACATGCCACGACACTTCGATTCCGCGTATGTGTGCACGGTGTACTTGTCACAGCACTGCGCCATCAGTGGGTTGCGGTCGCTCAGCTTTATCCACTGCAACTTCTCGTTGTATGTCCTCGGGTGTTCTAGGTTCAAGGGGTATCCGACCTTCAGTCAAAATAATTTCTTCAGCGTCAACTCAGGACTCACGCGGCACAGCAGGTTGAACGGCATGAGGATTGCATACTTCTTGAGGATGTCAATGCTCATACAAGTAGGCTTCTTACGCCGTGATTCCAGCGGCTACGTATTCTGTTTTCGCAACACGAAAAGTTCTCCGAGCTCGCGGTCCAGCCGGTCCGGACGCTCCTCCGCCGCGTAGAAGGGGTCGTACCCCCCCCCAGTATAAAATGTCATTTCTCCGAAATAGGGCCTACCGGCGATGTTATACAGATCAACGCGCACATGCGGAAGGCCCACCGCCAACTTCTCTGCCAACTCAAGCATAAGGTCATAATTCTCAGGCTTCTCGGTGGGCTTGTGGTCAGACACCTCATGATTGATGTCGCCGCGCTGCTCCCAGCCAGGGGTGAAGTACTGCATCTCGTGGGCTGTAAAACGGTCGACATCGGTTTGCACGAGCGCAACCCTGCCGTCGAAGCAGTAAAACTTGTAGTCAGTCGGCGTCTCCCTTCCCGGTTCATCGAGATAGGCTTCAGCAACAACGCGCGGGGTAATGTCCCTGTAGGCCCACTCGCGCCCCTGCCAATACCAGTTACGGCGAAGTGCCACGGCCAGTCGCTTCTTAGCACCCTCGAAGTCGAACTCGGCCTTATCAGCGCAAACAAAGGTGCTCTGGGAGTCGTGCGTGCACTTTAGCGCGAACTTATCCGGGAGCCTGCCTAAATCGATCTCATCAACGCTGGTGTAGACTCCATAGAGCGGCACCAGATACTCACCGCCAATGCGCTCTTCGACGAAGGAACGCACGGCATACTTGTCGACGAGTCTGCAAAGCTCGGGGTTACGGTAATGCAGCTTGCACCACTGCAACTTCTCGTTGAAAGTCCTGGGGTGCTCGAAATCCGGGTCATAATGCAGCTTCGCCTTGAAGCACATGCGCATGTACACCTCGTCGGGAATGAATCGCAGGTTGTTCCTCAACGAGAGCGCGAATCGCTTCTTGAGTCTCATCACATACCTCCAACTTCATCGATGTAGTCAGATAGGTCGGCACAGAACTGCGCCGTGTTGCTCTTATAGGGCAGGTAATCCTTGGAAAGTGCCCGTGCGTAAGCGGAAGCCAGATCGACAGGGTCCATGCAAGGCTCGATGAGCCCCATATCTCCGAACTGCCGCACAATCTCAATTTGGTGATCATCAACGTGTTCGTCGAACTCCGCACGCCTCGGAACAGCAATAACCTTCTTGCCGTCTTTAACAGCCCCGATGATGGCACCGGTACCCCCATGGGTTATCACAACATCGCAAGCATCCATATGATGGCGGAAGGAATCACGATCAAGAAATGCCTCGTGTTCCAAATTCTTAGGAATGTAAGTGCACGCACCCGTCTGAGCAAAAGCACCACCCCCGTCAACAGCATTCGCAACAAGAGCGTCTACCGCCCTGATTAATCTGTCAAATTGAAACTTCTGAGAGCCCACGGTAACAAATATCATGCAACCATCCCCTAGTACACGCCGCCGACGAAGCGGGCGCCGGGATACACGGAAAGCATTGACTCCCATTGCACGTAAAATCGATCGGCCAGCATACTTAGCAGCCTGCCCGTCATGGTCGGCGAATCAGTCTTTGCAAACGACTCGATGTACACGAGTTTTGCACCCATGGCTTGCCCGATGAGACAGAACGGAATGGTAGCCAACACCCCCGTACACACAATCACATCCGGCCGCTCCTCAAAGCAGCATTTGAACGATGTCACGGTATTGGCAATCATGCGCGGCAGGAACGTTATCTCATGACGGTTTACTTGACTTACATAGCGAGAGCGAACAGGCAGGTTAACCTTGTATTCCGTCTTTTCGGTGAGAATAAAGCTGTCGTAGCGCTCCATGAGGGGCCTGAGCGCCAAAAGCTGCTCCAGATGACCGCCGGATGAGGCCGCAAAACACACCTTTATATCTTTGGGGTTATTTCCCATACGCCTAATCCCTTTTGAACAAATCGCGGGTGTACACCTTGTCAGCAACATCTGCAAGGTCATCGCTCCAACGATTGGCGATGATCACATCGCAGCGAGACTTAAAAGCCTCAAGGTCATGCGTGACCTCAGACCCGAAGAAATCAGGCGCGTCCAGCGTGGGCTCGTAGACCAGCACCGGTACGCCCTTGGCCTTCACGCGCTTCATCACGCCCTGGATGGAGCTTGCTCGGAAGTTATCGGAGTTGCTCTTCATGGTCAGGCGGTACACGCCCACGACCGGTTTCGGTTTCCCCTCGTACACGCGGTCCCACACCATCTGGAGCACCTCGTCAGCGACGAAGTCCTTGCGGGTGCGGTTGGACTCCACGATGGCCTCGATGAGGTTCTGCGGCACATCCCTGTAGTTCGCCAGCAGCTGTTTGGTGTCCTTGGGCAGGCAATAGCCGCCGTAGCCGAAGCTCGGGTTGTTGTAGTGGCTCCCGATACGGGGCTCTAGGCACACTCCGTCGATGACGTCGCGGGCGTCGAGGCCGCGCGCCTCGCAATAGGTGTCTAACTCGTTGAAGTAGGCCACGCGGAGCGCCAGGTAGGTGTTGGCGAACAGCTTCACTGCCTCGGCCTCGGTGGTGCCCAGCACGAGCTCGGGGATGCCCACCGAACCGTCGGCGTTGACACGCTCGAGTTCCGATGGGGCGGCGCCCTGTGCGAGCAGACGGGCAAACTCCTTGGCAGCCTGGACGGCCTCGGCGTCGTCCTTGGGTGCACCCACCACGATGCGGCTGGGATGCAGATTGTCGTAGAGCGCCTTGCTCTCGCGCAGGAACTCCGGAGAGAAGAAAATCTTCCTGTCGCCCAGTCTCTCGCGCAGACCCGCGGTGTAACCGACCGGAATCGTCGACTTGATGACGATCCAGGCGCTCGGGTTCACCGACCGCACGGCATCGATGGCGGCCTCCACCGACGAGGTGTCGAAGAAGTTCCTCTCGCTGTCGTAGTTCGTGGGCGTGGCAATCACGACGTAGTCGGCGCCGGAATAGGCCTCAACCGGGTCGACGGCGGCACGCAGGTCGAGCTCGCGCTCCCCCGCCTTTACCTCGGTCAGGAAGCGCTCGATCTCGTCGTCCTGGATGGGCGACGTGAACGCGTTGATCATCTCGACCTTCTCGGGCACGATGTCAAAAGCGCGCACCTCGTTGTGCTGTGAGAGCAGGACGGCCAGCGAAAGGCCGACGTAGCCGGTGCCGGCGACGGCGATCTTCATGCTATTTCCCCTAACTTACATCTTCCACATGCTTGGCGAACAAACCCGAAACCAAAACGGAGTTCCCCAACCTCCATTTGACGGCGCCCCATCTACGCCGCCCCCTTTCCGGTGAAGACCACGGCGACAGTCTGCAGGATCAGCTTGAGGTCCGTCATCACGCCGCGGCGCGCGATGTAGCCCAGGTCCAGCCGCACCATGTCGTCGAAGTCCACGTCCGAGCGGCCGCCCACCTGCCAGGGGCCGGTGAGGCCCGGCTTCACGGCCAGGCGCTGCATGGCCCACTCGTCGTACTGCGCGACCTCGCGCGGCAGAGGCGGGCGCGGGCCCACCACGGACATGTCGCCAACGAGGACGTTAAGGAACTGCGGGAACTCGTCGATAGAGTGCTTGCGGATGAAGCGGCCGATACGCGTGACGCGGGGGTCATCCTTCATCTTGAACATGGGTCCCTCGACCTCGTTCTCGGCTAGGAGAGCGTCCTTCATCTTGTCGGCGCCTTTCACCATGCTCCGGAACTTCCACATGGTGAACTCTCGAGGCTTGCCGTCCGCGCCGATGCGGCCCACGCGCTTTTGGCGGTACAGCGGGCACCCCGGGCTCTCGATGGCAATCGCGGCGCAGAGGATCAACGACGGAACAAAAGCAACCGCAATAACAGCAGCGGAAAAAACGATATCGAAGCATCGCTTCACAAAACGATACCCCAAACGCTCGCAATCATAAGCTTGAGCATTACGCATAAGGGAGAACCGACGCACCGAACGCTCCTCAAGCTTGGCCGATTCTCTTGTGCCTGCAACTGGTATTGAAGTGGGAGCCTTTACGATGGGCAAATCGTCGATGCTTTCACCGTAGGAATCTATGTCCCTACGGTTACAGCTATCTATTATCTCCATTGGGAGCTGCCCCCCCCAGGACATCTGAATCAACGTGCAAGATGCGATCTTCTTGCCGCCGACTTCCCATCTCATCGATTGACAATTCCCAAACCAACCTTCGTCTTGACCATACGTCCACATATCTCAAACTCGACAAAAGCAACGTTCTTATGTCGGTTCACACTCACTATCATCGCCTCTCGCCCACACAGAGGGCCAGATTGAACAACGACTCTTCCGTGCTCGATAACCCCCATGCTCATATCAATGCAACGATTGTGGTTATTGCTCAAGGCTTCAATGCGAGCGCGTTCTTCAGCGGCTAAGGGAACGAACGACTCTCCCATCTTGAGTAAGCGCGTGAATTCAGGGATTTCTCGCAGTGTGCGAATCACCAAATCAAGCTGATCGCTCACTACGATCACGTATCCGGGGAGTAGCGGCTTTTGGACATCAATCCACTCCCCCGCCTTCTTGATTTGCGTTGCGTATCGAGGTGAAAAACACTCTTCAACGGCACCCGGAGGCGAGAGGAGCTCTATAAGGGAGCAGAACCTTCGCTCTGCTCCCGTCGTGACCTGAACTACATACCAAGAACCCTTTGACATACGGTCCCCTCAATCGCTGATGCGTTGAACGGCCATCCACGCTGAGCCCGCAACGCCAAGGCTTCGCCATAGACCTGCGTCTCACGGAAAGTCGTATTCGCTCTCTTAACACCGCCAGACTCTGCACGTGGCACGATCCCCAGTGGAGAAAGATATGTGGACGAATGTAGCATGCTACGAATCCGATGATCGTAGAATCAATCGAATAGATTCGTAATATGCTACTTTTTAAACTCTTTATTTATACCGCAAAATGTGCTCCGCGGCGTGGGAATTTATCAATCGCCCGGGTAAGGTATTTGTAATGCTCGGGCTTATGCGCGTCACTGGCGATATACCTGTACAAATTACGCTCAAAGAGTTTCTTGGCAGGCTTTTTTTCCTTGCCAAATCGCCCTCCACCCATAAAATCTGCAGATGCCTGTAAATGACACCCCATCCGGACCAACCGTTCAGCAATGTCTGGATCGCGCTGAATGGCACGATATCTCTCAGGATGGGCAATGATCACCGAATAACCCAACCCCTGAAGTTCGTAAATCGTGCGTTCATAGTCTTCGAAGTCCCGCTCCCCTGCATGCGGATCGAGTTCGAGCAAAAACTCGTTGCTCCCATCGAAGCACAGATAAGGCGCCCATTCTTCAACCCCAAGCTCGATAAGCTTGGGATGTGCAACCTCAAATCCCATTTGCAAGGGGAAGCCATCAGCATGTTCCTGCAACTCGTAAAATGCGTTCCACATCGCATTATGGTCAAAATACGGATCACGGCAATGTGGCGTACAGACAATGCTCGTCACTCCCGCCGCTTTAGCTGCCTCGAGCATTTGCAAGCTGCCCGCAAGATCTGGAGCACCGTCATCGACGCCAGGCAGAATATGACAATGAATATCCCTCAAGGTAAATCCCATCCGCTATAAAGACTTCCGCCGCACATGAGATGCGGCGGAAGACAAATCGATTTATTGTTACTTCTTAGACCCCGGTTGAATGCTCGCAATGAACTGAGCGGTAGTGTCCGGAGCAATCTTGGCGCTCGTCTGCGGGATAGGTTTAAGTCCCTGCGCTGGAGCGGAATTCTGAGCAGCGGGAGCTGACTGCCGGGGGGCACCGGCGGATCGGGGCGCCTTACGGGCAACGGGGCGAGGCGAGGACGGCTTAGAAACGGCCTGACTCGTAGGCGCGTTGACCGGAGCAGCGGGGGCATTAGAGTCGTCTCCGCCACGAGAGTAGTACTCGGTATAGTACTCGCTCTTCTCGCTCTTGCAGAGGTTCATAACCGCGCCAATCAGATTGGCACCCGCCTTTTCAAGCTGCGCATGCGAAGACGCCAGTTCGTCGCGACGAACAACATTCTGACCAACCACGAGCAGCGTGCCATCAGCCACCGTAGAGAGAACCGCAGCATCCACGAACGCGGACAGGGGTGGCGTATCGAAAATGACGTAATCGAAGCTGTCGAGGGCAGCATCGACCATCTTGCGGAAGCGCTTGGAGCTCAGCAGCACATCAGGGTTGGGAATGTGTGGCTCGCTGTCCAGGAAGTACATGCCCCTCGTACCGGTTGCGACCATGGCATCGGCAAGTGCAGTCTGGCCGCAGAGCACAGAGTAAACGCCGGAGCGAGCATGAATGCCCAGGCTGTTGGCGATAGACCTGCGACGCATATCACACTCAAGCAGCAGCACACTGCTACCAGAACTCGCAATCGCCTCAGCCAGGGAAATGGCAACCGTGGTCTTACCCTCGTTGGGGACCGAGGAGGTCACGACGATGGAGCGAATCGGATCGTCGACGGACGCAAAACGGATATTAGCAGCAAGCGTTTTGATCGCATTCTGCATATGAATCTGATCGATTCCGACTTTCTTCTGCTTCTTCGCCATATTAGCGACCGCCCTTCACAACCGGAATACGACCAATCACCGGGATACCAAGAATCTCCTCAACCTCATCGGCAGTACGGACCTTGGTGTTCAACATGTCTGCGACAACGATGATCGCAACCGCCATGAACAAACCACCCATAAACGCAACCGCAACATAGAGCGGACGCGAAGGGCCACTCGGCGCAACAGGCGCAAGGGCAGCGTCGATGATATTGACTGCTTCGACCTTCATTACATCCTGGGAGATGGCGGCAACGTTCTCCGCAATAGAGTTGGCGACCTTGGCAACCAACTCGGGCTCGGTGCCGGTTACGGAAAGCTCAATCACGCGAGAGGTCGTAGCGCTGGTGACTTCGATTTCGAAGTCCTTGAGGCTCTTGAGGCCCAGGTCATCCGCAGTCGCCTTGCGCACACGATTGGAGTTGAGCAACGTGGTGACGTCATTCGCCACCATCTGGGAGGCGGAAAGGTCCGTGGACAGGTTGCCAGCAGACTGCTCCTGATTTGTGAGTACGTACATGCTGGTTGTTGCGGTGTACGTATCCGGCATGAACATGAAGGAATACACGCCGATGAGCAGAGCGCACACGATCGGCAGACCGATGACGAGCTTGATGCGTTTCTTCATCAAGTCGAGCAATTCGAGAAGTGTCATTAACTAACCTCTCCATTTCCCGTTGTGCAAACAGACTTTATCGAGTTGCAATTGTAGCAAAATGACCATAAATTACTTACATTCATTTGCCCAGCTACATATTTACAGATATTGGGCAGATTTAGCCGGCAATTGGGCCAGGAAGTGGGCTAACGCCCCAGCAAAAACTCAAGCGCCCGCAGGCGGCAGTCCAAGTGGGTCGCAGCCCACACGTGGGAAAAGCCAAGCAGGCGCGCGGCCGTATACGGGTCGATGGGTGTAGCGGCGAGTTCGTCGAACCTCATGGAGATGAGGCTCGCCAGCCAAGCGGGTTCGCCGGGCTCGAGCGCCTCACTGCCGGGCACGCTCGAGGCGCAGCTCGCACAGAGCAGACCGCCCGCATGCGCGGAGAAATACGTTGGCGCCTCGTCCTCGCACGCCACGCAGGAGGAGCAATCGGGCAGGTACCCAATGTGCGAGAGCAGCTTGAACACGTACGCGGCAACGATGAGGTCGAGATGCGGCGCGTCAAGCGAGGACAGCTGTGCGAGAACCGCGCGCGTGATCGCGAACACGAATGGGTCCTCGGCGTCCTCGTACGTGCAATGGCGGGCAACCTCAGCCACCGCGCTCGCAGACATGAGCAGCTCATAACTGGGCTGCGACCCCAGCGGCGCCGCAACAAGTTCCGCCTGGGATACGATGTCCAGGCTGCGCCCATGCGCCAACAGCAGATCGACCTCGCAGCACAGTTCGCACCGGGCGGCAAGGCGGCTACCCGGCTTGCGCGCGCCCTTGGCCACCGCGCGGACCTGCCGACCGAACTGGTCCACGAGCGTCAGGATGAGGTCGGTCTCCTTGAGCTTGGTCTTATCAAGCACGATGGCCTTCGTGCGATACGTCCTGCTACCGGCCATGGCCGCTCGCAACCAGATGGACCGTTCCCACGTCACGGCCCATACATCGAATGCGAGTTCCGCACGAGCCGAAGGCCCCGGTGGGGCCTTCGAGCGAGCAGGACTGTCCGAGCAGGCGATGTATAGGTCGAGACGCCAGGGGATGGGTGCTACTCATCGTCCGCCGCGTAGCCAAAACGGCGAATCTCGCGGGCATCCTCGCGCCAATGCGGCTTGACCTTCACGTCGAGCCCCAGGAACACGCGGCACCCGAACATGCGCTCAAGGTCGCGGCGCGCCTCGACGCCGATGCGCTTGATCATCTCGCCGCCCTTGCCCACGATGATGCCCTTCTGGCCCTCGCGCTCAACATACACGGTAGCGTGCAGGCGCAGTAGGTCGCGCTTGGGGCGCTCAAACTCGTCGCACATAACGCCCACGGCATGCGGGATCTCCTCGCGCGTGTGACGCAGCACCTTCTCGCGCACAAACTCGGCGACCATGACCTCGTCGGCCTCGTCGGTGCCCATGCCCTCGGGGAACCAGCGCGGACCTTGCGGCAGGTAGGCGGCAACCACGTCCACGAACGCCTCGACGTTGAAGCCCTCGGTGGAAGAAACCACAATCTCGTCATCGAACTCAACAAGGGCGCGGGCCGCCTCGAGCTGCTTGAGCATCTCCTCCGGGCTCGCAAGGTCGGCCTTGGTGAGCACCAGGACCTTGGGCGCCTTGGCGGCGGACACGCGCTCGGCAACCCAGGCGTCACCACGGCCGATGGGTGCGCTCGCGTCGATCACAAAGGCGATGACGTCCACGTCCGAGAGCTCCCCCAGGGCGCTCTTGTTGAGCTCGCTGCCCAGGCCGTCCTTGGGCTTGTGGATGCCGGGGGTGTCCACAATAACCAGCTGGCAGTCCTCGCGGTTGACCACGGCGCGCAGGCGGCGGCGCGTGGTCTGAGCTACCGGCGAGGTGATGGCGACCTTCTCGCCGTAGCAGGCGTTGAGCAGCGTGGACTTACCGGCATTGGGGCGGCCGACCAGCGCGACAAAGCCCGAGCGGAAGCCCTCAGGAACGTCGGCGCACAGGGCGGGCGCGTCCATGGCGCCGGGGAACTCCCCCGCCTCGATCATGGCATCGAGCTCATCGTCGGAAAGGTCGGCGAACGGGTCGAAATCGGTCATGGTGTCGGACATAGGTACTCCTCAACAGATACGTTGGAACTAAAGGTGTGCAATGGGGGACGGGTGCGTTTTGCACATCATGCAACGCGGTGTGCCGGATGTGTAAAACGCACCCGTACCCAATTGCACACCGCGGGCAGCATCCGGCGCTAGTGCCAGGAGCCGATCAGGCCGAAGTCGTGGGCGAACACCAAGATGCCCACAATCGCGGCGGTGATGGACAGCACGTACACGCTGGCGGCTGCGATGTCCTTGGCGCGCTTGGCAAGCGGGTGCAGCTCCTGCGTGGCCAGATCGACGATGGCCTCCATAGCGGTATTACACAGCTCGGCAAAGATCACCAGGCCGATGCAGATGGCGATGAGCGCCCAGCTGATGAGCTGCAGCTTGGCCACAAAGCCCACGATCACCGTCAACACGCCGGCAACCAGCATGACCTTGATATTGCGCTCGGTCTTGACCGCGGTGACAAAGCCCTCGATCGCATAGCCGAACGAACGGATGAAGGACGGATGGTCCTTATTGGAACCCGGGATCATGGCAGCTCCTAGTCGTGTGCGTGGTTGGTGATGGGGCCGACCTCCACCTTGGAGGGGTCGTCGCCGCGCTGGACGGCCAGCTCGCGCAGAAGCGCGTCTTCGCGTGCCTCCATCTCCTCGGCCTCGTCGTCCTCGATATGGTCGTAGCCGAGCAGGTGCAGCAGCCCGTGGACGAGCATGAGACGGCACTCATCGGCGGGGTCGTTGCCAAAACCCGGCGCCTGCCGCACGATGACCTCGGGGGCGAGGATGATATCGCCCAGCTCGAGGACCTCGTCCACCGGGATGTCCTCGTCAAAGGCGGAATCACACTCAAACGAGAGCACGTCGGTGGTGCGGTCGATGTCGCGCCACTGGCGGTTGAGCTCGTGCATCTCGTCCTCATCCACGTAGGAGAGCGAGATCTCGACATCGCGCTCCACGCCCTCGGCGGTGAGCACGCGCGCGACGATCGCGCAGACCTCATCCTCGGACAGCAGCGTGTCGAGGTTCGCGTCGTTACTGATGAGCACGGACATGTCCATCATCCTTTCCCTTGTGACGAGCCTTCCTCGCGGCCTTGCCACCGGCACCGGACGTATCAATTTGTACCTGTCCCCCATTGAGACCATGGGGCTGGGCGTCGAAGGCCTCGTAGGCTTCCACGATTTTACCAACCAGGCTGTGGCGGACCACGTCGGCGCGATCGAGTTCGACGAACGCGATGTCCTCGACGCCCGAGAGGATGTTCGCTACGTCGGTCAGGCCGCCGCGCTTGCCGGGCAGATCGCGCTGGGTAGCGTCGCCGGTGATCACGAACTTGGAATTAAAGCCGAGACGAGTGAGGAACATCTTCATCTGCTCGGGCGTGGTGTTTTGCGCCTCGTCCAGAATGACGAACGCGTCGTTCAGGGTGCGGCCGCGCATGTAGGCCAGCGGCGCGATCTCGATGACACCGCGCTCGGCGAGCTCGTGGACGCGCTCGGCGTCCATCATGTCGAACAGCGCGTCGTAGAGCGGACGGACGTAGGGATCCACCTTCTCCTCGAGCGTGCCGGGCAAGAAGCCCAGGTTCTCACCGGCCTCCACGGCCGGGCGCGTGAGGACGATGCGACCGATGTCGCGGCGCTGCAGGGCGCACACGGCCATGGCCATGGCCAAATAGGTCTTGCCGGTGCCCGCGGGCCCAAGGCAAAACGTCACGGTGTTGTTGCGGATGCCCTCGATGTAGCGGCGCTGACCGGGGGTCTTGGCGCGAATGGCCTTGCCGTGATACGTGAGCAGGACATCGTCGTGCGAGCGCAGTGCCCGCGCATCCTCGCGGCGAAGGGCACCGATGAGGCGCTCGACGTCGTCGGCGCGGAGGCGATCACCCTCGCGGGCGGCCGCGAACAGCTGCTGGAACACGCGCGTGAGAAGCTCGACCTCCGCGGGATCGCCCGCGATCGAGACGGTGTCGCCACGCAGCGTGACGTCCGCATCGCTCAGCGCCTCAATCGCGCGGAGCAACTCGTCAGACGCCCCGGTAACGGCACCGGGGTCAACGCCCTCGGGGATGGTCAGGCGCACACGCGCGGTCCCGGCGCTCATAGGTCGCTCTCCCCCATGCTCGCATGCAGCAGGCCGCGGTCGTCCATGCCCGTGATCTTCACGCGGACGAGCTGGCCCGTGCGGTCGGTCCCGGCATCGTCCACGATCACGCGATGGAAGCTACCGAGCGTACCGCGGTTGCCAAACTCGAGCACGGCTGTCTCACACGCACCGATGCGCGCACGCGCGTCGGCCTGCGAGGTGCTCTCGGCCACATGGCGAAGCTCGCTCGAACGGGCTGCCATGACCTCGGGTGCCACCTGGCCGGGAGCGGTGGCGGCGGGGGTGCCGGGGCGAGCGCTGTAGCGGAACACGTGCATACGGGAAAAGCCCACGCGCTCACACAGGGCGCGGCTCTCGGCGAACTCCTCACCCGTCTCACCGGGGAAGCCTGCGATGATGTCGCAGGAAATGGCGGCGTTCGGGAGCTTGGTGCGGATGCGGTCGACCATGGCCTCGTATTGCTCGGCCGTGTAGGGGCGGTTCATGCGCTCGAGCGTGGCCGTGCAGCCGGACTGCAGCGGCAGGTGCAGGAACGGGGCGACGCGCTCCCCGCCCGCGACCATGGCGCCGATGAGGCGGTCGTGGACATCCATGGGCTCAAGCGAAGACAGCCTCACCTGGGGGATGTTCGTCTGCTCGAGGATGATGTCGAGCAGCTCGTCGATCTCGACGTGCGAGTCGGACGCATCGACGCCGTCGTAGGCGCCGAGGTTCACACCGGTGAGGACGACCTCGGGGATGCCGGCGCGCTCGGCGCGGCGCACCTGTTCGAGCACGGAGGCAACCGGCACGGAACGTTCCGGCCCGCGCGCCTTCCACACGATGCAGTACGAGCAGCGGTTGTTGCAGCCGTCCTGCACCTTGACGCCCAAGCGCGAGCGGCCGAGCAGGTCGGCGAGGTCATGCCCCTCGTCGAGGTTGACCGTGCGCGCGGGCAGGCCCGCCGCGTCGGCGGCGGTGCGAGCGACGTCGATCTTGGAGGGCTGGGCAATGACCCGCGGCGACAGGTCGGTGAGCTCGCTGGGATGCAGGTTGACCACGCAGCCCGTCACCACCACGATCGGCTCGCGCGGGAGGCCCAACGCATGGCGCACGGCCTTGCGCGTCTTGGACTCCGCCTCGCCCGTGACGGCACAGGTATTGATGACGATGATATCGGCCTCGTCCTGATCGACCAGCGAAAAGCCGGCGCCCACGAGGTCGGAGGTGATGCGGTCGGATTCGACGCGGTTGACCCGGCAACCCAGGTTGACCACGCAGGCGAAGGGACGCGTCATATGGTTACCGTCCTAATCGAGGATCTCGTCGATGGCGTCGCGGATGCGGTCGCCCATGGTGCGGTGCTTCTTGGAGCCGGACGCGTTCTCGCCCGCCGCCTCGGCAAAGCGCTCGAGCGCCTCGCGGGCGTCGTCGGAGAGCTTGGTGGGGACGTCGACCACGATGCGGGCGACGAACCTGCCGCGGCTGCCGGTGCCCAGGCGGGGCATGCCGTAGCCGTCCACCACAAGGGCCTCGCCGTACTGCGTGCCCGCGGGGACCTCGAGCTCGAAATGCTCGTCGGGCAGGATGCCCTCAACATCGACCGTGCAGCCCAGCGCCGCCTCGGCGATGCCGATGTGAACCTCGCTCAGCAGGTCATCCCCGTGGCGCTCGAAGCGCTCGTCGGCCTCAACCTGGATGGTCACGATGAGGTCGCCGGCACCAGCGCCGCGGAAGCCCGCCTCGCCGTAACCGCGCAAGCGCAGCTGGCGACCGGTACCCACACCCGCCGGGACCTCGACGTCCAGGCGCTCATGGGTCCGGACGCGACCGTCGCCGTGGCAGTGCGAGCAGGGCTTGTCGATGACGGTGCCCTCGCCCTTGCAATCAGGGCACGGGGAGCTGGACTGCATGGCGCCGAAGATGGACTGCTGGACCGTGGTCACATAGCCCGTACCGTTGCAGTGCGGGCACGGCTGCTCCTGGCCACCGGCCTCGCTGCCGGAGCTGTCGCAGTCCTCGCACGGGCCGAGGCGGTCGAACGTGATGGTCTTCTTGCAGCCCTGCGCCGCCTCCTCAAGGGTGATGGAAAGCGAGATAGCCATATCGCGGCCGGCGCGGCGACGGGCCCGGTCGCGCGCGCGATCGCGCGCGCCGCCGCCGGAGCCGCCAAAAATCGAGGAAAAGATGTCGTCGACGCCCATGCCGCCGAAGATGTCGGAGAAATCGACAAAACCGGAGCCGCCGGGCATGCCGTCGACGGTGCCGTAGCGGTCGTACATGGAGCGCTTCTGCTCGTCGGACAGGACCGAGTAGGCCTCGTTCAGCTCGGCGAACTGCTCGTTCGCATCGGGCGCATCGTTATGATCGGGATGAAGCTTGACCGCCTTCTTCCTGAACGCGCGCTTGATCTGATCGGGCGTAGCATCGCGATCGACGCCGAGCACCTCGTAGTAATCCCTCTTGTCCGCCACTGTGTGGACCCTCCCCCAAGGTTTTCCTTATCTCATGCGGCCGCGCGGGACGAGAACGCCCTGCCGGTCGCGCCGCACCCCCGACGGATGCGGCATGCCGGCGCCGCCTCCAGGACCGCATAAGGCCCCGGGCAGCGCACCGACGCTTTTCGTTCTACCCAAAGCGCGGCAGCCTCACACGCCCAAAATGACTCGGGCGAATTGGGCGCACGCTACATATACCGATACGGCCCCAAGAACATGGCCTGTGTGCAGCTGGAGAACCACACGGAGATCAGGGCGAAGAGCAGACCGTTCGAAACGCCGCTGACAAACACCTGTAGGCCGCGCTTCCACCACAGGCCGCTGCGATGGAACACATCGTCGGAGAGGACCATGACCAGGCCCATGACGAGCGGGATCGCGCACAGCAGCAAGAACATGGAGAACGTGCCCGAGAACGAGGAGAGCACCAGGAAGGGCGTCACCAAGCCAAGCGTGTAGAAGCCCGAGCGGGCACGGCCCTCAAGGCGCTCAGCACTCACATGGGCGCGGCCGATCAGGTCGCCCGTCTCGCCGCCGTTGGTGCCGGCGTTACCGCGACCCTTCATGCGGACCAGATCGCCGTCGTGCGTGCCGGCGGGGAACTCGACCACAGCCTCGCCCTGGACGCGCGTGCGTCCCTCGCCGCCGCACACCGGGCACGGATCGGCGACGACCTTGCCGGAGCCGCCGCATTCAGGGCACACCATGCGGGCCTGGCCCATGCCGAACATGCCCAAGTCGACGGCGATGGAGCCGGTGCCGCCGCACGTAGGACACGCACGATGGTGCTCGGAGGCCACCGAGCCGGAACCGTGGCAGTTATCGCAGGATTCGTAGCGCGGGTACTTGACCGCGACGCGCGCACCGTCGCGCGCCTGCTCGCGGGAGAGCTTGACCTCGACGACCACGTCCGCGCCGATCGAGGGGTTGTAGGCGGAGGCGCCGCGGCGGCGCTGCGTGGAAAAGCCGCCCATGCCGCCGAACGGGAAACCAAAGCCCCCAAAGCCGGTGTAGCCGCCGGAGTACCCGCCCGAGGCGGGTGCGGGACCGCCTGCGGCGGCAAACGGGTTGCCCGAGCGCATGGCGTCGTACCGGGCACGCTTCTGCTCATCGGAGAGGACAGCGTAGGCCTCGGAGACCTCCTTGAAGCGCTCCTCGGCATCCGGTTCCTTGTTCACGTCGGGATGCAGCTTGCGGGCCTTCTGCTGGAACGCCTTCTGGATGTCCTTGGCCGAGGCGTCCTTATCCACGCCGAGGATGGCGTAGTAGTCTTTATCGTTCATTCCTGCCATATGGCAAAAAACTCCCTGCTACGGCTGTATTCAGTGGGAGACATTATATCCCGATGAACACCCGGCACACCCACGGAGCGCCATCGGGCACCAAATGCCCCCAATGTGTAAATGGGGGCGGGTGCAAACCGCACAATGTGCAATTTGCACCCGTCCCCTTTTACACGCGCGAGCACGCGACGGATCAATTTGTACCTGACCCCAATTGAGATGTTAGTCCTCGAGCTGGACCTGGCGATACGTGATGCCGCAGCGATCGAGGATGTTCCTGGAGATGAGGTTGTCCTCGGTGCCGCAGTACTTGTCGTCCAGGTACACGACCTCGCCAATGCCCGCCTGCACGAGGGTCTTGGCGCACTCGTGGCACGGGAACAGGGTGACGTAAACCGTCGCGCCCGCCATGTCCTTGAGAGAGCCGCGGTAGTTGAGGATCGCGTTGGCCTCGGCATGAATCACGTAGTTGTGCTTGTCATGCAGTGGGTCGTCCGCAGTGCCCCAGGGGAAATCATCGTCGTTCAGCGCCGACGGCGTCCCGTTGTACCCCACCGAGAGGATGCGGTTGTTCGTATCGGCAATGCAGGCGCCCACCTGCGTATTGGGGTCCTTGCTGCGCAGGGATGCCGCAACGGCGGCGCGCATGAAGAACTCGTCCCAGCTGATCACATCTTCGCGTTTACCGGGCATGGCGCCCTCCTCTCAAACGGTTTTGCACAGCATGGCGCAACCGGCGGCCGCGCGCAAGGGGTCCGCGGGAAATATGCCGATGCGGCTACTCGGCGAGGCCCCAGAATAGGCCGAACAACTCGTTGCCATCGAGCCAGCCGAGGTGGGTGGGCCTGAGCGCGTCCTCGTCCCACGTCGCGAGACCGGAGGAAACGGCGCTCTCACAAGCCGCACGCAGGTCCGCCTCCGGAATACACGAGGTGGCCCGTGTGAGCAGGTCGAGCGGAATGCCGTCGGTCATGCGACAGGCGAGCATCAGGTCCTCAGCCATGGCCTCGCGCAGCGTGAGGCGCTCGGTATCGAACTGTGTACCCTCATCGTCGAGCTGGCGGTAGCGCACACGCCCCTCCTGCGGGGCGATCGAGAGGTTCGCTCCCGATATGTAAAAGGAGTACGTCCCCAAATTACACATCTCGGAAGTGGCAGGGATGTCGAACATGCCGGCGGCGGAGCGGCCGAGACCCAGATAGGGCTTACCGGTCCAATACGCAATGTTGTGGCGGCAGCGCTGACCAGGCAGGGCGTAGCTCGCGACCTCGTATCGCTCAAAGCCCGCGCCCGCTAGCTTCTCGGCGGCAAGGTCCATGCATACGGCCTGGAAATCCTCATCGGGGACCGCAATGCGACCCTGCTCCTCCAAACGCGCAAGCGGCGTGCCCTCCTCGAGCTGCAAGGGGTACACCGAGATGTGATCGGGCCGCAGCGTCACGAGGGTCTCGAGCGTGCGGCCAAACGATTCAAGCGTCTGTCCGGGCAGCCCGCACATGACATCGCATGAGGTGGAAAAGCCAACTGCCTTGGCCTGAGCAATGGCGAGCATGGCCTGCTCGGCGGAATGAATGCGACCGATGGCCTTTAGCTCGCCTGCATCGAGCGTCTGAACGCCGAGGGAGATACGCGTGACACCGGCCTCGCGCAGGGCCTGCGCGAGCTCAAGCGTGAACGACTCGGGATTTGCCTCGCAAGTAAACTCGGTGGGATCGCAATACCCACGCACGCGCTCCACCAGCGAAACAAGGCGCGCGCCCAAGAGGCTCGGCGTTCCCCCGCCGATGTAGACCGTCTCTACCTCGTCGAGCTCGCCCGCGGCACCGTATGTGTCGATCTGAGATCTGAGGGCGGTGCAGTAGCGGTCCATCGCGGCGTCGAGTTCACAACCGCCCAAGGCGCGCGAGTCAAAATCGCAGTACAGGCATTTTGCCTTGCAAAACGGAATATGCAGGTACAGAGCGCGCGGCTTCACGAATAGCGACCCCCAAATCCAAGGTACCGATTGCGGATACTCAACCCTAGTTACCAAAACCCGAAGTTTATTTTGCATTTCCCCAGGATTCGGAAAAAAATCGTCGACTTTTGGTAATTAGTTTCGAACTATGCCAGATATCCGAAGAGACATACCCCGCACGAAGCGGCGGCTTGCGGCTCACGCGGCGTACATGCGAGCCCGCGAGGCAAACCAGGGCAACGCCGCATCAAAAACTGGGCTCCAAAACTCCGGCAAGCAGACGTCATCGGCCGTCCGCGTCAGGCCCCACCGCCAACTCAACCTCGGCCTCGTCGAGCAGGGCCATGAATTCGTCATAGGTTGTGCACTGCACCACGCGGCCGCGCCACGCGGCGGCATGCGGCAGGCCCTTGAGGTACCAGCTCGAGAACGCGCGACCGCGCGCCATGAAGGGCTGCGTCTCGTGCAGCAGCGTGAGATGTTCACGCAGGGCCTCGATGCGCTCGATCGCCGAACGCTCGGGCACGGGCACGCCGTCGAGAGCGAGCGCACGGGCGTCGCCGAACACCCAGGGATTGCCATACGTACCGCGGGCGATGAACACGGCGTCGGCGGCCGTCTCGGTGAGCATCCGCGCGGCGTCCTCCGCGGAGAACACGTCGCCCGAGCCGATCACGGGCACGCCCACGCGCGCGGCGACCTCGTCGATGGTGGACCAGTCTGCCTCGCCGGCGTACAGCTGGTTAGCAGTGCGGCCGTGCACGGCAACGGCGGCGGCGCCGGCCTGCTCCATGCGGGCGGCGAACTCGGCCGCCGTGTTCTCCCCCGCCGCAAAGCCGCGGCGAATCTTGACCGTGATGGGCACGCGCGCCTCGCGCACGCATGCCTCAACCAGCGACGCGGCGAGCTCGGGCTCCTTCATGAGCGCGGATCCCTCGCCCTTGGTGATGACCTTGCGCGCCGGGCACGCCATGTTGATGTCGATGAGCGTGAGCTTGTCCCCCACGCGCTCCTGCACGGCGTTCACGGCGAACGCGAATTGCTCGGGCTTGGTGCCGAACAGCTGCACGCAGATCTGCGGCTCCTCGGGCTCCGGTTCCACGAGCACCCAGGTTTTGGCACTCTTATAGGAGAGACCGGCCACGCTCACCATCTCGGTATAGGCCATCTCAGCACCGCGACGGCGGCACATGATGCGGTACGCCGCATCCGTGACGCCCGCCATGGGCGCCATCAGAAACGGCTGACGCTTGAATTGTTCGCGCAGGTCGATCAATCTTCGACCTTCAAAATGGCGAGGAACGCCTCCTGCGGCACCTCGACGGAGCCGATGGCCTTCATGCGCTTCTTGCCCTCTTTCTGCTTCTCGAGCAGCTTGCGCTTACGCGAGATGTCGCCGCCGTAGCACTTGGCCAGAACATCCTTGCGACGCGCCTTGACGGTGGAGCGGGCGATGATCTTGTTGCCGATGGCGCCCTGGATGGGCACCTCGAACAGCTGGCGAGGGATGATCTCCTTGAGCTTGTCGCACAGTCCGCGGGCCAGGCCGTAGGCCTTGTCCTTGTGGACGATGAACGACAGGGCGTCGACCTCGTCGCCGGACAGCAGGATGTCGAGCTTGACGAGCTCGCTCATGCGGTAGTCGGAGAACTCGTAATCCAGGGACGCATAGCCCTTGGTACGGCTCTTGAGCTGGTCGAAGAAGTCGAGGATGAGCTCGGCGAGCGGGATGTCGAAGTGCATCTCCACGGACTTCTGCGACAGATGGATCATGTCGGTGGTGATACCGCGATGCTCGATGGCAAGCTGCATGACCGCGCCGGTGTACTCGGGCGGGGTGATGATCTTGGCCTTGAGGTAGGGCTCCTCGATGTGGTCGATGCGCGTGACGTCGGGCAGGTCCTGCGGGCTGCGGACCTCGATCATCTCGCCATCGGTCTTGTAGACGTGGTAGTCCACGCTGGGGCTCGTCGCAATGAGCGCCAGGTCGAACTCGCGCTCCAGACGCTCCTTGATGACCTCCATGTGCAGCAGGCCGAGGAAGCCGACGCGGAAGCCAAAGCCGAGTGCCGCGGAGGTCTCGGGCTCCCAGACGAGCGACGGGTCGTTGACGTGGAGCTTCTCGAGCGCGTCGCGCAGGTTCTCGTAGTCCTTGTTGTCAATCGGGAACAGGCCCGTGTAGACCATGGGCTTGGCCTCGCGATAGCCCTCCAGAGGCGCGTCGCAGGGATTGCCCGCGAGGGTGAGGGTATCGCCCACGTGCACGGCCTCGGGGTCCTTCAGACCCGTGACCACAAAGCCGACCTCGCCCACGCCAAGGGCGTCGAGTGCAAACTCGGCGGGACGACGCACGCCGACTCCGTCGACGAGGAACTCCTCGCCGCCCTGCATCATGCGCAGATGGTCGCCCTTTTTGACCTGGCCGTCGAAAATGCGGACCGTGGCAACGACGCCGCGGTACTCGTCGAAATAGGAGTCGAGGATAAGGGCCTTGAGAGGCTTGTTGGCATCGCCCTTGGGCGGGCTCACCAGGAACACGATGGCCTCGAGTAGGTCGTGAATTCCCTCGCCCGTCTTGCCGGACACGCACACGGCGTCGTCGGCAGGGATGGCGAGCTCGTCCTCGATCTCGACCTTGACCTCCTCGGGATGCGCGGAGGGCAGGTCAATCTTATTGATTGCCGGCACGATGTCCAGATCGGCGTTCATCGCGAGGCTCGCGTTGGAGACCGTCTGCGCCTCGACGCCCTGCGTGGCGTCGACCACGAGGACCGCGCCCTCGCACGCGGCGAGCGAGCGGGAGACCTCGTAGGTGAAGTCGACGTGGCCCGGCGTGTCGATGAGGTTGAACTGGTAGGTCTCACCGTCGTCGGCGTCGTACATGACGCGGACGGCGTTGGACTTGATGGTGATGCCGCGCTCGCGCTCGATGTCCATGGTGTCGAGCAGCTGCGACTCCATGTCGCGCTCCTCGACGGTGCGGGTGAGCTCGAGGATGCGGTCGGAAATCGTCGACTTGCCGTGGTCGATGTGCGCAACGATTGAGAAGTTGCGGATGTGGGAGGTATCAAAAGTATTCATGCTGACCATCTTACCTGAAATTGGCTGAGTCGGGTGCGTGTTTGCCGCTCGGTCAAGTCCTGCGCAAGACGAAGAGCCCACTGGGCTCTTCTTTGCGTGCGGAATCTACGGCAAACACGCACCCGACCCAGCCCCAAGGCTCGACGGTCGCGCATTCACAACGAGATTCCGCCTGGAAACCGCCAGTGAGCATAAGCTCAACGCAGCCCAGCGGGAACGTATAAGGTTCAGCGTAGATTCCGCACGAGCAGAAGGCCCCAGTGGGGCCTTCGTCGCGAGTCAGGACTGACCGAACGCTGAATCTTATACGTTCCCGCTGGGCGGGCAACTAGAGCCTTCCTGCTTCGGCGAGGAGTTGCTTGGCGTGGGCGAGGGACTCTTCGGTGGCGTCTCCGGAGAGGAGGCGAGCAATCTCGGCAATGCGGTCGGCGCCCTCGACGCGGACGAGGCTCGTCTCGGGGATGTCGGCCGCATCGTCGCGGCGCACCACGTAGTGGACGGAGCCCTGCACGGCCACCTGGGCCAGATGCGTGACCACGATCACCTGATGGGTGCGCGCCAGGTCCGCGAGCACCTGCGCGAGGGAGCGGGCCGTGGAGCCGCCAACGCCGGCGTCGACCTCGTCGAACACGAGCGTATCAACGGCGTCCGCCTCACCGAGGACCACCTTGGAAGCGAGCATGACACGCGAGAGCTCGCCGCCGCTGGCGATGCGGCGCAGCGGACGAGGCGTCATGCCGGCACCGCTGCGGTAGAGCAACTCGCACGCGGTTGGGCCCTGGGCAGTCCAGCGCTCACGCGGGAGCGGCTTGCTGTCCCACACGAGCTCGGCGCGGCCCATCTCGAGACGCGCCATCTGCTTGCCCACCTCGCGGCAAAAACGCGGCGCCGCGGCGTTCCTGCGTTTGGTCAGTGTCCGCGCGGCCTCAGCAAGCTCGGCCTCGGCGGCATCGCGGGCGTCGCGGGCGCGTCTCACGCGGGCCTCGGCGTCATCGACGAGAGAAAGCAGCTCGGCCGCCTCGTCGCGGCGGGCAAAGACGTCCTCCATATGCGGGCCCCACTGTCGCAGTAAGCCCTTGAACGCCGAGTAGCGCTCCTGTGCGGCGGCCAGCTCCGCCGGGTCAAAATCGACCGAATCGCGGTATCTGCGCAGCTCAGCAGCGGCGTCTTCGACCGTGATGGCGGCACCGGAAAGCTGGTCGGCGAACTCGGAGAGCTTGACGTCGACGCGGGCCATGCGAGACAGCTCCGCAATGGCGGTATTAAGTGCATCCAGGGCGCCGCCCTCGCAGGTCAGAGCCTCAGCGGCATCGTTGGCGCAGCATGCGAGGCTCTCCGCGTGCTCGACGCGGGGCAGGCGCTCCTCGAGCTCCTCGAGCTCGCCGGGCTTGGGGTCGACATCGGAAATGCGCTCGAGGGCAAACCGTGCTTCCTCAAGACGGCTGCCTTGCGTGCGGCTCGCCTGCTCGACGCGCTCGAGCTCACGCGCGGCCTCGTTGGCACGCGCAAGCGCGTCGCGATACGCGGCGAGTGCCTCGGCAACGCCCGCGCCGGCCCAGGCATCGACCATCCCAACATGGGAGGCGGGGTCGAGCAGCCGCTGGTGCTCGTGCTGGCCGCACAGGTCGATCAGGGGGCTCACGCGCTCGGACAGTTCGCGCACGCTCGCAAGCGAGCCGTCCACACGCACGCGAGAACGGCCGTCGGAGCCCAGGCGACGCTGGATAACGAAGCCCTCCTCGTCGCGAGCGCCGCTGAACAGACGTCCCTCGACTAGCGCGCCGTCGCTCCCCTCGCGAACCGTCGCGGAATCCGCACGCTCGCCCATCAGCAGCTTGAGGGCGGAAAGCAGGGCGGTCTTGCCGGCGCCCGTCTCACCGGTGAGGACCGTGAGACCGGGACCGGGCACCAGATCGGCGCATTTGATCAGCGCGATATTCTCGACATGGATCTCATCGATCATTGCGCACCCCGTAAAAGACGCGGCTCACGGACGTGTAAAAGCTCTCCGGGCCGTAATCGAGCAGCAGGATGTCGGCGTCGCCGCGACGCACGACGGCGCGCTCGACCTCACCAGACGGCGTGATGAACTGGCCGTCGAGCGCGATGGCGGGGACCGACGGGCGATCTTTGGACACGGATATCTCCACGACGTCGGACGGGGACGTGAGGAAGGCGCGGGCCTGGATGGTGTGGGGCGCGATGGGCACGCAGACCATGCCGGTGTACTCCGGGCTCACGATGGGTCCGCCGGCGGACAGGGCGTAGCCCGTGGATCCGGTGGCCGTGGAAACCACCACGCCGTCCCCGCGCAGGCGGTCGATGTGATGGCCGGAAACGGTGATGTCGAACTCGACCATATCGGAGAGCGGGCCGCGGGCGAGCGCGAGGTCGTTCAAGGCAAAGCCGGTGCAGACCTCTTCCTCACCGCGTTCATTCACGCTCACGATCTCGCAGGCGAGCGTGGCGCGGCGGCTCACATGCAGCTCGCCGGCGAGCGCGTCGGCCACAACAGAGAGGATGTTCTTGTCCTGGGGGCTCGCCGCGGTGAGAAACCCGAGGTGACCATAGGACAGGCCGAGGATTGGAATCTCGCGGTACCCCACGATGCGCGCGGCGCGCAGGAGCGTGCCGTCGCCGCCGAGCGAGATGACAAGGCCACAGTCCACGAGGTCGGGGGTCGACTCGATACCGGAGCGCTGGTCGGCGGCCCATTCGACCTCAAAACCCTGGCGCGTGAGCCACAGTTCGAGGGTGAGACCGCTCTCGACGGCCTCTTGCTTGTAGTAATTGGGGACGAGCAGGACCTTCATCGATCAACCTCCGAATACACCAGCGCGTCGATATGCGCGGAAACGGCAGATGCGTCCATCTCCTCACGAGATGTCGCGGATGCCCCGCGCGCACCCAGGAGGAAGAACTCGCGATTGCCCTTGGCGCCCGTGATGGGTGAGGCGCACAGCCCCAGCGGGGAGAGCCCATTTTCGCGGAAGAGCTCGATCGCATCGGCAAGGACCCGCGCATGCACGGCGGGGTCGCGTACGATGCCGCCCTCCCCCACTTCGCGTTGCGGCGCCTCGAACTGAGGCTTGACGAGGGTCAGGAAGGCGCCGTTGGGCGTGAGGAGCTCGAGCACCGCAGGCAGGATCGTGGCGATGCTCGTGAACGACACGTCGCACACGGCCAGGTCGGCGCTCGAACGATAGCCGAGCTCGGGAACGTCCACAATGTTCGTGCGCTCGAGCAGGGTCACCCGCTCATCCTGGCGCAGCGACCAGTCGAACTGCGCCCGCCCCACGTCCACGGACAGAACATGGGCCGCACCGCGTTTGAGCAGGCAATCGGTAAAGCCGCCGGTGGAGCATCCAACATCCAGGCAGTTGAGGCCAGAAGGGTCCACTCGGAACGCATCGAGGGCGCCGGCGAGCTTGAGCCCGCCGCGCCCCACATAGGGAATGCGGCCCTTCACGTGCAGTTCGATGCCGGGCTTGACCATCATGCCGGGCGAGCTCAGGCGCTCGCCGCCAGACGAAACCAAACCGGCCATCAACGTGCGCAGGGCATCTGCGCGGTTCTCGCAGATGCCCTGGGAAATCAATTCATCATCCAAACGAACGCGTGCCACGTGGCGCCTTCCTTATGCCCCGCTCGATTTGGGGTCGGTCTCGGCCTGCTCGGCAGGCTGCTCAGATTGGGCCTCGGTCGCAAGCTCTGCATCGAGCATATCGGCCTCGCGCGGGGACAGCTCGAACGAATCGACCATGTCCACGGCGCGGGAGCCGAGCTCGATCGCCTCGTCGAACAGGTCGAGGCTGCGCTCGAGGGACGTGTCCTTGGAGCGGACCTGGGCGATGATCTCGTCCAGGCGCTCGGTGATCTCGTCGAAGTTGCCCTCGGCCATGCGCTACTCGCCGGCCTCGGCATCGAAGGGATCGTTGAAGATGTGATCGAGGTCGTCCTCGGCAAAGCCGTAGTCGTCGGCCTCGAAACGAGCACGGGCCTCCTCGGCGGCGCGGGCGGCCTCCTCCTCGGCTGCCAGGCGCTTGGGGTCGATCTCGAACCACAGGGCGGCCAGGCAGGCGGCCTCGGCATCCTCGGCGGTGATGGTGCAGGCGACGTGCTGCAGGCTCGGCAGGTGACGATCACGCACGATGCGACCGAGCACGCCGTTAACAAAGCCGGCGGACTCATCGGTGCCATAGGCCTTGGCGATCTCGACGGCCTCGTTGATGACGACGGCTGCGTCGAGCGTGTCGGCGACCTGGAAGTACAGCTCGTAGACGGCGGCGCGAAGCAGGTTGCGATCGGCACCGGGCATGCGCTCGAGTGTCCAGTTCGCGGAGACGGCGCGAAGCGCGGAGTCGATACGGTCGCGGTTGGCGGAAACGCCGCGCGCGATCTCGATGGCGTACGGTGCCAGCGGACCCTTGGACAAGGTGTAATCCCCTGCCAGGACGTCCTCGACGGAGACCTTTCGCATCTCGGACTGGAACAGGATCTGCAGCGCCTGGCTGCGGGCGAGCGTGCGCCCGCGATTGACTTTGAGACTTGCCACGCGCTACTCCTTGGGGAAGACGAGGCTGTCGATGCAGATGTTCACGCACTCAACCTCAACGCCGACCTGGGCGTCGATGGCGTTGGCGACGGCGACGCGCACGGCCTCGGCCAGGGGCTTGAACGGATAGCCGAAGAAGACCGTGAGGTGCACGGTCAGGCGAAGCTTGTCGTCGACCACCTCGGCCTCGACGTCCTCGCCCATGGGCACGGACTTGGTGGAGAACATGGAGACGAGGTTGGTGGCGAGGTCCTTCACGCCCACGGACGCGATGCCCTCGACCTCCTCGACGGCGCGGGAAACGATGGCGGTCAGCACCTCGGGCGCGATACCGATGCCGGCGATGGTGATCTCTTGCGACATGCCCACTCCTTTATGTGGTAAGCGCGCGGCCTCATGCGGGCCGCGCGACGGACGTGCACTGGATGAGAGCGATTAGAGGCGCTGGACGAACTCGCCGGTGCGGGTGTCGACCTTGATGCGCTCGCCCTCGTTGAGGTACATGGGGACCTGGACGACCGCGCCGGTGTCGATGGTGGCCGGCTTAGTGGCACCCTGGACGGTGTTGCCCTTGGCGCCCGGGACGGTCTCGACGACCTCGGCCTCGATGAACATGGGCGGGTTCACGCCGAGCAGCTCGGTGTCGGCGTAGAGCAGCTGGGCGTTGTCGTTCTCGCGCAGCCACTTGGAGTTGTCGCCGATGAAGTCGGCCGGGACGGCGATCTGCTCGTAGGAGGTCATGTCCATGAAGTAGTAGTTGTCGCCGTCGTTGTAGAGGTACTGCATCTCGTTGGTGATGAGCTGCACGCTCTCGAACTTGGAGCCGGCGTTGCAGGTGTTCTCGACCACGCGACCGGTCTTGAGGTCCTTGGTCTTGTAGCGGACGAAGGCGCCGCCCTTGCCGGGCTTGACGTGCTGGAACTCGACGATGGTGTAGTACTTGTCCTTGATCTTGAGACCCATGCCGTTGCGGAAGTCGGCGGTGGTGATGGAAGCCATGGCTTGCCTTTCTGTAGAAGAATCGAACTTAGGAATTATACTCGCAAAACGACCTAGCAGTCGATGACGACCAGCTCGTGCGTAGAGGTCGTGAAGGGCTCGTACCCGTCCTTGGTGACCACGCCGTAGTCCTCCAGGCGCACGCCGCCCACGCTGGGCAGGTAGATGCCGGGCTCAACGGTGATGACCGCGCCCTCCTCCACGATGTTGCTCTTGCGGCCGAAGACCGGAAGCTCGTGGATGTCGATGCCCACACCGTGGCCGAGGCCGTGGCCGTAGTACTCGCCGTAGCCCGCGTCACCGATGATCTTCTTGGAGAGCAGGTAGATGTCGTGGCCGTCCACGCCGGCGTGGATAGCTGCGACGCACTCCTCGTGCGTGCGGCGGACGATGTCGTAGATCTCGCGCTGCTTCTCGCTCGGCTCGCCCACGCAGACCGTGCGGGTCATGTCGGACTTGTAATCGCGGTAGCCCGCACCGTAGTCCATGAGGACGAAGTCGCCCTTTTCCACCACGCGGTCGCTGGAAATGGCGTGCGGGTTGGCGGTGTTGGGGCCGGATGCGACGATGGAGCCAAAGGCCAGGTCATCCGCGCCGTGATCGAACATAAAGGTCTCGAGCTCGGTACGGAGCTGCTTCTCGGTGAGGCCGGGACGGATGAACTCGCACATATGGGCGAATGCGGCGTCGGTGATGGACTGCGCGTGGCGCATGAGCTCAATCTCCTCGGCGTCCTTGATGGCGCGCATGAGCTGGAGATCGCCGTGCATGAGCGGAAGGCTCGCGCAAATCGAGCAATCCTCAAGGCCGCGCTCGATACCGCGGAAGAAGTTGATGTGCATGTCATCTTCGACGGCGACAACACGGCTCTTAGTGGAGCGAGCGTGCTCGGCAACCCAGCGGGGCATGTCGATCTCGTCCATATCGAGCTTCCAGGGGCTACCGGCCGGCATGTTCTCCTCGAAGGAGTTGAAGTAGCGCGAGTCGGTGTGCAGGAAGCACTCGTCGGCCGTGACGAACGCCACGTGCGGGTACTCGCCGGTGTAGTCAAAGACGCGCATGGCGCCGGTGAGCCAACGCAGGTTGGCCTCGTCGCGCACGACCACGGCATCGTAGCCGCGCTCGGCCATGAGGGTGCGCAGGCGGGCGATGCGCCCAGCGGGACCGTTGAGGATTTCGGACATATCGGTTCCTTTCTCGCGAAAGATGTGTAAACAGGCCTACTCGGGTTTGCGTGAGGCGATGAACGCGCGCGCATGGCGCTCAAGGACCTCGTCGTCGATGGACGAAAGGCGGATGACGCCGGGGTACTTGGGCAGCGCGAGCTGGAAGCGGTTGGCGACGCGGAAGCGCTCGGCGCGAAGGGCCTCGATGAACGCAGCGGGATCGATGTCAAACGACAGCTCGCCGATGCCGAGATCCTCGAGGTGATCGTCGAGCGCAAAGACTTCATCGACCGAGAAGTCACAAGCGTCGATGGCCAAGCGTGCCTCGAAGCGCATGCCCTCAGCGAGGAACAGGTAATACGGGTGCGCGCCCTCGCCCAGGCACGCAGACAGGGCGCGGGCGGTGGTATGGCCGAACAGCAGGGCACGGCGAGCAGAGGGGCTCACGGACTTGGCGATGTTCAATCGTGCGGTGAGCGTAGTGGAAAGCGCATCGGACAGCGACGTCTCGTTCTTTTCGACGATGCCGCGAACGGCAGTGCCAAGGCTGTCCCAGCAGGCTCGGCTCTCGGAGAGATACGCACCGCACATGAGCGCATAGCCCAGGCCATTCTCCTCGATTGAGCAATCTCCCACCAACGCGAGGTCGCACACGACGAGCGACACCTCGGGCTCGAGGCTGACGAGGGAACCCCCGGAAACGGTGAGGGGTGTCATCTGCGTGGAGCAGCGGATCATGGCATCGAGCGTGGTGGGAACGAGCGCGCACGACACGCCGCCGCACCACGTGCGGGAAATGTAGCTCGCCAGGGAGCAAGCCTCGTCGCCACCCACGCCCACGATCAGGTCCTCGGCGGTGATACCGGCCGCGGAAAGCTCGGCATACTGCGCAAGTGCGGTCTCGGCCTCAAGCGCATCGGAGGCCGCGACGCATCGAATGACAGCGTTGAACCCGCCGTCGACGAGTGCGCGGCGCACAGTCTCGACATGGACGGGATCGATGTCATCGGAGCTCAGCACATAGGCGCGAGAGGGCTTGCCAACCGCGCCGGAGAGGAACTTGGGAAGCTCATCGAGGGCCCCGAAGCCAAGGCGGACATCGGTGCTCCTCGAACCGAAGGAAAGCAGCTTGCGACGAATCGTCATATAAGACCACGCTCCAAGAGAAGCTCGGCAACGGTATAGGAAACCTCGGTGAACGAGGTGCCGCGGATATCCACGGTGAGGTCGGCGGCGCTTTCGTACAGCGGGCGCCTATGCTCGAGCAGCCGGGCGGCATGCTCGGCGCTGCGAAAATCGGGTCGGGTGTCGGAGCGGCGGATCTGGCGAAGCGAATCGCCGATGTCGCCCTCGAGGTAGACGCAAAAGCCCATTTCGTGGATGAGCTCGATGTTGCGAGGGGTCTCGACCACTCCCCCGCCGCAAGAGACGAGCAGGCTGCGCTCGGAGGCGAGGCTCTCGAGGGCCTCGGTCTCGAGCGTGCGGAAACGCTGCTCGCCCTCGGCCTTGAAGATCTGCGAGACCGTCTGACCGCATTTGCGCTCGACGAGGCGGTCGGTGTCGACGAAACGCCGATGGAACATACGCCCAAGGTTGCGGGCGAGCGTGGACTTGCCCGCCCCCAAGAACCCGACGAAGAAGATATGGTCGCATCCGCGCTTCACGGTAGAGGTCATGGCAGCGTTACTCCTCGCAGGGAACGCCGCGCAGCGCCATGCGCTCGAAGATGCGGAAGATCTGCGTGTACCACAGATCGGCGGTGGACTGCGGCTTGACGAGGATGGTGGTCACGCCGGCGAGCTTGCCGCCCCACACATCGGTGTAAAGCTGATCGCCCACCATGACGGCCTCCTCCTTGCGGGCGCCCAGGCGCTTCATGCCCGCCGTAATGGCGAACGGAAGCGGCTTGCAGGCGAAGGAGATATAGTCCATGCCGAGCTCGCCCGCGGAGCGCGAGACGTGACTCACATGCCAGTTGTTGGAGACCATGATGAGCTCAAAGCCGAGCTCACGGGCGTGATCGAGCCAGGCAGCCACGGATTCGGGCGCACAGGTACGGTCGCGCGGAACGAGAGTGTTGTCGCGATCGAGCAGGATCGCGCGCTTACCCGACGCCCACAGGGCATCGAGGTCGATGTGCTCGACGCACGTGATGTAGCGGCTGGGGGAAAAGATGCTCATAGGCGCTACTCCCAGGACTTTTGATGATCGTCGTAGGTCTCGGAGAAGAACTCCTCGTCCTGCGTGATGAAGAAATACAGATCGTTGGAATCGGTGGGATTCAACGTAGCGCTGATGGCCTCCGCAGACGGAGAGCAGATCGGCGTTGGGGGAAGACCGGCGTTCTTGTACGAGTTGTACGGACTGTCGATCGTCTGGATGTCGTTGGCGGTGACCTCGCCACCCGTCACGTACATGAGCGTGGCATCGCTTTGCAGGTACGGACGCCCGGCAAAGTCGCCCTTACCGGCAAGGCGGTTAAGGAACACCGACGTGACGTGAGATCGCTGCTCCGCGTGAAGACCCTCACGCTCGACAATGGAGGCAAGATCGAGCAGCTGATAAGCAGTGAGCTCGACGCCGAACCTCGCCTTGATTGAAGCCAGACCGGCATTGAAATCTAACGCGTCGAGGACATCGAGCTGGAACTGGCCGAGCATGGCGCGGATGATCTGGTCGGCGGTCGGCGTGCCCTGAAACGTGTAGGTCTTGGGGAACAGGAAGCCCTCGAGGGAATCGTCGGCGGCCTCGGAGAGGAACGCGAAATCGGCAACGTAGTTGGAAGCCTTGGCCTGCGCGATGAAGTCGTCGGCGGGGATTCCGTAAACCTCCTCGACGATGCGGGCGGTCTGGGCGACGGTCTTGCCCTCGGGGACCGTGAGCTTGACGCCCTCGACGTTGGGACCGGCCACGAGCTGCTTAACCACGGAGATGGGGTCCTGCAAGGTCTCGAAGCGGTACTCGCCGGGCTTGAGCTGCATCTCGGCCCCGAGTTTCTTGACGGCGGCGTAGTACTCGCCGGCGTCCTCAACGACGTGGTTCTCGACCAGGGTCTGCGCGATGACATCGCCCGTCGCGCCCTCGGGGATGACGACGTTCACGGGCTGTCCAGCCTCGATGGCCTCACCCGAACCGCCGAATACGCGCGGGAACACGAAAACGGCCGCCACAGCAACCACGGCGATGGCGATAAGCACGCCGAAGATGACGGGGAGCTTGGAGCGTTTGGCTGCAGCCTGCGCATAGGCGGGATGCACGCCACCGGAGCGGCCGCGCGCGCGAGCTTGGGACGGCGCCTGAACGCGCTGCGGACGCGGCGCCGCCCCACGAGCGGGACGCGGGGCCACCGCACGAGGACGGGGGGCGTTCGCTGCGGGGCGCGGGGCCGGATCCGGGGCGTTCGTGCGGAATCGCTTGCCGGCGGGACGCTGGTCCCGCTGATCGCGATGCGAGCCGTAGTCGTTAGCCACGATCGTCCTTTCGTCCATGGGAATCGAGCCAGGCCTGCAGGAACAGGGAGGCGGAAATCATATCGACCTTACCGCGCATCTGTTTCTCGTTCAAACCCTGTTCGCGCAGGATGCGCTTTGCCTCGGTGGACGTGAGGCGCTCGTCGATGAATTCGAGCGGAAGGCCGGTCGCAGCGGCAATACGGCCGGCGACCTCCCGAATGTGCTCGGCTTGAGGGCCCTCCTCGCCCGACATGGTCTGCGGCAGGCCGCAGACCAAGACATCGGGCTCATGGTCTTCCAAGATCATACGGAAGGAACGGGCCATGCCTTCCACCTCGCACGCGGGCAGGACCTTGAGCGGCATGGCCACGCGACCGGTGCGGTCGGAGACCGCGATGCCGGTGCGCGTACCGCCGATATCGAGGGCGAGAGCTACCACGTGCTGCCTTCCTGCCGTTTGTTACGCGCCGAGCGTGGTGCGAGCGGCCTCGAGAGCCGCCGCGACGCTCTGGGCGTCCTTGCCACCGGCCTGGGCCATGGTGGGCTTGCCGCCGCCGCGGCCATCGACCAGCGGGGCGATCTGCTTGATGACATTGCCAGCATGGAAGCCGGCGGAAGCCGCGTCATCGGTGGCGGCGGCGATGAGAGCGGGCGTGCCCTTCTCGGTCACCGTGGCGAGAACGCAGGCGCAAGCGCCAGAGACCTTCTGGCGGATGGTATCCCAGACGTTGCGGAGGTCGGAGGCCTCGAGGCCGGCGAGCTCAGCCACGACGAGCTTGTAGGCGCCCATGTCCTGGGCGTTCTCGATGGCGGAGGAAATGGCATCGGAACCGCCGCCGGTGAGCGCGCGCTTAAGCTTCTGGTTGGACTCGCGAAGCTCGGCCTGCAAGGAGGAGATGCGAGCGGGAACCTCCTCGATGCGGCACTTGAGCTGCGAAGCGGCCGACTCGGCGAGCGCGGCGCGCTGCTCGAGGTAGTCAATGGCGCCGGTAGAGGTCACAGCCTCGATGCGACGGACATTGGAACCGGTGGAAGACTCGGAGACGATCTTGAACAGACCGAGCTCGGCGGTGTTGCCCGCATGGGTACCACCGCACAGCTCGCGGGAGAACGGCTCGTCCTCAGCGCCGACGGAGACGACGCGGACGGTGTCGCCGTACTTCTCACCGAACAGGGCGACGGCGCCGGAGGCCTTGGCCTCCTCGATGCTCATCACACGGGTGACGACGGGCTTGGCGGCGAGGATCTGCTCGTTCACGAGGTCCTCGACGGCGCGGATCTGCTCGGAGGTCAAGGCCTCGAAGTGGGTGAAGTCGAAACGTAGGGCCTCCGGAGAGACGAGCGAGCCGGCCTGGTTCACGTGGTCGCCCAGGACCTCCTTGAGGGCAGCGTCGAGCAGGTGGGTCGCGGTGTGGTTGCGTGAGAGCAGGCCACGGCGGTTGAGGTCGTAGCCGGCGAAGACGGTGTCACCCTCGGAGAGCTTGCCAATGAGCTTACCCTCGTGGACGTACAGGCCGCCCTTGGAAACGGTGTTGGAGACGAAGAACTGGGCGTCGGCGGTGTCGATGAGGCCGTGGTCGCCCAGCTGACCGCCCATCTCGGCGTACAGCGGGGTGCGATCGAGCACGACGGAGGCCTCGGCGGCGTTCTCGGCGGACGCCACGCGCTCGCCGTTTACGACGATGGCGAGAACATGAGCGCCCTCGATGCTCTCCTCCTCGTAACCGGCGAACTCGGTGGCCGGGAGCTGGTCGGCAAGCTCGGTCCAAACGTCGTTGAAGGAACCCCAGGCGTCACCCTTGGCGGCAGCGCGGGCACGGGCCTTCTGCTCGGCCATCTCGACGTCGAAGCCCTCGATGTCGACGGCATGGCCGGCGGACTCGGCGATCTCGACGGTGAGGTCAATCGGGAAACCGAAGGTGTCGTGCAGCATGAAGGCTGCCTTGCCGGAGAGCTGCTCGCCCTCGCCCAGGGCGCCGAGCTGCTCGTCGAGGTAGACGCGACCGTTGTTGAGCGTGGTGGAGAAGCGCTCCTCCTCGGCGTTCACGATGCCCTTGACCAGACCGGCGTTCTCGACGAGGTTGGGATAGGCATCGCCCATGACGTCGTTCACCGCATCGATGAAGCGGCCGAGGAACGCGTCCTCGATGCCGAGCAGGCGGCCGTGGAACACGGCACGACGCAGCAGACGGCGCAGGACGTAACCGCGGCCCTCGTTGCCGGGCAGGACGCCGTCGGAGATGAGGAAGTCGACGGAACGGGCGTGGTCGGCGATGATGCGCAGGGAGCGGGAGGCTCCGGTGTACTCGTTATCGACGTAGGTCTTACCGGAGATCTCCTCGCCCAGCTTGATGAGGCTCTGCATGACGTCGCCGTCGAAGAAGGAGCTCTTGTGCTGCATGATGGCGGCCATGCGCTCGAGGCCCATGCCGGTATCGAGGTTGCGGTGGGGCAGCTCGGGCATGGAGCCGTCCTCCTGGCGATCGAACTGCGTGAACACGAGGTTCCAGAACTCCAGGAAGCGATCGCAATCGCAGCCGGGGGCGCAGTCGGGGCAGCCGCAGCCGACCTCCTCGCCGAGGTCGAAGTAAATCTCGGAGCAGGGGCCGCAGGGACCGGTGGGGCCGGCAGCCCAGAAGTTGTCGTCCTCGCCGAGGCGGGTGATGTGGTCCTCGGGAACGCCGAGTGCGCGCCAGACGTCATGCGTCTCGTCGTCGTCGGTGAAGACGGTGAAGTGCAGACGCTCCTTTGGAAGCTTGAAGACCTCGGTGATCAGCTCGTAGGCCCAGGTGCATGCCTGCTCCTTGGTCACGCCGCCAAAGGCGAAGTTGCCGAGCATCTCGAAGAACGAGGCGTGACGGCCGTCGGAGCCGATGATGTCGATGTCGTTGGTGCGCACGCACTTCTGGCACGAGCAGGCACCGATCTCCTTCATGACCTTCTTGCCCTGGTAGTACTCCTTGAACTGGTTCATACCGGCGTTGGCGAGAAGCAGCGACGGGTCGTCGGGGACGAGGGACGAGCTGGCATACAGCTTGTTGCCGCGCTCCTCAAAGAAGTTGAGATAGGCCGAGCGAATCTCGGCGGTAGACATGGTGGGATAGTCAGCGGCCATGCGTAAACTCCCTGGGTTCAATTCGCGTCCCCACCTAGGGGGAACAGTTTCCAAACCCAGCTATTATACGTTAACGCACGTCGTCAGTTGTGTCGGTTTCCTCGGGTTTCTTAGCATCCTCCACCCGCTCGTGCGCGGAGAAGGGCATCTCAAAATCGATGAGCTTCGCCCAGGGATTCTCGAGCTCGGGCTTGGGCAGCGCCTCGGCCTCGGGCACCGAATCGCTCGCAAGAATCTGCGAGTCGGCAACGAAGGTGTCGTCGCCCAGCGCGTCGAACGCGGGGACGGGGCGTCCCTGTGCGTCACGGAACGGGGCGCCGCGAAACAGCGCACCCTCATACGAGACGATCTGCTCGCCGGTACGGGTCTCGAAATAGAAGATGAACAGCGACTTGATAACCGCCACGAGCGGCAACGCGACGATCATGCCAATCGCTCCGCCAAAGGTGGAGCCGACCACGAGGGCCGTGAGCGACAGCACGGGATGGACCTGCATGGTGGACTGGTTGATCTTGGGAGCGATCACGTTGTCGGTGATATTTTGCGAGAGCATGGCCATAACCATGGTCCAGATGGCCATGATTGGGCTGTACACAAGGGCGATGAGCGTCGCGATGATGGCCGAGATCGAAGGGCCGACCACCGGGATGATGTTTAAGATACCCGAGAGGATGCCCATCGTGATGGCATAAGGGTGGCCCACGATCATGAACCCAACGAACGCCAGGAATCCCTGGATCACGGAGTTGATCAGGGTCGATCGCAGGTAACCGCCCACGGAACGGCTGAGCACCGCGACCATAAGGCGATAATCGTCGGCCTTATCCTCGGGCAGGATGCGGCAGATCTCCTCATTGATGCGCGGATAGTCGCACGCGAGCCAGAACGCCAACACGAATCCAAGGAAGACGGTGAACACCATGGAGGCGATGTTATTCACCATGGGCACGATACCGTCGCGGACCGCGGAGAGCAGGCCCGAAAGCGCCTGATTGATCATGTCCTGCGCGGAGGCGAACAGCGACTCGATATTCATCACATCGTTCAGGTGCTCGACGATGGCGTATTTGTTCTCCATGCGCATGGCCCAGGAACTCAGGGCGGCAAGCTTGGCGGGGGCGTCGCGCAAAAGGTCGATCAGCTGACCGGTGACCATAGGGATCACCAGGGCAAAGAGCAGGACAAAGCCCACGATGACGACGAGCAGGCCGATGAGGGCGCCACCGGCGCGCGGCAGACCGCGCCGCTCGAGGAAGTTCACAATCGGAGAGGCCATGAAAGCCGAGATCGCGCCAACCGAAAGGAAAATCAGGACGTTGGACAGGGACCCGATGAGCTGGAACACCACCGCGCAGATGATGATCACTCCGATGACGATCCAAATGTTCAAAAACGTCGTGCGCATGAGGCGCTCGGCGCGGGCGGTGTCGTGCTTCATGATTCCCCTTATGCATCCGGCGCATCGCCGGAGATGGCGCGGCAGCCGGGTTTAACCGGTCATGACCCCTTCGGGGTCGATCTTATCCTGGATCTTCTTGAGCGTCCGGCGCAACAGGCGGCTGACCTGGACCTGCGAGATACCGAGCTTCTCGGCGATCTCGATCTGCGTCATGCCCTTGAGGAAGCGCATCTCAATGACGTCGCGCTCCCTCGGGGAGAAGCTCGCGAGCGCCTCCTCGATGATGATGCGGTCGTCCGTGAACGCGAGATCGGAATCCTCGGTCGCATAGCGATCGATGACCGACGGAGTGTCATCGTCGTCGGCGCCAGACGGGGCCTCGAGCGAGACCGAGCTGTACGCAGAAGAGGACTCCATGGCCTCAAGGACCTCGTCCACGGTCGCGTCGAGGTAATCGGCGATCTCGGCGATGGTCGGAGAGCGCTGCAGTTGCGAGGTGAGCGTGTCCGTGGCCTGGTTGACCTTGGCCGAGAGCTCCTGCAAGCGGCGCGGCACGCGGACCGACCAGCCCTTATCGCGGAAATGGCGCTTGATCTCGCCCATGATGGTGGGTGTGGCGAAGGTGGTGAACTCAAGCCCGCGACTAGGGTCGAACCGGTCGATCGCCTTGAGCAGACCGAGGTACCCGACCTGGATCAGATCGTCGATGGGCTCTCCCCTGTTCTTGAATTTATTTGCGATGAAGCGCACGAGATTCAGATGGGACATGACGAGCTTCTCGCGCGCGTCCATGTCCCCTTCCTCCTTGAATCGGCGGAAGAGCTCGCGGGTCTTCTCCTTATCCCAAGCGCTCTTACCCGAGGTCTTAGAGGTCATCGACGTCCGCCTTCACTTCGAGCACGAGACGGGCGGGAGACTCGACCTTCTGATAGACATCGCAGACGGAGCCGAGGATCAAATCGGCGTACGCGGCAGTGGGATCATCGGCAGAGGGATCCGCAAAGGCATCCGCCTCGAGGGTGAACGTCATAGCCACGCGCGTGGAGTCGACATCAAAATCGATGGTGAGGGTCTCGTCGGGCGAGGTGGCGCATGCGTAGATAAAGGCTTCCTCGGCCGCCATGCGGATATCCTCGACGCACTCGACCGACATGGAGGAGAGCGTGGCAACGTTCGCCGCGGTCATGCGGACGAGACGGGCCAGATCGGGGTCGCACGAAACGACGAGAGAGATGGCAGTGGGGTTATTCATCGATGGTCTCCTCGCCAGGGTTGTAGGTGAAGTAGGTGCGGGGCTCGGCCTCAGGCGCGGGCGCCTCGGCAGACTGGACCGCAGGCTGGGCAACGGGCTCGTCATCGTGCACGGGCGCGGGCTTGACGGCCTTGGGAGCCGCGGCCTTGTGGCCGCGGTTGAGCAACCTTTGGACCTTGCCGGATGCGGCGTCGGCAAGCTCGGTGACGGCGTTAGAGGCGCTGCTGGCGGCACCGCTCACAGTGGAGACATCGCGCAGAACGCCATTGACCTCGATCAAATCGGCAGACAGCGCCTCCACGGCGACGGTTGCCTGCTTGAGCAACGGCTCGACCTGGGCAACTGCGGGCTGGAGCTCGTCGACCACGCCGTCGAGCTTGGCTACGACAGGACGCGCCTCCTCGATGGTGCTGTTGACCTGCTCCACCGTCTTGTCGAGCGAGGCCACAACGTCGCGGGTGCGGCGCAGGGTGAGGGCGAGCTCCGCAACGGCCCAGACGCCGACCAAGGCGAGTACGACAAGGACGATCTGCATAGGTTCCATGGATGCCTCCATTGCAAACGAGCGACACACGTAAGGTTGATGATACCCCACAAGGGCAGGGCGCAAACAAGGCCCAGACCCTAGCGCGGCCTGTTCTCCGCCCGCCATTGCTCCCAACCGCGGCCGCTGGGCTGCCAAAACGCGCCGTGTTCCAGGCCCTCGGGCAAATAGCGCTGCTCCACCCAGCCCTGGGGGTAATCGTGCGGATACTTGTAGTCGCCATATTCATCTGAACCGGGGCGATGACGGTCACGCAAGTAGCTGGGCACCTCACGCTGCCCACTTGTGCGAACGTCGGCCAGGGCGGCGTCGATGGCGGCCTCGGCAGCATTCGACTTGGGCGCGAGAGCGTTGTAAATGGCAGCCTGCGCAAGGTTAATGCGGCACTCCGGATAGCCGATGACCTCCGCAGCCTTAAATGCGGCCTCGGCCACGAGAAGCGCGGTGGGATCGGCATTGCCGATGTCCTCGCTCGCCTGGATCATGATGCGTCGGGCGATGAACTTGGGGTCCTCCCCCGCGTCGATCATGCGGGCGAGCCAATACACCGCCGCGTCGGGATCGCTGCCGCGCATGGATTTGATAAAAGCCGAGACGATGTCGTAATGCATGTCGCCGGACTTGTCGTACGACAGGCCGCGGCGCGGATTGGCTTGCTTCACATCTTCGAGCTCGATTGGGATGGGAGATGCGGGATCGGCTGGGGCCTCGCCCTCGCGACCGGGCCTGGTAAGGGCGATCTCGCTCGCCAGCTCGAGCGTGGTGAGCGAGCTGCGCCCGTCGCCGGCGGCGAGCGTGCAGATCGCGCGAACAACCTCATCGCTGGCGCTGAAACGCCCGTCGAGCCCTTCCGGGGCGCTCAGGGCACGGCGGACTAAGCGCTCGACGTCCTCATCGGCCAGGTGCTCGAGCTCAACGACGCGGCTGCGCGACAGCAACGCGGAGTTCACCTCGAAGTACGGGTTCTCCGTCGTAGCGCCGATCATGACGACCGTGCGGTTCTCCACCGCGTGGAGCAGAGCATCTTGCTGGGAACGGGAGAAGCGATGGATCTCGTCGATGAACAAGATGGTGCGGCGGTCGAACATCATGAGACGGTGCTTTGCCTCATCGATCTCTCGGCGCAGGTCCTTGACGGTGCCCGTAACGGCGGAGACCTCGACGAACTCGCTCTTGGTGTGCGCGGCGATGATATGCGCCAACGTGGTCTTGCCCGTACCTGCGGGTCCGTACAGAATCACACTGGAAAGCACGTCGTGCTCGATGGCGGATCGAAGCCAGGAGCCCGGGCCCACGGCCTTCTTCTGACCCACGTAATCATCAAGCGTCGACGGGCGCATGCGAACCGCAAGCGGTGCGTTCTTGAGCTGTTTTACGCGCTCGTTGCTGGAAAATAACGTGTCCATGGGCCTTCTCCGACGATCGTTTATTCGAACAAGAGTGTATCAAACGACCAGCCCTATTCAAACACCTGTTCGTATTCACTCGTTGATGTAGGTGCGCTGCGGAAAATCGAGTTCGGGGAACAGCGTGCATGCGAGCTCGATGAAGTAGCCGTCCGTCATGCTGGCAATATAGTCGATTACCGTCTGGTCAAAGTCGCTCGACCAATCGTACGTGCGGCCGTAATGCGCAAGCGATTTGTCGATCCTGGCGATGTGGTGCCTAAAGATGGTGCTGTGTTCGTCATGCGCCTTGAGGTCGCCGAGGAAGTGCTCGTACATGAGGCTGAATGCCCGTGCCATCATGTCCTTGCGCTCCTCCTCGATCGCGACGGAATGGTAGATCATCGCGTAGTTCTCACGCTTGGCACGGCGAATCTCCTCGAAGAGCTCCTCGCTCATCTCGATACGGTCCTTGCCGTAACTATGCTCGACGATATCGATCGACGCACGCGTTAGGATCCACGAGTTATACCGGCCGCCCATACCGTCGGCAAACGCGCCCTCATCCACAAGACCCGCCTCGATGGCGTCTTGGCGGTCGCGCCCGACATAGGCGATGATGTCGGAGATGCGGACCACGCAGGCCTCGAGCGTCATGGGACGAAGCGTCTTCACGTAGTCGAAATCGCTCGCATAGCAACGATCGACGACTGCGTCGAACTCCTCAAATCCACTCAAGCCGGACAGCTCGAAAACGCGCTGCTCGTATTCGCCGTTATGGCAGAGCACTCCGTCGAGGGTCTGCAGCGAGAGATTCCTGCCGTACAGCCCGTCCAGGACGCGGACGGAATGGACGTTGTGGAAAAACGAACAGCCGGTCCGAGCCTCGCTGATGTCGTTCAACAACGCCTCCCCCGTATGTCCGAAGGGCGTATGGCCGAGGTCGTGCCCGAGACCGATCGCCTCGATGAGATCGCAATTGAGGCCGAGTGCGCGGCCGATGTCGCGCGCGATACGGGCCACGAGCTGCACGTGCAGGCCGCGACGGGACAGGTCATCGTTGCTGCGGAAGCTGAAGACCTGCGTCTTGCCGTTATAGCGGTTGTATGCGGGAAGGTGCAAGATCTTCTCGGTGTCGCGCACGTAGGAGGGGCGCCAGATGCTGTTGCGATCGGCCGGGCGGTCCTCCCTGCGGATCACGTCCTCATCGAATGCACGGTAGGGATTGACCCATCCCCGTGCACGGTCGTCCTCCATACGCTCGACGAGCGCATGGGACAGCTGGTCGGGCATGGCATTTAGGCGGTCGAACAAGGTGCTCTCGGTCGTGCTCATGTGCTCATCCAATCTCTCGCGATTTCATGCGCTTATAGTCGCATACCGAGCGGACAAAACACGGTCCAGCTTCACGAAAGCAAAGAAGCGAGCGGGACGAGCGCACACCCGATGGCGACGAACGGCAGCAGAGGCAGGGTATCCCGTCGCGCCAGCAAGCCGCAAACGGCGAGCAAACACAATCCCAAGATAAACGAAGCAAGCGCATAGAGCGGGTCGGCCAACATGAGCGCGGCGAGGAACTTGACGTCTCCCCCGCCGAGCCCTGCGGCTCCGCCGTGCATGCGACGCCAAAGGGTCTCGGTCGCAAGCAACAACGCCATGACCGCAACGGCCGCCAATGCATGCCAGGCAAAATCGTGTATGCCACCATGCATCAACCCAAAGATGGCGCTCGTGGCCGCCAACAAGACCGAAAGGGCATGCGGAAACCGTCGCTCACGCGCATCGATAAGAGCGGCCGCCGCAATCTCGCCCGCAAGGATGACCGAAACGAGCATGTCGAGGACGGTCGAGAGTTGCATGGGCATGACCGCCTCCTTCACCATCGGTATAATGGGTTAAAAACCGCGAATGCATGCGAGGACACCATGGAAGCACCCTCTTTTGATTACAGCAAGATAGCACCGAACGCCCCCGAGGATACCGATCTCGTTCCGCGCCAGCCGGTGATCGAGAGCGCCAGCGCGTCCACCGCGAATCAGGCGAACGATTCGAACTTCGCCTACATCCTCACCGGTTGCGTCTTGGGCGGCCTCGCCGTGTTCACCATCGCGTTCCTGTGGTTGGCCTTCGGCGTCATGCAGTCCGCCGTGACCGCCCCCTACATGTACGACCACATGGAGGAGTCCCACACCGATTCTTGGGATGACTATTCGAGCGAGCTCGAGGAATTCGAAGACCAGCTGTGGGACGAGTACCACAGCAGCCACCGCAACGCGTAGCGCCCGTCCGAACACGCTTAAGACCGAAGGACCCCGCCGCCCATCATGAACCGCCTCCCATTTCTTGGACAAGGAAATAGAAGTCCGAGAGATGGGAGGC
>ERZ773183.381-NODE-381-length-54144-cov-4.683688_pt1 | contig 54144 bp, 40 predicted proteins | sample MGYA00580532_ERZ773183 | MGnify/ENA primary metagenome ERZ773183 (study PRJEB29015, sample SAMEA2737791) | human gut metagenome | biome: human gut; feature: human-associated habitat; material: faeces | place: China | collected 2012 ...
CTGCAGGCATTAAAGGATAACAGGATTGATATGATTTTTCATATGAACCAGAATCCATATGAAGCTGAGCAGAACGGCATTATATTGTCAAATACTGTTTTTGAAGTCAATGTTGCAGTGCTCACCGGTGTTGAAAAGTTTGATGAAAACAGGAAAAACACAGTGGCGGTGAGTAGAAATAACCTGCTGGGAAAGTGGTATATTTCTTTTAATTATCCTTTCTGGAAAATAAAGGAATATGATTCATCTGCTGAGGTTGAGAAAGCAGTTCGCAGTGGTGAGGCAGACTGCTTTGTTGTGAAGGCAGGACAGTCATTAAAGACGCTGGCAAACAGCAAAATGTACAGCGTTTTTCTTACGAAACCCGGCGATTCTTGCTTTGCAGTCACCAGGGAAAATATAACATTAATGAATATCCTGAATAAAACCATCCAGACTCTGCCTGCTTCCAGACTTTCAGGCCTGTTTTCTGTATATGAAAACGCACCGGGAAGGGTTACTCTGGCAGAATACATAAAGGATAATTTGCGGGTAGTTTCCATGAGTTTTGTAAGTGTGACCCTGGTTATTATACTGATTATAGTTTACCTGATGATGAAAGCAAGGAAAGCCCAGATTCAGGCAGAAAAGGCTAATGCTGCCAAATCGGATTTTCTTTTCAATATGTCACATGATATCCGTACACCGATGAATGCCCTGCTGGGATACAACGGGCTGATGAAAAGGGAACTGACAGATCCAAAGCTTTTGGATTATCAGGAGAAGATGGAACAGTCTGGAAATCTGCTGCTGTCTATTATCAATAATGTGCTGGACATGGCCAAAATTGAAAGCGGTAAGATGGAACTGGATGAGAATTATGTGAAGATTAGAGATGTTTATCAGGGAGTTTACAAAATTTTCCAGGCAGAAGCGGAGAAAAAGGGTATTCACCTTGAGATGGAATATGAGGTGCAGCATGAACATGTAATCTGCGATGAGACAAAGAACAGGGAAATTTTCCTCAATCTGATCAGCAATGCGGTAAAATATACAGCTTCAGGGGGAGCAGTTACCATAAGGATTACAGAGCTTGACTGTGACAGGAAAGACTATGTGAGGATACAGACTCAGGTAATTGATACCGGTATTGGAATGAGTGAAGAATTCCTGCCATCCCTGTTTGAGGCTTTTGCCCGGGAACGCAATACAACAGCCGCAAAGGTTGCAGGAACAGGTCTGGGAATGCCGATCATAAAGAAATATGTTGATATGATGGGCGGAACCATTAAAGCAGAAAGTAAGCTGGGAGAAGGAAGCAAATTTACAGTTATCATGGAATACAGGATTGCTGATAAGGGTTACTACGAGCAGGTTACGGATCCGTCCCCGGATACAGAGGAAACAGACAGGATCAGCGGAAAATATGTTCTGCTGGCTGAGGATAATGACCTGAATGCGGAAATCGCAGAGTTTATCCTGGAGGATATGGGACTTATGGTTGACCGTGTTGAGGATGGAGTTCAATGTGTGGCAAGGATGGAACAGAAACCGGCAGGGACCTACGATCTGATCCTTATGGATATCCAGATGCCGAACATGGATGGCTATAAGGCAACTCAGGCAATCAGAAGGCTGGAAGATAAGAAAAAAGCCGGTATTCCGATCATAGCTATGACAGCCAATGCATTTGAGGAAGATAGAAAAAAGGCATTTGAAAAAGGAATGAACGGACATATTGCAAAGCCTGTTGATGCAGAAAAGGTTAAGAAAACCATTCTTTCAGCTATACGATGAGATGAAGGGAATGAGGAGAAATAAGAGATGAACGGAGAGGCTCATCTCTTATTTCTTTTTAGGTAGCAGGATTCAAGCTGATTGATAAGTGCATACAAACACATGGCAAACAGGCAGAGAAGACAGATGCTCATGAGGAGCCAATCCATTTTGAACACCTGACTGGAATAAATAATCAGATACCCCAGCCCTTCTTTCGCAGCAAGAAATTCCCCAATGATCACCCCGACCAGACACAATCCGATATTTACCTTCATATTGCTGATGATCGCCGGAATCGAACTTGGAAGCACAACTTTAGTCAGTACCTGATGCCGTTTCCCGCCAAGTGTATAGATCAGCGTCATCTTTCCTGGATCCGCGGACATAAAACTGGTATACAGATTCAGGATGCTTCCGAAGATAGCCACCGACATACCGGCAACAATGATGGTGGTACGTGTGGCACCGAGCCATACGATGAGAAGCGGGGCCAGGGCGGATTTTGGCAGACTGTTTAGAACAACCAGATACGGCTCCAGGATTTCTGAAAGCTTCTTACTGAACCACAGAAGCACCGCCGTCAGGATACTGAAGACGATAACCAGAAGGAAACTTACGATCGTCTCATATAAGGTGACGCCAAGGTGCAGGAAGATGCTGCGGTCTGCGACCATGTCGAGAAAACACCGGGCAATCTTAGAAGGACTGCTAAAGATAAAAGAATCGATGATTTGATGTGAGGCGGTCAGTTCCCAGACAGACAGGAAGACAACCAGAAGGAGAACCCGGGCAGCAGCTACGAACTTTTTGTGCAGCCGGTACTTTGATAAAAAGGTTCTTTGCGCTGTAGAAGATGAGGCGGCGGTAGAGATGGCACTTGCATTGGAAGTGATATTTGTGCCAGAGGCAGCAGGAATCTCAGTCTTTGACATTCGGTTCATCTTCATTTAACTCCTTCCATATCAGATTAAAATAATTCTTGAATTCCGGCGCACTTCTGCGGTTCAACGGAGTATCGTGTTCCAGATGGAACAGCAGAGGAATCGTTTGTTTGATTGTTGCCGGACGATTAGAAAGGACAATGACACGGTCGGCAAGTGAGATTGCTTCCGACAGGTCGTGCGTGACCAGAAGTGCAGATTTTCCTTCATTCCGGATGATCTGCCCGATGTCATCGCCAACCTGAAGCCTGGTCTGATAGTCCAGGGCAGAAAAAGGTTCATCCAGAAGAAGAAGCTCCGGCTCCAGGACGAGTGTGCGGATCAGGGCAGCACGCTGCCGCATCCCGCCGGACAACTCCGAAGGCCTTGCATTCTTAAAGTCACCGAGTCCATAGATGTCAAGAAGCTCATGTGCCCGTTGCTTCGTACGCGCTGTCAGTGCGTGCTGGACTTCCAGCCCAAGGATTACGTTATTATAAATCGTGCGCCATTCAAAGAGTTCATCGTGTTGTAACATATAACCGACATTTGTCGTGCTCTCTTTCAAAGGCTTTCCGTTGATCTTAATCTGTCCCTCTGTACAAGGCAGCAGTCCGCAGATCAGCGAAAGCAGTGTGGATTTGCCACACCCGGAGGGGCCCACAATGGCGGCAAATTCGCCTTTTTTCAATGAAAATGAGATATCAGACAGAGCCAGGGTCTCCCCTTGCAGAGTATGATACGTGTAAGAAATGTGCTGTAGATTTAAAATCTGTTCCCGAACCGGTTCCATAGAAGACCTCCTACAAGCGAAAAATAACCTATATAAGAATAACCTATATAAGTAAGATATGCCGCAGACAGAAAACAGGTGAATAAATGTGGTGTGTGTGGTAAAATGCTGATATGGAAATGCCAGAAAGACATTAACACACCAGGAGAGGTCATTACATGTTACAAAAAATAAATTATCAAAAAGAACTGGATAGATTAATCACGGATCTGCAAAAAGAAGAAAAAGTCCCGACGCTTCTGCTTCACAGCTGTTGCGCCCCGTGCAGCAGTTATGTGTTGGAATACTTAAGCAATTACTTCAGAATCACGGTACTTTATTACAACCCGAACATTTACCCGGAGAGTGAATACAGCAAGCGCATCATCGAACAGCAGACACTGATCGGGGCGATGCATACGAAATATCCGGTGCAGTTCATTGCGGGCAGCTATGAAAAAGAGAAATTCTATGCGATGGCAAAGGGACTGGAAGAAGTAAAAGAAGGCGGCGTGCGCTGCTTCAAATGCTATGAACTCCGCTTAAGAGAGGCCGCAGAGATTGCAAAAGCCGGAGGATATGAGTATTTCACGACGACTCTCAGCATCAGCCCGCTTAAAAATGCAGCAAAATTGAATGAGATTGGATTAAAACTTGCAGAAGAGTATGGCGTGGCATATCTGACATCGGATTTCAAAAAGAAGAACGGATATAAGCGGTCCGTAGAATTATCCGCGCAGTATGGGCTTTACCGGCAGGATTACTGTGGATGTGAATTCTCCATGCGCCAGCGCCTGAAAGAACAGCAGGAAGGAAAAGAACACAGTGAAAATGCATAAATGGAATCAGAAAATTGCATGGATTAAGAAAAAAATCACGTTTTAGGGTGAATAAATATGTAAATTTCTGTAATAATATTTGCTTTTACGCGGAAATGTGTTAAAATCGGAAACAGTAAACTTAAAAATGAAAGGAAGAAATCCATATGGCACAGTTATGGGGAGGCCGTTTCACAAAAGAAACAGACCAGTTAGTATATAATTTCAACGCTTCCATTACATTTGACAAAAGATTCTATAAGCAGGATATCAAAGGCAGTCTTGCACATGTAGCAATGCTTGCAAAGCAGGGAATCTTAACGGAAGAAGAAAAAGAACAGATCACAGACGGACTGAATGGCATTTTGGCAGATGTAGAGTCCGGAAAATTAGAAATATCAGATAAATATGAAGACATCCACAGCTTTGTGGAAGCAACACTGATCGACCGCATCGGTGATCCGGGAAAGAAACTTCACACCGGACGAAGCAGAAATGACCAGGTTGCATTAGATATGAAGCTTTTCACCAGAGACGAGATCCATGAGATCGACGCCCAGGTAAAAGAACTTCTGGAAGTGATCCTTCACGTGATGGAGGAAAATGTCGAGACATACATGCCTGGATTCACACACCTTCAGAAAGCGCAGCCGATCACACTGGCCCACCACATGGGAGCATATTTTGAAATGTTCCGCAGAGACCACGAGAGACTGCAGGACATCGCAAAGCGTATGAATACCTGTCCGCTCGGTTCCGGAGCACTTGCGGGGACAACCTATCCGCTGGACCGTGAGTACACAGCCGAATTACTTGGATTCGACGGACCGACACTGAACAGCATGGACGGGGTATCCGACAGAGATTACTTATTAGAACTGTTATCTGCACTCAGCATCATCATGATGCACCTGAGCAGATTCTGTGAGGAAGTCATCATCTGGAATTCGAATGAATACCAGTTCGTGGAGATCGATGACGCATACAGCACCGGAAGCAGTATCATGCCGCAGAAGAAGAACCCGGATATCGCAGAACTCGTAAGAGGTAAGACAGGACGCGTATATGGTGCATTAAATGCACTGCTTACAACGATGAAAGGTATTCCTCTTGCATACAATAAAGACATGCAGGAAGATAAAGAATGGGCATTCGATGCCATGGATACCGCAAAAGGCTGCATCACATTATTTGCCGGTATGTTAAAGACCATGCAGTTCAACAAAGACCGCATGGAAGAAAGTGCAAAACACGGATTCACCAACGCAACAGATGCAGCAGATTATCTGGTAAATCACGGTGTACCATTCAGAGATGCACATGGCATCGTAGGAAAACTGGTGCTGACCTGTATCGAGAAGAAGATCCCGTTAGATGCACTTCCGCTGGAAGAGTACAAGAAGATCTCACCGGTATTTGAAGAAGACATATATGAAGCAATTGATCTTGAGACATGTGTGAATAAGCGTATCACGATCGGAGCACCGGGAAAGGATGCGATGGCAAAGTCAATCGCAGCTTATAAGAAATACATGGCTGAATAAAAAACAAAAGTAAGGGAGAGAAAAGAAGATGGAGAAGAAATTAAGAGTAGGTATTTTAGGAGCAACAGGAATGGTTGGACAGCGTTTTATCTCATTGCTTGAAAATCACCCTTGGTTTGAAGTAGTAACAGTAGCAGCAAGCCCGCGTTCAGCAGGAAAGACATACGAAGAGGCAGTCGGCGGACGTTGGAAAATGGATACACCAATGCCGGAAGGCGTTAAGAAACTGATCGTAAAGAATGTAAATGAAGTAGAAGAAGTATCTTCTACCGTAGATTTTGTATTCAGTGCCGTAGATATGACAAAAGACGAGATCAAAGCAATCGAAGAAGCATATGCAAAGACAGAGACACCGGTTGTATCAAACAACAGCGCACACCGCTGGACAAAAGATGTACCGATGGTAGTGCCTGAGATCAACGCAGCGCACTTCGACCTCATCAAGACTCAGAAAGAGCGTCTCGGAACAACACGCGGATTCATCGCAGTAAAACCAAACTGCTCCATCCAGAGCTACACACCTGCACTTGCAGCATGGAAAGAATTCGGACCAAAAGAAGTTGTTGTTACAACATACCAGGCAATCTCCGGAGCAGGTAAGACATTCAAAGACTGGCCGGAAATGATTGAGAACATCATCCCATACATCGGAGGCGAAGAAGAAAAGAGCGAAAAAGAACCTCTGCGTGTACTCGGAACACTGGAAAATGGTGAAATTAAACTTGCAGAAGAGCCAAAGATCACATGCCAGTGCTTAAGAGTTCCTGTACTGAACGGACACACGGCAGCTGTATTCATCAACTTCGAAAAGAAGCCAACCAAAGAACAGCTGATCGAAAAACTGGAAAGCTTCAAGGGATTCCCACAGGAAGCAGAACTTCCAAGTGCACCAAAGCAGTTCATCCAGTACCTGTCAGAAGACGACAGACCACAGGTAAAAGCTGACGTTAACTACGAAAACGGAATGGGCGTATCCATCGGACGTCTGAGAGAAGACAGCATGTATGATTACAAATTCATCGGACTGTCACACAACACTGTCCGCGGTGCGGCAGGCGGAGCCGTACTTTGCGCCGAAGCACTGACTGCTAAGGGATATATCCAGGCGAAGTAGCCAAGGGGACGGGGAATCCGGTTTTTTTAGTGTCCCTGGTGGTACACTCACCTGCTTAGCATTCACAAGGCGAAGACATAAAAAGGCAAAAGCATAAAAAAGATGAAAGCATAAAATATAAAAAGGCGGGAACTGCAACATGTAAAAAGGCGCAGTTCCCGCCTTTTTATACGTTATATCTCCAGCAAAGAAGCCGGTCCCGCCTGCCGATACAAAATCCGATCACAAATCTGATCGCAAATCTGAACACCAGTTTTGTCACAAGTCTGAATAAGAGCTGAACACGATACATCTCAGTGTTGAGAATAAAAGATGGTTTTGCTATAATAAAGTATACAATAAACTCGCTGATTACAAAGTGCCAGTGGGGACACTGAAAAAACCAAAAACACCGTCCCCATGGCCCATGGCAAGAAACGGAGGAAGCCCCTATGGACCGAGAATTATTGAACTACACACAGAACCGAGAACTTTCCTGGCTGAGATTCGATCAGCGTGTATTGGAAGAAGCAAGAGATAAGAGCGTGCCGCTATTAGAACGTATGAAATTCGTAGCCATCTTCACCAGTAACTTAGATGAATTCTTCATGATTCGTGTCGGAAGTCTCTATGACATGGTGCAGACAGACGACAGACACAGAGACAGCCGGTCGGGAATGACACCGCAGGAGCAGCTGGATGCGATCTACGCAGCAGTTGCCCCGTTATATAAAGAACGTGACAAGACCTACGCCGGGATCAAGAAAGAACTGTCCCCATACGGAGTCTGCGGACTGGACTTTAAAGAACTGGAGGCAGACGAGAAGAAATATGTTAAGAAATGTTTCAAAGAGCAGATCCTGCCGGTACTGTCACCGCAGATCGTAGACAGCAGCCACCCGTTCCCGCATCTTATGAATAAAGATATCTACGTAACAGCCAATCTGAAGCATATCAATAGCAGGAAGAATAAAGACGGCAAAGAAAAAGAACAGATTCTCGGAATCGTACCGGTTCCGACCTATGTATCCGATATACTGATGCTTCCGGGACATGACATCCGTTATATCCGCATGGAGAAAGTTATCATGGAATACCTGGATCTGGTATTTGACCAGTACGAAGTATCCGACCCGAACTACATCTGCGTGACAAGAAATGCAGACGTATCTCCGGACGATGAGGCACTGGAGGTTACCGATGACTTCCGGAAACTCATGCAGAGTACCCTGCACAAACGCCGCAGGATGGCGGTAGTAAGATTAGAAACAGCGGAGAAATTGACATCGGAAATGCAGGAATACTTCTGTAAGAAATTCAAGATCACACCGGAGCAGATCTTCCGCACGAAGATGCCGATGAAACTGGATTATATGTTCTCCATCGCAGGAAATCTTCCGGAGTCCATGAAGAAAGCACTGGTCTACGAACCATTCTCCCCGCAAAAATCAGCACATGTACAGGACGGAAACATGTTAAAACAGGTGAAAAAGAATGATATCCTGTTGTTCTACCCATACGAAAGCATGGATCCATTCCTGAAGCTGATCAAAGATGCCGCAGCAGATCCGAATGTAATGACGATCAAGATCACCATCTACCGCCTGGCGAAGAAGGCAAGACTGGTGGAATACCTGTGCGCAGCTGCGGAAAATGGAAAAGAAGTCACCGTACTGATCGAGCTGCGTGCAAGATTTGACGAGCAGAACAACATCGACTGGTCGGAACGTCTGGAAGAAGCCGGATGCCGTGTGATCTACGGATTCGACGGTTACAAAGTGCATTCCAAGATCTGTCTGATCACATACAGGAACCGCAATGACATCCAGTATATCACACAGGTCGGAACCGGCAATTATAACGAGAAGACAGCTGCCATGTATACCGATCTGTCCCTGATGACAGCCGATCCGCGAATCGGACAAGACGCCGCAGAATTTTTCAAGAATATGTCCATTGGCAATCTGCAGGGCAGCTATCAATACCTGATCGTATCACCGGTCAGCTTAAAGAGCCGTATCTTACAGATGATGGACGAAGAGATAGCAAAAGGAAGCGAAGGACGCATCATTATGAAGATGAACTCCGTGACAGATGTGGACTTCATAAAGAAAGTATCCGAGGCCTCCTGCGCCGGAGTAAGGGTAGACTTGATTGTTCGCGGAATCTGCTGTATACTACCGGGAGTGCCTGGATTTACGGAAAATGTCAGAGTGATGAGCGTGGTTGGCCGCTATCTGGAACATCCACGTATCTTTAGCTTCGGAACCGGCAAAGAGCAGAAGATCTATATCGGCTCCGCAGACATGATGACAAGAAATACAGAAAAAAGAGTAGAAGTAGCCTGCCCGGTATTAGACGGGCAGATCAGACGCCAGATCAACCATGACCTGAAGATCATGTTAAGCGATAACGTGAAAGCAAGGATCATGCAGAAAGACGGCACATATATGAAACGAACCGGCGGTATAAAAGCTGTGGACTCCCAGGCAGTCTTCATGGAAGAAGCACAGCACGGCAGCCGAGAAGAAGACCAACGGGGACGGGGATTACTGGCTTTTTTCCTGTCCCTCCGGCACAGAAAAAAATAAAAGCCATCAGGGACAGGAAAAAAGCCAGTAATTCCCGTCCCCATCGGCTCACCAAGGAGTAACACAATTACATGGGAAAATCACTATACATTGCCGAAAAACCCAGCGTAGCGCAGGAGTTCGCCAAGGCATTGCATATCAATACACAGAGAAAAGACGGATATCTCGAATCGGCAGAAGCAATCGTAACCTGGTGCGTCGGACACCTGGTCACGATGAGTTATCCGGAAGAATACGATCCGGCATTAAAAAGGTGGAGTCTTGAGACTCTGCCTTTTATCCCGCAGGAATTCAAATACGAAGTCATTCCGGCAGTGTCAAAGCAGTTCCGAATCGTATCGGGACTGCTGAACCGCACAGACGTAGATACAATCTATGTCTGTACCGACTCGGGACGGGAAGGAGAATACATCTACCGTCTGGTCGAACAGCAGGCAGGCGTAAAAGGCAAGAACCGCCGCCGCGTATGGATCGACTCCCAGACAGAAGAAGAGATCCTGCGCGGGATCAAAGAAGCAAAAGACTTAAAAGAATACGACAACCTGGCAGCATCGGCTTATCTAAGAGCCAAAGAAGACTACCTGATGGGAATCAACTTCTCCCGCCTTCTGACATTGAAATACGGCAACAGCATCTCCAATTATCTGAATACGAAATATTCCGTCGTATCCGTAGGCCGCGTTATGACCTGCGTCCTCGGCATGGTCGTGCGCAGAGAACGGGAGATCAGGGAATTCGTAGAGACCCCGTTCTACAGAGTCCTAAGCACCATCGGAGAGAAAGGGGCAACATTCGAAGGCGAATGGCGGGCAGTCAAAGGGTCAAAATGGTTCGAATCCTTCGACCTCTATAAGGAAAATGGATTCAAAGAAAAGGAAAAGGCAGAAGAACTGATCCGATACTTAAGCAACAGCGAGTCAGACGCCAGCCAGCCCCTGACCTGCCAGATCGTGTCCATAGAAAAGAAGAAAGAAAAGAAGAACCCGCCGTTATTATTCAACCTGGCCGAGATCCAGAATGAATGTTCCAAGCGGTTCAAGATCAGCCCGGATGAGACACTCCGGATCATCCAGGAACTATATGAAAAAAAGCTCGTCACCTACCCAAGAACGGACGCCCGCGTGCTGTCAACAGCAGTGGCAAAAGAGATTCACAAGAACTTGAACGGCCTGATGCAGTACGAACCGGCAAAGCCATATCTTCAGGATATCGTGAAATTCGGCAGCCACAAAGGACTGGAGAAGACGAGATACGTCAACGATAAACAGATCACAGACCACTATGCGATCATCCCGACCGGACAGGGCATGGGAGCACCAAAAGGACTTCCAAATCTGTCACAGAGGGTGTATGATGTGATCGTAAGACGATTCTTAAGCGTCTTCTACCCACCGGCTGTCTATCAGAAAGTATCGATCGTGACGAAGATCAAAGAAGAATCCTTCTTCTCAAGCTTCAAAGTACTGGCAGAAGAAGGCTATCTGAAAGTTACAGGCGTGCCGAGCAGGAAGAACGACAATAACGATAATACAGACAGTACCGAGGACAAAGACACCGATGCAGCCTTCTTCGCCAGGATCCAGAGCCTCAAGAAAGGCATGACCCTTCCGGTACAGTCCCTGGACATCAAAGAAGGCAAGACCTCGCCGCCGAAGCGCTACAATTCCGGTTCACTGATCCTTGCCATGGAAAATGCAGGACAGCTCATCGAAGACGAAGAACTCCGCGCCCAGATCAAAGGAAGCGGAATCGGCACCAGTGCCACCAGAGGCGAGATATTGAAGAAATTATTCAATAATAAATATCTGGCGCTCAATAAAAAGACCCAGATCGTCACGCCGACGATGTTAGGGGAAATGATCTACGATGTCGTAGACCATTCCATCCGGCCGCTCCTGAACCCGGAACTTACAGCAAGCTGGGAAAAAGGTCTGACGTATGTGGCAGACGGAGATATCACATCAGATGAATATATGAAAAAGCTGGATGATTTTGTATCAAGACGCACACTTGCAGTCAAAGGTCTGAACAATCAGTATCAGATGCGGGCGTGCTATGATAAGGCAGCGCAGTTTTATAAGAAGCCGGTGAGAAAGACCGGAAAAACTAAAAAATAAAAAAGGAGAACCAACATGTCAGAACAATTAACCATCAAAAATCTCTACAACCACATGGATGAAACCATCGCAAAAGACATCTTCGAAGGAGCCACCTATCCATGGGAAATCCTTCCAAAGATCAGCAGCTTCATCAAAGAACTCGGAAAGACCCTTCCGGCAGATGAATACGATCAGGTCGGCGAAGACGTATGGATCGCCAAATCCGCAACCGTATTCCAGACAGCCTACATCCACGGACCGGCGATCATCGGAAAGAACGCAGAAGTCCGCCAGTGCGCATTCATCCGCGGAAATGCGATCGTCGGCGAAGGCGCAGTCGTAGGTAACTCGACAGAACTTAAGAACGTCATCCTGTTCAACAAAGTACAGGTGCCGCACTATAATTACGTGGGCGATTCCATCCTCGGCTACAAATCCCATATGGGAGCCGGATCCATCACATCCAATGTCAAATCCGACAAAAAGCTCGTCGTAGTAAAAGCCGGAGACGAAAGGATCGAGACAGGTCTTAAGAAATTCGGAGCCATGCTCGGAGACGAAGTAGAAGTCGGCTGCGGCAGCGTACTGAATCCGGGAACCGTGATCGGAAGCCACAGCAACATCTACCCACTGTCAAGCGTCAGAGGATTCGTACCGGCACACAGCATCTACAAGAGACAGGGCGAAGTAGTGGAGAAAGTAGAAGAGTAATCAATACACGGAGGAAAAATCAATGAACAAAATAGCATTCATCGGCGTAGGCATCATGGGCAGATCCATGGTCCGCAATCTCATGAAAGCAGGATTCGAATTACACATCTACGCCAGAACCAGATACAAAGTCGAAGACGTGATCAGCGAAGGAGCCACCTTCCACGATACCATCGCAGACTGCGTAAAAGACGCAGAAGCAGTCATCACCATCGTAGGCTTCCCGACCGACGTAGAAGAAGTCTACTTCGATGCAGGCAACATCTTAGACAGCGCAAAAGAAGGCGCATACCTGATCGACATGACGACCACAAGCCCGATGCTGGACCAGAAGATCGCAGAAGAAGGAACCAAAAGAGGCTTCCACGTACTGGACGCACCGGTCACCGGCGGTGACACTGGGGCAAAGAACGGTACACTCTCCATCCTGGTCGGCGGTTCCAGAGAAGACTACGAAGCCTGCATGCCGTTATTCGAGGCGATGGGAACCAACATCAACTACCAGGGAAGATCCGGATGCGGCCAGCACGCCAAGCTTGCGAATCAGATCATGATCGCCGGCACCTTATCCGGAGTCTGCGAGGCACTCACCTATGCGAAGGCAAAAGGCCTGGACCTTCAGACCGTACTCGATTCCGTATCGACCGGAGCGGCAGGCAGCAAACAGCTGGATACCTTCGGGCCAAAGATCCTGGCAGGAGACTACGCACCGGGCTTCTTCCTGAAGCACTTTGTCAAAGACATGAAACTCGCCCTTACCGAAGCGAACATGAGCAATCTCAATCTGGACGTATTAAGCCAGGTGCTTGCCAACTACGAACTCCTTCAGGCAGAAGGCTGCGGAGATCTCGGCACTCAGGCACTGATCAAGTACTACGAAGAAGAGATGGACGTATAAAACATGTCGAAAAAAAGACAAAAAATGGGTAAAATTGTACAAATTGTTGATACATAGTTGAAGCCTGCTTAAAGATATGATAAAATCATACATGTTTATGAATGGATGAGGGATGTGGGCAAAAAATGATATATAATAATCCCAATTATTTGTGTTTCAAAAACAGAAAACCGAATATAGAGATATTACATAACATTTATAAAATGTATAAATATACGAAGAGCTTGAAAGATACCCTTCCTTCCATTGGTATGAAATGATAAGAATACCGGGGGGGGGGTATTTTGGTGCGCAAAAATATGCGCAGAGAAGAAAAGACATAATGAATTTATTCCAACTTATAAGAAACCGATAAAAAAGCAGAGAATAAAGGAGTAACCACCAGATGAAAGAATGTTACATAGATATGCATTGCCACATTCTGCCGGGAGTCGATGACGGGGCGAAAGACCTTGCCGAGACGAAGAAGATGCTTGAGATCGCATACGCAGAAGGAATCCGGTGTATCATAGCAACCCCTCACCACCATCCGCACCGCGGAAAGGCGCCGGCAGAGAAGCTCCGCGAAAGGGCAAAGCTTGTGCGTGAAGCAGCACACGAGATCGATGAACGCTTCCGTGTATACCTTGGAACGGAAATCTATTTCGGACAGGATGTTGCAGACAAATTAAAAGAAGGAAAGATCCTTTCGATGAACCGCAGAGAGTATGTATTGGTAGAATTCCCGCCCTCACAGACATACAGCTACATCAGACAGGGGATCCAGCAGCTGCAGTTCGCAGGATACGAAGTCATACTGGCGCACGTCGAACGCTATCACTGCATCGCCGAAGATGTAGAACTTGCGGAAGAACTGTACGATATGGGTGTGAACCTGCAGGTAAATGCAGACAGCATCACCGGAGGATCCGGCCGTAAGATCCGAAAGTTCATCGAAGAACTGATGAACCGTGACCTGGTATTCTGCGTCGGAACTGATGCACACGATACAAAGCACAGACCGCCGAAGATGAAGAAGGCGGCCGCTCACGTAGAGAAACGATACGGAGAAGATTATACAAGGAGGATATTCTACAGCAACGCCAAGAGTATGCTGAAGAAGAGAGATTAAGATGAGCCGAGAAAATTATGGAATGATGAATCAGGAGATTCAGGATGACGAAGTTACCATTGATCTGATGGAATTATTCAGTGCCTTATGGGCAAAGAAGACGATAATAATTCTGTCTGCGGTATTCATGGCACTGGTAGCGTTCGTCGGAACGAAGATGTTCGTGACACCGAAGTACACGTCAGTAACGAAGCTCTTCGTTATGACGAAGAATGACGACACCTCAGCAAGCGCAACCTACACAGACTTACAGACAGGAAGCATGCTGACAAAGGACTACATGGAACTGGTAAAGAGCCGCCCGGTACTGGAGAAGACCATCTCCAAGCTGAAGCTTGATGTGACACCGGAAGAACTGGCAGGCATGATCACCGCAGAGACACCGACCGACACACGTATCATGAGCATCAGCGTGACGGACGATGATCCGAAAGAAGCAAAACAGATCGCAGACACACTCAGAAAAGCAGTCAGTGTACAGATCACAGAGATCATGAATGCGGATTCTGTCAACACCGTAGAAGAAGGGAACCTTCCGACCAGTCCGTCTTCCCCGAATGTCAAGAAGAACATGATGCTCGGTGCATTGCTCGGACTTGTCATCTCTATGGGATTCATTGTACTGATCTCCATCTTAGATGATACGGTCAAGACTCCGGATGACGTAGAAAAGTACCTCGGACTGAATGTACTGACTTCCATCCCGATCCAGGAAGGAAGCAACGCACCGAAGAGAGCGAAGCAGCAGAGAGAATCAAGAAATGCTGTAAAAAGCAGAAGATAGGAGAAGGACATGGCAGAGATAGTATTAAAGAATCTAACGAAAGATTACCGGAGCAACGAAGCATACAAGACGCTTCGTACCAACATCGAATTCTCCGGATCAGATAAGAAAGTGATCGTATTCACAAGCTGTACACCGAACGAAGGAAAGAGTACCGTGTCGATGGGGCTCGCAGCGTCCCTCGCAGAAGCAGGAAAGAGAGTCCTGTTCGTGGATGCAGACCTTCGGAAATCCGTTCTGATGGGACGGCACAGAGTTACAGGAGAAGTGAAGGGACTGACACACTTCCTCTCCGGACAGGCAGACGTAAAAGAAGTAATCTTAAGAACACAGGAATCGAATCTCTTCGTGACATTCGCAGGACCGGTTCCGCCGAACCCGGCAGAACTGCTCGGCAGCAGAAGATTCGAAGCATTCCTTGACGGTGCAAGACAGGCATATGATTATGTGATCATCGATGCACCGCCACTCGGAAGCGTCATCGATGCAGCAATCATAGCAAAATTCTCAGATGCATCCGTGATGGTCATCTCAGCGAAGACAATCAGCTACAAGTTCGCCAGAGTGGTAAAAGACCAGCTGGAGAAGGCAGACTGCCCGATCCTCGGCGTGGTATTGAATAAAGTAGATATGAAACAGAACAAGTATTATGGTAAATACTACGGTAATTACTATGGCAGTTACGGAGAAAACGGAAAGAAATAGAGGGTGAGCGTATGAACCAGCGCATGGTTACCGGCCTGTTAACGGCCGGATGTATAGCACTGGCGGGTGCAGGATATATGACCTATAAGAATCAGGACCGCACTGCACCGGAGATAAAAGTAGACCAGAGTAAAAAGATTGCCTATACAGAAGGAGAAGACTACGGAAAGCTTCTGGAAGGCGTGACGGCACAGGACGATAAAGACGGAGAACTGACCAGTGAGGTATTTGTAGAAAAGGTCGTGCCGGTCAGTAAGAAGAAGGCAGTTGTCTATTACGGTGTCACAGACAAGGCGAAAAATGTAGGAACAGCAAGCCGGGAAGTGACCTATCAGGCAGCAGAAGACAGTGATGCGGCAGAAGAGACCGCACAGGATACGGCTTCGGAAGATACAACGCAGAAGACGGATGAAAAGTCGGCAAAGAAGACGAAGAAGAAATCCAAAAAAGCAAAGGCAAAGAAGACCGCTGAAGAAAAGAAGGCAGAAGAGACCGCACAGGATGCAGCGACAGCAGATCAGCAGAGCGCAGACCAGCAGAGTGGAACCCTGCAGCCGAATGGCACACGTCCGGCAATGAAGCTTGCCGAAGAAGTGAAGACGATAGCCAGAGGAACATCATTCAATGCACTGAATGAAGTGACAGACGCAGTGGATGACAAAGACGACAGAGATACCTTGTTCCGCGGACTTCACATCGACGGTAATTACAATGTGAACCAGGCAGGAACCTATACATTACAGTATTACGTACAGGACAGTGACGGCAACACCTCGGATCCGATCACATTTACGCTGACTGTACAGTAACAGACGAAGGATGAATGATATGAGACAGAGACTTCTGGAAATGGAAAGAAAGAACCTGATAGGAAAACTGATCACACTAATCCAGCTTCTGGTATCGGTGATTTGCATCGTGACTGTGGCAGGCAGCGGGATGCTGCCGAAGAAGTACCTGATCTTCCTGATCGGGGCACTGGCAGTACTCTTTGGTGCGACACATATCCTGCAGTATCCGAAGAATAAGGTGCTGCGCTATACGGGTATGATCATCAGTCTCCTGATGACGATCATAGTGGCAGCGATCAGTATGGGAATGATGAAGACAGATGATGTACTTAAGAAAGTCGGCGGAGCTACCTACAAGACGGATAACATGGTCGTGGTCGTGAAGAAAGGTGATTCTGCGAAGAACATCGAAGATGCCGAGGATTACCGGTTCGGTTATCAGACGGCGGTGGATCAGAAGAATACTGATAAGATGATCAAGGACATTGAGAAGAAAGTCGGCAAAGACGTGAAGACCGAAGAATACGAATCATTGACGGATGAGGCAAATGCACTTCTGAATGGAAATGTGGATGCGGCGGTGTTCAATGAGGGGTATATGAGTATGATCGATGAATCGATTGAAGGGTTCTCGGAGAAGGTTAAGATTCTGTATCAGTATGGAATTAAGACAAAATTAAAAGAAGAGAAAAAAGCAGATGTACAGGAACCGTTCAATGTGTTTATCAGTGGTATCGATGTATCTGGACCGATCACAACGAACAGCCGAAGTGATGTGAATATTATTATGACGGTGAATCCGAATACGAAGCAGATTCTGCTCACAACGACACCGAGAGATTATTATGTGACGATTCCGGGTGTATCGGGTGATGCAAGGGATAAGCTGACACACGCAGGTATCTATGGAGTGGATGCATCTATGGCAACACTGGAGAATCTGTATGGAATCGACATCAGTTACTATGCGCGGGTGAACTTTACTTCGCTGGAGACGATAGTGGATGCACTTGGCGGTGTGGATGTGAATTCAGAAGTGGAGTTTGAAAAGAATGGATATAGCTTCCACAAAGGCGTAAATCATATGAATGGAGCGCAGGCACTTACTTTCTCAAGAGAGAGATATAGTTTTGCGGAGGGTGACAACCAGCGTGGTAAGGATCAGGAAGCAGTATTGACTGCGATTATTCAGAAAGCCACATCTCCGGCAATCATTAAGAGTGCTAACGAGATCCTTGCAACGGTCAGCGACTGTGTAGAGACAAATATGACATCGGATGAGATGGCAAAATTCATTAATATGCAGCTTAATGATGGAGCAAGCTGGAATATTGAATCGCAGGCGGCGTCCGGTAAGGGCGATACACAGGCTTGTTATTCATCTGGATCACAATTATTGTATGTGATGTGGCCGGATGAAGCAGTGGTAGCAAATATAAGTGATAAGATGCAAAAAGTATTAACAGAGAAATAGTATAGGAAAAGAGAAATAGATTATGAAAATACAGGAGAAGAAAAAAGTTCATATTCGGTGGATGCTTGTCTGCTATGATATATTGATATATTTATTGTCGGCAATATTATTGCTGAGACTATACGGAGGAAATGATAAATTATCATATACAGGCATACTTCAACAAATGTGTATATCTATGGTGTGCATATTTGGCATCCGCCTGCTTGGGAATATATATGGACAGGTATGGAGATATGGAGGCATTCAGTGCTATATGCGTCTGATCTTTGCAGATGGAATAGCATGTGTGCTCTATATGATCATAGAAATTCTTCTTCCTGTAGAAAGCATTACTTTTGCAAGAATGCTTTCTCTTGTAAGTGTAGATCTGCTTGGAGCATTAACGATGCGTATGTTGTACCGTTATGCATATAAATGCGGGAACAGTAATGATATGCAGGGCAGATTCTGGGCGGTGCTTCTGAAAATATTCTCGGGAATTGATGCAGGACGTGAAAAAGAAATCCAGAAAATTAAAATTGCGATTATCGGTGCAGGACGCGTAGGTGTTGGCCTTGCAGAAGAACTGCTGAATAACGAGCAGGCATCCTACGTTCCAAGATGCTTTATCGATATTAACAAGGAAAAAGTAGGACGTGAGATTCAGGGGATTCCTGTATGGTCGGAAACGGATGCAACATTATCGAAGCTGGATGATTATGAAGTGCAGGAGATTATCTTTGCAATCCCGTCTATGGAGACAGAAAAGCGTAAAGAACTGTATGATTATTATAAGAATGCCGGCTATAAAGTGAAAATCTATGATTATCCGACGATGTATGCTGCCGGAGGGAAAAGATATCTGAGAGAGTTCGACATTGAGGAATTACTTTTTAGAAAGCCTTTGGTAGTTGCGGATGAGCAGACGAATGCATATTACAAAGATAAAGTAGTATTGATTACTGGTGGCGGCGGTTCAATCGGATCGGAGCTCTGCCGTCAGATGGCTAAGATGCAGCCGAAACAGTTAGTTATTCTGGACATCTATGAAAATGGTGCTTATGATGTACAGCAGGAACTGAAAATTGCTTACAAAGGAAAATTAAAGTTACAGGTTGAGATTGCGTCAATTACGAATCGCAAGGCGATGGCAAGAATATTCGAACAGTATCATCCACAGATTGTAATTAATGCCGCTGCGCATAAGCATGTACCATTGATGGAGCATAATTGCATTGAGGCGATTGAAAACAATATATTTGGAACGAAAAATATGGTGGAATTATGCGAAGAATATGGTGCGGAACGATTTATGATGGTATCCACGGATAAGGCAGTCAATCCGACGAATGTCATGGGTGCCACAAAGCGTATGTGTGAGATGATCGTACAGAGTGCAAGTACACATGGAAATGTAAAGTATAGTGCAACCAGATTCGGGAATGTGCTTGGAAGTGCAGGATCGGTGATTCCGCTGTTCAAAAGACAGATTGCAAATGGCGGTCCCGTGACGATCACAGACAAGAGAATCATCCGATACTTTATGACGATTCCGGAAGCGTCTCAGCTGGTACTTCAAAGTGGAGCAATGGCACAAAATGGTGAACTGTTTGTACTGGATATGGGGAAACCTGTGAAGATTATGGATCTTGCCGAGAATATGATCCGGTTATCCGGGGTACAGGGGATTGAGATTGTTGAGACAGGGCTTCGTCCGGGAGAAAAGCTCTATGAAGAGTTGTTGGTAAAGACAGAAGAACTGGATAAGACAGAGAACAGTATGATTTTTATCGAGAGAGATTCGGCACTCAGCGCAGAAGAGATTGATGATAAACTTGCAATGTTGAAGGAAGCCTGTGCTACGGATGATGACTCGAAAGCGAGAGAAGTGTTGAGAAAGGTTGTTCCGACGTTTAAGACGCCGGAAGAAGTAAATAAGACGGCGTTTAAAAAACAGCATAGAGAAAATGAAGAGAACTCGAAAAAGGGAATGAAAGTTGCATTGTTTTAATGAGAATAGAAAGGAAGTATAGATTATGAAAATTCCATTTTCACCACCGGATATAACAGAAGAAGAAGTCGAACAGGTTGCAGAAGCATTAAGATCGGGATGGATTACAACCGGACCGAAGACGAAAGAGTTAGAACGACAGGTGGCAAATTTTTGTGGAACAAGTAGGGCTGTATGTCTGAATTCTCAGACAGCATGTGCAGAGATGACTTTAAGACTACTGGGTGTAACGGAGGGTGACGAAGTAATCGTACCAGCTTATACATATACGGCTACAGCATCAGTAGTATGCCATGTAGGTGCTAAGTTGGTCATGGTAGATGTTCAGGATGATTCACTGGAAATGAATTATGATAAACTGGCAGATGCAATTACAGAAAAAACAAAAGTAGTTATTCCGGTTGATCTGGGTGGTGTTCCGTGTGATTATGATCGAATTTTTTCGGTTATAGAAAGTAAGAAACATTTATTCCATCCGTCTAATGAGTTGCAAAAGGCAATCGGAAGAGTAGTAGTAATGGCAGATTCGGCACATGCATTTGGGGCTACATGGAAAAACAAACCGGTTGGAAGCATCGCTGATTTTTCTAATTTCAGTTTTCATGCGGTTAAAAACTTTACAACTGCAGAAGGTGGCGCAGTAGTCTGGAAGGATATTGATGGAATTGATAATGAAGAGATATATCATCAGTATCAGTTGTTATCACTTCATGGACAGTCAAAAGATGCATTGGCGAAGACCCAGCTTGGAGCATGGGAGTATGATATTGTAGGACCATGGTATAAATGTAATATGACAGATGTGACTGCAGGAATCGGTCTTGCACAGATGAAACGATATAAAGGATTACTTGCAAGAAGAAAAGAAATTATTAGAAAGTATGATGAAGCATTCAAACCACTTGGAATTGAAGTCTTGAATCATTATACAGAAGATCATCAGTCATCAGGACATTTATACATTACAAGAGTTCCTGGTATTTCATTGGAACAGAGACAGGAAATTATTGTGAAGATGGCTGAAGAAGGAATTGCTTGTAATGTGCATTATAAACCATTAGCGATGATGACTGCTTATAAGAATATGGGATTTGATATTAAGGATTATCCGAATGCTTATAAGAGATTTGAGAATGAGATTACATTGCCGCTTCATACAAAATTGACGGATGAAGAGGTGGAGTATGTGATTGGAAAGTATTGTGAGATTGTAAAGCAGTATATATAATATGGGAGTTGGTCCCAGCTGAGAGTATGAGGAATTGTTATGAGAAAATGGGAAGATCTTCCTGAATATATGAAATGTGATGAAGTGAAAGAGTATTATGATATTCTTAGTAAAAAAAAGCTCAGCTTAGTGATGAAACGTGCATTTGATATAGTTGCCGGTACGTGTGTACTTGTTGTGACTGCAATACCGATGATTGTTATAAGTGTTAAAATTGCGACGGAATCTAAAGGCGGAGTGTTTTATAGACAGGAACGAGTTACAACTTATGGTAAAAAATTTAGAATTCATAAGTTTAGAACGATGGTTGCAAATGCTGATCAGATCGGAAGTGCGGTTACTGTTTCGGGAGATAACCGCATTACGCCAACTGGTGCGTTTCTAAGAAAGTATAGATTAGATGAACTGCCACAGATATTTGATGTGTTATCTGGGAATATGAGTTTTGTTGGAAGCAGACCTGAGGTAACGAAATATGTGAAGAAGTATACGAAAGAGATGCGTGCTACATTGTTGTTGCCGGCTGGTATTACTAGTGAAGCTAGTATTCAGTATAAGGATGAAGCTGAGCTTTTAGATGCGGCAGATGACGTGGATAGAGTTTATGTGGAGAAGGTGCTTCCGGAGAAGATGAAGTATAATTTGGAGAGTATTAGGAAGTTTAGTTTTTTGAGAGAAATTGCTACTATGGCGAAGACTTTAGTGGCGGTTATGAGGTAAATAGGATGATAGATGGATTAGTGTCAATAATTATGCCTTCTTGGAATACGGGAAAGTTTATAGCAGAATCAATACAATCAGTTGTTAATCAAACATATGAAAATTGGGAGCTAATTATTGTCGATGATTGTTCAACCGATAATACGGATGAAGTTGTGGCAATGTTCAATGATAAAAGAATTAAGTATTTAAAAAATAAAAAAAATAGTGGTGCTGCATTAACAAGAAATAAAGCATTACGAGAAGCTAAAGGTGAGTGGATTGCGTTTCTGGATTCGGACGATTTGTGGACTCCAGAGAAACTTGAACATCAACTGCGCTTTATGAAAAAAAACGGGTATACTCTTTCATTTACGGAATACGAAAAGATTGATGAAAAGTCCAAGCCATTAAATATTTATGTTTCGGGTCCGAAGAAGGTAAATAAGCATAAGATGTATAATTATGATTATATTGGTCAGCTTACAATGATGTATAACGTAAAGAAATTTGGGACTATTCAGATTAAAGATATTAGAAAAAATAATGATTATGCAATAAGACTTCAGCTCTATAAAAAGCCAGAAACATGTGCTTATTTATTGAAAGAAAATTTGGCAAAGTATAGAGTTAGAAAAGTAAGCATTAGCCATGATAAGTTTAGAAAAAAATTTAAAAGTCATTATGATTTGTTTCACATGTGTGATGAAAAGTCGGTGTTAGTTGCTGCGTGGTATACTTGTTGGAATATGTTTTATGGGGTATTAAAGAAAAAAAAATATGAAAAAGAAAGATAGGAGGCTTTATGAGGGTTCAGGTTTTAGTTGCGGCAATGAATCAGTATAATCATTCTTTGCTAGAAAAAATGCATATACAATCAGATGTTATAGTGGGAAATCAGTGCGATTTTAATGGTATAGAACATTTTGAGTATAAAGGATATTCAGCTACATATTTGAATTTTGAGGAACGTGGTGTCGGACTAAATAGAAATAATACGTTGATGAGAGCTACGGGTGATATTTGTCTATTTGCTGACGATGATATGGTTTATGTTGAAAATTATCCAGAGCTTATTGAAAAGGCCTTTTTGGATTATCCAGATGCAGATATTATTGCATTTAATTTAGTGGAGAAGATTCCAACCCGTTATATTATAAAAAAAGCAAAAAGGATTAGATTTTATAATTTCCTGACGTATGGTACTGCTAGAATTGCAGTGAGATTAAGTAAAGTTAGGGAAAATGGTATTTCATTTAATTTGTGCTTTGGAGGTGGAACAGAGCACTGTCATGGGGAAGATAACATTTTTATAGCTGATTGTTTAAAAAGAGGTTTAAAAATGTATGCAGTTCCAGTTAGTATAGCAAATCTTACAGAAGAGAGAGAATCTACTTGGAATAGTGGATATAACAGGGAATATTTTTTTGATCAAGGGGTATTATATAAAACTATATCAAAAAAATTATGGAGATTATTATGTTTGCAAGATGCAGTGCGACATGCAAAAAAAGAATATAAAACCAGTTGGAAAAATGCATATACCTTAATGATTAAAGGTGGCAAGGGGCTGAAATGATGACTAATAAAATAAAAAGGGAAAATGGTGGTTTTTTTTTCCTATTATTAATTAGAATTGTATATGTTGTTACTACGATAAAAATATTAGATGGTTTGTGGTACTATGGTGGAGGATATGATATAAATTTTAATCTTCAAAAAGAAATATTTGCACTATGTATGTTTGCTGCTATGACTTTTTATTTTAAATATAATTATTATGCTAATAATTTTAAAAGCATAGTAATAAAAGTTCTTTTTACATTATATTACATACCACTTAATGCGTCGTTTTCGATTCATGATCAAACAGTGTTGTATTTTGCGATAACAAATATTTATTTTTTCTTATTAATGTTTTTTTGCTGCAAAGCAATGAGAATTGGTACAATTACAATAAGTACTAGAAGTGAGCAGGGGTTCGATAGATATGAAAAATATGATCAAAAAAAATTATTTGATTTGTTGAATAGAAGAGTTGTCCGTGTAGTTTTATTCTCGATATGTTTGTTATGTATAGCTTACAAAATTTCTTATAATGGTTTTTCTTTTTCCTTAAATATATTTGGTGATTCTGTTTATACAACTAGAGAAAGTTATGTCGAAACTATGAATACGCTGGATAGTACGGCAATAGGATATATAGTTACATTAATTATGAATTTAGCTGGTTATACGGTTCCTTTTTATCTATATTTAGCAATTAGAAAAAAAGATTATTTTGCCGGATTTGTTAGTATTATAGCTTTATTATCGATATTTAGTGTTAATTCAAGTAAAAGTGCAATGCTATTTGTTTTTATTGTTCTTGCTATTGGTTTTTTGGAGAAAAATAATCTACTTAGTAAATTTTCAAAATATTTTGAGGTTTGTATTTTTTGTGTCTTAATTCTATCTTTATTTACATATTTAATTTTTAAAAGATATGATTTTTATTTTTTAATATTACGTAGAGAGATGTTTTTACCAGCTTGGCTTGATACAAAATATTATATGTTATTTGAAAATGCTCCGAAACTAGTCTGGTCTCAAGGCACTTTTTTGTTACAAAAGTTAATTCCTAGTATATATTCAACCGGATATTTACAAATGATAAATAATAATTATTTTGGAGGATATGTTCCGTCGCCAAACACAGGTTTGTTTGCAGATGCGTATATGAATTTTGGAATTATTGGTATAATAATATACCCTCTGTTAATTAGCTTTGTTTTAAATAAAAGTGAAGGTATATATCGAAAATATGGTTTGGGTATAATGACTGTTATGGCTGTTAAATTAGCAATTCATTTGACTAATGTACCACTTCTGAGAACAGATTTTATTCTTTCGTATTTTTTGTTTACATTTATTTTATGGCTTGTTTCAAAAGTTAAATAATTAGTAAATGAGGTGATGTTTGGATGGATAAAGAGGAAAAAATAAAAGTTACAGTATATTGTTTGGCATTTAATCATGCTAATTATATAGAACAGACACTTATTGGTTTTGTTTCTCAAAAAACAAATTTTGCAGTAAAATTTGTTATTCATGATGATGCTTCAACAGATAATACTGCTGAAATAATTAGAAGATATGAAAAAAAGTATCCAGATTTAATATATGGAATTTATCAACAGGAAAATCAGTATTCAAAAGGAGAAAGAATTTTGGCAAAATTTATTCTTCCGCATGTAAAAGGAGATTACATTGCAGTGTGTGAAGGTGATGATTATTGGTCAGATTCATCTAAATTGCAGAGACAAGTGGATATGTTAGAGGCAAATAGTAATTGCTTTATGAGTGTTCATAAAACAAAAGAGATATATGAAAATGGGATATCGACAGGCTTCTATTTTCCTAATGAAAATTTAGAAACGGGTATTATAGAACGTGATGATTTTTTGAAATTGAGATATGGTTTTCATACAAGTTCCTATATGTTTAGAAAGAATGAATGGGTAGAATATATTAATAATCCACCAAGTTTTAAGACTACATATGGGGTAGGTGATGTCCCTTATCTTTTATATTTTGGTGCGTTAGGAGATGTGGCATATGTTGGTCGAGAAATGTCATGTTATCGTCGAGGGGTTGCAACGAGTTGGACTGTGCATCATGCTAGGTTAAATGTAAAAGAATTAACTAATCATGCATCACAGATTTACAAGATGTATGTTGAATTTGATAAATATACGGATGGACAGTTTAAAGAAATATGTATGAGTCGTGAAGCTGTGTATAAAATGCAAGAAATGGTTTTGAAAGAAAAACCAAGAGAATTGTTAACAAACGAGTATAGACAATTGATACGGTATTTGCCTATAACAAGAAAGGTGTTTTTGGTATTGTCGTTGGTTCTACCTAAAGTATTAAAAAAGGTATATATAAGACATTTGGAGTTTAATAATAACAAATGGCTAAAGAACAGGAGATAATATGAACAGTAAAACAGTTTTTACAAATTTAATATGGAGATTTGCAGAACGTTCGGGTGCACAGTTGGTAAAATTTTGCGTGGAATTAATTCTAGCAAGGATATTGCTTCCAGATGATTATGGACTAATAGCCTTAGTTACTGTTTTTATTACAATATCAAATGTTTTTGTAGATAGTGGGTTAGGAAATGCATTAATTCAAAAAAAAGATGCAGATCAAACTGATTTTTCTACAGTTTTTTTCTTTAATCTTGTTTGGTGTTTGATATTATATGGTTTGTTGTTTTTTCTGGCACCGGTTATAGCTAGCTCTTTTTCCCAACCAGAATTTTCGGCAGTTTTAAGAGTTTTAGGGTTACAGATAATTATTTCTGGAGTGAAAAATGTTCAACAAGCATATGTTTCTAAGAACTTTATGTTCAAAAAATTTTTCTTTGCAACGTTAGGAGGTACAATAGGGGCTGCGGTATTGGGCATATGGATGGCGTATCAGGGGTTTGGTGTATGGGCGTTGGTTGCTCAGCAATTGTTTAATGTAACTGTTGATACAATAATATTGTGGATTACAGTCAAATGGCGCCCATCGAGGGAGTTTTCGTGGAATAGATTTAAAAGGTTGTTTGCCTATGGATGGAAATTGCTAGCATCAAGTTTGCTAGAAGCTGTTTATAATAATATTAGGCAGTTGATTATTGGTCGGTTTTATTCATCGGGAGATTTAGCATTTTATAATAGAGGAAGACAATTTCCAGATTTTATAACATCAAATGTAAATAGTTCTATAGATAGTGTTTTACTACCTACATTAGCATCAATACAGGATAGAAGAGAACAAGTAAAACAAATGACAAGGAGGGCTATCAAAACGAGTACATATATTATGGCTCCATTAATGTTGGGCTTAGCTGCTGTTGCAGAGCCGATGATACGAGTTATACTCACAGAAAAATGGTTACCCGCATTGCCATATCTTAGGATTTTTTGTATAACATTTATGTTTTACCCGCTTCATACTGCAAATTTGAATGCAATTAAAGCTTTGGGAAGAAGTGATTTGTTTTTAAAATTAGAGGTTATTAAGAAAATTATTGGAATTATAGTTTTGATTTTAACTATGAAGTTGGGAGTGATGGCAATGGCATATAGTTTGCTATTTACTACACTGACCAGCCAAATAATTAATTCGTGGCCTAATAGAAAATTGTTGGATTATGGATATATGGAACAAGTAAAAGACATTATACCAAATATTATTTTGGCATGTATGATGGGAATAATTGTATATCCAGTAAAATATATTGAGATAAATAGTTTGTTTATTCTATTAATTCAAATATTCATAGGTATAGTTATATATTTAACAGGATCATTTGTCTTGAAGTTAGATACATTTAATTACTTAGTTGAAATTGTAAGATTATATATAAGAAAAAGGAGTATATAAGATGTCGAAAATATTAGTAACACGTTCTTCGATGCCTTCATATGAAGAGTATTGTGAAGAAATAAAGGATTTGTGGGAGAGTCACTGGATAACGAATATGGGGACAAAGCATCAGAGACTTCAACTTGAACTCGAAAAATATCTAAATGTTCCACACTGTATTCTTTATACGAATGGTCATCTAGCTTTAGAAAATGCTATTGCAGCTTTGAATTTGCCGAAAGGTGGAGAGGTAATTACGACCCCATTTACATTTGCATCAACTACACATGCTATTGTAAGAAATGGACTAATACCGATTTTTTGTGATATAAAAGAGGATAATTATACGATTGATACTGAAAAGATAGAAGCATTAATTACTGATAATACAGTAGCAATTGTTCCGGTTCATGTGTACGGAAATATTTGTGATGTTGAAGAGATTGATCGAATTGCAAAAAAATATGGCTTAAAAGTAATTTATGATGCGGCACATGCATTTGCAGTAAAATATAAAGGAAAATCGTCTGCAAGTTTTGGTGATATATCTATGTTTTCGTTTCATGCTACGAAAGTTTTTAATACAATTGAAGGTGGTTGTGCATGCTTTAAAGAAGATTCTTGGGTGACATTATTAAATGACATGAAAAATTTTGGCATACATGGTCCGGAATCCGTGGAATATGTTGGTGGAAATGCAAAAATGAATGAATTTCAAGCAGCTATGGGTTTGTGTAATATGAAACATTTAGATAAAGAAATAGCAAAGAGAAAAAAAGTCGTTATGAGATATAGAGAAAGGTTGTCAGGTGTAGATGGAATAAGGCTTTCAAAAATTCAAAAAGATGTGGAGTCAAATTATGCTTATTTCCCAGTGGTGTTTGATGAATATAAATATACAAGAAATGAAGTCTTTGAGCTATTGGCTGAAAATAACATAGGGGCTCGAAAGTATTTTTATCCATTAACTAACAGCTTTGAATGCTATAGAAATTATCCAACAGCAGGAACAGAAAAAACACCGGTAGCACAGCATATGGCTCTTCGTGTACTTACTCTTCCTCTCTTTGCAGATCTTAGTTTGGCGGATGTGGATAGGATTTGTGATTTGATTTTAGATTAAGAATATAACTTACATAAGGAGGACGAGAAAATCATGGATTTAAGTAGTTCAGGTAAAACAATTGCAAAATTGCGAAAATCTGCAGGATTTACTCAGGCCTCTTTGGCTGAACGGCTTGGAATTAGCGATAAAGCGGTTTCAAAATGGGAAAGAGGAATGTCTTTCCCAGATACATCGCTTTTGAATAGGCTTTGTATTTTAGTTGATACAGATATAGAAAGTATATTGTATGGACAAGAACAGTCAAATCATGGGATGGGAATTTTAATATTAGATAAAAACATTTCACCAGAGATAATAGTATATAATAAACCGCTTATACATTATTTGATTTCACAATTTTTACTTGTTGGAATACGAGAAATAGTAATTGTAGGAAAGTGTATTCCATTACAATTAAAAGATATCAAAATTACAATTGTACCAACACTAAACCAGCGGTTTACTAAGAATAAATTCGTAATTTATGGAAATTAATTTTTATATGGGCCTAATTTGACAAAACATTTTATGAGAGCAATGTCGAGAAAATCACTTACGGTGATTGCGGCAATGAAGGCTAAGGGCGATTATGCTTTAAAGGTTGATAATGACAGAAAGGCTGTCCTTTCTAATGAATTTAATATTAATAAGTATTATGCATTGCCATACGTATTTAATACAAATGTCGAGAAAATACGACCTTTTGAAGAGATAGTAAATGAAAGAGTAAATGTTGAAACAATGGTCAGGGGAATGGTTCATTTTAATTTAAATTGTTTTGAAAAACTCTACGAAATGGCAGGGTTTATTAGAATGATGGAAGAAAATACAGGGGAAAAAATTGCAGATATTACAGATATTGTTGAAAGAAGAACTAGAGTAAACTAATGGTAGGTTTATCTGACAAATTTAAAAGCTATAATTTTAGTAAAAGATGTATAAAATAGAGGTGTTATAAAGAAATGTATAATTTAAAAGGAAAAAAACTATTAATTCTGGCCGGTGCAGGAGTTCATAATAAGGTTGTAAGAGCCGCAAAAGAGATGGGAATTTATACAATTGTAACAGATTATTTACCGGATTCTCCTGCAAAAAAATTGGCGGATGAAGCGTGGATGCTGAATATTACAGATGTTGATGCTATTGTAGAAAAATGCAAGGAGGAACATGTAGATGGCGTTATGAATTTTTGCATTGATCCAGCTCAAAAGCCGTATTATGAAATTTGTAAACGCCTTAACTTACCATGTATAGGAACAAAAGAAACATTTGATGTTTTAACAGATAAAAGAACATTTAAAGATTATTGCGTTCAACATGGGGTTGATGTAATACCAGAATATACAGAAGAAGATGTAATGAAAGGCAATGTTGAATACCCATTATTTATTAAACCGACAAATAGTAGAGGGTCTCGTGGACAGTCAGTTTGCTATTCTAAGGAAGAGGCAATAAAGGGCATTGCTTTCGCAAAAACGGAATCCTCAGATGGTGGATTTGTTTGTGAAAAATACATGGAGAAGTATCAGGATATCGGCTCTGCTTTTTTTGTGGTTGATGGAGAACCTTATTTAGTAAAATTTGGTGATCGGCATTTGGGCAAACCAGAAGATAATTTGAACAAGCAAGTAGTTTGTACAAAATTACCATCGGATAGTTCTGATATGTTTGAAGCGTGTGTGATTGATCGTGTAAAAGAAATGATTAAATCACTTGGAATAAAATTTGGACCAGTTTTTTTACAGGGATTTGTAGATGGTAATACGATTCGTTATTATGATCCTGCTCAACGAATGCCGGGCGGGGATTATGACGTGATTTTGGAAAAGGCAACAGGATTTAGTACTGTTCGTTCATGGATTACATTTGCTTTGACTGGGGATGTAAAAGGGGCAATAGGTAATCCGAAACAATGTTATCTCTTAAATGGTGGGACTGCATTGTTACTTACGGTTACTGTGAGACCAGGAAAAATGGAAAAAATCCTTGGTTTTGATGATGTGTTGAAAATGTCTCATGTCATTTATGGAAGACAAATTATACCAGAAGGAGAAATAATTCCGGCGACAGGAGATATTGCACAAAGAGTTGCGGCCTTTGGGTTACTTATTGATAGGGACGTGGATATTCAAGAGTGTTTGGATTCAGTCTATAATACATATCGTGTATTAGATGAAAATGGTAATTCAATGGTTATTTCAAAATATAGATACGAAGGTGAAAAAAATGAAAAATAATAAATCAGAATATTTAATTAAGTTACTTGATTTTATAGAATGTGATTTTGACACTTTTTCTGATGATGTTAAAGCACAGGCGAAAAAGATGTTTTTGGATCTTGCAGGAGTAATTTGTGCCGGAGCTAAGAACAACACAGCACAAACCATAGCAGCATATGTTAAGGAAAATTATCCAAACGGAGAATATACAGTGCTGGGATCGGGAAATAAAACTAACCTTATAGGAGCAGCACTTGCAAATGGCATGGCAGCTAATGCGTTGGATTTGGATGATGGTTATTCTTTATTAAGAGGACATCCAGGGGCAGGGTTCTTTGGGGCACTTATTTCGGCGGCAGAAAATGCAAAGTGTACTTATGGAGAATTTTTAGCTGCAGTTGTTGTTGCATATGAGATTTCCATCAGACAAGGATATGCTATTAGAGACTTTTATGGCTGGGATCACAGCTCTGGAAGTTATGGAACTTTTGCAACAGCTGCTTCAGTGGGTAAATTGTTAGGACTGAATAGAAATGAAATGGAAATGGCACTTGGAATTGCTGACTTTATTATGCCGGTAACTCCTGCAAAGCGTTCTTGTTATATACCATCTACAAACAAAGATGGCATATATTGGGGACAACATGCAGGAACATAAGCGGTAATGATGGCTAAAGCTGGAATCACAGGAAAAAATCCAGTTATTCTTGATGATGAGTATCTTCATTACATTGATACACTTGGAGAAAAGTTTTATTTCTTCAATTTGTATATTAAATTTTATTCGTGCTGTAGATGGGCGCACAGTCCGATTAAAGCAGTTAAAACAATAATGGAGAAAAATTCTATTGTAGCGCAAAACATTGCTAAGGTAGATATTTATTCGTTTGGGAATGCGGGAACATTGTATAGAAATGCGCCTAAGAATGAGGATGAAGCCCAGTATAATATTATTTATCCGATTGTAGCACAAATATTATTTGGTAATTGCGGTCCGTTGGAGAGCAGTACAGAAAAAATGTATGATGCCAGAGTGGAAGATGTGATTAAAAAAATTGAATTTCATCATGAACCAGAATATGACAAAGTATTTCCGGGAAAACGCTTAAGCCGAGCAGAAATTACAACAAAGGATGGGGAGACTTTCAGATCGGAAGCTTTTGAACCAGATGGGGATCATAATGCAGATGTTAGTATAGATGATATTGTTAAAAAGATTTATAGTATTAACGGAGCGTATTCATCAGAGAAAAATATTAATAATATGGTTAGTAAAATATTGGAGACGGATTATGAAGAACCATTTAGCGATATTTTGAATGCAATTCAGAAATGTGCGATTGAGAATAATATTCCAGAGTTAAAGCACGTATAAGGAGATTGTGAAATGAGCAGAGTTGATTTGGTATATCTTAATGAAGAGGATATGATTGAAGCTGGTGTTAAAGACATGAGCAAGTGTATAGATTGTATTGAAGATATGTTTGTTCTTCTTCAAAAAAAAGATTATAGGATGGGAGGAGAACACGCTAATGAACATGGTATTCGTGTTTCTTTTCCTAAGACAACAGATATTGAAGGAATGCCTACGCATAAGCCAGATTTTAGGTTTATGGCAATGCCAGCTTATCTCGGGGGAAGATTTAAAATATTTGGAATTAAAAGTTATGGATCAAATCCAGATAACGCACAGAAGGGGTTACCAAGATCTATACTTATGATGCAGTTACTGGATGCAACGACAGGTGCACCTTTGGCATATATGTCGGCTAACATTCTTAGCGCTATGAGAACAGGTGCAACATCAGGAGTTGGTGCAAGATACCTTACGGTAAAAAATCCTAAGACGGTGGCAATTATAGGACCAGGAACGATGAGTAGATATACATTAGATGCGTTTATGTCTGCACAACCTTCTATAGATACAATCAGAATCAAGGGAAGAAGTCATAGAGGGATAGATTCCTTTATGACATATTGTAAAAATAAATATCCAGGCATTAAAAAGTATGTTGTATGTGATGAGCTTGCTGAGGTATGTAAAGATGCTGATATTGTATTTTATGGAACAACCAATGCCGCAAAATATGAAGATAATCCAACTGTAAAGAAAGAATGGCTTAAGAAAGGTGCACTGGTTATTTCTGCATCAGCATTGTTGGTTGATACGGATTTTCTGTCGGATAAGGATGTAAAACTTATTGCGGATAACTATGAAATGTATGATGAATGGGGAGAAGGACAGCCGCTTCCTACTCAAAAGAATGTATCTACTCTTTTAGGGATGGGATTTTACGATGCTGTTAGGGAGAAAAAAATATCCAGAGATTCTATTACAGAAATAGGAGAAATTCTTATTGGTGAAAAAAAGGGGCGAGATAGGGAAAATCAAATTATTCTTTATGCAGTTGGCGGGATGCCTATTGAAGATGTCGCATGGGGACATGACGTCTATCAGAATGCGCTTAAAAAAGAAATTGGTATGAAACTGAATGTTTGGGAAATTCCTGCACTTTAATGAAAATATTATAAATAACTAAATGTGTTAACTTCCAATTGTAGGTACAACTAAACAAAGAACTGTTGCATATCAATTGTTAAAAACTGTGAACTTCCAGAAATAAGTACAACTCAATGAAAATGAGGAAATAAAAAATCAGAAGAAAATTCGGGGTCAGACCGTGCGCCCAGTTAATGGCATATAATCCGGCAGGTGGAAATCCTGTCAAATAAGTTGCTAGCCACAGCATTTGAAGCGAGTCTTGGGTGTATGACGGTAACGGCATATGCTAAGTGTAGACAGCAAGGTAATAGGGATAGCTATAGAGCACCGAAATCCCATAAATCAGAGTGCCGACTTTGTGGTCTGGAAGGAAGGCAAAACACGGGTTTATCGTAATGGCGAGATTTCACGTGGCTCTGCGGTGTTGGAGGGAACTATTCATGTTATACAAGGATTATATGTCAACTGTGGGAGAACCTGCATTTTTCTTCCGTAGTGTAAAAGGAAGGTATGCCCGACAACCAAAAGAAGAAAGGCAAAAGAAATGCAGGTAGTCGGAGCCCGAAAAGTACTGATGAAGGAATGAACAAAATAAATGCCGGAGGGAAGTCGAGATAGAACTGTTCCTCGCAGTTCTGGCCTGCGAAACCATATCAAAGAGGAAACATTAGCTATACACAGAGATAGGAGAACTAATGGAAACGAAATTGGCGAGAATATCACAATTATCAAAAGAGAATCCAGACATGGTCTTTACGTCACTGGGACATCTCATTAACAAAGAGATGCTTCAGAGTTGTCATCTTCAAATGGATGGGGAGAAAGCTGTAGGAATCGACGGAGTTACAAAAGAGGAATATAGTAGAAACCTGGATGAGAACATAGAAAACCTGATAGAACGTTTAAAGAAGAAATCCTACAAACCCAAACCAGCAAGACTGGTAGAGATACCAAAGGATAATGGAAAGACGCGCCCTCTTAGTATCTATTGTTATGAAGATAAACTGGTGCAGGAAGCACTGCGCAGGATACTGGAAGCGGTATTTGAACCATTGTTTTATGACGAAATGATGGGATTCAGACCTAACAGAGGATGCCATAGGGCAATCCGTAAACTGAACACGATGCTGGAAAGAAAGCCGACCAGTTATGTGTTAGATGCGGATGTTAAAGGATTTTTCCAACATCTTGACCATGAATGGATTGTGCGTTTTATAGAATCAAGGATTAAAGACCCGAATATCACCCGGCTTGTCAGGCGTATGCTGAAAGCAGGGATCATGAACGACTACCAGTTGGAAGCAACAGAGGAAGGAAGCGGACAGGGTTCTGTCTGTTCACCGGTCATCTCGTGTATCTATATGCACTATGTACTGGTGTGGTGGTTTAAAGAGGTAATAACTCCAAGATTAAAAGGATATGGAGGGTTGATAGCCTATGCCGATGATTTCGTAGTATGCTTTCAGTATAAATCAGATGCAGAATGGTTCTATGAACGGCTTAAGCACAGGATGGGACACTTTGGATTAAGCCTGGAGGAAGAAAAGAGCAGACTGATAGAGTTCGGACGCTTTGCAGAAGAAAACTGCAAAAGACGGGGAACAAAACCGGAAACCTTTAACTTCCTGGGTTTTACACACTATTGTTCCAAAAGCAGGAGCGGTAGATTCAGAGTGAAGAGGAGAACCAGCAAGAAGAAATTTGCAAAGAAATGTAAAGAGGTTCACAGGCTGATAGGCAGCATGCGGACTTTGAGAGTAAAAGAAATCATTTCCAAGCTTAATGAGATACTGACTGGTTATTTCCATTACTATGGCATCACTGACAATTCAGAGAGAATCACAGCATTTCGTTATAATGTTATGAAAAGCCTTTTCTACTGGCTGAACAGAAGAAGTCAGAAGAAAAGCTACAACTGGGTAGAGTTTCTGAATATGATTGATAACAGTTACCCGTTAGTAAGAGCAAGAATATATGTCAGTGTATACGATTGATAAATGTGAACGATTCGTTTCGCAAAGAGCCGGATGCGGGAAAGCCGCACGTCCGGAATTCTGTGAGGGGTGTACGACCGTAAGGGGTGCACCTACTCGACCCATTAAGAAAAGCTTAAGGTCATGATATTATTCCTGAGAAGGTGGAACTGATTAATCAGAAGAAGTCACCAATTCAGGATGATTATATTGAGAAATATTTGGCAGAGAAAGATTTGAATCTGACTGCAACATTAGATGCCGAGGCGGCATACAAAGACGCAGATTTTGTAGTTATTGCAGCGCCGACCAATTACGATTCCAACGCATCAAGGCAAAAGGCGCGACCGTAATCATTTACGAGCCAACACTGGAAGGTGGCACAACATTTTTCGGAAGCAAGGTAGTCAATGATTTGGAGGAATTCAAGAAACAGAGTCAGGCGATTATTGACAATAGATATGATAGCTGCCTGGACAACGTGAAAGAAAAAGTGTATACACGAGATATCTTTGAGAGAGATTAAGGATGTGATTGGTGTAGGAGAGAGAAAAAAGAATAGTTGTAGCTGGGGGCTTTTTACAGCTGAAAATTAAGCGCTTACGTTAAAAATAGATTTTTGAAAAGTAGGGAGGAGATATTAAAATGCAGAGTTCGGAAAGACAGGGAGTGTCAATAGTAAGTTACGTTTTTGAGAGTATGGGCTTTGCATTTAGAGAGCAGCCGATAGAAGATTTTGGTATAGATGCTATTGTTGAGGAGCGAGAGTCAAAAAGTAAACTTACTGGAAAACTTGTTGGAGTACAAATTAAATCAGGAACTTCATATTTTAAAAATATAAAGGAGAATAAAGTAACATTTTTGGGGAAATTAAAACATTATGATTATTGGATAAATTATTCATTACCTGTAATTCTTGTTCTCTGTGACCCGGAAAATAGGCTCTGTATCTATGAAGTTATTTCGCCTGATAAAATCGTCAAAACAGAGAAAAATTGGAAGATTGAAATAGATTTGGATAATAAACTACAAGAAGCAGCACCAAGATTGAGAATGCTTAATAATGCTCAGACAGAATATCATAAGAGGTTATCGACGCTTGCATTTGCTAAAGGCTTGATGGAATTGGCTGAAGAAGAAAAGTTAGTTGTAGAAGTAAGAGAATGGATTAATAAATGCTCTGGAAAAGGTGATTTTATAATTATGAAGGAAAATGATGCGGGTGAGGTGAAAGAACTATTTGGGAAAACAATTTTTGGTTTTGGAATCAGACCGTATGAGGAAGTACTTCCGGAGGTTTTTCCGTGGGCGAATCTTGTGCTAGATGAAGAGTATTATGAAATGCATGGAGATCAAGAATATATTCAATATAAAAAACAACAGAATTTGGATATATATCCATATCAGAATTCTGCATGCGAGGTGGATTGGTATCGATTTCGACCGATATTGAATGAAATTGGAAAATCATTTATGAAGTTGGACAGCTTCTTGAGAGAAGGGAAAATGTATAATATAGAATTTGGAAATAGAAGTTAATCGAGATGACATTAGTAATAGAGTTAGGAAAAGATATGCGGGAAATTGCTAGTACGGTGTCTTTTTTTCTAAAACCATGAGATAGTCACTTTGTAAAACTACAAGTTTTTTTGCAACTCGACTTGTATAAAACTATAAATTTCTTGCAAGAGTGAGCACCAGGTGTCAGGCTCCATTAAATGTATGCGGAGCTTTGTACAGTTCTCTTGATATAGCATAAGAGTGTGACGGTGGAGTAGAATAGTGGAGAGAATAAAACTGGTCTGGTAGGGCCGGTTTTATTTGAAATTGATCCTTTAGCGCGGTGAAAAAAGAAAGCGAAGGAAAATAAAATATTAAAAAATTTGACAAAAGGCGACGGCTTTTGGAGAGTTGTGTGTATATATTGCATGAACAATAATAGATTCATTAAAAAATATATTAAAAAGTAGAGAAATATGCCTTTCTAATCTTAAGAGTGTAGTGTTTCTAGACAATCTGAGAAATGGAATTGTTGAGCATAATAATTCGTGTTACAATATAAAATAACTATTTGGTATTATTGTTTTAGGTTTTTATATAGGAGAAGAGTTATGAAGAAGATATTTATTAGTCACTCATCAGAAGATAAAGAAATCATAGGTGAATTAATTACTCTTATAGAAGGAATGGGTGTAAAAAGTGAACAGATTTTTTGCTCATCGTTTGAAGGGTATGGAATTAGATTAGGTGCAAATTGGCTGGATGCCATACGTGAAGAACTTACTGATGAGACGTTGGTGTTATTTGTGCTGACTACTAATTTTTATAATAGTCACATGTGTCAATGTGAATTGGGAGCTGTTTGGGCAAATACAATGGAACATATACCGATTCTTGTTCCACCACTTACAACAAAAGATTTAGAGTATATCTTAAGAAATCATCAGAGTATGATGATAACGGATAAGGATAAGTTAAACTCGCTTAATGACCAGGTTACAGAATGGATGGGAATAAAACCAAATAAAGCAAGTATTTGGCAAATGAAATGTGACAAATTTTTAGCTGATATGGAGAATATAATCACAAAAAAGTATGTAATGTAGTATATGAAAAGGAATTTTTTTGTTATCAATTGCATCAATTGTATGAAAAAATTTCAAATATACTACAGAAAGAAAATAAATTGAATATTACATTGGCAGATGAAAAAATTGAGGATGTTATAATTTCCCAATATACGTATAAAGTCTACTCTAAATATGAAATAATATTGAATATTAATGATAAGAAAGAATTAGAAAAACTTATTACATATAGTGGTAGAAAGATATTATTATTTGTAAAAGATCCAGATATTGTAGTTGATACAAACTTATTTTGCCAATTGAATTTGAAATGTATATATTTTGGTAGAAGAAACCAGAAACTGAAAAAATTTGATTTTTCAATTTCAAAGAATCTGGCTTTTAATTATATTTGCTATTTGGAAAATGAATTTCCTAAAATCATTTTTTCTGATAAAGATAGAGAAGAAATAATCAATATTGGTGGATACAGTTTTTATAATATATATCAAATTATGCAACTTTGTTACTTTAATCAGGTAACAGTAGAACAAATTCAAACCAGAGAATTTATTGATATAGAAAAAGAAGATAAAGATATTCGTATTATTTTGAATTTATGCTCGAAAGGAATTCATATTAATGCAATTAGAAGGTTGATTGGTAATGATAGAATTGAGGAATATGTTTTAAAAAAATATGTCTTTTTGAATGGCGAATACGTCATCCCAAACGTGAAATTTAAATTGAGGTATAAATCGGAAACGAATAATTTAAATGATGAATGGTGGAAGAATATATTAGCATATATACGGACGATACAAAAAGCACAAGATAGAACAATTTGTCAACAGGTTGAATTAAATCTAAAAAACACTGCACAATTAGATGTACAAAATGAGGAGCTTAAAGAATGTTTATATGAAATAGAAAGGGCATTATTTGAAATTTATAGATTCAGAGAAAATTCTATTTTGTTAAGCATGATTAAAGTATATAAGAACTTTTTCAAAAAAGATAAAGAAAAATGGATTAGATGTTTGGTTGATGAAGCAATCTTATATATGGATATAGAGGAATTTAAAGTTTCAAAGGAGAAATTTAAGCAGGCATTAAAATTTTGTAAAGAGAATTCTGTTAAGAAAGAGTTGTGGGTGTTTGTAGAAGATGAATATTCCCGAGTGCTCGAAAAGACAGGACATTATTATGAAGCTGTAAATAAACTATATGTTGTGGAGCAATATTATCAGGAAGAAAAAAATGAAAAGAAATTGAATAATGTGAAAAATAGAATAGGTTTGAATCTTAGTTTTATTGGTGATATAAAGACTGCAACAGAATATTTAGAAGATTTGCTGTTTGGTAATTTTAATAAGAAAATTGATACGAATAATATTTTATCATGTGAAGTGGCATGTAATTTGTCTATATGTTATATGGAGGCGGGGTATTATAAGAAAGCGTTGAGAATTCAAAATTTGTTATATCAATTATATTTACGAACACCGGATACCCCGAAAAATTATGCAACGGACATACTTCAAAATAAAGGAAGTATTTATTTGTATCAACATAAATATGATGAGGCTTTTAAGTGTTTTGAACAAGCATTCAATGATGAGACAAATCCATATTCTAAAGAACTAATTCTTGAAAATTATTTGTATGCAAAAGGATTCCTTGCAAAAGATTTTGAAGAGAGCATTATATTTTTCGAAAATCAGATAAAACAATCGGAGATTAATCATGAAACTTGTAAAATGTTGGCTGAAATGTATTTTGCAAACCAAAATTATAGTAAATGCGTCAGACTTTGTGAAAAAGTACTGAAGAAAATCGTATACAAAAAAGAAAAATTTCTTTACATTTCTTTGGATATCATGTATATGAGTTGTTTGAAGAAAATCAATAAGTTTACGTGGAAACAAATCTGGGGTTGTTGGTCAAGAATAGATAAGTATGAACAATTTGTGAAACAACATGTGGGGGCTAGATCTCCATATTTGCAGAAAATTGAGGAGTGTAAAAAACTTTTGAAGAGATAAAAATGTTTGAGAAACTCTTGCACAATAATGCACATTGTTGTTGTGGAGTATTCGTGTTACAATATCAAAAGCAAATAGTTATCTGGTAATTAAGATTTGCAAGAGAAATAATAGAAAAATAAGAACCGTCAAAGCTATTCAAATCAATAGATTTAGCTTGGCAGAATAGGAAGGAAAGGCTGTTTTGAAAAATAGTAAAATTCGTATTTATGAATTGAAATATGATTTGTATGATCTGGTTGATAGATACCAATCGAAGGGGATAATCTTTCCAAGTCAGAACATTTTACAACAGCATAGGCAAAATATAACAAGGGAAGCAATTAATGCTTTATTATACGGAATCCCATATCCGCAAGTATATGTTTCGGAATTACAAAATGGACAACTGTTAGTGTTAGAAACAGATAAAAGACTTCAATGTTTGATTGAGTTTATTGTAGGAAAATTTGATATTGAAATGCCGGAACGTTTAAAAGAAGATTATATAATTTATAAGGACGATGGAAGAAATGTTTTTTTTGATCTTTCTGCACGAGATAGACAGGATATTTTACGAACCAAGATTCCAATTTGTATAATTGAATATGAGACTCCAGTGTATATGCATTTAAGAATTGGTGCATATATTGGAAATTGGACAGTTGAACAGGAAGAAGCAGTAAGACGTGTTTTATATGCAGATAAGGGAATTTATACTTTACAAATGGCATTGAGGGATGCTCAAAAAACATCCTTAAGATTAGTGACAGAAGCAGAATTTGTTGTGTTTTTGACATACATCGTGAATTTCGTTGTTTCTTATCCAGAAGATTGTGAAGAAGATCAGTATGTGATGCAGGATAATATGTTTAATTATGTGCGGCGCAAGGAATTGAATATTGACAAACTAGCCTGTTTATATACAGAAGCAAGAAAATGCTTTACAGATGCAGCTTTTTATTATCGCTATGGAAGAGGAAGAACTCCTTTATTTAGGAAATTTTTTAATAAATTTTCAAATATAAAACCTGCAAGAGGGCATATTCTTGGAATGGCAGCTTGCTTATGCTCCGATATTTATGACAAACATGAATTGGTTGAAATGGCATATAGAATTATGCAAAAACTATGTGATAGAGATTATGCTTATGAAATAGAACGGCAACTTAGATATAGTGATTTATCTAAAAGATCTGTAAAACAGATTCTTAATGAATTGAGGAGATTTGTATGATTAATAAGTTGATGATAAAAGGATTTAAATGCTTTGATGATGTCTCATTAGAGATGAAACCGATTACCATGCTTGCTGGGCAAAATTCTATGGGAAAGTCAAGCATTATCCAGTCGTTGTTAGCGTTAAAGCAGGGAAAAAATCCTTTTACTGGTAAATATATGAGTATTGGAACTGCGGATGAATTGATGAATGCTTATATTGGGGCAGAAGAAATAAACATTAGTGCAGATTATAAGAATATGAAAGACGAATCTCAAAATGCATTTGTCACTGTGAGGGGATTAAATGCGGATAGTATTAAGACAAAAATGCTGAAATCAGAAATTGTATATTGTTCGGCTGAAAGAGTTGGTGTTAAAGATGTCTATGAGAAACCAAATGATATTGGTTCGGGAGTAGGGGTGAATTGTGAATATGCTTTTGCTTATTTTGCGGAGAAAGGTACAAAGCCTGTAAAAAAGTTGTTTGTTTATGATGAAACAACAAAACTTACTTTGAGTGGACAAGTGAATTATTGGTTGATGGAAATACTTGGTTATAATATATTTGTGGAAGAAATAGAAAAGACAGAGTTGGTACGCGTATTTTTCCGTAATCAGAATATGCGTATTAGTATTAGACCTAAAAATATCGGAACAGGTGTTACGTATATTTCAGAAGTGATTATTTCTGCGTTTTCATGCAAACCGGGAGATTTACTCATTATAGAAAATCCGGAAATACATTTGCATCCTTCTGCACAGTCTAAGTTTGTGGAATTTTTGGTGTTTATAGCATCATGTGGGGTACAGATTGTTGTGGAAACTCATAGTGATCATATATATAACGGTGTCAGGAAGGAAATACATCAAGATTCAATTGATGCGGAGGATGTTAGTATTTATTTCTTTAAACAAAGTGAGAATGGCTGTTCGGTACCCGTTTTAATACCTGTTAGTGAAACAGGAAAAGCAACAGTGAACGAAGCTGGATTTTTTGATCAGATTAAAAAGGATTTGGATGTTATTTTGGGGTGGTAAGCATGGAGTTTATATTAAATGAATGTTCGCTGAACAGACAATATTCATCAATGGAGGAATTTGTTGGTGATCTCGGCAATGTTGTCGGATGTATTAATATTATTCGTAGAAATCCAGTTAATACAATTTCTAAAGTGAATGATTTTTATAACTCGATGGTCACTCAACAAGAACATATTTATGATTTAAAGAATAGAATTTCAGAAGATGATGAATTAAAATCTTTTCAGTTGAGTTTGGATGCGGAAGTTTATGATAGACCATATTGGGATGATGAATGTGTACAAAATCTGGAGTCTTCGTATTGGTGGAATGATCGAAATGTTTCTGTGACTGGAATGGCTGAGGCTGCGGCAACTTCAAATCAATTATTATCATTTAGAATGGATGGTCTTGTAGATAGAAAAATAGATATCAAAGAGATTACTTCCGATGGTAAACAGAATATGTTCGATGTAGATTCGGTTTTCTCTGTTAAATATTTAATAGGAAACTATGGTTCTAGGTTAGGCATAAGTCGAGATGATATATTAATAGAGCGGTATCGAGGAACAAGAGTTGATTATTCTACAATAGAGCGTGAATTTGGGGCAAACAGTTTAGAAGAAAATGAATATAATTTGGTAATGGGAACATTAGATAAAGTAGTTCAACATGAGAGCTTTGAAACGATGACTAAAGATGATGGGCTGGAGTATAAAAAGTATACACCAAAGCAAAAAGGGAAAAATTGGTTTTCATCAGCAAAATATCGAAATAAGTGTATTATGAAAATAAGATGTAATGATATCATTAGAGCGTTTGGATATCGCAAAGGTGACCAGTTTAAAATTCTACGCATTGAAAGAGATCATAAAATAAGTAATTATGGATAATAAATTGAAAAATAAGTTAAAGACTAAGACTGAATTCAGAGTGTGTAGAAAAACGGTACATACATTTTTATATACAACTGTTTATGATCTTCTAAATTGACCAATTCCTGATTTGCTTGATTGTCCACCAATTGATTAGTATACTGCACTTATCAAGAAAAAAGAAAAGGTTCCAAAGCACCCTTCTGGCAAGAGCGTACTCTGGAACCCTGATTTTTACATTTGCTTGCGATTTTATTTATAAAATTCTTTATACCACTCAGCGAACTTCCGAAGTCCTTCTCTGAGGCTGGTACTAGGTTTGAATCCGAAATCTTCTTCTAGAGCAGTAGTGTCAGCGTAAGTGATCGGAACGTCACCAGGCTGCATAGGAACAAGTTTCTTATGTGCTTCGAAATCGTAATCGGCAGGAAGAACTTCTGCACGGATAAGTTCCTGCTGAAGAATATCTACGAAATCAAGCAGATTTTCAGGCTGATTATTTCCAATGTTATAGACGGCGTACGGTGGAATTGGAAGACCATCTTCGCCGTTTTTCTTTTCAGGAGCAGCCTGCATCACGCGTTTTACTCCTTCAACAATATCGTCTACGAATGTGAAATCACGTTTGCAATTTCCGTAATTGAAGATCTGGATAGTATCACCGGCACGAAGCTTGTTGGTAAAGCCAAAGTATGCCATATCCGGTCTTCCGGCAGGTCCGTATACAGTGAAGAAACGGAGCCCGGTTGATGGAATGTTGTAAAGCTTGCTGTATGCATGTGCCATTAATTCATTGGATTTCTTTGTGGCAGCGTACAGGGATACTGGATTATCTACCTTGTCATCTGTTGAGTAAGGAATTTTTTTGTTAGTTCCATAGACAGATGAGGAAGAGGCATATACCAGATGTTCTACACCGGCAGCATAATTGTCATAAGAATGACGGCACGCTTCGAGGATGTTGTAGAAACCAATTAAGTTGGATTCAATGTATACATCAGGATTTGTGATAGAGTAACGTACACCCGCCTGGGCCGCTAGATTTACTACAACTGTAGGTTTGTAATCTGCAAAGATCTGATCAATCAGTGCTTTATTTGCAATAGAGCCTTTAACAAAGTTCCAGGAAGAGTCTGTGTGCTTCTGAACTTCATTTTCAATCTGCTGAAGACGGTATTCTTTGATAGACACGTCGTAATAATCATTCATATTGTCGATACCAACGATGTGGACAGGTTCTGTTGTACGTAAGAGTTCCAGTACCAGGTTGGAGCCGATGAATCCGGCCGCACCTGTTACGAGAATTGTTTTATTTTTTAAATCTACATTCTTTGCTTTCATAATCATTTACCTCTTAAAAATGAAAATTAATCTCTGCGGAATAAGTCTCGGGTGTATACTTTGTCAGCTACGTCATCAAGAGAGCTGTCATAGCGGTTGGCAATAATGCTGTGGCTTAATTCTTTGAATTTCGCCAGATCATTTACAATCTTGCTTCCGAAGAAGGTTGTTCCGTCTTCCAGTGTTGGCTCGTAGATGATCACAGTTGCACCTTTGGCTTTGATGCGTTTCATTACGCCTTGAATACTGCTCTGACGGAAGTTGTCTGAATTACTCTTCATGGTCAGACGATATACACCGACAACAACTTCTTTCTCTTTTGATTCATCCCAGGTACTGTTGGCGCTGTATGCTCCGGCGATTTCGAGTACACGATCTGCAATAAAATCTTTCCTTGTACGGTTACTTTCCACAATAGCAGACATCATATTCTGAGGCACATTATTGTAGTTTGCCAGAAGCTGTTTGGTATCTTTCGGCAGGCAGTATCCGCCGTATCCAAATGAAGGATTGTTATAATGTGTTCCGATACGAGGATCCAGGCATACGCCGTTGATGATCTCCTGAGTGTTCAGCTCTTTCATTTCTGCATAAGTATCTAATTCGTTGAAGTAAGACACACGCAGTGCAAGGTAAGTATTTGCGAAAAGCTTTACTGCTTCGGCTTCTGTGAATCCCATGAATAATGTATCAATCTGGTTCTTCAGAGCACCTTCCTGAAGGAGTGCCGCAAATGTGCGGGAAGCATTTACCAGTCGTTCATTGGATTTGTCTGTAGAAACGATGATACGGCTTGGATATAGGTTGTCGTACAATGCCTTGGATTCTCTTAAGAATTCAGGGCTGAAGATGATGTTTGACGTATTGTATTTTTTACGGACAGACTCTGTATAGCCAACCGGGATCGTAGACTTGATGACCATAATGGCTTCCGGATTCACTTTTAATACAAGCTCGATGACGGCTTCTACGGCAGAAGTATCAAAGTAGTTCTTCTTGCTGTCATAGTTTGTCGGAGCAGCGATAACTACATAATCTGCATTTTTATAAGCTGCTTCGCCGTCTAATGTAGCAGTCAGATCCAGTTCCTTTTCAGCTAGATATTTTTCAATATAATCATCCTGAATCGGTGATTTCTTATTATTGATCATCTCTACTTTTTCAGGAACGATGTCCACTGCAGTGACATGATTGTGCTGTGCAAGCAGAGTGGCAATAGAGAGTCCGACATATCCGGTTCCGGCTACTGCGATATTCAGCGGTGATGGTGATGGAAGCTTGTTGCTGCTGTTGTCAACGAATACCTCATCCGGCTCGAATCCGAGTGTTTCACCGAGCTGTTCCAACTGTGGAATGGACGGGAGGTAATCCTCCTTTTCCAGACGTGAGATCTGGGCACGGTTGATGCCTGTGGCGTCGGCCAGATCCTGCTGGGTAAGTTTCAATTCTTTTCTCTTCGTTGCTACCAGATTGGCAAGGAGAGAGGTGGATAATTTTTTCATGTGGTACGGTCCTTTCTTTTGTTTGGTTGAATTGTTATTTATGCATTTAAATTGTGAGAATGTTAATTAAAATAACGTTGTTGTAATGCTTGTGGCATTTGTAAAACATATAAAGTATAGTACATATGCGGGAAAATGGCAAGGGATAAGTTGTGGAGAGGTGGAAAAAATTTTGTGTGGAGATAGATGGTGTTAATTGTAATAACATTTGTCCGTTGGGGACGGGAATAGTGGCTTTTTTTGTGTCCCTGGTGGTGTTTTGTTACATAGACATATAAACTGGTTGAATATTACAAAGCACTACACGGTTAAGATTAACACACGACAAGCGGTGGTCTTCTAACTAAAAAATGGGCGACCGTTGACTTCGGAAAGTGGCCGTTCTAAAACAGAATGGCGACCGCTGAGCCCCGTAAAATGCAAGAGGAGAGTTTTGTTGTTAAAAAAGTATTCGGTGGGAAACTACGAGGCAGGAAGCAATTTATCAGAAGAAGATTTTCATTATTTGTGGGAAATGAGAAAAGTATGTTCAAGAGTCGAAAAAATGTCGGAATTTATCGATGAATTTATTTTGAAGGAATCAATATATGGTATTAATGCGTCAAGAAATGTGGTAATATAAGGTATATATTGTGTAAAAGTCGAGTGGACTCACGACGATTATAATAAACTATAATACGTTTACTATGATGTAATCGTGAGAGAAAAATATTAAATACAATCTTAGACATAAAAATGAGTACGACAGTAAAAATACATTGGTGTCAGGCAACATTAATTTTTTATATTTAAATAAAAAATGCTTGAAACAGCATTAATAAATTACAATATTTTGGTTGGCTTGGACGACGACGTATATTTCATCAGAATATGTTTTATATAAGCTTGATGAGGACACCACCAGGTTACAGACACTATTAAATTTCGACATTGTCGGAAAGTATTGGAATGAACCAATAGAACTTAAAATAGATGAAATAAAAGAAATCTTAAAGGAAAGTATACGAACAGGAGGTATATAAATGGATAGTAAGATTGAAATTCATGCGTTTCAAGCATATGATGGGGATTGTTTTCTGGTAACAATATATGAGCTTGAGAGAGAAGTAAACTTATTGATTGACTGTGGTAGTAGTGAAACGTATAAGTATTATGTTAAACCATATTTACTTCGTATGTCAGAACAACAAAAGAAAATTGATTATCTGATTTTAACGCATATACATAGTGATCATATTGGGGGAGCAATACCACTTTTGTTAGATAATGGAAGCGCTAATGATGCAAATATAATAGAAATTTCAAATGTAATCTATAATGGTTATTTGGGTTTAAGCTTAGAGTTATATGAAAAAAAAGAGTGTACGGTTGAAGAAAAAAGAATATATCAAGGAATCATTACACAGGGACAGGCAGTGACAGGAAAAAGTGTAACAGAGAAGCAGGTAACATTAAATGAAGAATTATGTATTTCGAAATTATTAATTCAAGGCAAATATAATTGGAATGCTTGGAATGAGAACGAGGTGTGCGCTGTTGTCGCAGATTCACAGATGAAAATTAATATAGGTAACCAAAGCTATATTCAATTTATTTCTCCAAATAGAGAACAATTATGTAGAATGAATAAAAAATGGGAACAATATGTGAAAAGAATTTACAATAGATTTCCTGATATTGATAATCTACATATCCGTAATGCATTTGAAGCGTTTCAATGGATAACAAATAATGAAGACTATGAAACTATACAAGGGATGGTATCAGCGAATGTGTTAACTAAGGAGAAAATAATACAGATGTCTGAGAGTCAATATTCTTATGATTATACTGATGAAAATATGGAATCAATTGCATTTGTACTTAGTAGCGGAAGTAAGAAAATATTGTTTTTGGCAGATTCAAATATTGAAGTGTGTAGAAAGAATTTGGAGCAGATATATGGAGATATACCTGTAAAAATTAATTTGATTAAATTACCTCATCATGGTAGCAAACGGAATATATCAAGGCGGTTCTTGAAACAGTATTCATCAGATTCATATCTTATTTCCGCCGGTGAAACAAAATTGAGACCATCTATGGAAACAATTGCGATGATATTGATGAATGATGTGGAAAAAAGCAAAAAGATATATATTGTTAATAGGAATTTGACTGTTGAATGTTTTGACAAAGAAAACATACATTCGTACTTTGATTTTGAATTTGTTGATGTAAAGGATAAAGTGATAGAAATATAGGAGGAATGATGCCGTGGGAGACATTAAAAAGAGTATTTGCCAAATTGTATGCCGGAATCAGATAAAAGGAACAGGATTTTATATAGGTCAAGGGAGAATTATTACGGCTACACATGTGGTAGATGGAGTTTTAGATGTGCAAGCGTGTTTTATGGAGTATGATGAAAATCAATACATATATGATTGTCAATTACAGAAAATACAACCAGATAATGATATTTGTATTATGTTAATTAATGAAGAACAAAATGATTTAGTTTTATCTGAAATAAAACTTTCATTTAAAAGCATCGCTGTAAACAGTAAGTTTTTGTCCTATGGCTATCCAGGAGAGAACCAAGGCAATATGGCATTCATAAGTGGAACGATTTTAAATGCACACGACGGATGCACGGATACTGTATATACAATGGATCTTGAAGTAGAACGAGGAAAATTACATAATTATCAAGGCTTTTCTGGTGCACCAGTAATTATTGAGGACGTGGCAACCGGTATTTGTGTGTACCAGAATAATGACCAACTTAGAATGGTAGAATTTAGTAAAAATCTTGAAACATTGACGTCTGCTTTAGATATAAAATTTGAAAATGAAAAGAAATATGTTGCTAATGTTGTAGTGGATATTAGGGCAAAGCATTTTATATCAAGACACTATTTGGAAAAAACGGTGTCTACTCAAGTAAGTGCTAAAAAAACTTCGCAAATGTTCGTAGTAAAGGGATGCAATGGAGTTGGTAAAACTACATGGATAGATTTACTTGAAAGTTGGGAGAATATGGAAGTTATCGGTAAATATTATATAAATAAATATAATGATACAATGCCTTCTGTATATCGCAAAAGTGAAGAAGCCCTTTATGACTGGTTTTGTATGATTGCAGGTCAGTTTTTAGTTGAAAGAATAGAAATTGCAGAAAACAATAGTTATGTAGAACGATTAAAATGTGTGAATAGTATATTTGAAAAATTGGATCAATATCTTGAAAGTATTGATAAATTTGGTCTGATCTGTGTGGATGGTTTGGATGAGTTCGTAAATGATGATATGAGGCTGTTTGATATTTTCTGTTCCTATTTTGCTGCATATAAGGGAACTAGAATCAGTTTTATATTTACGCTTAATAATGAGAACATACTTCCTAGAACTATCCAAAATACGATTGGGGAGGAAAATATTCTAGAAATTCAGCCATTTGATGTTACTTCCCTTAGATTATTTCTTTTAAATAATCTAAAGATGGATGGTGCAGAAAAGTATGTGGATCAGCTTGTTGAAAAATCTGAAGGACATGCATTGTATCTTCGTTATATTATTGATACGATGAATAATTTAACTGAAAATGATGATATAGATTTTGTTGTTAATGATTTTCCAGCATATGGAGGCAATATATATAAGTATTATGATTATAAATGGAATGATATTAGGCAGAACGAGAATAGCGTAAAATTAGTAGCTTATTTGGCAAGAACTCGAATCAATATAGAAAAGCCAATATTGTTACAAATGGTTTGTGCTAATGAAAGGATTGCCTTTGATGTTGCATTGGATAATATGGGTGGATTGCTATTGCAAGAGGAAAGAATCAGCTTTTTTCACAGTTCTTTTCAAAAATATGTATCTGATAAGACAAAATATTTGGACGAAGAGATACATCATGCTATGGCATCATATTGTCTAGGTCATCAGAATTTTGAATATGGTGTAACACAGCTGATTTATCATCTTTCAAAAGGAAATGAAGAAGATAAACAACAGTGTATTTCATTATGCAATCAAACTTGGATGGATAAATGTGGTGGATTCAATGGTGGACCAGAAGTCATGCTTCAAGATATGCAAACGGTAGTAGGTCTATGTTGTGAAGTTGGAGCATTTGCTCAATTGATTGATAAGTTATTACTTATGCAAAGAGCACAGGTAAGATATGATGAAATTTTTGCACGTTTTGCAGGTGACTTGGCAATGGCAGAGATTGAATTAAATCGTCCGGGAAAAGCTTTAGAATATTTATATAGATATAATACATGCTTAGTTAATGATGAACAGTTGTTGGCTTGCCTTCAAAGATTGATAAGCAAAGAATATTGGAATTATGTGGATTTACTAATTGAGAGAATTGAGAAAGACACATTTAAATTTTTATTTGAAGGACAACCAATATCACTATCGCAGATATGCACAATGAACCGTGTATATCAAATGGCAGCACTATCTGGAAGTGAGTATTATTATGAAAAGGGAAAAAAGTATCTAAAGATTTGTTTTTCTCTTGAACTTGATGATTGGGATGCGGATTTTGTAATGCAATCTTCAACAGATTATAATTTATGGAAAAATGGTGTTGTTGCAACAGCCGAAAGATTAGAGTCAGCAGGTATACCGGTTAATCAAAAAACGTATAACAATTGGATTCTGTCAATAGTTGGAGCCTCGGAAATAGAAAACTATACAGAAAAAAGAAGTAATGACTGGCTTCCGATGTTGAAAGAAATTGCAAAATTAAAAGAAAAGCAAGCGTGCAAATGTGATGATAATATTAGGGACGTTTTTGTTGATGTATGTATGTGCAGAAGAGAATATGCTGCATTGTTGCCAAAGGATTATATAGTCAATGCATCAAAGCTGGAAGATAATAGTATTAGAGATAAAAATGGTGTAGATATAGACTATCAAAAAATTCATAATCTATTTGTTCATAATAGAAATATAATGTATTTAGACGGAGATGGCGAAATAAAGTGTATTTGTGTTTCTTGTGATGTTTGGGAAAGTGATTGGGAAAAAGGGTTATGTCAATTAGTGGCATGTGTTGGAAGTTATTATGGTCTTGGATTGTTAAGAACAAAGAAAGAAGATGTAGAAGAATTTAAGCAGATTCTTGAAAAAAGATTGTTTTCATTTGATGAAAGGACAAATTTTGAGTACGCATATCATATTCCGGAAAAAGTTATGGAATACATATTTTCGAAAATATCATTGTATTTCTTTGTATTATATCCTGAAGAAACAGAGTGGTTTTTAGATTTTGTAAAGACAAAATCCAAAGATCAATTTGGAGTATACTATGAGGGATATTTTAGAATTATGATAGGTATTATCTCAGTATATCAGCAACAGCAGGGTGGAGATGATATTATAGAAATACTAAAAATTTCTTTCGCTGATATAATTTCTAAAGTTGCAAACCGATATGAAAGAACAAATTTGTTATTGCAAATGGTAAAATATTTTGTGCGTTCTGGATGTGAAGAATTAGCTGAAAATGCGTATAAAGAAATGTTGAAGGGGTCCATGGGGCCATTATGGTATAAAGAAGCACAATATAGTTTGCTCGAACAGTCTATTGAAAATATGCAAAAAGAAGATATAGACGAACAAATCATAAAACAAAGTATGACAATTCTTGATGCGGCATCAGGAGGGATGACGTTTGAACGTTATATCAGAACAACAAAAGAGTCATTAATAGAAATAATTTGGAAAAAAGGAAAATATAGGCTGGCACTTGATTGTATGGATGTTCAGTTGTTGCCAAAAGAATGGCAGGCGATGGCTATGAGTTCATACGAACCAGTGGATCAAAAACACAATTTAGTTGGCAATTATCGGGTAGCAAATTGTATCTTTCCACAAAGGATGATGTATTCTATTTTGGATGATAGTAATATTCCAGATGATTTTCGATGGGCATTTAGTGAAATTTTTATGCTCATTGAACGTAGAAATTTTCATCAGTATATAAAAATTCAAGCAGATATTCTTGCCAGGGGTGGAAGTCAAAAGAAAATATACTACGATCGGATTGTAAATGTGTTGGTATGCGATGCAAGTCAGTATTATTGTAAGGATTTGTTGGTGTTATATGAAAAATATCTTACTGAAGATGAATATAAAGTAGTAGTAGAGTTATTAGAAGAATATACTGGACAAATTTATGCAGAAGAAAAATCAAGGGTAAAAATAGGCGAAACATCTATAGAACTGGATGGAGGTGCGATAGAGTCCGATGAAAAGGATGAATTATATTTACCAGGAACATGGGGAAAGAGAGGTGCAATTAAGCAAGCAGAGCAAGTTTGGAATGAAATTCAGAAGGAGGAGAAAAAACAAAATATATCTAAGATAAAAGATTTGTGCAAAGAAATTATTAAGATAGAAGAGGATAATGGCTGGGCGATTTGGAATCATGGTGCAGATAAGTATGCGGATATGTCTATTAAGAAACTTAGTCAATTAGCAGAAAATTCTAATGAATTTCTTAATGAAATTAAAGATCTTATTAAGGTACCTAAATACTCTGCACGCTGGCAAGAAGTAGAGAAACTATTAGAAGTTTCTGCGGATATGCTTACAAAAGAGGAAAAGCAAGAATCTCATACGGCAATTGTAAAACATTACACAGAAATGATGAATATACCAGAAAGTCTTTTTGGAAGATATAATGTGTTAAGGGATGATGAAATGTCAGTAATAGAGGCAGTTTTTGAAATGCTTCTTAATTATATGATTTATCCTCAGCACTATATTTCACAAAAAAGTATAGAAATGTTTAGTTGGATAATGAAAAAAAACGATAGTTTAATACCTTTGCTGATTAAGTATTGCCAATCAGATAATTTGGAAATAGCAGAAATCTGTTCATGTTATTGTTTGAAATTAGCTGAAAGATTAAGTCAGCCATTAAGGAAGGAACTTGAAAGAACTGAAAATCTTGATATTATAATTTGTCAAATACCTTGGATGATAGTAAGAGGAAATCTGTATTTGGTGTTAAAACAGTATACAATACGAAGTAGCAAATTAAAATCTTGTTTTGATAAAGTTTCTGGTATAATTTTTAAAGAACAAGATAAATGTGACAAGGAAGAAGCAGTTGATATAAAAAACAAAATTAATGAAATTAATCATCAATATCACTGTATGGAAGATAGTCAGTTCCAAATTATTTGCAATGCAGTAAAGTGGGATGAAAAACTGTTTGATGAATTTAATCAAGATTTGTTTAATCAGTATGTAGAAGTTATTTGTGCAGGATTTCATGATAGTAGCTTGAAAATAATTTTATGGAGAAACAAATGGTATGAATTGATGAATTCATTACAATTTGATTATATGAATCAAAATAATGTGTGTGATATTCTTAATGCACTAAGGCGTGTAAATTGGACATTCCCATTGCCGGATGCGAAAAATACATTTGCAAAAAGAAAATTCCACGATATAAAGAGAATGCTATTAAAAAATGATAGCACCATTCTAAATGCCCTTTTTGGAGGAAAACAAATGGTACTGGCTTATCAAGGAGTAAAATTAGAGAAAGAAAATATAGAAATGGCATCGATAAGATCTTTTCTTGTATCAAAACAATTATCGGAGAAAGAAATGGTAATGGAAGTGGTACAATGTATTGGAATAGGTAGGATAAGTGATTATCCTTATAAATCCAATAACGTGAATACTGGTAATGTTAATGAAATTACAGCATCGTGGTACCCAGGTTCTATAATAGGTTATAATTTTTCGGGTAAGATGTTCAACTTAGATATTCTGAATAAAGCAGGGATTTCGATGAGTGCAGTGGAGGAAGGTGCCTTAATTGGAGATAGGGAATGGGAAAAAGAACAATCAGGGAGACCGGATTTTTATTGTGTATATGGAAACATAGAAGGATCTAGAATTCAAAAAAATCCTGAACACAAAGTAGTAGTATGTATTGAATATCAGTGTAACACCATAGAGAAAAGACTAATAGTTGATATTGATAATCACGCAGTATATTTTATTTAGAAAAGGGGGGATAAAAGATATATGGAAATGCTTAGTATGCAAACACCAACTACAAGAGAAGAGTTTGAAAATCGATTAAATCGACTGCATTATAGTATTGTCAATGGGAAAATGCATTTTTCAAGTGATTTACAACAAATGCCAATAGAAGAATTATTGCGTTTGAGAAGCATGCCTAATGGAAGAATGGATCTGCTGACTGTAGATGAGAGTGTACGATTAAATGCAAATATGATGGTACAAGTTGATGGAATGCTTGATGATTTATTAAATAATCAGTAGAAGAGTGACATGATGAATTGTGAAGCGGCGAATTGTCAGCGGAGGAAACTGCACGATAGAATCGGCAGTTTTCCCTTCCTGAC